>WNFC01002864.1_pt1 | contig 18601 bp, 19 predicted proteins | sample 5400541 | NCBI WGS metagenome assembly WNFC01 (sample SAMN13153342, study PRJNA577476) | soil metagenome | isolation source: 120 cm saprolite under Douglas fir tree site 2 hole 2 replicate 1 | place: USA:California | collected 2015-04-18 | reverse complement strand
ATTTAGCAGGCTGACCGGCACTACTACAGTGCCTGGGCCACACCACTGCCATGTGTATTGTTCCTGGTCAGCCGCATAGACGATCCAGGAAGCCCACGGTCAGGGTTGCGCCGAACCTCCCGCACGGAAATCCGCGCTAAGCGGGGTGCCGGTAACAATCGAGCCATGAGCACCGCTACGGCGTCCAGTTTCCTGAACGCGGGCACGCGGGCACGCGGGCGAGTGGTCAGCGTGGCCGGAACGGGTTGCCGGTGTAGCCCGGCCGCTGGCCGGTCTCGCCGCGCTGGTATCGCTCGGCCTGCCAGCCGCCGGCGTCGTCAACTGCCACGTTGAGGGCCAGCATCTCCTTCACCCAGCGCAGCCCCCCGGCATCGGTGACCACGCTCGCCCACTGCCGGATGATCTCCTCCGTCGCCGAGCTGCCCGAGCAGGACTTCACCGTCCAGAAGGAAACGACCCGGCCCTCTTCCCAGGCCCATTGCCCCTTTCGGGCTTACTTGGTCTGCCCCCGAGGCGGCCTCGGTGGCGAAGACCCTGGGCGCCACCGCCTACGGGGTCGGCGGTGAGGCGCCCGCCTTCTACGACATCAGCCAGATTTCCGACAGCGACCTGGTCCATGTCGTCCCGATCGCCATCGTCGTCATCGGCCTGCTGCTTTGCCTGGTGATGCGGTCGCTGATCGCGCCGCTGTATCTGATCGCGTCGGTGGCGCTTTCGTACTTCGCCGCCCTCGGGCTGTCCGTCATCATCTTCATCAAGCTCGGCGGGAGCGGCGGGCTGACCTTTATCCTCCCGTTCCTGATGTTCATCTTCCTGCTCGCGCTCGGCGAGGACTACAACATCCTGGTGATGAGCAGGATCAGGGAGGAGGCTCACCACCTTCCGCTACGGGAAGCAGTCAGCCGGGCACTCGGCGCTACCGGGACCACGGTGACCTCGGCCGGGCTGGTGCTGGCCGGCACATTCTCGGTGTTCGCGCTGGTCGGCGGCCGGGGTTCGGGCGGCAGCCAGATCCGCGACGTCGGCGTGGGCCTGGCGCTCGGTGTGCTGATGGACACCTTCATCGTCCGCACCGTGCTGGTGCCGTGCACGGTGATCCTGCTCGGCCGATGGAACTGGTGGCCGTCCAACCTCAGCCGGGTCGACCAGCAGCCGGGCGGGGAAGGCACCGAGCGGGACACCGAGCCCGCGGCGCCGCGGAGCCGCTGACCTGCCCTAAGCTGGCTGGGCCTGACCCCGGGGTGTTCGGCCACGCAGGAGAGCAGCGATCCTTTTGAGGGCGCGATGGCGGGATTAACTCCGGACATGCCGGGCGTGGTGCTGGCCTTGGCGTTCAGGACGCGACAGACTCAGGGAGGTGGAGTGGTCTAGGGCCTCGGGGTCGGCCGCTCGGCTAGAGTACGCCGGGATGGCGCCAGGAAGGCGCGACAGTCGGCGGTTGCAGGACCGGCACGCGGGCGGGCCGGAGCGGAAGGGACGACGATGCAGGAACTGCGCTTCGTCGCGGTGAGCGAGGACGGCCGATACGCTGTCCTCGCGGTGCCGGGGCGTAGCGCACGCTTCACGTTGCCGATTGACGAGCGACTCAGGGCGGTTGCCCTCGGCCAGACCTCCCGGCTCGCGCAGTACGAGATCGAAGTGGAGAGCCCGTTGCGACCCAAGGAGATCCAGGCACGAATCCGGGCCGGGGAAACGGTAGAGGAAATCGCGGACGCGGCCGGCATCGCGGTCGAGCGCGTGCGCTGGTTCGAGGGTCCGGTCCTGGCCGAGCGCGCCTACATCGCGGATCAGGCCCAGAAGGCGTCGGTAAGACGCCCGGGGGACGCCATCCCTTCGTCCCCGGGTCCGCGGCTGGGCGAGATAGTGGCCGAGCGGCTGAACGCGTTCGGCGCCGATCCGGAAGACGCGCAGTGGGACGCGAAGAAGCGCGGCGACGGAAGCTGGCAGGTGCAGCTGACCTTCATCTCCGGCGGCCGCCTGCACGTGTCCGAGTGGATCTTCGATCCGCGCCGCAGGCACGTGCAGCCGGCCGATGACAACGCCGCCCGGATGTCGCTGCCAGGTACCGAGCCTCCGGAGCCAGCCGCGCCGCCGCCCGGTGAGGCGACCGTCACGCGCCTGGCTCCGAGGCTGAACACCGCATCGGGTCATGGCGGGCCCGCCATCAGCGCCCCGGGCCATAGCGCTGCTGGGATAGCGAATGGCGCTGCTGGGATGGGGAATGGCGCGCTCGGCAGCGGCGGGCCTGGTAATGGCGGGGTCGGTAACGGCGGCCGGGCCAGGCACGAGCGGCCTGGCGCCGGGTGGCCGACCGTCCCCGAACCTCCGGCCGCCGAACCGCAGGCTCCGGAAGCTCCTGAAACCGAAGCTCCGGCGGCCGCGGAGCGCGCCCCCTCGAGCGCTCCCCCGGTCACTCCGGCCACCATGGCCGCGCAAGTGTCGAGGGTTTCGCAAGCACCGCAACCGGCACGGATGCCTCAGCCTGGACGGGCGGCTCAGCCCGGACAGGTGCCTCAGCCGGAATCCGCGGCTCCCACGGCTCCGGCCGCAGCCGCGATTACCACGGAACCGGCGACTGCCGTGGTTCCTCCGGCTCCGGCCGCGTCTCCGGCTGAGGGGCCCCAGGCCGCGCCTTCAAGTCCGGGAGAACCCGCGGGCGAGCAGGCGGGGCGCCAGGGCCGGAAGGCAGCGCGCGGCAAGCGGTCTTCGGTTCCCTCCTGGGACGAGATCATGTTCGGCAGTTCGCGGCAGCGAGACTAACCGGCACCGCTCGGCTCTCGGGAACGGCATTCACGAGCCTGTGCACTGGGGACTCGTTACTACGAGGTCGACTCCCCAGCCGAAATTAGTGTTCGAGTGCCACGCCACACCGATGGACAAGCCGATTCCGGGCGGGATAGCAGCGGGGTTGATGTAAAGTTCGGCCACCCCTGCCGAGGGTGAAAAGAGGCTCGGTAGGATCTCGATAGTCTTGACTCCCTTTGCTCGATTCTGGACTGCCTTTGCTCGTTCCCGGTCTTCGAAGGCCAGGACGGCCGGAGGCGTGAGGATCTTGTTCTGCAGGTGCGCGTTGGCCCGGTCCGACATCTTCGGTGCCTGGCACCCCGCCGGGAGCGGCTGCGTGAGCCAGGACGCCCACGCACGGGCGAAGGCCTCCGCCACCATTTCCTGCGCCGTGTCCATGTCACCGACGCTGGCCAGGACGGTGCGCAGGCAGTCGTCCCGCGATGTTTCGTAGAACGACGCGAAATCCTGACTCACATCTCTGCTACGCAGCGGGACCGCGAATGGTTTACCCCTGCGAGGCCTGGGCGCTGTGCGAGTGCTGACAAACCACGCATGCCGTCGCCGAGTTGCTGACAGAACGCTGTGCGCGTTCTGACAGCGGCATGGGTGACTATGACGTCATGCGATATGACGCGACAGCAGCTAATGCGATTGAGGCCACCGGGCTGGTCAAGCGATTCGGTAAGACGACGGCGCTCGACGGCGTGGATCTGGTGGCCAGGCAGGGCCGGGTGCTCGGCGTGCTCGGACCCAACGGGGCCGGCAAGACGACGGCGGTGCGGATCCTGGCCACGCTGCTCAGGCCGGACGGCGGGCAGGCCAGCGTCTGCGGCTATGACGTGCTGCGCGATGCCCACCAGGTCAGGCAGCTCATCGGCCTCACCGGGCAGTACGCATCGGTGGACGAGGGGCTGTCCGGGATCAACAACCTCATCATGATCGGCCGCTTGCTCGGCATCCCGCGGGCGGACGCCCGGGCCCGGGCACGCGAGCTGCTCGCCCGCTTCGACCTGACCGACGCCGCCGCGCGGCCGGCGAAGACCTACTCGGGCGGCATGCGGCGCAGGCTTGACCTGGCGGCCAGCCTGGTCGGCCAGCCCCGGGTGCTGTACCTCGACGAGCCGACGACCGGGCTTGACCCGCGCAGCCGGACCGACGTCTGGGGCATGATCCGCGGGCTCGTCGCGGACGGGGTCACGGTCCTGCTGACCACGCAGTACCTGGACGAGGCCGACCAGCTCGCCCACGACATCGTGGTCATCGACCACGGCCAGGTCGTTGCGACTGGGACGCCGGACGAGCTGAAGGCTAAGACCGGAGGCCAGGTGCTCCAGGTCTCACCCGCCGACCCGGCCCGGATGGCCGAGGTCACCGCGCTGATGGCGAACCTGATCCGGGCCGAGGTGGTGACCGACGCCGAGGCCGGCGTGGCGACTGTGCCCGTCGGCGACGCGGCCTTGCCGCGTCATATTTTCCGCGAGCTCGACGACAGGGGCATCGAGCTCGCGGAGTTCACGCTCCGCAAGGCCAGCCTGGACGAAGTGTTCTTCGCCCTCACCGGCCATCGCGCCGACACCGAAGAAAACGACCGCCGCGAACTCGAAGGTAGCAACAGATGACCGCGATCCAGGCTCCGATCACGATCCCAGCGCCAGCCCGCAGGATTACCCCGCTCGAGGGGCTGCGGAACACCGCCACCCTCACCTGGCGCAGCGTGCTGAAGATCAGGACGAACATGGAGGACGTGATCGGCCTGAGCCTCCAGCCGATCATGTTCCTGCTGCTGTTCACATACGTCTTCGGCGGCGCCATCGCGCACGGCAGCACGCACACATACCTGCAGTACGAGCTGCCGGGGCTGCTCGTCATGACCGTGGTGTTCGCCACTCTGGGCACCGGGCTGATGCTCAACCAGGACATCACCAGCGGCGTCTTCGACCGGTTCCGCAGCCTGCCGATCGCCCGCTGGGCACCGCTGGCGGGCGCGGTCCTCGGGGACATGGTGCGCTATCTGATCTCGGTTGCGATCACCATCGGCTTCGGGATGATCCTGGGGTTCCGGGTGACGACCAATCCGGTCTCCGCCGTCGCGGGCTGCCTGCTGCTGATCGCCTTCGCCCTGGCCATGTGCTGGGTATCGGCCCTCATCGGCATGCTGGTGAAGACGCCGCAGGGAGTTCAGGCCTTCGGGTTCATCGCGTTCTTCCCGCTCGTGTTCGGCAGCAACCTGCTCGCGCCGACGGCGACGATGCCCGGCTGGCTGCAGGCCTTCGTCAAGGTCAACCCGATGACCCTCCTGACGGACGCGGAGCGCGGCCTGTTCACCGGCGGCGCGGTGGCGACCCCGGCCGTCAGGTCCCTGCTCTGGGCGCTCGGCATCTTCGTCGTGTTCGCTCCACTGGCGGTCCGCGCCTACCGGCGCCGCACCTAGCGGCCAGCGCCGCGGCCAGATTCGGGTGCTGCCCGGTGGCCGCGGCGCTGCTGCTCCCGGCGGCGGACATGCCCGCCGGCCGGTAACCGCGGTGAGTGGCGGACCGGGGGCCCTTCTAACCCGGCCTTCACGGGGTTCGCGACCGTGCTGGCGGCGAGGGCGACCGCGTCGTCCCGTGACAGGGCACGGCCGCGTTCGTAGGCGGCTTCGAACTCATCCGGGCCGAGCAGGGTGCGCACCGAGTCCCGCGCCGCCGGGGCGTCAAGGCCCCCTTCGTCGAAGCAGCCTCGTACCGCATGGGCCGCCCCGAGCAAGGTGGCGGCGAGCTTCGCGCGTTCTCCGCAATCATTCGTGAGGACCGCGATGGCGTCGATCACTTCGGCCAGCGCCGGGAGTTCCACCCAGTCGGAGGCGGCTCTGAGCGCGTCCGCGAGCAGCGCGCGGCAGCGGGCCTCATCCCCGTCCGCCAGCACGGTCAGCGCCAGCCTGGCCTGGATGACGGCGCGCAGCCCGTCCCACCAGGCCGACTGCTTGCCTTCGAGCCAGGCCAGCAGGTCCGCGCACTGGCGGGCGGCCGCGGCGACGTCGCCTTCGCGCCAGTGCAGCTCCGCTCGTACCAGGCCAAGCCACGCCGCGGAGTCGCTCTGGCCAATGCCGCGCTCGGACTCGTCCTGCTCGGCCCGTTCTAGATCGGCCCGGGCCGCCGCGAGATCGCCCATCCGCAGCCGGATGGAGGCGAGTTTCCCGCCGATGTGCGACAGGTCCCCCCAGGCGCCCAGCTCGCGGCCGAGTTCGCCCGCCTCTTTAAGGGCCGCGATCGCGGGCGCATAGTCGGCCCTGAGCCTGGCGAATTCGGCCAGCTGGATGAGAACGGCGGCCATCCCGAAGGCCTCGCCGAGCTCCCTGAAGGCGGCCAGGGCGGTCCGGCAGTCGGCTTCGGCCGAGTCGAGGCGGCCGAGCATGCTGCCGAACGTGCCGCGCATCAGTGGCACCGCGGCGCGCACCTACGGATCCGGCGATGTCGCGTAGCGCTCGAACACGGCGAAGGCCCGCTCGGGATCGCGGTCGTAGATGGCCAGCATCGGCTCACCCATAGCGGCGACCGGGTGGGCGGCCATCGCGCCGGGCGACCAGTTCTCCAGGTCGGCCACGGCGGCGGCCAGCTCAGGCCGTATGTGGGGTGGGACCGGAGTACGGGAGAAAGGGGCCGTGAGGCCATATCTGTGCTGGTCAAAGCTCGAACCCTGACTTGTTGTTCTCGTTAGGGCTGCTCTTGCGACTGGAGCCGGTCGCGTAGTTCGGCGTTAACTCTCTGGTGGACACGGGCTGGCCGTGGGCGGGGGATGTCGTCCGCCGGGTGTCCGGGGCCTGCCATGGCGGCGAAGTCGGCGTGGGCTTGTTCGACGGCTTCCGGGTACGCCTGGGCCTTCTCGTGCTCGGCCAGGGCTCGGTAGATGCTGGAGACCGAGGGGTTCTGCCCCTTGCGTTTGCCGGTTCCGATGATCACGTCTGGCGCGATGACTTCGACGGATTCGCCGGCCGCCCGGCGGCGCAGCACGGTGTGGAGCATGTCGTCGGTGATGACCTGGGGGCGGCCGCCGTGCCGGCCTTTGCGGGCCGCGGCGTCCAGGCCTTCCAGGGTGGATTCGCGGATGTTCTCCCGCTCGGTCTCGGCCATGGCGGCGAAGAACGCGAACAGCAGCCTCCCGGGCCCTGACGGGTCGTACATCCCCGGCAGAGGGCCGGCGAGCATCTCCAGGACCAGGCCGTGCGCGGTGAGGTGGTCCGCGAGGGCAGTGAGCTCGGCGGCGTCGCGGCCGAGCCGCTTCATCTCGTAGACGGTGAAGATAACCCGGCAGTGCGGGGCGTGGGCCTTGATCTGCCGGGCGAGGGTGAGCGCGGCTTCGAACTGGGGACGGACCCGGATCCGGGTGCTGATCTTCTCCGAGAAGATCTTGTCCCTGGGGATGCCGTGCGCGGCGAGGGCGTCCAGCTGCGACTGGAGCTCTTGGGTGAGGGTGGAGCAGCGGGCGTAGCCGATGCGGATGTCGGCGGTCGGGGCATCCGGCGCGATCGCGGGCGGCACCGGGGTGCCGGGCCGCCACGGCTGCCCGGGTCCGCGGTCGGCGGGGGTGGCGACGCGCAGCAGCTTGGACAGCCGGGGCACCTTGGTGAAGCGGCCGGTGTGGTACGCGCCGGCGACCGCGCCGGATCGGGACCGGCACGGCGAGCCGGGCTTGGCCGTGCAGCGCGGGCACGGGTGGCGCTCGATCTCGTCGGCGTCGGCCGACAGGGCTTGCTCGGGGGCCGTCATGCCTCAGAATCCTGTCACAAACATTTCCCACAAGGGGACTGATCCCGTATTTGAGTGAGAACGAGTTCTGGGAACGGATCGGGGATCCGGGGAACCCCCGGGGACCGTTCTCGATCTCGCTCCGGGAAAGGGTTTTCCGTTTGTGACAGGAGATCAGCGGTTTGCGGCGTGTCCGCCGGCGGCGAACCATTGACGAATGCCGGGCCTGGCCACATGCGTTCAGCGTTCTGCCTCGCCGCTGGCTTCGATGATCCGGCAGACGACGGCGTCTCCGCCGGCCCGGCGGGTCTGGTCGGCGATGTGCCGGGCGCCGAGCAGGGTCCAGCGCAGTTGCCGCAGTTCGGCCAGGGTGCGGTCGATCTGGTCGATGTGGGTGTCGAGGAGCTGGGTGACCCGGCCGCAGGGCTGGGCGCCGCCGCGTTGCAGGCCCAGGATGTCGTTGATCTCGGCGAGGGTCAGGCCGAGAGTCTTTGCCTGGCGGATGAACCGTAGCACGGCGACGTCGTCGCCGGTGAACAGCCGGTAGCCGGCCTCGGTGCGCTCCGCGGGCGGCAGCAGCCCCCTCTCCTCGTAGACGCGGATGGCCTTGCGCGTCACACCAGCCTGTGCGGCGGCCTGGCTGACGGTGCGGAGGCCCTGGTCGGCGGTGGTCACTGCGTCCTCCAGTGGTGTTGTCGGGAGCTTGTTCCCTCCCAGTCTTGACCTGGCCCCTGGGGCCGGGTTCTAGCCTCGCATTATCAAGCGGGAATCACCAGACGGGTGTACCCGCACAGCAGGCAAGGAGTCGGCGATGACCGAGCGGGTGGTGCTTCGGGTGCAGGGGATGACCTGCGAGGGGTGCGAGCAGCGGCTGACCGCCGCGGTCCGGCGGGTGGCGGGGGTGCGTTCGGCGAGAGCCGGCCACACCGCCGGGGTGCTTGAGGTGGAGCTGGGGCCGGAGGCGGACCGGGAGGCGGTGGCCGCGCGGGTGGCCGGGGCCGGCTTCACCGTCACGAGCGAGGAGGTGCCGCGATGACCACCGTGCGGGAGGCGCAGGTCCCGGCTTGGGCGGCCGAGCCCAGCAACGTGCCCGGCCAGGCCCGGGTGCGGGCCCGGATCGCCGGGCTGCACTGCTCGCTGTGCACCGGGACGATCGAGAAGGCGCTGGGGTGGCGGCCGGGCGTGACCAAAGTCGCGGTCAGCCTGACCCACGAGCAGGCCCTGGTCGACTACGACCCCGAGCGGATCAGCGGCGCCGAGATCCTGACGACGCTGCGGGACATCGGTTACGACCTGTACGACCCACGCAAGCTGCGGCCCTTCGAGGAAGAGGAGGCCGTGCTGGTGCGCGAGGGGGTGCGGCTGCTGGTCGCGGTCGCCGCAAGCCTGGCCGCGATCGCCCTGGTCGCGGCCGCCGGACCGGTCGGAGTGCTGGTGCCGGCGTCGTTCGTGGCGCTGATGGTGCCGCTCGCCGCCGTGATCCTGCGCCCGGCCGGCCGGCTGCGTGCGACGGCCGGGACGCTCGGGATCGTCGCACCGGGCGCGGCGGCGCTAGCCCTGCGGGCCGGCGGCGTGCTCGGCGAGCGGGCCGCCGGCTGGATCACCGGCGCGCTGGCGGTGACGATGATGGCCGCGGTGACCCCGCACTTCGCCAAGATGGCCTTCCAGTCCGCGCGGCGCGGGATCCTCAACCAGCACGTGCTGCTGGAGATCGGCGCGCTAGCCGGGATCGCCGGCGGCGTCATCGGGCTGACCGGGCTGCTGCCCCGGTATCCCACGGCGGCGTTCTTCGCGGTCACCGTGCTGATCACCACCTACCACACCTTCTCCGAGTGGCTCTCGCTGCTGGTCAAGACCCGCTCCAGCCAGGCCGTGAAGAAGCTGCTCGACCTGCGCCCGGACACCGCCCGGGTGGTGCGCGACGGCGCCGAGGTGGAGCTGGACCTCGCCGAGGTGGTCGTCGGGGACCTTGTGCGGATCCGGCCCGGCGAGCGCGTTCCCGTCGACGGCCTGGTGACGTCCGGGTACTCGGCACTCGACCTGTCGATGGTCACCGGCGAACCCGTGCCCGTCGAGCGCGCACCGGGGGACGAGGTGGTCGGCGGGTCGGTCAACGGCACCGGAACCCTGCTGGTGGAGGTGACCCGCGTCGGACAGGAGACCTTCCTGGCCCAGATCGTGCGCCACGTCGAGGACGCCCGGGCGCTCAAACCCGGCATCCTGCACCTGGTCGACCGCATCCTGCGCCGCTACACCCCGCTGGTGCTCACCGCCTCCGCCCTGGCCCTGCTCGCCTGGTTGGCCGGCACCGCGGCCGCCGGCGACCCCGACGCCCGGCGGGCGATCTTCGCCGCCCTGTCGGTGCTGGTGATGGGCTACCCGTGCGCGGTCGGCATCGCCGCCCCGCTGGCCATCGTGCGCGGCGCGGGAGAGGCCGCCGACGCGGGCATCGTGATGCGCACCGGCGAGGCGTTCCAGACCCTGCGCCAGGTGCGCACTGTGGTCCTGGACAAGACCGGCACCCTCACCGTCGGCAGGCCCACCGTCCGCCACGTTCACACCCACGGCCTGAACGAGGACGAGTTGCTGTCCCTGGCCGCCGCCGCGGAGCACTCCTCGGAGCACCCGCTGGCCCGCGCCGTCGTCGCGACCGCGAACGACCGCGGCCTGACCTGGCCTCAGGCCGACGGGTTTGCCTCGCTCACCGGGCTCGGGGTGGCCGCCACGGTCGGCGGGAGGCGGGTGCTGATCGGCCGGCCCGCTCTGCTGGCCGACCACGGCATCGACACCACACCCCTTCACGCCGCGATCGAAGAGTGGACCGGCACCGGGCACACCACCGTCGCCGTGGCCGTCGACGACCAGGCCGCCGGGGTGATCGCACTCGGCGACACCCTGCGCCCGCAGGCCGCCGAAACCGTCGCCGCCCTGTACCAAGCCGGGATCACCCCGGTCATGCTCACCGGCGACAACCACCGCGCCGCCGCGCACATCGCCGCGGCGGCCGGCATCGACCAGGTCCACGCCGAGGTCCACCCCGGCGACAAGGCCGCCATCATCCGCTACCTGCAAGCCGGCGGACAGAAGGTGGCCATGGTCGGCGACGGCATCAACGACGCCCCGGCCCTGATGCAGGCCGACGTCGGCATCGCGATGGGCACCGGCACCGACATCGCGATGGAGTCCGCCGACATCATCCTGGTCCGCGACCACCTGCCGCTGCTGCTGACCGCGCACCGCATCAGCCGCACCAGCTACCGCCGGGTCAAGCAGAACGTCGCCCTGGCGTTCGCCTTCAACGGCATCGGCATCCCGGCCGCCGCCACCGGCCTGCTCGAACCGGTGTGGGCGATGATCGCCATGGCCGCCTCGGTCACCGCCATCTTCGCCAACTCCCTCGGCGCCCGCCCCGCCCTGCTGTTCCAGGCCATCAGCAGCGTCGGCCGCACACCCCGCGCCCCCGATCAGGCACCCGCGCGCACCGCCGCGCAGACGGCACCATGAAGCGGGCCGCCGCGACCGCGGCCCTGGTCGGAGCCGCGGGGAGCCTGGCCTGCACCGTCGCCATGACCGCATCGGTGGCCGGGGCCCTCGGAGCCGGTGCGGCCGCCGGGGCCCGCGCGACCGCCGCCCGGGGCTCGATGTCCGGTATGGCGACGCCCGCGCCCGGCGGACTGCTCGGCGGGCTCATCGAATTCGGACCGCAGATCCTCGCCATCTCCGCGCTGCTGGTCACCGTCGGCCTCGCCCGCCGCCGGCCCCCGGCCGCCGTGCCGGCCGCCGCGGCCGGGGCGCTGCTGTGGTGGGGCATGTACGCCCAAGCCAGCCTCACCGTGATGTACCTGGCACTAACGCTCGGCTACGCGGCCTGGACCGCGACCTGGCTATGGACCCGACGCCGCCCGAGCCCCGCCACCACCGCGTCCGACGAACCACGCCGTCACAACCCCCCATGCGCCACCGGCCCCGCCGACGACCCCTGTCCTACCCGCACTACCCACGATCAGGAGGACATCCACGGTGACACCAGGTCATGAACCCACCGCATCCGCCGGCATCCGCCAGGACGCACCCGCCCCGACGCACACGCCGGCCCACGCCAAGCGCCTGCTCCGCCTGCTGGCAGCGGCCACCTTCCTGATCTTCTTCCAGGCGTTCATGATCGCCCCGATCCTGCCCGCCCTCGGACGCGCTCTCTCCTCCAGCACCGGCACCCTCGCCCTCGCCGTGCCCGCCTACCTGATCCCCTACGGCGCCGCCACCCTGCTGTGGGGACCACTGTCCGACCGCATCGGCCGCACGCGGGTGATCCTCGGCTCAATGACCGCCTTCGTCGCGCTCACCGCCGCCACCGCCCTCGCCGGCTCCGCCGGCTGGTTCATCACCGCCCGCGTCGTCACCGCCCTCGGCGCCAGCGGCGTGGTGCCCATCGCGCTGGCCCTGCTCGGCGACCTGTTCCCCTACTCCCGCCGCGGCCACGCCCTGGGCTGGCTGTTCGGCGCGATGGCCGGCGGGATGGCGGTCGGCTCCACCGCCGGCGCGCTGCTGGAGCCGGTAGTCGGCTGGCAGGGTCTCTTCCTCGCCGTCGCCGTGGCCGCCGTCGCCGTCCTCGCGCTGCTCTGGGCCCGCCGCGAGCAGCTGGCGGTCGGACACTGCGGCACCGCGCGTCCGTGGCGGGCCGTCGCGGCCGGCTACCTGGGCCTGGTGCGCGACGGCCGCGCGGCGCGCACCTACACCTACGTGCTGATCAACGCTGTCCTCCACTCCGGGATCTACACCTGGCTGGGCGTGTACTTCCACCAGCGGTACGGCCTGGACGAGATCGGCATCGGTCTGGCCCTGCTCGGCTACGGCATCCCCGGCTTCGTCCTCGGACCGCTCATCGGCCGACTCGCCGACCGCTACGGGCGCGCCCGCCTCATCCCCACCGGACTTGCCACCGCCGCCGTCGCCGCTCTCGCCCTGGCGCCGCACCTGCCGATCGCCGCCCCGGCTCTGGCCCTGACCGTGCTGTCCCTGGGCTACGACCTGACCCAGCCCCTTCTGGCGGGCATCGCCACCACCCTGTCCGCCAACCGCGGCCAGGCCATGGGATTGAACGTGTTCACCCTCTTCGTCGGCTCCGGCCTGGGCAGCCTGGTCTTCCAGGCCGCACTGAACGCGGGCTTCCCCGCCGCCCTGACCGGCTTCGCCCTCGCCGCCTTGATCGCCGCCGTGGCCGCCGTGCCCGCTTTCGCCACCGAGACCGCTGCCCCTGATCACCCACATCCGGCCGATCAGCGTCGAGGAGTACCGCGGTACCACCGGCAGCGTCTGGAGCTGCTGAAGGCCATCAGGCCCGTCCGGTCGGGAACAGCACCCTGGGCTCAAGGTCCAGCCGGGTGGCAGGTGCCCCCTGAGGCGGCGCGAGGTCCAGGACCCAGTCGCCGAAGCGGCGGATGGTGCGAGTCACGTACGGGCTGATCGTGGCTAGGTCGTCGGTGTCCACCGGATGGCCTTCGGCGGCCAGCACGTTCGCCGCGTCCGTGATGTCCAGGGCTGTGGAGTAGATGGCGCAGTTGGATATCAGTTCATTGAACTTCACGACCCGTTCCTGGTAGTCGGGGTCGTTGTGGCCGATGAGCTGCCCGCCGATCATCAGGTGGGCGGAGAACTTGTGGAACGCCTCGGTGCGGTTGGTGATCGCGGTGATCTGCTCCCTGAGCCCGGGTTCTGACAGGAACCGAAGCAAGGTCACCGTGCGGATCACCCTGCCGAGTTCGCGCAGCGCCTTGTAGATCCGGTTGCGCCGGGAGTGGTTGCCCAGGCGGCGAAGCAGCGTCACCGAGGACAGTCGGCCCTCCCGGATCGAGATCCCGGTGCGCAGCAGATCGGGCCAGTGCTTCTCCAGCAGGTCCCAGTCGATCACGTTGTCCTCGAACAGGGAGTCGATGTGCTGGTAGCGGGTGCGGGCGTCGGGCCGGTAGAAGTTCAGGTCGTGCCAGTTGCGGATCCGCGGGAGCAGGTCGAAGCCCAGGAGCGCGGCCAGCCCGAACACCGGCAGCGACGCCCCTTGGGTGTCGGCGTGGATCGTGTCGGGCTGGACGTCGGAGGCATTGGACAGCAGCGAGTCCAGCAGGTACACCGCCTCCCAGACCCCACACGGGATGAAGTGGGAGAACAGCGCGATGTAGGTGTCGGAGACCAGGCGGAACGCAAGACCTCCGAACCCGCCGTATCGGATGTGGGATTCGGCCAACAAATTGTTCTCCCAGGTGTCGATCTGGGAGCCGTCCACCGCGGCGGTCTGCCCGTCGCCCCACACCTGCGCCACGTCCAGCTTGGCGAAGGCGTTGACGACATCGGCCGACGCCTTGCAGATCTTGTCGGGGTTGGCGTGCTTGTTGCCGGTGGTGAAGATGTCGTGGGCGCTGATCCCGCGCATGTGCCGGGCGACCTCGGTCGGCCCGAGGTTCCCGCCGTAGGCGAACGCGGTCACCACGTACCGGCCGAGGGCGTCGCGGATCTTCGGGTCCGATCCGGAGGCTGGCCCGAAGTGCCGGGGCCAGCCGGTCAGGTAGGCGGTGCGGGCCAGGATGTCCAGCAGGTGCCGCTCGGGCAGCCGGTCCAGGATCGCCGCCTCCAAGGTCAACGCGGACGGCCGCCGATCCGCACCATTGCGCCGGGCCAGCACCGGTTTCCCGCCTTCCAGGCGCAGGTCGGTGTTCGCCGGATACCCCTTGTCGACTGCCGCGGCGGTGCGGGTCAGCAGCGCGCGGTAGTGCGCCACGAGAGCCTTGGCGTCGGCGGGGATGCCGGCCTGCTCGCAGAACTCTGCGACGTGCGGCTCGCAGTCCTCCCACGCCATGAGCTGGGAGTGCAGGTTCGCGTAGGAGTCCGAGCCGACTACCGCGATGTCCCCGGAGCGCAGCTCGGATGCCAGGTGGGAGAAGACGCACACCTCCAGGTGACGCCGGGCCAGCATCCCGGGTCGGCGCTTGTCCCGCAGCGTCCTGCGCCATAGCGGACCGGCGAAGGCATCGATGTCCACGGCGACGGTGACCTTCTGGCCGTTCCGGGTGTGGACGGTCGACTCCTCGATCCAGTCCCCGCGCCGGTCCCGGTTGGCGCGGACGAACTCCAGCGCGTCCAGCACGGCCCGCTCGGCGCTGGTGGCCTCCAGCTCGATCGCGTCCACCAAGGTGAACAGCACCGGCCGGTGGGACCTGTAGTACTGCTCGCACAGCGGCAGGTAGTTGTTGCCGTGGTGCGCGGCCACCGCCTCGTGCGCGGCGCTCAGCTGCTCCACGCCGCCGCCTGCGGCCAGCGCCTTGAGCACGAGGGCTCCCGCCCTGCGCGCGATCTCTTCCTCCGCGTCGACCTGGTCAGCCGGGATGAGGTCGTGCCCGGCGATACCTGCGCCTGGTGAGGCTTCAGGTTCTACGACGTCACCCTCGTCGCCGCCGACGGGCTCGGCCGGCGGCTCGAGTATGTCCTCGGTCGGAGCGGCCGCCTCACGGGCGGCGGCCAGGACCTCGCCGAACACCTCCAGCAGCCGCTCGGATTCGACCCGGTGCTCCTCGCGCAGCGCCTCCAGCTGCGCCCGGCCCTTCTTGTGGATGACCGCCATGCGCTTGCAGAACATCTCGGTCACCTCGTCCCGGGCCGAGGTCCGCAGCACATGGATGAGGCTGGCCAGCAACGTGAACCGCTTGTCCTCGCCGATCTTGTTGAAGTCGGCGGCGTCGGTGACCTTCGCCTCCCCGGCGAAGTGGGAGGTCTTCCCCGGCGGGACCCCGTCCAGCCACGCCTCGGTCGGCCCGAGTGCGTCCAGCTCCGCGAGATGGGCCAGGCGCAGCTTGAACTTTCCGATCGTCGCCGCCTTCGCCGGGGCTTTCAGTCGGTCGAACTCGCTGCGCCGGTTGGACGGGTCGACCCTCAGCACCTCGGTCAGCCGCGCCCGCTGCGACACTGTGATCCGGGAGGCAACGGAGGTGAAGACCTTCCCGTTGACCTCGGTGCGGATCCTGCCGACCATCTTGTCCAGCGTGGTGTAGCCCGGCAGCTCACGGCCCTTACGGACCAGTTCCTCCAACGCCACGTTGATCAGGTCGGCCGGGTTGTCCTTGGTCTGCGCCGCAGCCCGGATCGCCGCTTCGGCGATCCCGCGCACCTCCGCTGACTCGTACTTCACCCCGAGCCGGTCGCGCACGAACTCCCGGTGCCGCTTGGCCGTACGATCCGCCTCCACCTCCGCGGTCACCTTCTCCGGCAACCCCAGCAGACCGCGTATGTGGCCGACCACCGGATCAGGGACCTCATCAAGGCTGGGAAAATAGCGAAGCCTCTGATAGCACTTCAACCGCACCACCAGCGCCAGCAGGTGCTGATCGGTCGTGGTCTTCTCCCGAGCCCAGGCGACCTCGTCCGCTGCCGGGGTGAACACGTCGGCCAGCTCCCGCGCCGACACCATCCACGCGAACCCCGGATAGGCGGTGCGGTCGATCGACGTCAACACACACCTCGAAGATCGCGGGTCAGCAGGGCGACAGCAGCTTAGCCGCCGCGAACAAGCCCCCTGACACCACCCCTGAACAGCACAGAAGCAGCCTCACGACCCCTTTCTCCCGTACTCCGGTCCCACTCCAAGATCAGCGCGCTAGCCGCGTGACCGGACAGCCAGCCCGGCCACCGGCAACACCGGCCAGTCCGCGCCAGCACCCCTCTGCGGCACAGTCACTTTTTCAGGTCGAAGTATCTAGCGGAGGGCGGAGAAGTTGATGACCGGGCAGCGGACGAGGGTCGAGGTGATCTCGAGCGTGCCCTTGCCGGCTGCGACCGCAGCGAGGATGTCGGTGTCGCTCGATAGCTCGGTCGGCGTGACGCCGGCGTTCCAGTGGAAGATCTGCAGGTTCCACGCGCCGCCGGTGTACCCGACCTCGGTGGGGATGAAGTTGAGCACGTTGCCGGCACCGGCGTCGGTCGGGAAGGCGGCCTGGGCGCGTGCGAGCTGCACGGCTGGCACGTTCCCGTTCGCGTCGACGATGTGGAAGACGATGTTGCCGGCCGCGAGCGCCTGGGCCTGCTGCGGCGACGAGGTGACCTCTGCGGTGGCCTCGTACTCGATCGTCTGGTTGTCGTAGTAGCCGAAGTTGGGAGCGGGGGTCGCGGCGAGCGCGGGGGCGGCGGTCGCGAGCAGCCCGGTGAGGGCGAGGCTCGCGATCAGGAGCAGCTTCTTCAAGGCGGATCCTCCTTGGTGGTCGATGACGCCACCGACGCTAGAGGCGGTGGCTGACCCGTGATCCGGGATTGACGCCGGCCTGGCGTTCTCCGGCCAGGGCCGCACCCATCACGGCGGCTGCGGCGATCAATTCCGCGGAACGGCGCGTTCGGCTTGGCCTGTCTTAGCGATAAGTCACATGAGTAATTCGACACCGGCGCGGCTTTGGATTGCCTTTAGCGGCGCGAATCTGCTCGGCGCCGGACACGAGGCCGACGGCAGCAGCACGGCACAGGTCTGAGGCACGAGAACCCAAGCCGTGCGCGCGGTGGCTACGACTACAGGTTGTGGGGCGTCACCGGTAAGCCACGCGCTGCCCCGCGACGGCTCGGGAAGCGCGCCGGCGCGGGACGGTCAGCTTGGCGCCCTGCTCGGACACCGGCCCGCTGGGCGGCGGTCAGGCCCGGGCCGGTCTTCCACCGGTCGGCCTGGTTCTGGAACAGCGTCAGGTCGTCGGCCTGGTCGCGGTGTACCCGGATGATGCGGGCCACGGTGGCGTCGTCCAGCACATAGAGCCGGGCCCGGGCGGGCTGGAGCAGCTCCAGCTGGCGGCGGGTCACCTCGACGCCCTCACGGATATGGCCGGTGAACCAGCCGAGCTTGCTGATCGGGTACCAGTTCTGCTCACGCCCGGGCTCTTTGCTCATCCGCCGAGCCTAGCTACAGCAGGGCCCCGACGACCCGCTCCTTATCGCCAGTGACCGTTCGCCTGTTCCTTCCCGAGACCTAACGCAAGATCAACCCATGGCCCCTTTCGGGCTTACCTTGGCCCCACCCCTTCTGCACCCGTCGGCGGCTGCCCGCTTCCTCAACCCCGCAACTGGAGCGGGCTTGGGACGCCTGGCAGGCCGAGCGATACCAGCGCGGCGAGATCAGCCAACGGCCCGGCCACACCGACAACCCGTTCCGGCCACGCTGACGACCACCCCGTGCCACAGCGCGCACCAGGGCAGTTCAAGAAACTGGACGCTGTAGCGGTGCTGACGGGTCCATTGTTACCGGCACCCCGTGTAGTGGGCGTTGAGGGTGTTGCGCGCGGCGGCGGCCATCTCCTGCGGGGACAGCAAGGCGCCCATCTGCTCCCGCGCCCAGGCGTACTCCGGCCGCCCGGCGTCGAATACCTCGGGGACCGCGCCCCACCCAGACCAGCGTGCCAGCACGCGGCGCTCGTCCGGGGTAGCTGTCCTGGCTTCCCGCCCGATCGCCCTCAGCGCGGCCAGCGCGGCCAGATTGGCGCGAACACGGCTGACCGCTCCCGAAGGGGCCAGGTCATCTTGACCGGACGGGCGGAACCCGGCAGCTAGCTCTCCTCCGGGTCCTCCGCCTGCAGCAGTTCCAGGCCCCAGGGCGGATCCTGCCGCGGGCTGTCCTCGTCCTCGGCCGCTCCCGGTTCCGGCTCCAGCAGGATGTCCTCCGACAAGACGATCTGCTCCGCCCGGTGCCGCGCCTCGCCCAGGCGGCCCGCCTTGCCCAGGAAGCCCTCCCCCGGCTGGTCGTCCCCGGCCAGCTCGAACGCCAGCGCGTCGATCCTCGCCTCCGCCTGATTCCCCAGATCCGAGAAGAAGCTGCCCGGATCCCCGGTCGCCGCGTACCGGCCCGGCAGCCACCGTGCCCAGTGGCGCTGGGCCATCAGCCCGTACCTGTTCATCGGCGGCTCCCGGCGCATCCTCGAACCACGGCAGCACGCCCTGCACGGGGGCAGACCAAGTAAGCCCGAAAGGGGCAATGGGCTTGGGAAGAGGGCCGGGTCGTTTCCTTCTGGGCGGTGAAGTCCTGCTCGGGCAGCTCGGTGACGGAGGAGATCATCCGGCAGTGGACGCACTCTTCGCGG
>WNFC01010552.1_pt1 | contig 18603 bp, 16 predicted proteins | sample 5400541 | NCBI WGS metagenome assembly WNFC01 (sample SAMN13153342, study PRJNA577476) | soil metagenome | isolation source: 120 cm saprolite under Douglas fir tree site 2 hole 2 replicate 1 | place: USA:California | collected 2015-04-18 | reverse complement strand
GGGCCCAGTCAACCACTCGCCAGGCTTGGACGATTCGCTCGTTCGGCACAAGTTCGATATGTCGTCCCAGGATATGGCCGCCGAAGAGCGAGAACGCGCCTCCCACTTCTCGGCCGATTTCCGTCGGCGCCGTCCCGAGCGGCATTCCGGACTTCATGGCGCCACTGAGCTCCGTCACCTTGCTGAATTGCTTGGCGTCCGTGAGGGCTTCATAAACCCGCTTCCGGCTTGCTTTGAACACCGGTTCTTGATGAATGGATTCCTCCTGACGGAAAATCTCGTCTGCGATTCCCGACCAACCCTCAGTAGAGCCCAGGGCCAGTCCACCAAACGCGACGGCAACCCCACCGATCAATTGCCGCCGTGTCGGCGGATTCATTAGCGTGTTGGGATGCTTCAGCTCACTCATCATTGTCCTCCAGAGTTGTGTGTTCGCGCGTAAGCATAGAACCACCTAGGACAAATATCTTCAAGATAATTGTTCCCCGGGGAAAATCAAATCAGGAACCCACCCTTGAAAGGGCGTCAAGGGTGGGACACCCGCGGACGCTGGATTGTAACTCTATCTTACTTTATAGGAATGGTACTCTATGAAGTGAGGATCCGCCGCACTTAAATGAAAGGGTGTGCCACCCGCCCTTTGAAAAGTTTTGACCTTTAAGGCGCCATCGAACATTTCTGCGTCCATCAAAGCAGATCGCCGTTCGGACGCTCAGCTTTGTATTGTCAAGTGTTAAGCAACAGGCTACAATCCATCAGGTGAAAATACGGAACTTTGTCCATAAAGGCCTGAAGAGACTTTACACCGAAGACAGCGCGAAAGGCGTTCCGCCTGATACGGCGGACAAGCTCCGCAAGATGCTGGCATTTCTCGATGACATGCAGGACCCCGAGGAATTATGCGCGCTCCCAGCGTGGAAGGTGCACACGCTGACCGGAGACCGCCGGGGCACATGGAGCCTTAGTGTCACCCGCAACCGCCGTTTGACGTTCCGTATCGACATCGCAGAACTTGAAATCTGCGACCTAGATTTTGAAGACTACCACTAGGAGAAAAGGAGTAGACGCCGTGCCCATAAAGAACCCCCCTCATCCCGGAGATTTCATTCGGACGGAGATTATCGAACCCGCGGGCCTGTCGGTAACGGCGGCGGCTATCGCGCTTCAGGTTTCCCGTCCCGCGCTGTCCAGTCTCCTGAACGGCAAGGCTGACCTCTCCGGAGACATGGCGCTCCGCATAGAGAAAGCCTTTGGAGTGAAGATGGACACACTGATGCGGATGCAAGCGTCCTACGACATCGCTCAAACCCGCAAGCGTGAAAAGCGAATCCATGTGCGGCGGATTCAGCAGCTAGTTCGCGCGTGAAAAATTCGCGCCATCCGGGCCGCCGGTTGCGTCAGACTCTGAAAGTTTTTAGCCTTCACGGTGCGTTCTCCGATTACAACCGATTCTCGAAGCTCAGACCCGAGATTGCGATGCGGCGGGAATCGCCGCCGGTGTGTTCGAGGCGGATTCCGACGCGGGGCCAATCCGTGCGGAAGGTGAATCGCTCCGGCCATTCTACGATAACGATGGCTTGCTCCCCGAGCGCATCCTCGAGCCCGAGCGATTCAAGGTCGTGGAAGTTTTCGACGCGATAGAGATCGACGTGATAGACCTTGCAGTGGTTGTGGAAGATGTGGACGAGTGTGAAAGTTGGGCTGGTAACGTCCTCTTCGCGTGCGGCGCCCAGGCCGCTGATAATTCCCTTCGTGAGGGTGGTTTTCCCGCTGCCAAGTTCCCCGCTCAGCATCACGATTACGGGCGGGCGGAGTTTTGTGGCGATTTCACGGCCTTTGGCAATGGTTTCTTCGCTAGAGTGAGAGACAAATTCTGGCGGGCACCAAGTCGCCGACGCGCCTAAGCCGCCGCCATGGGGACCGCGCGTAGAGCCCGTACCCGTTTTCCTATCGGCCACGTTCCCACTCCGCAAGAACCTGCGAATACGCCTCCGGGAGCGCATCAATTAAATCCGATGCGATCAGGGGAGTCTGTCCGACGCGTGACGCCGCTATATCTCCCGCCAGGCCGTGCAAATAGATTCCGAGGCCGAGAACGCACGGCCAACCCTCCGCACCAAACTGCGCAGTCAAACCGGCGAGGATTCCGGTGAGCACGTCGCCGGTTCCCCCAGTCGCCATCCCCGCATTCCCTGTCGTATTGAAGTAGGCGTTTCCTGAAGGAGTGGCCAGGATGGTGTGAAAGCCTTTGAGGATCACATACGCGCGCCATTTCCCGGCCGCTTCCAGAGCAATATCCAATCGTCGCGCTTGCACATCCTTGGTCGTTACGCCAAGCAAGCGAGCCATTTCGCCAGGATGGGGAGTCAGGGCCAATACCGATGCGTGGCGCTGGTTGAGGTGATCGGCCATGCCGGCGTAAGCGTTGAGTCCATCCGCATCCAAGATGATTGGCAGCTGCGTTTCCGCGACGATCGTCCGGATGAACTGCTGCGTTTCATTCTGCGTCGAGAGTCCCGGACCGATGGCGACGACCGATTTATCTCTCGCGATCTCCGCAAAACGGCCGTAATCGAGGTTGCGCAGGCTGGCCGTGCCTGCTTCCGTTGCGGCAAGCGGCGCGGTCATCATTTCCGGTGCGCCTGCAGCCACCGTGGGGAGCACGTCGAGCGGCGTCGCTACGGTCACCAGGCCCGCGCCCGAACGCAATGCGCCGCGCGCTGCCAACACCGCCGCCCCGGATTTCCCGAGCGACCCGGCTACGATCAGAGCGTGCCCGTAGGAGCCCTTATGGGAGACAGGATCGCGCGCAAGCGGCAAGCCACGGAATTCTCCCGGCTCCAGCCAGTGCATTTTCAGATGAGGGTCGGATTCGAGAAGCTCGGGCGGAGTTCCGATATTCCTAACTACGAGCACGCCACAAGCAGATGCGCGCGGGGAAACCAGCTGGCCCAGTTTTGGGGCGGTCAGAGTCACTGTGAAGTCCGCAGTGACCACGGGCCCTCCAAGATCCTCGGCATCGGAGGACAAGCCCGACGGCATATCCACGGAGACCACGGACGTCGTGAAGGCCTTGCCGCCGGTCTTCGTACCGGTCTGGGCACCGTTTTGGGCGCCATTCTTTCCCCGGACGGCGTTCACGTCTGCGATCACAGCGGCGAGCAAGCCCTCCACGGGACCGTGGAGCCCTGTTCCCAGCAGCGCGTCCACGATCAAATCCGCGCTATCGAGTTCCGCTCGTACCGGCTCCCACTCCTCGCTACTGGTCACGACGTGCAGATCGCCCGAGCCTTGTCGCCAACGCTTCAGGTTGACGCCCGCGTCGCCTTCTACCGCGCCCGGATTGGAAAACAAGACCACCTCCGGTGAGCATCCGAACTCTTTCAGCAGCCGCGCAACCACCAGGCCATCGCCGCCGTTGTTTCCTTTCCCGCACAAGACGGCGATCTTCCATTGCGCGAGGCCGCCAAATTTCTCACGCAGGAATCCGGCGATCGCCGCGCCCGCATTCTCCATCAATTGCAAACTGGAAATACCGTAGCGCTCGGTCGTCAGCCGGTCGGCCTCGCGCATCTGGGTTGCGGTCAGGACTTTCATGCGTTCGGCTCCAGCGTGGCAGGAAAGCGCGCGACAACGACGGTCATATCGTCGGCCTGCTCCGGGGAACCGGACCATTCTTCCGCGGCGCGCATCATGGCGTCGGCGATAATGTGGGGTGACGCGTCCTGATCGTGCCTGGCCACCTCAATCAACCGTTCGGTTCCAAATTCTTCGCCGTACACATTCTCGGGCTCTATCAAACCGTCACTATAGGCGATCAACAAGCCCCCTGGATCGATTTCGATCGTGCCCTGCGCGAACGGCACGTCATTAAACAGACCCACGACCATGCCGCCGGTTTCGAGCCTTTCCACGCGGCTGCCGGAGATATAAACCGGAGGCAGGTGTCCCGCGTTCGTGTACTTGAGGCGGCGCGTCTCGGTATCGTACACGGCGAAGAATACGGTCGCATAGCGCTCGTCCGAAGTATTGCGGTACAGGTGCCGGTTCAGGTGCGAAACAATTTCTGCGGTATTGAGCTGCAAGGGACTGTAGCCGGCCTGGCCTTCCCGGTAGCGCAGCACGTCGCTGCGCAACGCCGCTTGCAGGCTGGCCATCAGCAGCGCCGCTGAAATACCCTTGCCGCTGATATCGGCCAGGGCGATCCCCAGGTGAGTTGGCGTGATGCGGATGAAATCATAGTAATCGCCGCTGACCACCCTCGCCGGCCGGCAGACAGCTTCCAGCTCGACGCCCGGCAATTTCGGAAGCGTGTGGGGGAAGAGTTGCTGCTGGACTTCATGCGCGATGGAGAGCTCGTTTTCGAGACGCTGGCGCTGGCGTTGCTCTTCGATGAGCGAGGATACCGATTGCATCATGGAGTTGAACGAATCGCCGAGCGCGGCAAGTTGGTCACGGTGCGGCACTCGAACGCGAAATGAGAGATCGCCTGCCTGCACATGTTGAGTGGCGCGGTAGAGGCCGTCGACGGCGGTCGTGATCGTGCGCGTCAGAACAATGCCCGTCATCAGCGACGCGAATTCGATGACCAGGAAAACAGCGCCTACGACTAGCAGCGCGGTGGCCGCGGCCCCGCCGAGTTCGCCCAGCGGGCTGAACAGCCTCCGGTTCAGCAGTGATGGGCGCGTGCTGAATGACGCGAACAACCGTGAGGGTTCCGCATCGGCCGGCTTGCTGTCCGGATCCAGCATGTCCAGGCTCACAATGCCAGTAATGAGCTTATCAAAGGGGTTGACCGCCGGCGGAACGGACCGCTGCCTCGTCGCGATCTGCTGGACTCGGGAATACACCCGCCGGTTGATGACGACCGAAACTTCCTGGGTCGTGCCGCCGCTCTTAGGGCGCAATACGTCGAACTGGATGGGGCCGAGCTCCGGCACGAGGGTTTCAATGAACTCGGGCGTGACCGGCACGGAGGCGGAGACCATTAATGGTCCGGAGGGAGTTGACCGGACGACAACTGCCCGCAGATTGAGAACGTCGCGTCTCAAGACCAGCCCTGAGAAATTTTTCAGAGTGGAGCCGCCGGCTCCTCGCAGGAGATTCTGTCCTTTGCCGGTTTCAATCGTCAATCCTGGCAGCTCCGCCATCGCCGCTTTCAGATACGTCGGCTGGTCTTCGGGCAGAGCGAGGGCCGCGGCTTGGCGCCCCGAGGCAGCTTCGATGGCATAGGACGTGGCCATCGTCGCCGCCACCTCCGAAAGCCTCTCGGTCCGCTCTTGCATATCTGTGTAGAGGACATAGGAGCCGAGCTGCCAATACAGCAAGTACGCGCCGAGTCCCGCCATCGTGAGCAGCAGGAGCACCGGAACAACGGCGATGAAAATATACGCGATCACCAGCCGGTTGCGCAGACTCCAGAGCAGATGCTCCCGCGCCCATAGGAACCCGCGAACCGCAACGTATCCGAAGGCGAGCACTGCCAGAAAAAGAAAAAAACCGCTTTGCGGCGCTTGCGGGAAGAACCATCGTGAGACCCACAGTGCCGCGTAAGCGACTAGAATTACCAGGGCCGCGATGTCCACAGAGCTCATCCGCAGCCAGAAGGCGTGAAGGCGATTTATCGGAGTGGAGTTCATACCCCTGAAGATCAGTGCCCGTGTTGACATCCCGTTTGATGCCGGTGGTGACTGCTGTAGCCCGCGTCTTCCGACGCGGGGTTTTCCTTGCGATTGGCAATCAAACCCCCGTCCCGGTCAGACCGCGACGAGCCACAACTTCAGTGCCACCGGCCGAGCGAAAAGCGCGGCGTCATACAAGGATGTCAACAGACCCAAGATCAATCAACTCCCGCTTGAAAAGAGCAGGCGAAGAATCGGGCGAGTAAGAGTGCCCGCACATGGTACCGCGTGATCCGGCGGCTTGCGCATCTTATCACCACGCCGAGCCGGTCGGGTCATCCCGGGAAGCCTAAACTTATTTTTGAGTCGGCTTGACGCCGCTAGGGCTTCGTTCCCGGATTGCCTAAGCGGCTGTGATGACGGCCATAGGTGAAGTAGATCGTTAGGCCGACCGCCAGCCAGATAATGAGGCGCAGCCAGTTTTCAGCCGGCAGAGAAAACATCAGCAGCAGGCAGGACAAGATTCCAAGCACTGGCACGATCGAACCAAAAGGCGCGCGAAACGGGCGATGCACTTCGGGATGAGTGCGCCGCATGATCAGGACCGCCGCGCAAACGATCACGAATGCGAGCAGGGTGCCGATGTTCACCAGTTGAGCCAGAACCCGCAACGGCAGAAATGCGCCCATGGTAGCGACGCAAATCCCGGTCAGAATCGTGGACTTCCACGGCGTACGGAAGCGCTCGTGAATCGCGCCGAAGAACCCGATGGGCAGCAAACCGTCGCGGGCCATCGCCAAAAAGATTCTCGGCTGGCTCAACATCATCACGAGTAAAACCGACGTGATACCCGCGACGGCTCCGACGGCAATCAACAATTGTGCCCACGGGAGGCCCACTTGCCTGAACGCGTCGGAGACAGGAGCGTCGATATTGATCTGGTTGTAGGGGACCATTCCAGTGAGCACGGCGGCGACCGCGATATACAGAATCGTGCAGAGAACGAGCGACGTCATAATCCCAATAGGCACGTCGCGTGAAGGATTCCGGGCTTCCTCGGCGTGCGTAGAGATCGAATCAAAACCGATATACGCAAAGAAAACGATCGCTGCGCCTGCCAGCATGCCCACCGGTGAGCCAGCGGGCCCCGTGCTTCCCATTACGGTGTGGCCAAAAAAGCTGAGGCCGGTCAGTCCAAACGGCGCGAAGGGCCTCCAATTGGCCGGATTCACGTAGATCGCGCCGACGCCGATCACGAAGAAGACAATCGAGAGCTTCACAATCACGATCGCGGCATTTAAGCTTGCACTTTCGCGAATGCCTTTCACCAGAACAACGGTGACGAGTGCGGCGATCGCAATCGCAGGCAGGTCGAACCACGTCCCGGTCAGCGAGAGCCGTCCTGAAGAAAGGTCGAAATCGAAGGGCGCATTCGTGAAGGCGTGCGGCAATCCGATGTGAAAGAAGGAAAGAAAATCCTGAAAGTAATGGGACCAGCCATGTGCCACGGTGGAGGAGGCCACGGCATATTCGAGAATCAGATCCCACCCGATGATCCAGGCAAACAGCTCGCCCAGGGTCGCGTAGGCGTACGTGTACGCCGATCCCGCCACCGGCACCATGGACGCGAACTCCGCATAACATAGGGCCGCGAAAACACAGGTGAGCCCGGACACAACAAACGAGAGCATCAGCGCGGGACCAGTGAGATCGTGCGCCGCAACCCCTGTCAGCACGAAGATGCCAGTGCCGATGATCGCTCCAACCCCGAGGCTCGAGAGCTGGACCGGACCGAGCACGCGGCGCAAGCGATTTTCGCCGCGAAGCTCTTCGAGCAACACTTCGTGCGACTTGGTCAGGAAGAGTTGGTTTGACATGTTCCCCTTTTTTTTCTCGTGACTCAGAGTACTCGGCATCGGCGCCATTTAGAAGTCCTCCATAAATTGCTTTTCGGAAACCCGCAATTACTCGTTTGCACTAGACCGCCGGGACCACAATAGATACACAGGAACCCCGAGAATCACGATCACGAGCCCCGGCCATGTGTCCTGCGTCTGGTACAAGATCAGGATCAGCATGATCAGAGTAGACGTAATCATGTAGAGAATCGGAACGACGGGATATCCCCACGCGCGATAAGGCCGCTCCGCATCGGGACGCTTACGCCGCAAAACAAGAACGCCGCCTATCGTCAACACGTAGAACATGAGGGCCGCGAAAATCACGTAATCCAACAAAACACCGTAAAGATTTCCGTAGGTTACCGCGCCGGTGGACGAATCTACCAGCCGTGTCCGGAGCAACACCAGAAATGCGGCCCAGATTCCCTGGAGCACCAGACCCATCGCCGGCACATGATTCGCGTTGAGCCGTCCGATGCTGCGGAAAAATAATCCGTCCCGCGCCATGGCGTAATAGACCCGCGCTCCGGCAAGAATGAGACCGTTTGCACATCCAGAAATCGGAACGTCGCGGCGCGGGTTTTTCACTTCTCCGGCGGTGAACGTAATGTTGTTCCACGCATCCGCGGAAAATAGCGATCCCACTTGCGAGACGCCGAATGCGATCAGCAGGCCGAATGCTCCCGATGCCGCCGTCAAGGAAGGGATGAACGATTTCAGCCAGTCAGCTCCCGGTTCAATCGTCTGCGGATCGTGAATCGCCCAGAGGCTGCTGAAGTTGGCTTGTATCGCCGCAGCATTCCGCCCCGCGAACACGCCCGCGAGAATCAGCGCGGCGAGCGCAAGCGTTTTTGCGGACGTGAAAACATTCTGAATCAGTTTCCCTAGTTTCAACCCGCGCGTATTGAGTAATGTCAGAAATAAAATCAGAAGCAGCGCGACCAATTGCTGCACGGAAAGACTGATTGCGTATTTCGCCGAGAGCCTGATTGGCGGCACGATCCAGGTACTTGGCGATATCGCCGGCCACACGACGCCGAGATAGCGCGCGAAACCAACCGCAACCGCCGCGATCGTCCCCGTCTGGATGACCAGGAACAGCGTCCAGCCGTACAGGAAGCCCCAGAGGGGAGAATAGGCTTCGCGCAGGTAGATGTACTGCCCGCCAGCCTTGGGCATCATCGCCGCCAATTCGCCGTAGGACAGCGCGGCAGCCACCGTCAGCACTCCGCTGATCACCCAGGCTGCGAGCAGCCCGCCCGTCGATCCCGCGTGGCGCGCGATATCCGCGGATACGATGAAAATGCCCGAGCCGATCATCGACCCGACCACAATCATTGTCGAATCGAACAGGCCCAGGCCTCGAACGAATCCGGAGGACTCCGTCTCCGTTGCTACTCCAGTGATTTCCGGGGACCTCACATCGGACATTGCGGCCGCTCCTACCTTTCGCGGGTCTAAATACAGCCCGTACTCTTATCCGGGGGCAGTAGCACAGACTCCAGTCTGTGCGCCTTTCCACGCAGCCAAACCAAAACCACACAGGCTGAAGCCTGTGCTACTCGACCCGCGCCCTACTCCGCCTCGCGGGACTTTGCGGAGGCTGCTACTTCGAGATATTCCCGGGCGCGCTCGCCGGGGTTTGTGGCGCAGATCAAATCGCGCACCACGGCCAGTGAATTGGCCCCTGCACCATAGACTTCCGCCGCGCGTTCCAGCGTGATTCCGCCGATGGCAACCAGCGGCTTGCGCGTCATTTGGCGCGCGCGGCGCAGGAGTTCCGTGCCAACCACGGCGTCAGGATTCTGCTTGGTTGTCGTGGGGAAAATCGGCCCAAACGCGACGTAGTCGGCGGAGGTGCGATCCGCCGCCGCCACCTGTTCCAGCGTGTGCGTTGAAACTCCGACCCAGCGCTCGCTGCCGCAAATGGCGCGGGCTTCTTCGACGCCCAAGTCTTCCTGTCCGACGTGCACGCCGCCGGCGCCCGCAAGAAGCGCTATGTCCGGCCGGTCATTTACGATAAAGCGTACGCCGCGTCGCGCCAATGCGGTGGAAAGCCGCAGGGAGATTTCAAACAGCTCGCGAGAGGGAGCGTTCTTATTGCGGTATTGAATCAGCTCGACCCCGGATTCCGCCAGCATTTCGGCCAAAACCAGCTCCGATATGGTGAGCAAACTGGGGTCGAGTATGGCATAGAGGCGCGGGAAGACAAGGTTCATTTGAAGTTATCCGGCCAGGACTGTAGCGAATCGGTCAAGGAAGTGTGTATCGAGCCGGCCCGCGGCAAAGTCAGCGTCCGCCAGTATTTTGCGATGCAAGGGGATGGATGTCTTGATGCCCTCAACGACAAACATCTCGAGAGCCCGGCGCATCCGCTGGATCGCTTCTCCACGTGTATCGCCGTAAGCAATCAGTTTCGCGATCAGCGAATCGTAATAGGGCGGGATAATCGCGTCGGCGTATGCCGCAGTATCTACCCGAATACCCGGTCCGCCAGGGACGCGGAACACGCTGATCCGCCCCGGCGAAGGCACGAATGTTTCGGGATCCTCGGCGTTGACGCGGCATTCGATGGCGTGTCCGCGAGAGACGGGATGTCCCACGACATCTTGCAGCTTTTCACCGAACGCGAGGCGGATCTGCGACTTGACCAGGTCCACGCCAGTCACCATTTCGGTGACCGGGTGTTCCACCTGGATCCGTGCATTCATCTCGATAAAGTAGATCGAACCATCTTCGTCCATGAGGAATTCAACGGTGCCGGCGCTGCTGTAGCCGATTTGTGCGAGCGCCGCCGTGACGCGCGCGCCTAACTCGGCGCGCTTCTTTTCATCCAGAGCCGGTGAAGGAGATTCCTCGATCAGTTTCTGGTGCCTGCGCTGGATGCTGCACTCGCGCTCGCCCAGGTGCATCACGCGTCCATGCTTGTCCCCCAGAACTTGAAATTCAATGTGCCGCGGCCGCTCGATGAATTTCTCAAGATACACATCGGGCGTGCCGAAAGCTTGCTGCGCTTCGTTCCGTGCGGTCCCAAACGCCGCGGGCAGCTCTTCCTCACTACGAACGACGCGCATGCCGCGACCGCCTCCCCCGGCCGAGGCCTTTACGATAACGGGGTACTTGATTCGGGCCGCCTCCGCCACCGCCGCGGCTTCGTCCGGAACGATCCCCTGTGAACCCGGCACGATTGGCACGCCCGCAGCCGCCATTTCCCGCCGTGCCTGGTCTTTCTCGCCCATCATCCGAAGGAGATCGGGAGATGGGCCGATAAAGGTAATGTGCGACGCCTCGCACACCTCGGCAAAGTTCGCATTTTCGGAGAGAAAGCCATAGCCGGGATGTATCGCGTCAACGTTGGTGATTTCGGCCGCGCTGATGACCTGCGGGATGTTCAGGTAACTCTCGCTCGAACGCGGCGGACCGATGCACACGGCCTCGTCGGCAAAGCGCACGTGCAAGGAATTTCGGTCCGCTTCAGAGTAGACGGCAACCGTGGCGATGCCCAGTTCTTTGCACGCGTCGATCACGCGCAAAGCAATTTCACCACGGTTGGCGATGAGGATTTTTCGAAACATTTGAGGCCATTGATTCCCTGGGGACGATCCGGCTATTTTTTCTTGTCTGTGGGGCGCAGCGCGAAAAGCGGTTCGCCATATTCCACGGGTTGGCCGTTTTCAACCAGTATTCGCGCCACTTCCCCGCTGATTTCCGCTTCAATCTCATTCATTAACTTCATGGCTTCGATAATACACACGGTCTGCCCCGCCACGACCGTATCCCCCACCTTTACGAAAGGCTGAGCCTCCGGGTTAGGGGCCGCGTAGAACGTGCCCACGATCGGCGATTTTATGACGTGCAAGTCGTCAGCCGGGGAGGCCCGTGGTGGCGGTGCGGAAGGCTCAGACGCCGCCGTGGAGGCTGATTCCACGGTGGCGGCCTCCGCACGGGCAGGCGTTCCCGGCAGGGCGATTTCTGGAGCTGCAGGTAGCGCCCGGCTCGGAGGGGCGCTGGGAGGGGCGCTCGCCTTTTTCAGCCGGATGCGTAAGTCGCCGTGCGCATATTCGAATTCCTCCAGCCCATGCTTGGACATGAAGGAAAGCAATCGATCCAATTGTCCGAGGTCTATCCCCGGAACAGAAAACTCAGGGCCCTGGGATTGTTTTTTTGATCCCTTCATAGTTGTTCAGATTTCGAGGAGTTCCCGCGGAGCTGTCGTTACAATTTCGGCGCCGCGCGGAGTCACGACGGCATCATCTTCGATCCGGATCCCCCCGACGCCCTCGATGTACACGCCAGGTTCCAGGGTTATCACGTTTCCAGTCTCCAAGAGCCCTTTTTGACCTCGAGCGAGCCTGGGATCCTCATGGATTTCCAAGCCGATCCCGTGCCCAGTGCTATGGACAAAGTACCGCGCCAACCCCTTGCGTTGCAGGACGCCTCTAGCGGCGGCATCCACCGCGCCCGTGGCCACCCCAGCCTTCACAACGGCCCGCGCGGCATTCTGTGCATCCAGAACGGCCTGGTACCACCTGCGGACGCGGGAAGGCGCCTTGCCAACATACACAGTGCGCGTGAGATCGCTACAATAGCGGCGCAGTATAGCACCCAGGTCCAGGACGACCAACTCATTTCTCCCGATTTGGCGCGTTGTGGGGCGCGCGTGGGGCAGTGCCGAACGAGGTCCTGCCGCCACGATCGCCTCGAAAGATTCGCCAGAAGCCCCCTTCCGGCGCATCCTAAAGCCGATCTCGGCAGCAAGGTCAAGTTCGGTCACACCCGGCCGGACCAATCGTATTGTCTCCTCCATGACCTCAGAACCGACTCGGGCTGCGTCCCGAATTCTGTCAATTTCCGATGCGTCCTTAACCGCGCGGAGTTGGTCCACGAGACCGTCAATGGGCCGCCAGCGGATGCCCTTTCCCCCGGCCTTCTTCAGCGCTGTCCAACCTGCAAAACTGAGCCTTGAAGGCGCTATGGCGGCCCGGATCAACCTCTTCCGCCGCAGATAGTCGCCTACACCGGCCAGGAGCATGCCTCCGCGATGTATGTGCGTTCGAACACCCGCTGCTTCTTCCTTCGCCTGAATGGTGAATCTGCCATCCGTAAACAGCGTCACACCTGATGGTTCCACGAGCAAGATGCCAGAGTCGCCAGTAAATCCGCTCAGGTAATAGACATTTGCCGGGTGCGTCTCCAGCAAAGTGTTCGCGCCCGCGGTTTCCAGGGCGCGGCGAACGCGCTTCAACCGGTTGGCAATAATTGCTTCCATAGAAGGGTTTCCATAATAAAGAAAGGAGGAGACCGAAGCCTCCTCCCGAGTCGTCTGATATTGTGCCCCTCCGACAGGAACTAGCCCGGCAGAATGCGGGGCGTCACAAAAAAGAGCAGTTCCTGGGACGATACATTGACTGAAGTGCGTTTGAACAGGTTGCCGATCAGCGGCACGCTGCCCAGAAGCGGTACCTGTTCGACGTTCGTAGACTGGCTGCTGACCACCACGCCGCCTATGACAACCGTGCCGCCGTCATTGATCAATACCTTGGTTTCGGTTGATTGCGTATCGAGAGCCGGAGTTCCCTGGATGCGCGCGATGCCGTTATCGATCTGTGTATTCTCGACAGCCACATCCATGAATACCGTACCCTCGGCGGTAATCTGGGGCGTAACTTCCAGTTTCAGCACAGCGTCGATAAACTGGATAGAAATGGTGTTGTTGACCGTGGTCTGAATCGGAATCTTAGTACCTTGTTTCACGGTCAACTTGTCGTTGTTTTGCGTCACGCCCTTGGGTTCTGACAGCAATTTGACGATTCCCTTACTTTCCAACGCCGACAGTTGAAAGTCGAGGGCAAAGTTAGGACTGGTGAACAGGTAGCTGAGTCCGCTGGTTGGAGCCCCGGCCGCGAAGTTTGTCGCCAAAGGCATTTGAACAGCCACAGGCGTTCCGGGAGCCAACGCCGCTGTGCCGACTACGAGCGCCGGCGAACTAAACGGCGGGATTACAGTTCGAGAAATGGGACTCGTGCCCACAGCCGTATTGCCGCCAAATACGTTGCCGCCCGACGACGTTGCATAGGCAAATAACGTGCCGATTTCCCGTATAAAGGAACGGTTAGCCTGAACGACCCGGGCGTCAATTTCTACCTGTTGCGACTTCTTGTCCAGCTGGCGCAACAAATTGTCGATCTTTGGGATCGATGAGGGAATATCCCTTACGATCAGCGTGTTCGACCGCGTATCGGCATAGACATCGCCGCGCGCGGTAAGGAATCTTTTCAGCGTGAGTACCAGGGTGTCCGCCTTGGCGTAGCTAAGGACGCGCGTGGCTGTTACTGTCTCAATGGCATCCGCTTGGGCCTTGAGAAGGTCACGACGCTGGTCAGCCTCACGCCTCAGCGTATCCTGGGTCGCGATTCGCAAGACATTTCCGTCGATTTCCTGCGTGAGTCCGTTGTTGCGCAACACGATGTCCAGACCCTGGTCCCACGGCACTTCATCCAACACCAGCGTTACCGTCCCCCTGACTGCTGGGTCCAAAACGACGTTCAGTCCGCTGATTTCATGTATGAGGCGGAAGAAGTCCTTCAGGTCCACATCTTTCAGGTTCACCGAAATCGGGTCTCCGGTGTACTTTTTGGCCGGCGCAGGCGCACCCGCAGCCTGTTGCGCGTCTGCCGGGGGATTTTGTGGTTCCGGGGCAGCCGGCCCGTTGGCAGGCCGCGCAAATGCCAGGTCCTTTCCCGTGAGCCATGCAGGCAGCGGCATCTGCGGCGCCCTGGCAGGAGCAAGATTCTGTTTCACGAGGTTTCTGACCGGCCGCATCGCCGCCGGAACGACCGCCTCAGCGGGGGACGCGAAGGAAATCGTGAGGTCCGATCCTTCTGCGTGCGCGCTGAAGGGAACGAATTCAGCGAGATCGATCACGACGCGCGATAGGTCCGGCTTCGACTGTCCCAAGCGTACCGAGCGAACAGGGACATACTTGCTCGGCACCGTATACCTGGAAACTGCCAGACGCGTATTCACAAAGTCCAGGACCAGGCGCTCCGGATCATTCAGGCGGGAAGTCTGGTAGCGGAGTTCCCCGGCCCCAGTAATCCGCACCGTGGTGCGCCGGCCCGTGTGGGCAACTTCAACGCCCGAGATCGCGGACGATGGCCCTGCCGTGCTCGTTGCTGCCTCATGAGCTACCTGCGCGCTCGCGGGGAATGCCGTCAGTGCGGCGCCCGCCAGTAGCAGGCAGCCGAACCGGAAGGCTGGGCACATGGTCTTCATTGCTGGTCTCCTGGATTTGGATAAAGTCGCTTGGTCACCTGGCGTTCAAGGGGTTTGCCAAATGCGTCTTTGCCAACTTCTTGGAACGACACCGCCTCGATCGTGATATGTTGAACGGAGCCGTCATAGAGCTTGTCGCCTTCCCGCAGGAAATAAACTCGTTGTTGCGGGTTCGATACGATAGCGATCATTCCACGGGCGCCACCCACGATTCCGTCGATGCGCAGTGTTCCAACCACCAGCCCCGCTTTCCCGGGCGGGAGGATTTGCGGCGATGCGGTACCCTGACTGGGTTTGTTCAGGAGCGGATCGAAAGGATCACGCCGCGCTACGGAAACTTTTTCTGCTGCCGGTTTTTCGACGGGTGGCTTTGCAGGCTTTTTCTCCGCCGTCTTTGCGGGTGCTTTGGCCGGAGCTGGCGCCTTCGCGGGAGTCGGAGAAGCAGCAGCCTTGGCCGGGGCCTTCGCGGCAGCCGGAGAAGCAGCAGCCTTGGCCGGTGGTTTCGCTTTGGCCGGGGCCTTCGCCGGGGCCTTGGCCTGCTGCGGGGGCGCCGGAGCTTTTGGTGCGACCGGAGCGGGAGCGGGCTGCGGTGCCGCCTGGGGCTTGTTCAGTTGGTCGCGGACGTTCGACGGCTGCACGTTCGGGTGATCCTGCGCTGCCGCGCACGTCACGACGACCGCCGGTAGAACCAGCAGGAACAGAGTTCGCGATAACATTGCGAGTCGCATAGTCAGTCGGCTCGATTCCGCCTAACGTCGGGCGGGTTGATTCTTTGCGCCCGGGGCTGGTGGCCCTTCCCCCGGCTTGCTGAAGAAAGTTGTGACCAGGCACCTGCCTGTGACGGTAGTGCCCGGCCGCAAGGGAAATGCCGAATTCCTAGTCTCGCCGAGTCCGCTAAAGGTCAAGTCTCCCACGTTGATAATCCGGGAGAGCCGGCTCAACCGGGAAAAGAAATCTTCAATATTGAAATACGGCCCATCCACCGTAATTTCAAATGGCAGCTCGTAGTGATAGTCTTTCGCCACGACATCCTTGGCGGTCAGACTGCGGATCTGGACCCCGGAAGCCGACGCCGCACCCTGGATCAGCCGCATGAACTCGTCCAGCTCTTTTTCTTCAGGGACGATCGTCTTCAAAGTATCCAACTGCTTTTCGAGCGCCGCCATCTCGAGTTTGAATTCGGCGTAGCGCCGTTCGTACACTTGCAACTGGGCTACCTGCTGGTTCAAGTCGGATTCCTGCGTGTGATGTTGCTGGAGCGAGTCTCGCATGGACGCCACGGGCGACATCGGCACGTATTCTCCGGCTACGAAAATCAGCACTGCGAGCAAACAGAAGACCAGCGCCTGGATAAACCATGGATATTCGCGAAACGAGATCGCCATCGATACCCCTAGAGATTCCCCGTCGGGCGTTTCGCTGGAGCAGCGGGCGCGCCGGCAGCGGTTGAATTCGAAGTGGAAGTTGAAGGGGAGGAACCAGTCTGCCCCGGCGGGGCGAATTGGGCCGTCAAGGTGAAGACGAATAACTGCACGGCCTTGTTACTTGCGTCCTGGTGCGACTCTTTGATTTCCACCTGCTGAAAATATCCTGACCGTTTCAATTGCGTGATGTAATTCGCCACCGCGTCAATCGACCCAGCGGAGCCGTTGATCGATAAGGCATCTCCCTTGCGATCCACCGAGGTCAACCAGAGTGTATCCGTGCGGCTCACCGTGTTCGCGATAGCGTCCAAAAGTTGCTGGCCGCCGACGCGATTCCGTTGTAGTTCTTCGATCACCGCAATTCTTTGCTGGAGAACGGCCTTCTCCTTTTCAAAGTTTTCGACTTGTTGCTTGAGCTGTTCGAGCCGGGCCTTCTCGCCCCTCTGCTTCTGGATGTGCGCCAACACCACTTTGTCCTCTTTATCCATCTGCCAGTAGTGGATATAGAGAAATCCAAAACTAATGGCGAGGGCCGCGACGAGAAACACGATTTGCAACGTCGCTTCGAGCGGCACGGCTTGGCGCACCGCTTTCGGTCGTGCTCTCCCCAGCAGGTTGATGCGGATCATGGTTCGTCGAAGCTCCTGAGCGCCAGACCTACGGCGATGGCCAGGCGCGGGGCGAGTTCCCTGATCTGATCTTCATTGTGCCGGGCCGGATTAATCACGATCTTGCGAAACGGATACATTTCCTCGACGGGAACGGCGAATTCTTCCCGCAACACGTCCATCAAACCGGGCACGCGGGAGCTCCCCCCGGCCACCACGATTTTCTGAATGCTCTCGCCGGTCGCGGTGGCGCGAAAAAAGTCAAATGTCTTCTGAATTTCGAGCACCAGAATGTCGGTTACGGACCGCAAAATAGTTCCGCGGTGTTCCTCGGCGACGCCGGCGATGTTCTCGCCCTTTTTCAATCGCTCCGCGTCTTCGTAGCTCAGGTCGAGCTCTTTCTGCAGCGCGTCCGTGTACTGGTTGCCTCCGACGGAGACGTCTCGTGTGAACAGCGGGATTCCGCCGCGCACGATGTTGATATTCATCACGCTTGCCCCGATGTTCAGCAGCGCAATCGTCTGGCCCGGGTCTGGATCGTAGTTCACTTCATAGCTGTTCTGCAGCGCAAAGGCATCGATGTCCACGACCGTCGAATTCTTCCCGGACTGAGCCAGAACGTTCGTATGATTCAAGATCTTATCTTTCTTCACCGCCACGAGCAAAACGTCCAGTTGCGCATCCACCGACTCAAGGAGCTGGTGGTCAAGATTCACGTCGGCAATGTCGAAAGGGATGTGCTGGCTGGCTTCGGACTGGATGCGGTCGTACAGCTCTTCCTCGCTCATCATCGGAAGGGTGACCCGCTTGACGATGACGGAGTGGCCCGAAACCGCGGTCGCTACATTCTTAGTCTTGACTTTTTGCGTCTCGAAAATGTTGCTGATCGCGCCCGCGACTAGCGGCGCGTCCATGATCGCGCCATCCACGACGGTGTCCTGCGACAGGGCCTCCAGGCCAAAACTCACCAGCTCATAGCCCTGTTTAGTGCTCTTCAGCTCGACGGCCTTAATGGAACTCGAGCCGATATCCAGCCCAACGAGTGCTTTTTGTTTTCCGCCACCAAACATATCGAAACCCCTTCAGGAGTCCCCGCCTCCTGCCACTTGCCGAAACGCGAGCCGGCTCAATCTAAGCGATAGAATCCATTCCGCCGCCCTGCAACTGACACAACCGAACAACCAGCAACCGGTTTCGCTATCTCATCGCCACCGATGACATAGCGCTCGACCCGGACACTGCAACCGAACTGCAGCTTTATGGAAGCTGCCCTAACCGCCTGCAAGTGAATTTGGCATCCAGAACGATGAGTGTCAAGCAAACGCATAAGCATGTTGCTGTTAAGAATACGGGTTAGCTGATTGGGCGCGTGGACAGAAGAATGGCCTAAACCACTACACTTTGAGTCTCATGAATACTAGGACTACTAGTAATAGTATAGCCTGTGCGGAAACGCCGCATACTTTTTCCCCTTATCGTTTGAGCCTGAGAGTATGCCAAATTGCGTCAACGCGCGACTTTGTACCCGCGTCCATGACGATTTCGTCCGGCCAGGGACGGCGGAATCCTTCGCTCTCCCACTTGCGCGTCGCGTCGATTCCCATCTTCGAGCCGTAATCCTGAATGCGCGAGGCGTGGTCCAGGGTGTCAGCCGGCCCCATCACAAATTCCACATCCCGTTGCGGATCAATCGCGCACAGCGATTTCCATACGACTTCGCGGGAGTTCTGCACGTTCACATCGTGGTCCACGACCACGACCACCTTGGTGAACA
>WNFC01002863.1_pt1 | contig 18606 bp, 19 predicted proteins | sample 5400541 | NCBI WGS metagenome assembly WNFC01 (sample SAMN13153342, study PRJNA577476) | soil metagenome | isolation source: 120 cm saprolite under Douglas fir tree site 2 hole 2 replicate 1 | place: USA:California | collected 2015-04-18 | reverse complement strand
CCATGCTACGTTGATCGCGCCAGCTCTGCGGGCTGGTGCCAAAGGCGATGATGTGGGATCTTAGAGGTCAACTTCGTGCCCTCGCGAGGAAACAGCCCCGGCCGTGACAGCGAACGGCTCCCTTGTAACTGATTAACAAACTGCGACACGGACGGCTCCCAAAAAGCAGTTTTAGCACCCTCGAAAACGCTTACTGGACCATAATTGGGACCATGAAATCTCCTCAAAACGGCCTCTGCCTTGATATGGCATCTTCACTGGACTCGGTTGTCCTGTAGATCTTCGGTTGCTGACCAGCCCTGCTGTCGAGTGGGTACCGTGAGTTGGGGATCTACAAAGCTGCGGAGAATCGTGGTACCCGGGGGCTATCCCGAAACGGGATTAAAGGAGATCAATGGCGATCTCCTCGAAGCCGACCTCTGGACAACTTCGGGCCTACATTCGGACGGCAAGAGCGCAGCGTACAGCAGTTGGGTCTCATGGAAGACAAGGCGGCTTCGTTCTGCCGGAGTGCTCGCAAACAATATAGCGGGGCGACCAAGAGTGGTCTGAAAAGTGGAGCCCCCAACATGCCCTGGGAACTTCGAGTTCCTTTTGTGACTATTGTGTCTGCCTGTGATTAAATTCAGCACAGCATGAAAGCCCTTGAACTCTCCACCGAAGACTTTCGCCGTTTGGCTGCCAACGTCGTCGACCTCTGTGCTGGATATTTGTGCACTCTGGACGAACGTTCCACGTTTCCCCAGACAAGTGGTGCAGAAAGCGAACGCATCTTCAACCTCGACCTGCCAGAGCGCGGCATGGGCGATCAGGCCTTTGCCGCCCTTACTGATGTTATTGGAAACTCGCGCGCCCAGAACGGTCGCTTTTTCGGATACGTTCAAGGATCGGGAGAGCCAATTGCCGCGCTCGGCGATCTCTTTGCGTCAATTCTGAACCAGAACATTACGGCCTGGCGTTCTTCGCCAGCGGGTGTCACCATCGAGCGCACCGTCGTTCGCTGGTTGTCAGAAGCAATCGGCTGCCACGGTTTCGTCGGGACTCTAACTAGCGGAGGGTCCGCCGCAAACCTCATGGGGTTGGCCATGGCCCGCGAGCGGAAAACTCCAGCCAATGAGCACGGTCTTTACAACAGGACTGCGGGCGTGATCTACGCCTCCGAGCAAGTGCACATGGCCGTGCCCAAAGCCGTGGCCATGCTCGGAATCGGGCGTGAAAACCTGCATTACGTCCCATGCGATGATTCCTACCGTATGGTCCCATCGCTACTGGAGCGAGCGATCCGCCAGGACGAGGTGCAAGGCAGAGCGCCAATTGCAGTGGTCGCATCGGCGGGCACAGTAAACACAGGCTCGATCGATCCGCTGCGAGAAATTGCAGCCATTGCCCGCTCCCATGATCTCTGGATGCATGTAGACGGCGCATACGGAGCCCTTGCTGCGATTACAGCGCCCGAAAAGTTCGATGGTCTTGCTCTGGCGGATTCACTTTCCCTCGATCCGCATAAATGGCTGTATCAGCCGCTCGATTGCGGGTGCCTACTCTATAGAGATGTTCGCTCAGCGCAAAGTACCTTCACCTATACGGGCAACTATGCCAAACGACTCAGCTCTGATCCAGTTGAGGGCTTCGCGTTTTTCGAAGAGTCGATCGAGCTTTCCCGCCGCTTCCGCGCCTTAAAGCTCTGGCTCTCGCTGCGCTACCACGGGCTGCACTCTTTCCGCGCTGCGATCCAGCAGAACCTCGATCATGCTCAACGCCTGGCGGCGGCAATCGAAGACTCTGCTTCGCTTGAGCTTCTCGGTCCCGCGGAGCTGAGCGCAGTTTGCTTCCGTCACCTCCTGAACAAGGACGCTTCCGAAGAGACGCGCAATCGCTTCAATCTGGCCTTACTCAAACGCATTGTAGCGCGTGGGAGGGTGTATCTCTCGAACGCTGAATTGAAGGGAAAGTTCTGCCTTCGCGCCTGTATCGTGAACCACCTCACAAAGGAGACGGATATCGATGCAGTGGTTCGCGAGGTTCTAGAGGTTGCGCCAGCCGTCACCTCAGAGCTGGGGATGTGAGTTAACCGTCAGTTTGTCATCCGTTAACGAAAGCATTGCGTGTCCATGAACGAATCGCAGAACTCACGTTTATTTGCGCTGCGGCAGTGACTTCATTTATTTGACAACATCGCCCTCAAGCGCCACTGAACGGTCCTGACGCTGCTATTTCACCGCTCGCAGGCCGCGCACGTGCAGGCGTAGCGCCGGGCATCGTTTTGCTGGGCGATGCTGCCGGCTTTCTCGACCCGATAACCGGAGGCGGCATGTCGCAAACGCTTATGACGGCAGAATTGCTCGCCGAATACCTAGCTGAGCGAATTGGCACAGACGAGCGATGGCTTCAGGATTTTGAACGCGAGCGCCAGCGAATGCTCCGGGATTACAGGATCCTCACCCGAATGGTGCTCTGCCTGGCGGATTATCCACGACTCGCTGAACGGCTTCTCTCGGCACTGCGCGTTTCACCAAGCCTCTTCTCGCACTTGGTAGGTGTCTCTGGCGGGGGCAGGCAACTCTGGGAGTGGCCAAAAACACGTGGAAGCGGTTAGCGAGCCCGAAGGTTTGCCTTGCGGGCAAATTGCGAGCGTGGGATGCGACATCGGGTGTGTGAAATTGTCAAAAGTTGGTCACGAGCAGGCCGCGCAGCAACCACGGCTGCTTTACAAATTCTTGACAACTCCCCGCATCTGTAAATCAGAGGTCGCCCCACGGATGAGCCTTTGCAATTGTCGAGGGTTCACCGCTGGTGGCTCTGGACGTTTGGACCCGCTATGCGTGTCTCAACCAATCAGACGCGCTTTGCCGTGCATGATGTTCTGGAATGTAGCTGATACGTGGGAAATCGAATCATTCGTTGGTGTCTTGCAGTCAATCTGGACCAGTTCCGGACTTTACCGGGTAGCACGGCCACCGGATCTAGCGGAAAACCACGGCTGACAAACCTTATGCAACTCACGCTCGAAGGAACGGATATCGGGATCAGTCGAAATCGAATATAGTCTCCGGGCAACGCTGGGACACTCTCAGCCTGGATTGAGTGTCTGTGCGGTCACAGGGAATAGTTCTCCTGTCACAAGCCCTCCAGCTTCTTCAGCCTAGTCTGCAGGATCGGCTCAAAGTCTGTGAGGGCTTCCCTCACGGCATGGAACACAGGCACGCCTGTCTGGGACGAAATACGCTTTGAACACGTTGTACACGTCCCGGTCGCTGAGCACCGCGACACGAAGTGGCTTCCTCATCTCTCCTCCTTGACGGGCGATTCACAAACTAAGCTTTACCGTCTAAAGCTTTACCTTAAGCCCATCGCGTCGAAAGACAACCAATTTTCGCTGAGCTCGCATCTTTCAACTCTGCCGGAGCAGGACATTGTGGCCTTCAGGATCGTGGATTACAGCCCATTCAGGTCGCCAGAGCTATCCGCCTCGGAGTGAACAATTCGGTCTTTGCCAATTGCGTCCATAACCGCTGCAAGGTCTGGCACCTCAAAGAACAAAACCGCCTTGTCCAGCGATGGGTAGGATTCTGATCTCTTGCGCTCCAGACAAACAAAATTTGAGTCGGTTCCAAATTTTGCATAGTGCCCGAGCTGTTCATCCGAAATTTCCAGGTGAAGGGTATCGCAGTAGAACTGTTTGGCGGTTTCGAGGTCATCGAAGTAGAGTTCTACGCCGATGAATCGTAATTTCGGTTCGTCCACCAGACAATTCTATCGCTGGTGAGACCAAGCATACCACCCGAATCGAGCTCCGAATCCAACCACTTCTGGGCCTGTGTCAGAAACTAAGCTTCATCCCAAACTGAATCTGCCGGGCTCCAGTTGTGAGGTCCGGTCTCTTCACTTCGGAAGTAGACTGGCCGAAGGTCCCCGGATTGGAGGTGAGGTTTCCGGGCTGGCCGAACTGGACGCGATTGAACAAGTTGTAGCTCTCTGTTCGGAATTGCAGGTTGACGCGTTCGGAGAGGTTCAAGGTTTTTTGCAGGAGCATGTCCCAGTTGTTCACTCCCGGACCGTAGAAGCGGTTGCGCCCTATGTTGCCCGCGCTGCCCCAACCCGGATTAGAGAACAAGCCCAGGTTCGGTCCGGTTTGAGTGCGCGGACTGCCAACCGGGAGAGGAGTGCCAGCAGCATTGAAATCCGGCCGTTGCTGCTGGCCAGTATGGGCGGTGTCGAGCGCCGTGAAGATGTCGTACGGAAGACCGCCGGATAAGGTCGTGATCCCGGCCACTTCCCAGCCTCCGAAGATCTTGTCAGCCGACCCTTCGGCCAAGCGGGCATGCCCGCGGCCAACTGGAAGCGCCCAAGAGTAGTTGAGCACCAGCCTTTGTCTCACATCGAAGTCGGAATTGCCGCGCTCGGCGGCAAGGTCGAGGGAGTTGCGCGGGAATTCCTGGTTGCCGGCTGAGGGTGTCAGCGGGTCGGAGGAATCATCAATGGCATGCGCCCAGGTGTAGGCCGCCTGGAACATGAGGCCATGCGACAGCCGCTTCGTGGCCTTCGCTTGCAAGGCGTGATAGATCGACGAAGCCGCGTTGTTGAAAACTTCTGCGTGCAGAAAAGCATTGTTGTTGACCGCATCGAAGGGCAAACTGCCCGACTCAGCGCCAAACCAGAGATTGTTGAACTGTAGTGCCTGCGGCGGAATCCCGTCCGCCAGCAACTGGGCAACCAGCGCCGGCTGCGGAGGGTTGCCGTCCACCAGACGAAGCAACCGGGTTCCCCTCGACCCCACATAATTCACTTCCACGAGCACGCTGCCAGGCAAATCACGCTGTACCCCAAAATTCCAGCTCTGGCTGTAAGGCATGCGCAGATGCGGATCGATGATGAACGGCAGATCACCCGCCCCCTGGTTCACCACGGCTGACGTTTGTAGAGAGGGCGCCGCAGACAAGGTGGAAACGGGTGGGCCTACACACAACCCCACCTGAGTTTGGATTTCCGGAGGAGCACACGGGGGCAGACCAAAGAACGGCTGAAAGAGAATCTGCTGGAAGGGCGGGTTCCCGCGCGTCAGTCCCAACAACTGGCCGAAAAGCCGATCATGGAAAATGCCATAGCCCGCGCGAATCGAGGTCTTGCCACTCTTGAAAGGATCCCATGCGATTCCCACACGCGGCTCAAAGTCGTGCCAGTCGTTGCTGTACAGCGGCGGCAGGCCGCGATCCTTCTGGCCGGCAATCGTGAAGGTGAACGGTGCTGGTCCGCTGGGATCGGCAAAAAGCGTAGAAAGCAGACTGTTCACTTCATAAGGGACGCCATTGAACTGGTAGCGGAGTCCGAAGTTCACAGTGAGGTTGGGAAGGATTTTGGACGTGTCCTGCGCAAAGGCATCGAAGTCCTGCTGGCGAAGTCCCCGGAGATCATCGGCGGTACGATTGCCGCTCTTGTCGAAGAATTGCGCCTGTGTCACCGATCCCACGGTGCCGAACAGCGACCACACCATGTCCTGCAGGGTTGGGTTCGAGTCCACTTGCCCGTTGCCCGTAAAAAAAGCTGTTGCGCCGCCGAAGTTCGCAAAGTTATTGAAATCAACCGTGGGCCGGGAGAGGAAGTCATTCGTGCTGTTGGAGTAAGCATCGCGCGTCTCGACGCCGAACTTGAAGGTGTGACGGCCTCGGGCCCAGGTCACATCGTCCCCGATCGTATAGGTGCCACTGAACCGCTTCGATCCGTTTCTATCGACAATAAGCAGGCATCCGAATCCCGCGACGCTGGGCAATGGAAGATCGAAACCACGGCCAAACGAATCCGTCAGGCCGAGACTGTCAATGGTGTTCAATCCTTCGCAGGTGAGCGGGAAATTGATGCGGTTTCCGCCGAGCCGAAAGTTATTCACCAGTCTGGGATCGATCACCGAGGTCAATTGAAGAGACGCGTTCTGTCTTCGCTGCGAAGTTCCGGTGCCTCCCAGTCCAGGAAGGAAATCGGTGTGATCGAAGTTGGGGTCCTGATACCGGTTGAAGGTGTAGTGCACCGCCAGAATTTCGCTTTGGGAGAAGTTGTGGTCCACGCGGACGCTTGCGTTGTCGCTGGTTGTCTGAGATGGGCTGGGATAGAAAAGCAGACCGCGCGCATCGTCGACGCGGGGGCCGTTCGGCGCGGGATACAACGCCAGAATCTTCTCCATCGTCGGGTCCAGCGGCAACCCAAAGATGTTATTGGGCGAAGTGGGTGTGCTGACATCGATAGGCTGGCCGCTGTAGGTGAAGCTGCCGGTCTTGAAGGCCTGAGTCGGCACGATGCTTGTGTTCGTGAGCGTCGTGGAGAACCGTTCGCCGTCGTAGTTCGCGAACCAGAAAGTCTTGTCGTGCCGCAAAGGCCCTCCGGCGGAGACTCCAAACGTGTTGCGGGAGTACGAATCCTTGGGCGCCACTTGACCTGCCGCATTACTCTCATGGTTGAAATAGTCACGGGCACCCAGAGCGTCGAAGCGGCCGAACCAGTAGACGTCGGAGTGGAAATCGTTGGTACCGCGCTTGCTTACGATGTCAATCACCGCCCCCGTATTGCGGCCAAACTCGGGCAGAAAACTGCTGGTGATGACGCGAAACTCCTGGACAGAATCGGGATTCAGAGAGGTCAGGCCGGGCTGCGGCAGCGTCAGGCCGGGAATCTCGGCATCGTTGTTATCCGTGCCGTCCAGCAGAAAGTTGTTATTGCGCTCGCGCGAGCCATTCACCGAGAGGCCATGCAAAATGGAATTCGACTGAATCGCGCCTGGGGAGAGCAAAATCAGTTGATACGGATCGCGCAGAATAAGCGGCAGGTCTTTTATCTGCTGGCTCTTGACGATGTTGCCGATCTGGGCATCGTCCAAGTCGAGCGGCGCAACCTCTTCGCCGTGGACCGTGACCGTTTCGGCGGTCGCGCTCGGGACCAGCGTCGGGCTGAGGTTCTGGACCTGGCCCACGGTAAGTTCGACGCGGGAATACTCCACGGTCTTGAAGTCTGATCGTTCGACGAGCACATCAAAGATTCCTGGGGCCAGGCTCGTGATCCGATAGCTCCCGGACCCGTCGGTCGTCGTGCTGCGGGAGAGGTTGGTCGCTAGGTTGCGCGCGGTAACTCTCACCTGAGGTACAACAGCCGCGGTGGTGTCCGTGACTGTACCGCTAATGGAGGCAGTCTGCGCCACAGCGAGCCGGGAGAGGCAGAAAAGCGAGAGAACCAAAGCCGAAGCAGGAATACGCCTCATCATGGGACTTCTCTCTGGAAGGATATCTCAGGTATAAGAATCCGGCGGCCCAAAGATTGGTTGCCCTGAGTCTTTGGGCAGCAATCCCAGCCACAGGAGGTAGCGTGATTACAGAAGCGGCGCAGTCAAGGGCAGGGGTGTCGGTGCATGGGCGACCGCCCGACACCGCCCAAGAGCTAGAACGAGCGTGAGAGGCGGGCTTCCAGGAGTTCACCCAGTTTGGCCGTGGCCTTGAACTGTGGGATGGGGATCCAGTTCCTTGAATGCGGAAGTGAACGCGTTGGAGAGGCTCCAGATTGTTCGCGGTTTGAACTCCTCGTACTTCGGTTCGAAAATACAGGTCATGCACGGTCCGGGCAAGGTGTTTTGGAGCTTCCAGCTTGCCCTCCACAAACGCCTCGTAGATGATCACCTTGGCGGTGACGTCCGTCAACTCACTCCTCTGCCAGGCCTCCACCTGCTTTCGCATCGGCTCGAAGTTTCGCTGCATCCGGTCAACCCCGACCGAGATGCAGTCGATGAGAACGACTTCGAATGTTTCGCGAGCACGGGTGTAAACACGCCTGGCACAATGTCTCCGAACTGACGTTGGTGCGGAACGAGTGGTTGCAGAGGGTTCCCACAGGCGCTTGCCAGGGGGAACTAATCCGATGGCTCGAGAGGGGCAAAGAAGTCGCATTTCACTGGCGTGTATCTCCTTAAAGTGGCCACTAACTCCAAAACGGTTCCCGGCCACGACTCGAACGAGTGCCGACCTACATTTAACACTGTATGGACGCCCTTACTTCGCAGTGGTACGGTACGCATACTTTCGCTCGCAGGCGTCGAAACCCCAGCCCGCTACCCGAAGCCTCCGTTCTTCCCGAGGTAGTAATCGTGGCCCGGTTGTCCTGTTCTCGCTTCCGAATCCTTGGTTCCCTTCGGGAACTTTTTTCGTTCACGACACTGCCTTGATGCCAGGAGAATTCCCATGCGACTTCACTCATCTCCGCGCTCCCGGTTCAGAACGCGCGTCGTTTGCTCTCTAGCGACCGCCCTCTCCTGCCTGGCTGCGCTCTTGCCGCTAAGCGCAAACGCACAATACGTCTCCACCAATCTAGTTTCCAACGCCGCTGGCGCCCTTCAACAGGATCCGAATCTCGTCGACGGTTGGGGGCTGGTTTCTTTCCCGACCAGCCCGTTCTGGGTGAGTAACCAGAACACGAGTACCTCAACGCTCTTTACAGGTAATGGAACAATAGTCCCGCTGGTGGTCCAAGTTCCCTGCATTTCCTCAGGGACGCCGACAGTACCTTGCCCAGTGCCCGGTTTGTTTCCGATAGCTCCTCCGTTTGGTCCAAGCGGGATTGTGGCCAACACGTTTGCTACGACCGGGGCCTTCAGCGTAAGTGAAGGCGGCACGAGCGGCCCTGCCCTTTTCATTTTTGACACATTGGACGGTCTCGTCGTGGGCTGGAACCCACAAGTGAATTCGACCCAGGCGGTCGTCGCCGCGAACCGTTCATCGGCGGGCGCCTTTTATACAGGTCTCGCCATATCGGGTCCCTCGAGCGGTCCACATCTCTACGGAGCAAATGCCGCAGGCGGAATCGATGTTTTCGACAGCACCTTCACGCTGGTCAGCACCTTTGCCGCAGATTCAACTCCCGGTCCTTTCACGCCCTATGGTATTCAGACCATCGGCAATAACCTCTATGTCACTTATGCCAGCCCGGTCGTTCCTGGAGGTATCGTTGACGTTTGCGACCTGAACAGCTCGGCCACTGCTCCTTCGTGTCGGAGATTAACTGCCAGCTTCAAAAGACCATTTTTCCTCGACGGTCCCTGGGGTTTGGCTCTTGCTCCCGACAACTTCGGAGTGCTCAGTAACAGGCTGCTGGTCGGCAACCTCGCTAGTGGGCGCATCGCTGCCTTTAATACGCGCACGGGTCATTTCGAAGGGACTGTGCGCCTGACGGATGGAAAGCCTTTCACGGTCGTAGGACTCTGGGCCTTGGAATTTGGCGGTGGCTCTCCAGCAAACGGTCCAACCAACCATCTCTTCTTCACCGCTGGTCCGGCTGCGCCGGGGATGCCAATCTTTTCTGACGGGCTCTTTGGAGTGATCGAGCCGGCGCGAAGTGAGCCTAATCCGGAAGATGGAGAAAAGTAGTAGGCGGACGCAACGCCGGTTGAAATGAGGACGGCGCCGCGAAAAGCTGGGGAGCGTTCCTGGGCACCATGAAACCACCCAGCCCCGCCCCCAAAGGAGACTCGATCTCATGTCACGATTTGCATCCCCCTTACTAGCGTGCCGGGTGATACTGGGACTCACCGGACTGTACTCCGTTGCTCAGTCCCCCCGCGAAATCCCCGACCCCTCCGCCAACTTTAGGACCATCATCCCCCATCGCGACGCGATTCCTGTCCCCGCGCCGCTCACCGAATTTCCGCAAGAGAATGCGCCATTCCTCCCCAATTTTTTCAGCTTCTCCGGTTCCCCCTACATTGTGGGTGCAACCATTGATCCAACCTCCACCGTTCCTGAAGCGGAAGAACACATCGCCGTTGATCCCAACAATTTCAACCATCTGATCGCGATGATCAGTGACTTCTCCCTCAACGGCGGATTCAACACCAGCAAATATGCCTTCTCGTCAAACGACGGATCAAGCTGGTCGCAGCACTTTGTGCCTCTCTCCGGCGGATTCCCTGCAACCGCAGATGGACACATCTGGCAAGCCAACAGCGATCCCGTAGTCGCGATGGACAAGTTGGGCAATGTCTATCTTGCGAATCTGTATTTGCAGGTCAAGGGCAACAAAGTCAGCAATGACGGCTACTACGTGTGCAGCGCGACACTGGCTTCCGGCCCCACTTTCAAACAATCCGGCTGCCACGCTGTCAGGACGACCCTCACAGCAAGCAGCAACTCGGAAGACAAAGAATGGATTGCTGCGGACAATAGCTCCTCAACATTTTCCGGGAATGTCTATGCCTCCTGGACACATTTCACCTCCAGCACTGATGCGATTTGGTTTTCGCGCTCGACCAATCATGGCGTGAACTGGTCTGCGCCCATACAGATCAATCGATCCTCACAGGACGGTGCTGTTCAAGGTTCTCAAATCGCGGTGGGCCCTGCAGGCGAAGTGTACGTCGCCTATGAGGTATTCTTAGCTTCGGGTCAGGGCCGGCACTATATCGCCAAGTCCACCAATGGTGGCGTTTCCTTCGGAACGCCAGTTCCCTTGACGCCCGTATTCAACAATTTGAGCTTTACCGCAACCTATCGCGATAACACTTTCCCTGCCCTCGCAGTGAGCCCGGTTTCGGGCAAGGGATTCATTTACGACGTCTACACCGATCAGCCGGCGACCAACGCCCGTACCGCATTCGTGCGCTCCACGGCCTCAGGCGGTCTGACCTTCACCAGCCCCATCAGTGTGAACGATTCGACCACAGGCCAGCGCCTGATGCCGGCAGTCGCCGCCGACACAAATGGCGTCGTGCACATGAGCTGGTTTGACACTCGCAACAGCAGTTCCACTGGACTGCTGGATATCTACGCCACGTTCACCACCAATAACGGCTCCAGTTTCGCTCCGAACGCGCGCGTGACTTCGGTCCGCATCAATGCCGGCGGAGCGGGTTTCATCGGCGACTATTCCGGTATCGCCCCCGGCTCCAATGGAACGATGAGCCATGCTCATCCAGTCTGGACGAACGGAGGCGTAGGCGGAACCACCAACGGACGAATGCAAACCGCCACACTCACAGTCCCGTAAAAGCTGGAGCACAGCAAAGATGATAATGTTGAACCGATAAGGGTCCCTTCTGCTGCTTGAATTGTCACACCGCTGATTTTCCGCCGACGACAACTGTCGAAACAGTATCGCCTTTACACTAACAATCCTCACGATAACGCTCATTGAGAACGGGCAGCGTTTGTTTAGGGAGGGGCTCCCATCGGCCCGGCTCAAGAGCCCGCCTGATATTTCCTTCCGAAAAGCGAAAATTCTTCCTGTTTAGAGCGCGCGCTCGGCTCGCAAGGTGTCCTCTTAGCAATGACTTAAGGGCTTTGGCAAGAGCGCTGCTCCATTCTCTTCTCGGATAGAGAGGAGCAGCCAATGAAACGTGTACAGGGGGATATCCGCCCCGACTCCGCGGGCACGACGGGCTGTCTCGTCCAGCGTTCCGTAACTGATCCCTACGAGGGTGAGGATCATCGTGACCTCAACGCCGATTGCGAGCACGCTCAAACATGTTCGGACAGGCCGCTGGCGTAGGTTCTCAAAAACAAGTCTATTCAGCAAGGCAACCTCCGGCTGACGGATGGACATGCACGAGGATTTTTGGAAGCCACGGCCAAAAAACGCGCGCAGAATAAAGAAAGATAGCACTCAAACGGGGTTTTGACGCCACCTGTATGCACTCACTGTCTTGGCACTGCCCATATGAAAACCCGAGATGGAATCTCTTGCCTCTATCGCAAACTCCCCCGCTCTATTGCAGGAATAGCCAACGCAAACCATTAGGGCGCCGCGAGAGGGGCTAAGCGCGCCGACCGACGGTAATGAAAAGGCCACCCTCATGTCCAAGAGCGCCGATCCATCCAAGCTGTGCCAGCCAGCCCTCAGGACGCCAGTTGTCTCCAGCGGCAGTGAACAACTCCTCCGAGTCCTGACACAGCATTGCGCTTGGGTACGCGCGCAAGTATTCGACGCCATTTTCGGCAAACCAGCCCTGGACCTCGGCCAGGGTGTGACGGTGCTCCTCAGGATGCTGATATTGGTCTCGTACCCATGCTTGGCGCCGCGCTGGCTCACTCTCTCGGTCGCGTAGCACTGGATCGCACGGGATGAATCGGTATCCAGACAGTCGTGCGACGAAGCGCCGGGCCCGGAGGGGTATGCGTGCGAATGCGTTGTAGACTCCAAGAACAATCATCCCGCCCGGGCGTGCCAAGCGCACGATGCAGGCGAATGCCGCACTCGGGTCTGGAGTGTGGTGCAAAACCCCTGACGAGTAGACCACATCGAAGGCACCCTCTCGCATGCCTGGATTGTGCAAGTCGGTTTCGATGAACTGTACCTGATTAAGTCCGAAACGTCGGGCCGCCGCGGCGGCTAGATTGAGCGACGCACGTGTGAGATCAGCACCGATCACAACTCTGTCAGCACGCGCCAAATACAAGCTCATCTGGCCCGTGCCACAGCCAATCTCTGCGACACGGGCATCGCCGGGAATCGCTCGGTCAATGAGGCGCGCGAACTCACTGCGCTCGGCGCGTGCCCGCAACCAGCTCAGGCTGACGCCCGGCGGATAATTGGGGAAAGGTGCTGGCTCGTAAAACCGCCGCACAACTTCGGTTCGTGTGTCGCCCGGCAACCGTAAGCTAGGGACGCCATCAGGCGTCTCGTAGTGCATGCCGCAGTCGCTACAGGACCAATCGTTTCTGAGCGGGCCTGCACACGATGGACAGGCTAGTAACTCCAGAAAAGCTTCCACGGGCTACCAGATGGAGTAGATGAATGGAGCCAGTGCTTCAACCGTTGTTGCCACAATCAGTACCAGCCCCGTAACGCACAGAAAGATGGCCAGCGGCGTGAGCCAGCGCTTGTCGGAATCGCTGTTCCATAGTCCGCGCGCCAACTGTGCCATGGATCCGAACGTGCTGCCAAACACGATTAGTCCGCGTCGGGTTCTACCACGCGTTTTAATCACGCGACCTCCTCCCTCATTTTGTCCGCTTGTGTTTCTGCGATTGCCGAGGTGCCCTTCATCACGCGAGTCCCTTCGGCGACCAGAACATCGATCTTGCAACGCAGGAATGTCGAGTACCCTTCAACCGCGCGATTGACAATTGGTTCTCCCGCCAGATTGAACGATGTGTTGAGCAGCACCGGTATCCCGGTGCGCCGCCCGTAGGCCTCCAGTAGGGCATGCAGTCGTGGTGCCATCGCAGGCTCCAGCACCTGTACTCGAGCAGTCCCATCGACATGTGTGATCGCCTGCAGCCGCGACCGCCATTCGCGCCGAACCGGAAACACCCCGGACATGAAACGCGCCAAGCGCATTCCGCCAGGCGGAATTTCGAAATAGCATGCTGCAACTTCGACGGGTACGACTGGTGCAAAAGGGCGGAATGGCTCGCGGTACTTGATTTCGCGGTTGAGCCGATCGCGCATTTCGGTCGTGTGAGGCGCCGCGAGGATGCTGCGGTGCCCAAGCGCGCGCGGCCCGAACTCCAGAGCGCCCTCCATCCACCCCACGATGCGGCCCGCCCCTAGATCGTCTGCAATCTGATCGATGAGCGCCCCGTCCTGGAATTCCACGGCGGTGTGACCGTCTTCTCGTGCGAGGCGGGCCAACTCAGATCCATCAACCGAAGGTCCCCAAAAAGGATGATCAGGCACATCGCGATCCGGATTTCCAAAGTGAATGCGGTCGCAATAAAGCGCCGCGCCAATTGCGCATCCAGCATCTCCCGGCGCAGGAGGAACGAACACGCGCTCAAAGCCTGATTCTGCGAGGAGGCGGGCGTTAGCTACGCCGTTTAAGGCTACACCTCCGCCCAAACATAGATCCGGCAAGCCGGTTTCCTGATGGAGTGCTCGGGCAAGCTCCACGAGTGTGTCCTCCAGGACCCTCTGCACGCTGGCAGCGCAATCGGCGAACCGCTGACCATCCTTAGTGTCCAGATCAATCGGTTCGTACGGATTTCGTGGTGGACCGAAGAGTTCGATGAAACGCGAGGAATAACAGCGTTCTGCGGTGGTGTGAAATTCGAAATAGTTCAGGTCGAGGGCGAATGCTCCGTCGGGTGTGCGGCGTATCAGCTTGCGGACTTGCTCGACTAGTCTGGGCCGACCGTAGGCGGCGAGGCCCATAACCTTGTATTCATCCTCATTTACTTTGAAGCCGAGATATGCAGTGAATGTCGAATACAGCATCCCCAGAGAATGCGGAAACCTGATTTCGCGAAAGCGCCTGATTGTTGTGGAGTCGTTTGCGAGCCGCTGACCGTCGCCGACTGAAAGTGTCGCCCACTCGCCCACTGCGTCGGCCGTCATGATTGCGGCGCGGCGCGTTGGCGCAGTCAGAAACGCGGCTGCGGCGTGCGCCTGATGGTGCTCGGTAAAGAAGACCTTGCGTCCCGGCACGTCTAAGTGCGATGAAATAATCCCGCGCATCCACACCTTTTCGCCAAGCGAATTCTTCATTGCCTTGGGAAATGCGCGCCAGGACTGTGGGAACGCGCGCAACGCGCAGGTGAGTATCCGATCGAACTTCAGCATCGGGCGTTCGTAGAAGACTACCGCGTCTAGCGCATCCGGTTCGATCCCTGAATGCTGAAGACACGCTTCAATCGCCAACAGCGGAAAGGCAGCATCGCCTTTGTGCCGTGATAGCCGTTCCTCTTGGACGGCGCAGACGGGTATGCCGTCGACAACCAGGGCCGCAGCTGAATCGTGGTAATGTGCCGAAATGCCAAGAATATTCATCTCAATATTGCCTGTCGAGTGAGTCGCTCCTTCCGGCCGAGGTCATCGTCCATCCAGAAACTTCCCGCCGTGCGGCACGCTTGGCCAGCCAAGCGAATGGCGGTAATAATACAAAGTATTGAATTGTCAGCAACATTGAACCCAGTATTCCCGCAAGGCCCGTTGCCAGCCGCAGGTAGGCTTTCCAGAGACGACTAAGGCGCGCACGCCACAAATGATGCCTGTGCCGCTTGGGTTCAACTCGGGCGAGTTGCGTGAGTGTGTAGTTCATATGAAAGGTTTCGTCGTGCAGAATTTCCTCAAACACAGCGCGGGTCGGCGGATCGTGCTGCATTACATCGCGATAAACGCTGAAGCGGCTGGCAGCTGCCTTCTCCGATAAATGTAGGAAAGCCAGCATGTCGCTGTCCGATTCACCGTCAACCTGTAGATCGTCGAGACCGTGGCCACCTGGCGCAACCCAGTCACCTTGAAACCCGGAATTGGAACGACTCAGGGAGACTTTCAAGAGCTTAGCTGCCCGTTCACGGAACAGGACGCCATGACGAAACTCGTCAATCGCGTGCTCTAGATATAGGCGGCGTAAGAGAGGATCTGAAGTAATCTCGGCGGCACGCAAAATATCCCGCCCCCCGTCAGTTTCGGTTTCGCCGAAGCGGAGCAGTTTCTGCACACGCCGATCGATATCGCTCCAGATCCAGCGATGTACAGGGGTCAGCACTCGATCAAGGGCTGTGGGTCGCTGACGGCGCCGAGCGTAATCCATCCGAGTCTCCCAACATATTTGAGCAGGAAATCAAACTCGATTTGTCACTATTTTGTTAAATTCGCCAATTTCTCGCCACCCAGGGCGAAGATCGTCCCGCGAGGTGTTACATATGAATTGAAGAAATGTCGAGGTAAGCTTTGGAGAACATATCTCCGGCGCCTCAGCGCCGGAAATCTTTCTGGGCGCGAGCAATAGCAGAGACGGTGGTCGCATGCGTTGGAATCGCGCTCTTATCGTGCGCACTCATCGCGAATCAACGCTTTCTCGACAGGCACTTCGTGCCGTCTTTTTTCCTACCCCGCCGTTGGTACGTGGCGCTCCAATCCTCCGGACGACTGGCGATGGCAATTCTGGGCACGTGGCTAGCGCTCGTTGCACGTCGTCGTACTGGCCAGTTCGCAGCGCGAACGCCTGCAGGAGCGCTCCGCGTTGTCATCGCTCTCGCTCTGGCGATCGGCGCGAGCGAACTCGTGCTGAACCGTGTGCATCTGCGTCCAGCCGAGTGGCTGTCGGCCAAAGATGAACCACGCCGCCAGCCCGACCCTCAGCTTGGCTGGACTTGGGTACCTACGCGCACTGGATATAAAAGCATCGGTGGACGTGTCATCGACTACACCATCGACCCCGCGGGATATCGCGTCCGCAGTGCGGACGAACGTGTGGATCCTGAGCAACCGACCATTTTGTTCACCGGCGAGTCAGTGATGTTCGGTGAAGGACTGACGTTCGCGGAGAGCATACCTGCGCAAGTCGGAGCCATGACGGGGATACAGACCGCGAATCTGGCGGTCCACGGCTATGGTAACGACCAGGCGTACCTGAGGCTGGAAACGGAATTGCCACATTTTCGCCGGCCAGTGGCCGTAGTATCGCTGTTTATGGCGGCGCTCTTCGGGCGGAACCTCGATCAGGATCGACCGCATCTCGGTCCGGGTCTTATCTGGCTGCCGCCAAAACAGCAGTCGCGACTCTCATGGCTCGCGAAGCTGCTCGTGCCATATCGCGCCGACACGACCGTCGAGCGGGGCGTAAGGGTGACCCAGGAGGTGCTTCGCGCCACTAGTGAACTGGCACGGGCGCACGGGGCGACACCGCTTCTCGTCGTGTTGCAGTTTGGGCATGAAGAGGAGCCTGAACATACATTGCGCCGGCGGATTCTCGACAACGCGAGCATACCTTACATCTTCGTCGAAATTGATTCATCGTGGCGTCTGCCCTGGGACCGACACCCCAACGCGCACGCCGCCCACGCAATTGCAACCGCCATCGTGACCGAGCTACGAGGGCGCCTAGCCGTCGCAACCCCGTTGGAAGAAGGAAAGAGAGCAGAGATGAACGAAGCTGGGCATATTCGAGCAACCGATCTCCAGGCGGTCAGTCGAAAAGGACCAGCGAGCCGTGATGATATGTATCCCTGCTGGCAATTTTCTACGCGGCCGCTGATGTAAAAAGATTGTCACTTCCCTCGAATACAGCATTCCTTCCTTGTCCCGGGTGAATCCGACTGACTGAAAGAATAAACATAAAACAGGGAGGACACACTTATGTTGAGTGCGCTGAGGGAGGGCGGAGCAACCCTGGGTCGCAGTTCCGCCCTGATCTCTGGACTTCGTGTACGAGTAGGAACAATGACGCTGCTCGGCTTGCTATTGATGCCTCTGTTGGTCATGGATGCCAGCTCGCAGAAGCTAATCGATACGCAACGTTCGGTCCTCACGGTTCGCGTTTACAAAGCTGGAGCATTTTCAGCTTTCGGGCACGAGCACGCAATCCGAGCGCCCATCCAAAATGGCACTTTCGATGAGGACCAGGGGACGGTGGATTTTGTCATCGATGCGAACGCATTGCGAGTTGTTGACTCCGGTGTTTCCGACCGGGATCGGGCAGAAATTCAGAGCACAATGCTGGGTCCAAAAGTTTTGGACAGCACACAGTTTCGCGAAATACGTTTTCATGCCACCCACGTTAGGCCGAGCAGTCAGAAGAGATGGATAGTGCAGGGCGATGTGACGCTTCGCGGCCAAACTCACCCAGTCAGAGTCGACGTCGAACGGCAGGAAGGGCAATATCGAGGGTCGGCGCGGCTGCGCCAGAATGAATTCGGGATTACACCCGTAACGGTCGCTGGAGGAACAATCAAAGTGAAAGATGAGGTTCGTGTTGAGTTCGAAATTGTAGGAAAGTAGCTAAGTGGGCATCTAGCAAAACTTGCGGGAAACTGCTCTCGTTGAGGAAATCCGACCCCACTGCCGATTTGGTCTGATTTGCAATAGTCTACATCCACTTCGCGGTATAACGGCAAACCGTGGTTGTGGCAATCCGCATTTTGCCGTCCATCGGTGCGCAGCAGATTCGACGATTCTGGGCGAGTAGTCGGCAACTCTTCCACGATCCGCTATTGTCAGAGTCGCCCGTGATCCGGGTGCTCACCCAATTTTCGACGTTCACCGCTTGCAGCGGATGCAACGATTGCTGGCGAGTGGTCGGCAACCCTTACCTTACCGGATTACGGAAGGGTTGCCCGTCACTCGGCCGCGACACGCCTCCCCCATCCCGCCCGCGCCCAGCGCAGAGAGGATCGCGCAGGGCTCGACTCTTGCCTCAGACGCAAGATTCATTTTCTCAACTCCGTATGCCAGTTCGTCACCAGCGTCAGGGGCGAGGTGGTATCGATGAATAAGTCCAACATCAGGAAGCGGCCCTCTCGGCGCCACAATCGGTGCCTACCCGATTCTGGGATATTGACGGGCTGCAGTGGGGCGGCTAAGCAGTTGAACGTGGGAATCATGGGAGTGGACCTGCCTATGAACTGTCTCCGGGTCTGGCCCTGTGACGGGTGCTTTGCTTCCGCCGTGCCGGACAGGAGAGCGCCCACATCAGGAAAACCGAAAAACTGTCAGGGGACATTCCCAAATACTCCACTCTCAGGCCGTTGTGCTTCAGCTCTCCGGCTTCTTCCAGATGCCACGATCGTGCATTAGGCGAATCTGCCGCTGGATGACCTTCTTTCGGTATTCCGCGTGCTTCATCGGTGCGCGCTTCAGGTAGAGATTCTTGGGATAGATGGGTTGCTCGTAAAGGATCTGGTAAAGCTCGGTCCGCAGGTC
>WNFC01002862.1_pt1 | contig 18608 bp, 9 predicted proteins | sample 5400541 | NCBI WGS metagenome assembly WNFC01 (sample SAMN13153342, study PRJNA577476) | soil metagenome | isolation source: 120 cm saprolite under Douglas fir tree site 2 hole 2 replicate 1 | place: USA:California | collected 2015-04-18 | reverse complement strand
GACTCTCCCGCTTTCCAGCGGCGCCACACCTCCGTCCGCTGCGCCACGGAAAGCTCCACGTATTTCCCTTGCGTCATAGACACCACCTCGGAAGAAAGATTTATATCAGGTGGTGTTGCATCGACCTATTGAATGCACCAGTGTTTCCGGGAGCAGCCCGGGTCCAGCACGGTGGTCATGTATTCAAGTAGTGAGGAAGGAGTAGGTGAGCTCGCGAACATGCTCGTGAACGACGAAAGGTCGAGTGCGATCCTTGTCGCGGACGAATGCTCACTCGCAGCGCGTGTCAGACTATCTCGAAGATTGGAGTCGTGTAAGCATCGCATCAGGTGTATCTGCATCGATAACAGTACTGAACGTGCGGGAAGTGCTGCACCGGAATTCGCCATCGTAAAACCCAGCTATCCGGAACTGCTGAAAATATTGGAGGCCAATTTTCCCCGAATTCCTGGAGATCGCCTACGCGCGTACGCCCAGCTTTCGGAGGGGTTTGTCGGGTTGGCTGCCGACATGTGCTGCTACTACGACGACAAGATCAGGCAGGCGGGCAACATGGGCCCCATCGCGCCGAAGCCCGAAGAATACTATCGCGAGCGCCTGGGCACAGACGAACGGATGCGAGCCGTCGAGGCTATTTCTCTCCTAAAACGAGTTAGGCGCAGAGGGAAACAGCCCACGGAACTTGACGAGATCTGCCGCATCACGGACGTTCCACGAGCAGAAATTGAACAGCACCTGAATGCAATCAAGGATGCACCGGGGTTTGTCGAGAGAGGCGAGCTATATTATCGGGTAACACCGGAACTTATTGCCATGATCGCATTCGAAGCTGCTTGGAAGCGCTGGGCTGAAGGGGACGCAGATAGATTTCTAACCAGTATTCCAGAGGGGATTCACGAAGCTTTTCTGGAAAGAGTCTCCGAGGGACGTGACCCGGAGGTGCGGAAGACTGTACAGGGCTTTTTTCGCCGATTCGCCGATTCTTTCACACCCCGAGATCTGGCTGACTTCCGTCTGGTCAATAAACTAATCAAAATCATCGAAACCGACCCACAGACACGCCTCCCTTTGCTGCGGCAGCTCGTAAACTCCGCAACTCACGAAGACCTGACATGCCCCACCGAGAGACCATTCCACTCATGGGGACCCCGTCGCGAACTTGTATGGTTGGCCGAGCAGTTTGTTCAATTCCCGGAATTCTTCTACGAATGCGAAGAAATTCTCTACGTACTTGCAACGCACGAGTGTGAGAATGACATTTCTAATAACGCGACAAACTCTTGGCAGCAGCTATTCCGCATGCAGTTGTCTGGAACGGCGCTGTCGTTGCCTTCCCGACTCGACGTACTGAGCAATAGAGTCAAGCGCGCTTCGAAGGAAACAGCGGATTTGCTGGGGGGAGCACTCGCTCAGATCCTAAGCTTCCAAGGGTCTCGCCTCCTGGGTCCGCCGGTGGTCGCCGGGCGCATAGTGCCGACTGAATGGCATGCAAAGCCGCAAGAAGTCCGTGGGCTTATCGTTGAGTCTCTGAACTTTCTCAACGAGGTCGTCCGACACCCCATAAAGCCACTCGCCGAAAAAGCAAAGGATTCTTTCCTGCAAAACCTTGAGTCCCTTACCCGACAGGGCTGGGTAGATATTCTGAGACCATTAGTCGGTAATTCGTCCCTTGACGAAAACGACCGAGCTCGTCTTCTGAGCAGGTTGAAGAGCATCGCAACATGGGGCAAGCACCCACAAGGAACGAAACTCAGTGATGAGTATGCTCGGAAGCTCAACGATTGGATCGCTGAACTCCAACCACGCTCTCTTCACGCCCGGTTGATCGAGCTGGTAGGTACACGATCTTGGGACCAGTACGGAAGGGAAGAAGAATGGGAAAAAGCCCTCCGAGCGTTGGCGGAGGAGATGCTGAGTGACAAGGAGGTGTTGATTAGAGAGTTGGACTGGCTTACGTCACCGGAAGCAAATAGCTCGTTCAATTTTGGGCACGCCCTTGGCAGCATCGATCCTAGCGGAGCCATACTTGACCGTATTTTGGCTCATTCTACCAACCGCCAGGTCGGATTCGCACGAGGATACATCGCTGGGCTGCTCTACGTCGCTGGAGCAGATCCAAAGGCGGTCAGCAAGAGCCTAGATTACTGGGAGACGAAAGATGTCCTGTTTGCGTTTCAACTCGCACTCGCAGGTGGCGAGCGAGTTCAGGTGTTCGACCGCGCAGTGCGCTTAATCGCTGCAAAGAAGCTCCCAGCTTATCAGCTGCGCAATTTTACTCACTGGGTCGGCAGCGCGCGGGTTACGGAGGAACAGGTCCTAACTGCCTTGGAAATCCTAGTCCCTAGAGTAGAAGCCGATGAGGCGCACACCTCTGACACCCTGATGGACTTTTTGGGAGCAAGTTTGCACTCAGGTCATCTCCGATCTCTCATGTCGGCGAATAGCGACCTGTTTTGGAAAGCCATGGTCGCATTCACTACACATCCGGGACGACAGGAGGCATTCTGGTGGGGTGAAACTCTGAGATTTGCCGCTCCGACAAATCCTCAATTGTCCATACATCTTGCCTGCAAGGCACTAGTCGGCGGTAACTTCGGGATGTCGGACCAAGCCTCAAATCTCCTTTCACAATGGGCCTCCACGTATCCTACACAGCTCATGTCCGAGCTTGGCGCCATAATGCTTGACCCGGCTCTCGGCCTGCGATTCTTCATATCGAAATTCCCGGTGTTCTCTGTCCTGCCGCTCAACGTAGTGACCGACTGGCTCAAAGTCGTGGGCTCGGAAGGAGCGCAGAAAATTGCTCGCCACCTTCCCCAGCCACGTCTTGACGGCGACGGACAACCATTTGTCCCTGAGCTTACCGCTTGGGTGTTGTCCCATTTTGAGGAGGACGACCGCGTATTTGCCGAGTTTTGCGCCGGGGTCCATTCTTTTCAGATGTACCATGGCAACGCCGCGGAGGTTCACGAGTCGGAAGCACAAATGGCGCGCAAGTTCCTCGGCCATCCCTTGCGAAGAATTCGTGAATGGGCTCGAGTAGAGCATGAAAGTGCGCGACAAAATGCACAGCGGCAACGTGAGTGGGACGATGAAGTAAATCGTTAACCTACGATCCCCCGCACCTATGGGCCGGGTTCCATCTCGCCAAAGGTATTCCCGGAAGACTTTCCCCGCGCCGCACTGCTCGCTAGAAGAATTGCTTGCTTCTCCCGCAGGTAGTCCGTATTAAGACTTCAGAGGCAAACTCCCCCATGACCACGGCTGCGCGTTTCAGAAAGGACTCCGGTCGGGTAACGCTCATCGAGACGATCATGTTTCCGTTATACCTCTCGCTGATCTACTCTTGCGTTCGCTGGGCAGTCCATAGATACGGTTGGCGCGGCGGCATCGGACGGTTTATCTTGGTATTCGTTGTCTTGCCGTTAGTCCCGTTCGCTCTGGGCCTTCTCGTGTCGGCGGTTTACTCCGGGATGCCCAGCTATCCGGCCTGCCGCACAGGCAAGTGCCGCTCCTCCGATTACCACCGTCGGACTTTGGAAAAGGTGGTCATGCTCTCTTCTGCGGTTGCGGAACGCCCTACCGAAAGCGCGGCCGCCGCTTTTATGAAGTCCAGCCCGACGGTTCCCTCCGCCCCTACATGGTCTGGAGAGCATTCCGTGGCTGGTTTCCCGATGCTTAGGCATGGATAGGCTTTTGCCCTTTGATTCTTTCTAGGTGGGTGTGGGTTTAGGAACCTTTACTTTCAACTTTTGACTGTCGATCGAAGATCCCGACCTTGTCGGGACTGTTAACCTCCCTATCCTCCTTTGGCTCTCCGACATCTCCACCCGCTTGCAGCCCCCATTTTCTGCCTTCTAGTTTCTGCCTTCTAGTTTTCCCCGCCCGCTCCCAGTGAGCTCTACCCCTTTGTTTTCTTCTCTTTGCAAAGTCATTCGAAAGTGGTTGCAAACTGTTCTATTTAAATATCTTATTTATTAATTGACAATATGTGTCTTTTGTGGTAGCATTGGTCGTGATTGATCGACGACACCTCCGCCATTCCACTCCGATATCTTCTTCTCTGCGCACTCAGCGTCCCTGCGTTAAGCTCTCTGACTCTTTCCCTCCAGCATTCTCCTTCGCCTCCCATCTTCCGTATCTTCTTCCAAGTTCCGTATCCTGTAAGCCCTTTGTTTGCCACTCTTACGAAAACTGCCGGGGTGTGTACCAACAATTCCCATTCTGGAACTCCCCACTCATCACTCGCCCCTATTACTCAAGTTCTTTCTTTTCAAATTCTTGCGCACTCTTTTGCTCATTTTTGCACTTATGCAAAACTCAAGTCTTTTCTTTTCAGGCGATTCCGCACTCTGCATCAAAAAAAAAACAACCACCAGTGTATACGTGCCCCCTGTTGACCTCACACGGATCCGAAGGATTGTCCGAACGCGAAGGGCAGCGTTCACGTATCTTTGGATAGCACCCATGCGCCGCCGCCTGATTCGCATCGCTCTGATCTTATTGCTCTTCCCGCCGCTCTTAGCGGCCGTGGGAGGATGGCTCGCCGGACCGGCCTTTCTTCATCCCCTTCGCCGCGAGCTGACTCCCGACCTCATTCGCGAAGCCGACGCCTCCTTCGCCGTCACCGGCGGGACGCGCGAGGATTTCGATGTGCGCGCCCCGGACGGAGCCCTTCTCCGCGGCTGGAAAGTGCGCCCGAAAAATCCCAATGGGAGCTGGGTCCTCGCCTTCCATGGAGTCGCGGACAACCGCGTGGGCGTAATCGGCCAGTCGGAATTCCTGCTGCGGGCCGGCTACAGCGTAGTCATGATGGACGCCCGCGCCCACGGTGCCAGCGGCGGCCCCATTGCCACCTACGGCTGGCTCGAACGCAACGACACCGGCTCCATCATCGATGCTTTGCTCTCGTCGGAGCATCTAGGGGCGGGGCTTGTTTCCCCTCAGCAAAGCCGAGCGAAGATTCCGACCTTGTCGGAAAGCGCCCCGCCCGCTTCACACACGCAGCCCGTGCATCGCGTGCAGCCATCCCCGATCGCGCCATCTTCTTCCTTAACCTCATTAACCTCATTTACCTCCTCGTCTTCCTCAACCTCATTTCATATCTTCGCTCTCGGCGAATCCATGGGCGCGGGCATCGTGCTGCAATCCGCCGGCGTCGATCCGCGCATCGAAGCCGTCGTCGCCGAAGCCTCCTTCGCCAACCTCCGCGAAGCCGCCTACGACTACGCCGGACTTCGGAAATATCCGTGGCTTGGGAAGACTCTCTTCGCTCCTGGGACGTGGACTTTGTTGTATCGCGATGAAAAACTCGCCGGTTTTCCGGCCGGGGAAGTTTCCCCGATGAAAGCTGTGGCCTCACGCGCGTTTCCCGTTTTGCTGATTTGCGATGAGAAGGATGTCGCCTTGCCGTGCCGCCACTCGGAAATGATTTACGCCGCCGCGCGCGGCCCCAAACAACTTTGGGTCGTCCCTCGCGCCTTCCACACCGCCGCCTACGGTTTTGCACCTGAAGAATTCCGCCGCCGCGTCCTCTCCTTCTTCGCGGCGAACACTTCCCCATCTCCTTAGATCAAAACATCGAGCGCACGTTCTTCGGCTTGCAGAAGAAACCAGGCGTTTCCAGTCTTAACTTTCAGCTTTGAGTTTTCGGTTTTTAGTCTTTTTGGGTTTTAGTTTTGAGATTTCAGTCATCGAAGGGCAGACGTTTGATGTTCAGGCGCTTTTCCAATTTCACTTTTCCAATTTCAAATCTCAATTCACCGATTTACATTTTCCAGTTTCACTTTTCCAGTTTCCATTTTTCTCCCCTCAGTGCACGGGATGCTGCCGCGCTTCCCATTCCTGGCTCAGGCGCCGCACCGTCTCGCGCAAACGCACCGCCAGCGCCGCAATCGTTTCCAGGCGCTGTTCTCCGCCGTGCGGGAGTCTGCCGTCCTTCTTCTTGTGGACCTCCGCCAGCAGGAGTTCCGCGTTCCCCAGAATCCCCGTCAACGGATTGTTCAATTCGTGGCGCAGCACCTCTCCAAAATCTTCCTCCGCTCCCTCGAACGGTTCGCGCGCGCTGTCCGCCACCCTCTGCGCCTGGCGCAAGCGGCTCTGGATCAAGCCCAGCGCCGACGGCAGGCACCCTCCATCGCGCATCACGTAATCGGCGGCACCCGCGTCGATCAACGCCGACAGCTCGGTGCGCCGCTCCGCCGTTCCGATCACCACCACCGGCGCATACACCGCCAGCAAGGTGACCACCGCATCGAGCCGCGGCACGATGCCGCGCGGCCCTTCGGCTTCAGGAGCAATCGTCGCCTCTTCGAGCACGATGACCGCGGGAGATTCTTCTTCGAGGATCCGCCGGGCCGCCGCCACGCTGGTCACGGACGCCACGCGCAGCCCCGCGATTCTGCTCTCGAACTCCCGCCGGGCCGCGGCGCACAATGCGGCGTCGTCACTCACCACCAATATGGTTTGTTCCCGGTTAAACATGACCTCATCCATTTCTAGCTGCATTCTTCTTGGCCCCCTCGGCAGCCGTTGGCTTGGTGCGGGCTTGCAGTTTCAGTACCCCGCGCACTTTTTCCGTCAGCTCTTCCACGAGGAACGGTTTGGCAACGTGCGGCACGCGGTTTCGTTCCAGGAACTCACGCGTCTGCGCGGCGACGATGTCGCCGGTCACGAAAAGAAACCGTTCGCGCAAAGGGTTCCCCGAACGTTTCAGGAATTTATAGAAATGCTGCCCGTCGAGTCCGGGCATCTTCATGTCGCAGATGACCAAATCGAAGGTCTGCTGCGCTGCGCGCTGCAAGGCTTCGCGGCCGTCCAGCAGCACCTCCGCTTGCATCCCCTCGTCTTCGAGCACGTCGGCGATCAAGCGCGCCACAGTCGGCTCATCCTCGACCACGAGCACGCGTGCGCCTTTTCCGGTTTCACGCGCGGGCGCGGCATGGCGATTCTCGCGAGCCGCGGCCGGCGCGGCGTCTGGCAGAAGGTTTCTCAGCTCGGGCAAGGGAGATCCCGGCGTCTCCTCCAGCAACGCGCCGCTGGCCGCGGGAAGCTCGATTTGGAATACCGCGCCACCCATGGGTGGCGTGATGACATGGACTTGCCCGCCGTGTTCGCGCACCACGCTCAAAACAATCGAGAGCCCCAGCCCGGTTCCCACCCCGGCGGGTTTGGTGGTGAAAAATGGATCGAAGATCCGCGCCAGAATCGCTTGCGGTATTCCGGGCCCGTTGTCCTTGATCTCCAGCAACACGCGCCGGTCGGCGATTGTTCTAGTGGACAATTTGATCGTTCCGCCGAGCCCCTTTTGTTCGAGGGCTTGCTGGGCATTGCCCACCAGATTCATCAAGACCTGCTGGAGTTGACCGGGGTCGCCTTCCACAAAGGGAAGCGCGGGGTCGAGATCGATCTCCACGCGGATTTTTTCGGCGGCCAGGGTAAAGCGGCGGAGTTCAATGGCGCGCTGTACGATTTGATTCAGGGACACCAGGCGCCGCTCCGGCAGCGTTTCCCTGGCGTTGAGGAGCAACTGCCGCAGAATCGTGCTGGCGCGCTCCGCTTCCTGATAGATTTGGCGCACTTCCTCGGTTCTTCCGGGACCGTCCGGGCGCGCCAGGAGCCGGTGCGCGTAACCAACGATGGTGGTCAGCGGGTTGCTCAATTCATGCGCGATGCCGCTCACCATCTGTCCGAGCGCCGCGAGTTTTTCCGTTTGCAAAAGTTTTGACTGGAAGGCCCGCTGAGCGGTCAAGTCGCGGTAAATCTCCACGCGCCCCAACAGCCGCCCGAGGGGATCGAGCACCGGCCTGGCGGATCTCTCCAGGATGCGCGGGGAGGGATGCGCCATTTGCACTTCCTCACGGACACCTCCTTCAATGTTTCGCGCTAGTTCGCGCCAACGCTGCGAGAACCGCACCGGATCCGCGGCATGACGTTCGAGACGACCGATCAATCCTTCGAGCGTTTCGAATTTTCCGGACTCTTCGGGAGCCAGACCGGCCATCTGTTCGAATCGCGTGTTGATCGCGCGAATGTTGTTTTGAGAATCGAAGAGCACGACTCCTTCTTCGAGCCATTCGATGACGTTCTGCAATTCGGTTTCGGCATGGATCGTTTGGCCCTTCGAATCACCAGTCATGAGCGATTCGAGGAGGATCACGGTGGCCGGTCCCTGTGCGGGCTTGGCGAGACGCAGACGCACGCCGGCGCCATTATGCAGTTCCACCCGAATGGGCTCCGCGTTGACGTCACGGGTCTCTGGTCCATGTTCGAGCGCCGCGCGCAGCCAGGTTTCGACGCGCTCCCGGTCCCCTGCCCGGAAGAACTCCTCCAGGTTCGACGACGAAGGAATTTCTGCCCGCCGCGGCCCTTTGATTTTGGAAGCCGTGCTGAGGGCCAACTCGCGCGCCCCGCGGCTCGCCGCAACAATTCTGCCGGCCTCATCGAGCACCAGGAGCGGCTCGCGGATGCATTCGAGCAGCGTTTGCTGCCGGCCGGCGCGCCGCGACTCTTCTTCTTTCAAGATTCTGTGGCTGAGAGCGGAAGCGGCCAGAACCGCGCGCAACTCCAAACGCTCAAATGTGGCGAGTGAAGTAGCGCGGCCCGGGAGTCCGGCTACCAGCGCGCCCGCGAGTTGCCCTTCCGATTCCAGCGGAAAGGCCACGATTCGATCGACCGAACCGCGCGTCCAGCCCATTTCTGAAGCGCTTCCAATCACCCTCTGTTCCCGCAACGCACGCCGCCACAAGCTCGCCAGCGGCTCGCTCTCGATCGCGCGGGACCAGAACGCATCCCCGCTGTGCCAGAGGAATTCGAGTGCGAAATTTTCGTCAGACGTTTCACGAGGATGACGCAATGCGCCGATGACGGCGAAAGTTGCACCCGGACCGCCTCCGACCGCAGCCGTCACGGTGCAGCTTTCCACCAAATTGCGAAGCAGCGCGTCCGGGGAATGTTCGGCTGCGGGCGTCCTGAGGAAGTGCTTGACCACGCCAAGGTCAGTGTTTCCCTGGCGCGCGATTCTTTGTTCTTCCTCGAGTCCTAACGCCAGCGACAATTCCGCGGCGACCGATTCCACGGATTGCCGGAAAATGGACGGCTGATTTTCTAGACTTCCAACGAGGATGACTCCTCGCAATTGTTCTTTTCTTTCGATGGGGACCCACAACACGTGACGCAGTCCCACGAGCACACCGGTGATGGGATTCGCGGGAAAGGCGTCTAGATCCTGTTCGACGGTTTTGCCCCGGAGAAGCAATTCCTCCGGGAGCGGTGGCTCCACGGAAAGTGTGGCCCATTCCTGTGGGGTTTCATCGCTTCCGCAGTCCAGAACCATTCCGCGAAACCCGGCGGGAGCCTCTTTTTGTGGGCTGGCGTCCGGATCGGGCTCAAGCCAGACGCCAATGCGGCCGGTCCGGCCTTCCTTGGCAAGCGACTTCTGGGCTTCCCGCACTAATTCTTCGCGTGAGGCGCCATCCAAAGCGGCGCGCGCCACTCCTCGTCCGCACGATTCCTTCTCCGTTCTTTTTCCCCAGATACTCATCGACTGGCCTCAGCGTGCGGCGCTCTACCTGCCTCCTGCGTGGCTGTCTTGCTGGACAGGCCACGGATGTTGGAAAGCCCACGGTATGGACCCTTGCATCGATGGGTCCACCGGGAAACGTGAGTTTGGGTCGATAAATCAATGACTTAGAGGGGAAGGTGGATCGCTGGAACCAGGTGGGAATTCCATGTCGAGACTTTGCCGGGGGTTCTTCCCAGAGTGGACCACAGGAAGGGTAACCGGTGAGTGGTGGCTCGCGGTGGCCCGCCATCCAGGACTGGCTTGGCGGATCAGTGATTGAAGTAGTCAGGGCAGAGAAATAGAAAAACCGCCAGTGCCCACGTTATTCAAGGGCACAGGCTCTTGAGGCAGTCCGCGTGGCTTAAGCGAACTCAACTGAACTTCGATTGTGGGCGCTTTTCGAGTTGCCGACAACCGTCCGGGACCTTCATTCGTCACTTTCCAGAACCCGTTCCTGGAAATCTGAACGCGATGGGTGACTTGTCCGGGTGCGGGAGATGTAAATGCATTGCCCTTTGCCGTTGAGCCGGTAGAGCAGGTCCTGGTGGAAACGGAGAGGTGCGCCTAGTGAGTGACATTGATCCCGCCGTTTGCTGTGAGCGAGAGCGTTCTTATTTCATATCCTGCAAACTGAACTGATAGGGAGCTCCGGTTCCCCCTGAGGCAATCCAAAGTTCGTTGCCGTTCCACAAAAGAATATCCGCTCCGGGATTCCCGTCGAAGCTCCCAATCGCCTCCGCCGAGGACAGGGGCACGCAAAGTGGATTGGTCGAAATGCCGAGAACTGGAAAAGTTGAACATGACTGAGATGTCCTGGACGAGCGGCACGGATGCGCGTCCGGGGAACTCGCAGTGGCGCCGATCTGCCGCTTCTCTTTACAGAATGTTGGAACAGGTCGCCGGGGCTGGAGCGTCAATCCGGCGATTCGCCTTTTTCGGATCGTACGGAACGAGTTGGACGGCGATGCTTGATGCCGGGACCGAGCCTTCGTTCCGGACGATATGCACGTGGCCGTGGCCGGGATCGACGAACGTCGGCACCGGCTGTCCCTGGACAAATGCGTACACATGGGGTGTGCAGTCGGCGTCATACTCCGTCAAGGTTCCAGACGTGACAATGATCAGGCTGTGGCCTGGATGCGTGTGCCAGCCTGTGCTGGCTACCGCTCCTGTCATCGCGTTGACACCCGGCCAAGTATTGCTCTGCACGTACAGGTCTGACTGTCCCTTCGTCTTTTGCAATGATAGCCAGACGTCACCAGGGAACCCGACAGGAAGTGAATCGTTCGAAGACTGGTTAAAGACATCAAATTCGCCGAAGGTGCCGGTGGCGATGGTTGAAGCCTTGAATCCATTTGTCGTGGGGGTCGCCAGAACACCTTGTACATAATGGAGCGCCGCAACCAAGATCGCGGCACTGCATAACACCAACCACGTTAATTTCCGTCGCATAATTGACCTCGTTTTTGTATGGGCGTTGCGCCGGATGCAGGCGCGCGGACACACGATGAGGCCGCTTGGCGGCTGTCGTCAAACGGCAATGTGCAGAATGGCAGCCGTTCCGCTATTTGCCGTCGAATGCAGTGTCTTGCCGCCGCCTTGCGCGGACGTTACAATTCGGGTTCCCCGGGGCTCGCGGCCAACCGCGGACCCATCAGGAGAGCGCAATGGGCGAACCATTCCCTGGTACACCTCCATCCGCGAAACCGCCAGAAGACCGCCTGGATTCGTGGAAGGAAATCGCGGCATACCTCGACCGCGACGTGACAACGGTTCAGCGATGGGAGAAGCGGGAGGGAATGCCCGTTCACCGGCACCTGCATGACAAGATGGGCTCAGTCTACGCTTCTCGCGCCGAGTTGGACGAGTGGGCGCGCAGTCGGAACCTTCCATCAACAGAAGAGAACGGGAGCAATGTCCCATCGCCCAATCCCCCGGCACTTCCGCCGCGCTCGGCGATATGGACCTCTCTAACCAGATGGACATTCGCCTTGCCGCTGGCAGCGGCGGGGGCCGCTGTGGTGATTGGCGCAAGCCTCTGGTTTCAGAGGACGGAGTACTTCTGGCGAAACCCCATCGCTGACGCGCGTTTTCAGACAGTCACGGAATTCGATGGAGTGGAGCAGGCCGCTGCGGTGTCACGCGACGGTCATTTCGTGGCGTTTCTGTCGGACCGGGACGGACAGATGGACGTCTGGGTTACGCAGATCGGTTCGGGACAGTTCCACAACTTGACCCGCGGGAGTGCGCGGGAACTCGTCAATCCATCGGTCCGCACCCTGGGGTTCTCGCCCGATGGATCTTTCGTTACGTTTTGGGTTCGCGAGCAAAACGGCTCGAGCGGCGGGGACATCAGCGTCTGGGCGGTGCCAACGCTGGGCGGACAGCCGAAGCCATACCTTGAAGGCGTGGCCGAGTTTGACTGGTCGCGTGACGGCTCCCGACTCGCATACCACACACCCGGACCCGGAGACCCGCTGTTCGTGTCAGACGGCAGGCTGCGATCAGAGGGTCGGCCCATCTTCACTGCTCCCGCCGGGCTCCACTGTCACTTTCCGCTGTGGGCGCCCGACAGAGCGTTCATCTACTTCGTGCAGGGTTCCCTCCCAGACAAATTGGACATCTGGCGCATCAGTCCGGCCGGCGGGACCCCTGAACGGATCACGTCGCACCATGGGCGCGTGAGTCATCCGGTCCTATTGGATAGGCGAACGCTGATGTACCTCGCTAGCGATCCCGATGGTTCGGGCCCATGGCTTTACAGCGTGGACGTCGAGCGCCGCATTCCCCACCGGCTGACCTCTGGCCTTGACCGATACACATCACTGGCGGCCAGCGCTGACGGCCGGCGGCTGGTTGTCGCGCTCGCGAGTCCGAAGAGAACACTCTGGCGCTTGCGGATCGCTGATTCACCCGCCGAGGTGTCGGCGGCTGCTCGAATCCCGCTGACGACCAGCACGGGGTTCTCTCCACGACTGGGTCCAAATTATCTTCTGTATGTTTCTGCGACCGGGACGAGCGAGAGTATCTGGAAGGCCGCCAACGGAACTGACACGGAGTTGTGGAGTGGTCAGGGAGCGCGAGTCTTTGGCGGCCCGGCAATCTCTCCCGATGGACGGTATGTCGCATTCTCGGTCCGGCAACACGGGCAGACACTCTTGTACGTGATGCAGGCCGACGGCACGAACGCGCGGATGGTGACCGATTCGCTCGACCTGCAGGGCGCTCCAGCATGGGCGCCCGACGGCCAATCGATCAGCTCGGCCGCAGACGATCACGGCATCCCACACCTCTTCCGGGTGCCGGTCGACGGTCGCTCCCCCGCTCTCTTTGTCCAGGAGTACTCGATCGACCCCGCATGGGCACCCGACGGCCGCTTCGTTGTCTACTCGGGACCCGACATCGGCACCACGTTTTCGGTGAAAGCCGTCACGGCCGAGGCCGCGGCACATCCGCTGCCAGCGCTGACCCTGACTCGGGGCGCTCGACACCTGGCCTTCCTGCCTGGAGGACGGGCACTCGTGCTCCTGCGAGGAGAGATTCAACATAAGAATCTCTGGCTCATTGACCTGGAGACGGGCGCCGAGCGGCAGTTGACCAACCTCACTCCCGACTTCGACATTCGCGATTTCGACATCTCCCCGGACGGCCGTGAAGTTGTCCTCGAACGAGTACAGGAGCGCTCTGACGTGGTGTTGCTGGATCTCCCCCGACCGTAATCCGGCTTCAACCCAGTGGCGCGCTCCGAATATCGAGCTCCGCGAGTCTTAGAGGCAAGGCATGGATCTCAGTCTGCCTGACAAACGAAACTTGATGTTCCACGAACGCTGGTGCGAAATAATATTCCAACCTGCGGGAAGAATCTGCGAACGGCCAGTGTGCTTACAGCTCGGCGTGTTCCATGTTGTACTGCTTGAGCTTGCGGTAAAGCGTGGTCTTGCCGATGCCGAGCATGCGCGCGGCGGAAAGCTTGTCGCCTCCCGTTTCGCGCAGCGTGCGGAGAATGGCGCGCCGCTCCAATTCTTCAAGAGGCAGAATTTCGTCCCTCTCCGGCGCGCGTTCGCTGGTGGGATATTGCAGGTTGGATGGCAGGTCGCCGACGTGCAGGATGGGCCCTGAACCCAGGGCCACGGCGCGCTCGATGGCGTTTTCCAATTCGCGCACGTTGCCCGGCCAATCGTAGGCGATGAGGCGGCGCATGGCGTCTTCGGAGATCGTACGCACCGGCCCCCGAGGGTCGGAAAACTTTTCAAGAAAGGCGGTCACCAGGATGGGGATATCGCTTTTGCGATCGCGAAGGGGCGGCAGCTTGATTTGCACGACGTTCAGCCGGAAATAGAGATCCTGCCGGAAAGTTCCGGCGCGAATCGCGGAATCCAGGTCGCGGTTGGTGGCGGCGATGATGCGCACGTTGATGTGCCGGCGCTCGGTGGAGCCCACGGGCTTGACCTCGCGTTCCTGGAGCGCGCGCAGCAGCTTGGCTTGCAAGTCCACGGGCATGTCCCCGATTTCATCCAGAAAGAGCGTGCCCCCGTGCGCGGCCTCCAGCAATCCCTGCTTGGCCTGCACGGCTCCGGTAAAGGCGCCCTTGACGTACCCGAAAAGCTCGGATTCGATCAGCGTGGGGACCAGCGCCGAGCAGTCCACGGGCGCGAACGGCCGGTCCTTGCGCGGCCCTAAGAAATGGATGCTGCGCGCGACGAGCTCTTTCCCCGTCCCGCTTTCGCCCAGAACCAGCACAGGGTACTCGTGCTGGCTGACTTTTTCGATCATTTTGTAGACGCGCTGCATTTTCATGGAGACGCCGATCAATCCGCCGAAGCCTGGGCGCGTGCGCAACTGCTCGCGCAAGAGACGGTTTTCCTGCTGCAGCTCCACCGCGCGGGCCACGCGTTCGAGCCGGGAACGCAATTCTTCAATGCGGAACGGTTTCGTTACGTAGTCGACGGCGCCCATGCGGGTGACTTCCAAAGCCGACTCGATGGTTCCATACTGCGTCAGCACCACAGCAGCAACCTCGGGATGCAGGTCGTGCACCTGTTTCAGCAGCTCTACACCATTGATCAGCGGAAGCTTCAAATCCGTCAACAAAATGTCAACGGCGGAATGCTCCAAGACCTCCAGGGCCTCTTCGGCTGTGGCCACTACCACAGGTTTCATCCCGCATTGCTCCGAAACCGTGGCGCAGGTCTCACGGATCGATTGCTCGTCGTCGACGATGAGAATGTTCATCGGGAGCGCTTCGCGGCGGACTGCTGCTTCTTCACTCATAACAGGAATCATGAAAGCCTCCGGTTGGCGGCTTTATTTGCATCTCAAGTTCCGTTTCAGGAAACGCCCTTAAAGCTATTCATAAATCAATACATTAGTCACAATACTATGTGATTGGCAAGTGCCAGTTTGGAACTCATTCGCAGCTCTCCCCCCACCATCCGTCCCAATTCGGGAAAGTGCGCTTCGATCCAGCCAGCCATCCTCCGCAAACGCGAAGCGGGCTCCCCGAAGCTTTGTCGAGGAGCCCGCTTGCCAGAACTCGGGCCGAATTGAGTTTTTCCTTCGGGAGTTACCAATCACTCCCGGTGAGAGGCCCCTCCCGTTAGGGCTTGACCTTCTTCGGCAGCTCTGGGGCAGCCGCCTTCTTCTTAGTTGTTTCGCCGCCGCCCCTGCTGAGGAGGGTCAAGGCATCCTTGGCGCTGAAAGGAAAGCGGCGCTCGGACTGTTCACCGGTGGTGCTTAGGGTGACGTCGACGCGCCGGTTGTTGGCCAGACGCACCGTCAGCAGGTTTTTCAGAATTCTCTGTCTTTCCGCGGGGCTCAAGCCGGTATCGGCTTCGATCAGCTTCTGCACCTCTTCAGAGGTCATGTTCTTTTCAAAGCCAAACGCGCGGGTTTCGAGATGGTCCGCGGACACGCCCTTTTCAACGAGATAGCTCTTGGTGCGTTCCACACGACGCTCGGAGAGCTTCACGTTGTACTCCTTGGCGCCTCGGACGTCCGCGTGGCCTTCGAGAATCAACTTGGCGTCCGGTTTGTAAGTCAAATACTGCTTGTAGTTGGTGGCCAGCTCATCCAACGTCACTTCCTGGCTGGCCAGCAACCCGCCCGTGGGCTTGGCCACGGTGGGCTGGGCGGTCGGGAAGTAGATGCTGTGCAGCGCCAGCTTGGCTTCCAGTTGCTTGATCTGCGCGGGTTCTTTTACTTCGACGTTGCTGGAAGCATCCGCGGCGCCGCCGCGGCCGTCGCTTACCGCACATTTCACCGTATAGCTCCCGGGCTTCAGGCCCGCGGCATCAAACTGCACGTTCGAGCCGCTGCCCACAATCTGTCCCCCCGTGGTGGTGTAGCTGTAGGTGAGCGGATCATTGTCGGGATCGCTGCCGTTGCAAGTGACGCCGGTGCGCTCGCCGGGCAGAATCGGGCTACGCTCGATGGAGAGTGCCGCGGTGGGCGGATGATTGGGCTTCTCTTCCACCTTGATGTCCGCCGCGCATGAGGCCGTCCCGCCCTTGCCGTCATCCACCTTGGCATTCACGGTATAAGAACCGGCGGCTACGCCAGACGAGTTCCAACGCGCGTCCGGACCGGTACCTTCGACCGCGCCGCCCGTCGCCGTGTAACTGTAGGTAAGCGGATCGCCATCGGGATCGCTGGCATTCACATGAACGGCCACGCTGTCGCCAGAACCGGCATACACCGAAGCAGGATTGACGGAGCACGCCGCCACAGGCGGGTGGTTCGGAGGAGGCGCAGGATGGGGAAAACCGAATCGCACCACCAAACCGGTGCCAGCGCGAAAATTGTTTTGCCGCGCAGTGGACCCGAGTGCCGCGCCGGAGGCGGTGGTCATGAAGTAATCGAGCTGCGCAAAGCGCCACACCAAGTTCCTGGTCAATACCATGTCAACGCCACCGCCCGCCGCGATGGCGAAAGCGCTCTGGTTGCTATCGCCGGTCAGTTTGAAATCCGCCCTCGTTCCGCCCACCAAGAATTCGGCGAAGGGTACGAAGTGCTCAAACTTCCGCAAATTGAGTCGTGGGCCAAAGAGGTAGCTCATGAAATTCCCGGGCACCAAGGTGCTGCTTCCGCTCAACAGGGAGACGTCACGGTTGAAGTGGTAGTATCCGAATTCTTCCGTGAGCCCGATCCACCTAGATGCATTGTAGGTGAACGATCCCGAACCACCATGATTGTTAAAGTTGGCGAAAGGACTGCCGGGGACAAAATTCACGTAGTCGTACATTCCCGCGATTTCATAGCGCGGAACCAGCAGGCCTAGTGGACGTGTGTCCTTGGCTGGCGGCTGTCCTCCGGGGAATGGCGTGGGCTGCGGCGTGGCTGGCAGGGCAAAGACACCTTTGGCGACGACGATCTTGCTGCTTCGGGCGGCGTTGCTCGCTGCCGCGCCCCTCTCCGCGGTGGCTGACACGCCCCCGGATCCGCCACTGGCTCCGCTGTTCTTCTCTTGAGCGCGCAGCGGCAAAGCCAGAAGCGCGCCCATCGCCAGTGCTGCACACCAATTCCGCATGTCTTTCCTCCTGAGCTTCTTCCTTCGAATGCAGTTTGATTCCCCCGCGCCCACGCGCCACTTGTCGCTTTTAGCGGGCTCCGTTGACGCCGCCCGGCTCTTCCCTTCAGCGCTTCTTCCCCGCCGATGCCCACCCATCTCTACAAAGTTATCCCGACCGACGGAAAAAATGAGGAAGCAACAGCAAAAGGTGCGACAAGGGTATTCCACAATTTGCGCGCGGTGCAACTTTTTCCTCGCGCGGGTGTGGAAAGATTTAACTGCCGGCGGCCAAATTTTCCGGGAAACTCAATGGCTTTGGTCCGCCGGGCTGGCGCGGCGCCTGGCTTTCAAAAGCACGTCGATGGAATCCGGGCGGGCATTCCAGAAATCGAGCCGGATGCGGCCGTCGGAAAGTTGCGTGACGGTTGCGGGGATGGCGCTGGCGGTCAAATACCATCCAGCGGGAAGAACGACGGCGTTACGCGGACGGCCCAGGCTGCGGTCGAAGACCAGTTCGTCGGCATCCACGCGATAGCTGGCGGGCGCTGTATAAGTCTCGGAGATTCGCAAGCGAATCGACTGCCCTTTTTTCACGGGAGGAAATGGAATTAGAACGACCTGCGTTGTCGGTTTTACCGGTTCCGCGGATTCGATTCTTGCGGCCAGGAGTTCGGCGCCGGTCATCAGGCGCGTGGGAAGTTTTTCTCCAGTGTCGAGAACGTACGCTGAAGGATCGGAAACGGTGCTGCCTTCGCGAACGACATTGAGGTATTTGTCGACGCCCGCGCGGGACTCGGTGTAATCGTGATACAGGCTGAAAGCGTGCGTCTCGGGTTGCTGCAAGAAGTAGACGATATCGCGATCCTGATGGGCCCGCGCGGCGAGGCGCTCTCGCTCGGTTTCTCCTGGGAATGGCGCTTCCCAACTGCGTGTTTGCGTCAATGGATGGGGCGCGGCGGACGGACCGGTTTGCGCTCCCAGCTTGGCGCGCAGAAGCAAGGGCGCTTCGCCGGCGCTGGCATTCATAAAGCTGATGGCGATGCGCCCATCCGGCTCCGGCAAGACCTGCGACGGCACGTTGCTGCCCACCAATTCGAAACCTTTGGGCAAGACTACGCTGTTCCGTTTAATGCCCAGGCCGCGATTGAAAACGATGGCGTCGCCATCCCGGTAGTAGCTCTTCACATCCTTATAAGTCTTGACGATGAGCAGGCGGCCCTGACCCTCCGGCGGAACGGGACGAGCGAGTTGGACCTCGATATAGCTGCCGGAGAGATCCGCTTCAGGCATCAGAGGATCCTTGCGGGCTTCGGCGCCGCTGACTACTTCGAAATGCAGAGGTTCGCCGGTCATGGCGTCGTAAACGGCTTCGTCGCTCGCGGCGCTGCCTTTGCGGATAGGATTGAAGTACACCTTGGCACCGGAGGTTGTCGCGGTCACTTCATAATAGATCTTGAAGCTGGCGGTCTCAGGCGCGAGCAATTCGTAACGCGTGTACTCGTCGGACTCCGTTTGCTGCGCGGCGAGAGCGGCAGGAGC
>WNFC01004508.1_pt1 | contig 18612 bp, 18 predicted proteins | sample 5400541 | NCBI WGS metagenome assembly WNFC01 (sample SAMN13153342, study PRJNA577476) | soil metagenome | isolation source: 120 cm saprolite under Douglas fir tree site 2 hole 2 replicate 1 | place: USA:California | collected 2015-04-18 | reverse complement strand
GAAGCGGGGAACGGTCAAGCTGGGCTGCACCGCCTGCACGGCGGCGTTGAAGCGTTCCAAGTGACCGACTTGCAGAACGCGGTTGGCGCGGCGCGCCAGCTCGATGAGGCTTTCCCCCTCCGCCACGGTCACGGTCATCGGCTTCTCGACCAACACGTTCGCGCCGGCGTCGAGAAAATCCTTGGCGACGTCGTAGTGCAAGGGAGTCGGAGTCACGATGCTCACGGCATCGACATGGCCCAGCAATTCCCGATAGTCCGCATAGGCCGCAACGCTCAATTCGGCCGCCACCGCAGAACGCGCCGCCGCGGACGGATCGGCAACGCCCACCAAGTGTGAGTTGGGCAGGCTCGCATATTTCTGCGCATGGAATCGGCCCAAGTAGCCGACGCCGACCACCGCCGTGCGTATCAAGGCGGCGCGTCTCGTCGCCACTTGCTGCGCGCGCGGTAATCCTGACGTAATTGCAGGGTGGCTCCGCCGACGATCGCGAGCGCGGCTCCGCCAAAGCAGAGCAGCCCGCGCCAGACCGTCCAAAGCCCTTCCCACAGCGACCACAGCATCGCTCCAATCGCCAATATCACCCCGATGCCGATGAAGGCCCAGGGCTTTGCCTCGTACAGCATCTGAGGGGTCCAAGCTCGCATAGCGCGATTCTACAGCGCTTAGGCGGCGCGCGGCCGGATTCGTTTACAATCGGGCGCATGATGATACGGAGAATCCTTCAGGGCCTGGGGCTGACCAGTCCATGGTCCCTGGAACTGGGGGTGGCCGCCCTCGGACTGCTGGCCGGTGTGGGCATTATGCCCGTGCTCATCTTCTACGCCGGCGTTGCCACGCTCGGCCGCTACGAGGGTGCGAGCCTCGGGCACCTGTATCACAGCCTGTTCGTGGGCTTCAGGGAAGGGTCGATTGCTTCCTGGGTGGTCGTCCTCGGGCCCTATGGGCTTTACTTGCTCTTTAAGGGCCTTCGCCTCTGGTGGCGGGCCAGCGCGCGCTTAACCTAATTCACGATTCAAGTTCCGGGCGGCTCGGACGCTAACTGGCCAATAGGCGGATTTTGATCCGATTCTGATTGTTGGAGAGCCGCGCGTGAATCCCGAGATCGAAGCTCAACTTCGCATGTCCGTGAATTTCCCCTCGCCGCCGGGCGTGGCGGCGCACATCATTGAGCTCGCGCAAGATCCGGACATCGAGATGGGCAAGGTGGCCAAGGCCTTGAGCATGGACTCGGCGCTCTCGACCAAGGTTCTGCGCATCGCGAATTCGCCGCTGTATGCCCAGCGCCGCAAGAGCGAGAATCTGCGCCAGGCGCTGGTGGTGCTGGGATTGAATGCCACTCTGACCCTTGCGGCGGTGCCCGATTTGTACGCCCAGGGGGAAGCCCTGCAGCGCAACCATGTCGCGCTGGCCGAGCACGAAAAGAAGCGTTTGCAAGTCGATCATGCAGAGATCGGCGGCTGGCTGATGCAGGGCTGGAATTTACCCGAACGCCTGCATCGTGCGATCGCGCACAGCCACGAATTGGAGCTGAGCTACACCAGCGACCCCGCGCAGATCTTCAATCGCTGCGTCGCCCTGTCGGGACCTGTGGCGGATTTATTCTTGCTGGACCCCGAACATCGGCCGTTTGCCGAGACGGCGCTGTGCGCCGAACGGAGCCTCGGGCTCGATAAAATGGCCTTCGGCCAGGTGTTGGGCACCATCGGCGCCATGATTCCCGAGACCGAAGCCATATTCGAGACCGACCTGCTGGCCAGGCAGCATCCGGAATTGATTCTCGAGCAGGCGCGCGAGGTATTGATGCTGCGCAGCCTGCATGCGCTCCGCGAGATCAACACGTTGCGGGCGGCGGCGGAAAGCTCCACGTCGCGGGTGCTCGAGCTCGAGGAGGAGACCCGCCGCGACACGCTGACCGGCGTCTACAACCGCGCCTACCTCGATCAATTCCTCGGGCGCGAATTCGACAACTCCACGCGCCACAAATGGCCCTTGAGCGTGGCCTTCGCGGATCTGGATAAATTCAAGACCATCAATGACAACTTCGGCCACCAGGCCGGAGACCGCATTCTGCAGGCGACCGCGCGCATACTTCGCGGCAACACGCGCGAATCCGATCTGATCGCCCGCTACGACGGAGAAGAGTTCGTGGTGGTGCTGCCGGCAACCGATGCCGAGACGGCGCGCAGCATTTGCGAACGCATCGTGATGGCGTTTCGCAATACCGGGCATGTCATCGGATCCGATCACGCCACGGTGACGATCTCCATCGGCTGCGCCACACACGGGACGGAAACCCATTTCAACAATGTCGCCGACCTCGTCAAAGCCGCCGATCAAGCTCTGTACACCGCCAAGGTGCGCGGCCGCAACCGCTCGGTGCCCTTTGATCGGCAAATATCCGGGGCGCTTGCGCGCATAGGTTGAGGGCTTATGTCGTCATCGGCTTGAGCTGCGTCACAGTTTTGCCAAGTCGCCGATCTCTCGCTGTCGCAATTTGGGAACATGTGCGGGACGGCAAAATCAAAAGACGGCAAGAGCTATTGACGTGTTGGTTCTTTTTGTAGAGGGAAGACGATGGCGAGCGACGACAAGACCGGAAATGATCCGGAATCAAAATTCAGTTTCGGCGTGCGCGAACTGCGGCAGGCAAACGTAGCGCGGGAGCTCAGCGTTGAAGCCGCGCCGGTCAAGGCGGCGAACCAAAATCGCGGCTTCGATCCCTACAACACCTCGGGCAGTTTCGATCGCAAGAAAAACTGGGCGCGGGTCGGCAAACGCTAGGAGCCTCGCCCTAAGGCGCCGCTCTGTGGTCGCGGCTGACGCGGAACTCACTGTTGGGATACCAGCGCGGGAATCGGCGGGTGCGCGCCACCCGGTTGCCGACGTCGTAATATAGCGTGAGGTCTTCGACCGCGCCGCGCACGTCCCAGTCCGGCGAGTATTGATCGCTCGGCTGGTGATAGCGATGCGCCATGTAGTCCTCGAGCCGCGCCCGCCCCCATACGGGCCCGCGCGCGCTGTCGTCGAGACCGCCTTTGGCATACAGCGCCGGCACACCGGCTTTCGCAAAGCTGAAATTGTCGGACTGGAAATAGAGTCCCCGTTCCGGCGTGGGCTCGGGGGTGATCTCGCGCCCCTGCAGTAATGCCCCCGCCCGCGCATACTCTTCCAGATCAGTGTTCCCGACGCCGAACACCGTGACATCGCGCGTGGGGCCGCCGAAGTGCAGCGTATCCAGATTGAGCACGGCCACGGTGTCCCGCAAGGGGAAAACCGGGTTCTCCGCGTAGTATTCGGACCCCAACAGGCCGGCTTCCGCGCCGGTCAGGGCCAGAAACACGATCGACCTATCCGCCACGGGCTTGGTACGGACCCAGGACTGCGCCAGTGTCAGCAGGCCTGCCACACCGGACGCATTGTCGAGCGCGCCGTTGAAGATATTGTGGCCTGGGCGCGTGGGGTCGCGGCCCAGATGATCCCAGTGCGCGGTGTACACGACATATTCACGGTGGCGGCTGCCGCCCGGCAATTGCGCGATGACGTTGGCGGAGGTGAACAGGCGAACGCTGTTATGCAGCGTGACATCGGCATGGAGACCCATCGGCAGCGCCTTGAATCCCGCACGGGCCGCCGCCGCCGCCGTGGCTGTGAAGTCGAGCCCGGCTGCGGTGAACAGGGCGCGCGCCGCATCCTTCTGGATCCAGCCCTCGATGGCCGCGCGTCCCGCACCACCATCCGCCGTCGAGAGGCCCAGCTGCGCTCCCGTCCAAGTGCTCTGCACGAGGCTCCAGCCGTAACCGGCCGCATCGCCATCGTGAACGATCAACACCCCAGCGGCGCCCTGCCGGGCAGCTTCCTCGATTTTGTAGGCCCAGCCCCCGTAAAAGGTCATGGTACCGCCCCTGAATACCTTGGGATCCTTGGTGGCGTATCCCGGATCGTTGACCAAGACCACGACGGTCTTGCCGTGCACATCGATGTCGGCGTAATCGTTCCAGGCGTACTCCGGCGCCACGATGCCGTAACCCACGAACACGAGCTCGCTGCCCCGCAGCTCCGCCTGCGGGGTGCTGCGCTTGCTCCAAATGACCATGTCCTTGCCGTAGGCAAGCGTGAGGGTCCCGTGACGGCCTGTGGCGGACAGGGATGCATCGGCGCCGGCCAGACTCTCGACCATCGGCAGCTGCTGCAGGAAACTCTCGCCGTTTCCGGGTTTCAAGCCCAATTTGCGAAACTGCTCGACCAGGTACGCGACCGTCTTTTCCTCGCCGGGCGTGCCGGGTTTTCGGCCCTCGAAGTCATCCGAAGCCAGCACGCGGACATGGTTGCGGAAGACCGTCTCATCGATATCGGTCGAAGGAGGGGGGAGTTTGCGTCCCGCACCCGCACAAGCCGACAGCAGCAGGCCCGCGGACGCCAAAACGCCCCAATAACCCCGGATTTGCATGATTAGCCCACTCCCAGTTCAGTTGCGGCGCGGCCAGTAAAGCAAAATCACCGCGCATAGGCAGGCGGCGGTGGCGAGGTGCGCCCAGCCTCGCCACGGGCGTGCCTTGACCTGCCCCAGGAAACTACCCGCGCTGGCGGCGGTCAAAACGCCAAATGCAATCAAGCTCGCCACGAGCCGCGGCAATTCATGCGACAAATCCGGGTGCTCGCGGGCCAGGACGCAAAACACGATCAGGACGGCCCCCAGGCCGAAAGTGATCGATGCCGCCGACCCCAGCACGATACCGATCAAAACAGTGAACGGACGCATACCGTGAGGCTCATATACACTTGCTAGCAGGGGCGGGCTTCTCTAGCCTTGATGGGAATTGGGGAGCGGAGTTTACAGGAGAACTGGTACGGTGATGACTAATAGGCCTTGGGCCAATCGTTCGCGCTGGATAACCGGCATTGCGGTCTGCGCGAGCGCAGTGGGGCTTGCCGCCCTGTTGGGCGCGGCCATGACGCCCTCGCCCGCCGTTCCGGCAGCCACCGCGGTGCTCGCGCCCACGGAGCAGGAAAACTACGTCGCGCGCCGCGTGGCCGATATCGTCGCGCGCGAACACTACCGGCGGGCTCCGCTCGACGATCATCTCTCGAGCTTGATCCTCGACCGTTATCTCGACGCCATCGACGGCGGCAGAAGCTATTTCTTCGCGAGCGACATCGCCGAATTCGAGCGCTACCGCTATGAGCTCGACGATGCCATCAAGGCCGGCGACGTGGAACCCGCGTTCGTGATTTTTCGGCGCTATCAGCAGCGCAGCCGCGAGCGCATGGCCTATGCGATCGAACTGCTGAATAAGAAGCCTGACTTCGACGTCGACGAATCGTTCAATTTCGACCGCGAGAAGGAACCCTGGCCGGCGAACACCGCCGAAATGAACGAGCTGTGGCGCAAGCGGGTGAAGAACGACGAGTTGTCGCTCGTGATCGCGGGCAAGCAATGGACCGAAGCCGCCGACGTCCTGCGCAAACGCTACGAGCATGTCGCGAAGCGCATGGATCAGAGCAAGCCCGAGGATGTGTTCGAAGCGTTCATGAACGCTTTCGTGCTGTCCTTGGATCCGCACTCGAATTATTTTTCGGCGCGCAACTCCGAGGAATACAACATCCAGATGAGCTTGAGCTACGAGGGCATCGGCGCCTCGCTGCAGCTGACGGACGATTACGTCACGGTGATCGACGTCATCGCCGGCGGTCCGGCCGCGACCAGCGGCAAGCTCGCCGCCAACGATCGCATTACCGCGGTCGGCGAAGGCAAGACCGGAGAGCTGACCGACGTGATCGGATGGCGCCTGGACGACGTCGTGCAGAAGATTCGCGGGCCCGGCGGCACGTTGGTGCGCCTGCAATTGCTGCCCGCGGGCGCGGCGCCCGGTTCGCCGCAGAAGGTGGTGGAATTCACGCGCAACCGCGTGTCGCTCGAGGCTCAGGCCGCGCACAAGGCGATGCGGGTCCTGCAGCGCAACGGCCACGATGTGAAAGTCGGCATCATCACCGTTCCGAGCTTCTACCAGGACTACGACGCCAGCCGCGCCGGGGCGAAGGATTATCGCAGCACGACCCGCGACGTGCAGCGCCTGATCACCGAGCTCCGTAAAGACGGTTCCGACGTCCTGATCATGGATCTGCGCGCGAACGGCGGCGGGTATCTTCCGGAAGCCGAGTCCCTCACGGGTCTGTTCATCGACCGGGGACCGGTGGTGCAGCTGCGCGATACCACCGGACGCATCGAGGTCGACGACGATCCCGATCCGGCGGTTTTCTACAGCGGCCCGATGATCGTGCTGGTGGATCGGTTCAGCGCCTCGGCCTCGGAAATCTTTGCCGGCGCCATCCAGGACTACGGCCGCGCCCTCATCGTCGGCCAACAGACCTACGGCAAGGGTACGGTGCAAAACGCGCACCCGCTCAACTACACGATTTTCGGACGCAAGCCGGAGTTGGGCCAGCTCAACGTGACCATCGGCAAGTACTATCGGATCACCGGCGAGAGCACTCAAGACCGCGGCGTGACCCCCGACATCACATTGCCCTCGCTGATCGACGCCAACGAAGTGGGCGAGAGCACGCGCGACCGCGCCCTGCCCTGGGACCACATCGAACCCGCCGCGTTCAGAGTGGAGGGCGATCTGAAGGCCACCGCGGCTTCGCTGGAAAAGCTGCACGCGGAGCGCACCGCGAACAGCGCCGACTTCCGCTATTTGCATGACGACATCGCGGCGCTCGAGGCGATGCGCCGCCAGAAGACGCTTTCGCTGAATATCAAGACGCGCGAGGCGGAGCGCAAGCGCCTGGAGAGCGAGCGGCTCGATCGGGAGAACGCCTGGCGGGCAGCGCATGATGTCAAACCGGTGAAGTCCGCCGAGGAAATCAAGGACGACGCGGCGGCCGGCATCCTGCTCGATGAGGCCTCGCAGATCGCCGCGGATCTCGCGGTGACGGCGGCGCGTCGAACCGCGCCCACGCAGGCGCGGCGCACTAATTAGGCGCTTCGCGCCACCTTTCAACGGGGTCGTGGACGACCCCGCCCTTGGGTGCTCGCTACGCGAGCATTGGACCAGCCGGCGCTTCGCGCCACCTTTCAACGGGTCGTGGACGACCCCGCCCTTGGGTGCTCGCTACGCGAGCATTGGACCAGCCGGTAGCCACTCGACTCAGCGCAGCAAAAGGGTGTAGAGGTCCCAGTAATCCTCGGCGAGCACGTTCCACGCCGCCGCCGCCGGGGATTTCGCGGGCTTGCCCAGGTCGAGATCGGCCGGCGCCGCGGGCGCAAGGGAGTCCGCGGTGGGTACGGTGTCGGCGTTGTTGCGGTATTCGCAAGTGGCGCGCAGGCGGTCCAACTTCACCTTGAGCGCAACGGTGATCTGCTTCTGATTGGCCACGGCGGCCTGTGCTTGCTGCAGGCGCTGCATATAGCCCTCGCAGTCGTCGCGCGTGCCGAAGCTCATCTCGTGGACTCTGCGCGCGACGGCCTCCTTGGCGCGCGCCGCGAGTCCATAGGCGTCGACATGTTCGCACAGCAATTCGGCGAAACTGATGATGGCAAGGTTGATGTTGCGGCGTGCGGCGAGCGAGATGCCGGGAAATCCAGCCGCAGCTTCGTGGTCGATCGCGCTGCGCTCGGCGTGCAGATCGCCGACCGCGGCGTCGGCCAACACGACCTGATGGCGCACCAGTTCCAGAGATTTCTGGCGGCGGCGGCGCTTGAAATAGTGCCAGAAGGCGGTCAAGCGTCCGATCTCGTTTTGCGCCGCGGCCAGATGCCCGCGCTGCAAGTCGGCCTCGGCCGCCGCCTGCTGCAAGCGCTGATCGACATCCGCGAGCCGCGCGCTCTTCGCCGCTTCGGTTTCCGCCTTGTGCTTCGCAAGCTCGCGCGCCTCCTGCTGGCGGGTCAGCTCGGCGGCGAAAGTCGAGAGCTGCTGGTGGCAGGTCTTCCATAGCGTGCGCAGCTGATAGAACACCATGGCGCCGAAGCCGGTCTTCGGATCGCCGAGCAGATCGCCGAGTGCGTCCAGCTGCTCCTGTACGCGTATGGTCGCGCCTTCCTGCTGCTTGAGGCGATCGCGCAGTAAATGAAATTCGTCCTTGAGGTCGGCGTAGGCTTTTTTGAGGCCCGCACGATTTTGGAAGAGCTGCATGAGCCGCTCTTCGTCGGGACTCACGGCGCCCCCGTCCGCACCTCCTTTTAGAAAACTTAAGCGATCGATCAAAGTCCCGCCTCGAGCCTCAACGGTGAATAGCGGGACATCGGTCAACCACCAGGGCAACCCAAGCCGCTAGAAGTGATGCCCCCGCTCGGCACAATATTCCAGCCATTTATTTAACATCATGTTTCGAGTCCAGCGCTGATCCAGTTCACGCTTGAGTCTCGACTGCAGCTTGGCGAGCTGCGGATGGCGCTGGAAACCGCGGAAACTGCGCACCTCGGCCAATCGGGCGTCGTGATACACGCACACCTCCAAATCCGGGTCGTGAACCCGCGCCCCCTCGAATTCGAACTCATATGTGAGGCGAAACACACTGGTATAGCGGCTCAATTCCTGCGGGGTGAGATAGAGATCACAGTCCGAGGCCACGTGCGATGCGCGCCGCGCCGTCACCGCGCGAAGATCGCTCACAAGCCAGCCCAAGCGCACGAAATTGCTCTCATACAGCGTCATCAGGCTGACAAAGCTGCCCGGCAGCGCGCGCCAAGTTGTCTCACACCATTGATCGGCTAACATGCCCCGAACTATACCACGCACCTCCGGAATGTCAGGGGCGCAAGCGCCGCTCGATGCCCATGCGGTCGAGAATCCTGCTCGATATTTCTTCGATCGAGACTTCGGTGGCATCGAGCATCGGGATGCCGTGCCGCTCGAACAGCGATTCCGCCGCTCTGACTTCGAAAGCCACTTGCGGAGCGGATGCATAGCGGCTGTCGGGACGCCGCTCGTTTCGGATCTGTTGCAGCCGGTCCGGCTTGATCGTCAAGGCGAACAGTTTCCGCGAATACGCTTCGAGCGCAGGCGGCAGCTTCCGCGATTCGAGATCGTCCTCGGTCAGCGGAAAATTCGCGGCAAATATCCCGTATTGCATCGCTAGATACAGGCAGGTCGGCGTCTTTCCCGAGCGCGATACGCCCACCAGGATCACGTCCGCGCGCTCGTAATCGCGCACCACCGAGCCGTCATCGTTGGCCAGGGCGAAATTCGTGGCGTCGATGCGCGTGGCGTACGCATGCGTGTCCGCCATGCGATGTGTCCTACTTGCAACATGGGTGGATTGCGTCTTGAGTTCGTTCTCGAGCGGTGCTAGGAAAGGATCGAAGAAGTCCAAAAAAAATCCGCTGCTGCCGCGAACCACGTTGCGAACATCCTCTTGCACGAGGGTGCTGAATATGATCGGCCGCATCCCTTCCTGGGCGCCCACCAAATCGATCTTGCGAACCGCCTCAATCGCCTTGTCAACCGTGGCGATAAATGGCACAGTCACCTGACGAAATTCGATGCCGTCGAACTGTGTCATGAGACTGTGACCCATCGTTTCTGCTGTAATGCCCGTTTGATCGGAAACAAAGAACACGGTTCGCTTGATCACGGTAGCCTCGGATGTTGGCGCATCGTCGCAAAGTGTTTCACTTAACCCACCGGCCCACAAGCAGCCCACCATGAAGCCCTACATCATCCCCTTCGAGCAGCTGAAGAACAAAGACGTTGAACTCGTCGGCGGCAAGAATGCTTCCATCGGCGAGATGATATCCGGATTGGCGACGCTCGGCGTTACCGTGCCCGGCGGGTTCGCGACGACCTCGCATGCGTATCGCGACTTCCTCGCGCAGGACGGGCTGGATGAGCGCATCCGCGGCGTTCTGGCCGCGCTGGACGTCGATGACGTGGAGCGGCTCGCGGTGGTGGGCGCACAGATCCGCGGCTGGATGCTCTCCACGCCGTTCCCCAAGCGGCTACACGACGAAATTCTGGACGCCTGGCGAAAAATGGGCAAGGCAACCGGCGATCCGGCGGAATTCGCCGTCGCGGTCCGTTCCTCGGCGACCGCCGAAGATCTGCCGGAGGCATCGTTTGCCGGGCAGCAGGAGACTTTCCTGAACGTGCGCGGCGAGGAGCATTTGATGACCTGCGTGCAGGAGGTATATGCCTCGCTGTTCAATGACCGCGCCATATCCTACCGTGTGCACAATAACTTCGATCATAGCGCCGTCGCCCTCTCCGTCGGCGTGCAGCATATGGTGCGGAGCGATCTCGGCAGTGCCGGGGTCATGTTCACTCTCGACACCGACTCCGGCTTTCGCGACGTGGTGTTCATCACGGCCGCGTACGGTTTGGGCGAGACGGTCGTGCAGGGCGCCGTCAATCCGGACGAATTCTACGTGTACAAGCCGGCGCTGCGCGCCGGACGCCGCGCGGTGCTGCGCAAGAATCTCGGCGGCAAAGCGCTCAAGATGGTCTACGGCGAGCCGGGGTCGAAGGATCGCGTGCGCACGGTCGATGTCGCGCCGGCCGATCGCAATCGCTTCTCGCTCGACGAAGCGGATATCGTGGCGCTGGCGAAGCAGGCGCTGATCATCGAAGAACACTATGGCACTCCCATGGACATCGAGTGGGGCAAGGACGGCGCCACGGGCAAGATCTACATCCTCCAGGCGCGCCCCGAAACCGTACAGAGCCGCGCCGGCCGCACCATTTTGCGATTCACGCTGAAAGCGCGTTCCAAGGTGCTGACCAGCGGGCGCAGCATCGGTCAGCGCATCGGCGCGGGAAGTGCGCGCATCATCAAGGACGTGAAGGAAATGTCGCGAGTCCGGACCGGCGATGTGCTGGTGGCCGACATGACGGACCCGGACTGGGAACCCGTGATGAAGCGCGCATCCGCCATCGTCACCAATCGCGGCGGACGAACCTGCCACGCGGCCATCATCGCGCGCGAGCTCGGCATACCGGCGGTCGTCGGCTGCGGCACTGCGACCACTGCCGTCAAGGAAGGTCAGGCAGTCACGGTATCCTGCGCCGAAGGCGATACCGGTCATGTCTACGAGGGCATGCTGGAATACGATCAGCGGACCATAGAGATGGACGCCATGCCGGCGATCCCGGTGAAGATCACCATGAACGTCGGCAATCCCGACCGCGCATTCGACTTCGCGGGCATACCGCACAAGGGGGTGGGCCTCGCGCGTCTGGAGTTCATCATCAATCGCATGATCGGCGTGCATCCGCGGGCGCTGCTGGAATTCGACCGGCAGAGCCCCGAGCTCAAGGACACCATCGGCAAGCAGATCTCGGGTTACGACGGTCCGGTGAACTTCTACGTCGACAAATTGGCCGAAGGCATCGCGCAAATCGCCGCCGCATTCGCGCCGGAGCCGGTGATCGTGCGCCTGTCGGATTTCAAGTCGAACGAATACGCGAACCTGATCGGCGGCAAGAACTACGAGCCGCACGAAGAAAACCCCATGCTCGGGTTCCGCGGTGCGTCGCGCTATATCGACAAGGTTTTCCGGCCCTGCTTCGAACTCGAATGCCGCGCCTTGAAACGCGTGCGCGACGAGATGGGGCTGACCAATGTGCAAGTGATGGTGCCCTTCGTACGCACGTTGGGCGAGGCGAAGGCCGTCACCCAGCTGCTCGCCGACAACGGGCTGAGGCGCGGCGAGAACGGGTTGAAGCACATCATGATGTGCGAATTGCCCACCAATGCGCTTCTCGCGGACCAATATCTCGAATTCTTCGACGGCATGTCGATCGGATCCAACGACATGACGCAGCTTGCGCTGGGCCTCGACCGCGACTCGAGCGTCGTAGCCAAGTCCTTCGACGAGCGGGATGACGCGGTCAAGGCGCTGATGGCCATGGCGATCAAGGCCTGTAAGGCGCAGAACAAGTACGTCGGAATCTGCGGCCAAGGCCCCTCCGACCATCCGGAGCTGGCGCGATGGCTGGTCGAACAGGGCATCGACAGCTTGTCCTTGAATCCGGACACGGTGGTCGAAACCTGGATGTTCCTGGCCGGCGACACCCCGGCCGCCAACGCGGGCGTCGTCACCCCGGGCGCCGCCAAACCGATAGTGACAGCACGCAAGTAACGGTCGAGGCCTGGGGGATGGGAAGCCTGAAGGCAACGAAAGACGCAGTTGCCTTCACGCTTCCCATCCCCCAGACCTTTCACTCTGGACCGCCCGTGCCGTCGGCACTAAGTCGCCGACCGACTACGGTAATCCCGCGTCACCATCCCCTTGCCACTAGAACGGCCGCAGCAAGTGTTCACGATAGTATTGCAATTCGAGGATGGACTCGCGCACGTCATCCAACGCCAGGTGGCTGGATGTCTTGCGGAACCCCGCGGCCACCTGCGGCGCCCAGCGCAGCGCCAGTTCCTTGAGGGTGCTCACGTCGAGATTGCGGTAGTGAAAGAATTTCTCGAGCGCCGGCATGTGGCGCGCCAGAAAGCGCCGATCCTGACACACGCTGTTGCCGCACATCGGTGATCGTCCCGGTTCAAGCCACGGCTCGAGAAACCGCAGGGTCTCGCGTTCGGCAGCGGCCGCGTCGACGTCGCTTGCCAAAACTCGGGCGCAGAGCCCAGAGCGGCCATGCTGGTTGCGATTCCAATCGTCCATTGCGCTGAGCACGGCCTCGCTTTGATGCACCGCGAACACCGGACCTTCGGCAAGCACGCTGAGGTGTTTGTCGGTTACGATCGTCGCGATTTCGATGATGAGATCGGAGTCCGGACTGAGTCCGGTCATTTCCAAATCGATCCAAATGAGATTTTCAGGGGATTTCATGAACTTTACGCAACTAAAAGCGGCATGGTAGCAGAGCCTAGGGAGTCGGAAGGCGCCATCGGCGGCGAGGGGCTGGTGCTCGCCAGTTACGGCCGGGGCGTCTTGGTGCAAGCCGGCGGAACGACGCTGCACTGTGCGCTGTCGGGGCGCAAGCAGCGTGTGGTCTGCGGCGATCGCGTCATCTATGCGTATCCGCCGGCCGCGGACGGGCCGTCGGTTCAGTCGATCGAACCGCGCCGCAACCTCATCGAGCGCATCGATGCGCGCGGCCGTGCGGAACCCGTCGCCGCCAACGTCGACCGGCTCGCCATCGTCGTGGCGGCAGAACCCGCGCCGGATTGGTTTCTGGTCGACCGCTACTGGGCGGGGGCCGTGCTGAAGGACTTGGATGGTCTACTCATCGTCAACAAGCTGGATCTCGGAACGGAAAACATCCGGCCGGAAATCGAGACGTACCGCAAGCTGCGCTTGAATTGCATCGAGGTCTCGTCTCAATCGGGAGCGGGTACGGCCGACCTCGAGCGCAGCCTCGCGGGCAGCGTGACGCTTCTCGTCGGCCAGTCGGGTGTCGGCAAATCCTCTCTGGTGAATGCCCTGAGCCCGGACGCCGCGGCGCAAACAGCCGAGTTGACCCGCGACATCGAGGGCCGGCATACCACGACCACGGCGCGCTGGTACCAGCTTGCGGCGAATTCGGCGATTATCGATGCCCCGGGCGTCCGCGATTTCGCGCCGCCCGCAAGCCTCGTGCGCGCGGCTGAGCGCGGCTTCATCGAGATCCACCGGCTCGGCGCCAATTGCCGCTTCAAGGATTGCCGGCACATGGAGGAGCCCGGTTGCGCCGTGCGCACCGCCGTCGTGGCGCAGGAGATTGCCCCCCGCCGCTACGAAAGCTATCGGCGTCTGTTTCGCCTGTACGAGAAGCTGGCGCCTCTCTAGGTCACCCCTCTCGGGAACCCGCGTGATCAGGAGACGTTGGTGCGTCCGGCCAGAGCGTGCGCCAGCGTGCCGCCGTCCACGTATTCCAGCTCGCCGCCGACGGGCACGCCATGAGCGATTCGCGATGCCTTCAACCCCAAACGCAGCGCAAGCTCGCCCAAGTAGTGCGCCGTCGCCTCCCCTTCCGCCGTCGGATTGGTGGCGAGAATCACTTCGCGAACTTCTCCGTCGCCCAGCAACCGCTCGAAATCATCCAATCCGAGTTCGGCCGGCCCCACTCCATCGAGCGGCGACAAGTGTCCCATGAGCACGAAGTAGCGGCCGCGAAATCCTCCCGATTGTTCGATGGCCACCACGTCGGCGGGGGACTCGACCACGCAGAGCTGCGCCACGTCTCGCTGGTTGGAGGCGCAAATCGTGCAGTAGTCGCTCTCCGTCAGCATGCGGCAGCGTTTGCAATGTCCCACGCTGTCGAGCGCATCCGCCAGCGCTTGGGCAAGGAGCTTTCCCCCGTTACGATCGCGCTCCAAAAGATAAAACGCCATGCGCTGCGCGGATTTCGGACCGACGCCCGGGAGGCAGCGCAGAGAATCGATCAAACGCGCGAGTGTGGGGGTGTACTTCAAAACGGCAGCTTCATGCCCGGCGGAAGATTGAGCCCCGACATGAGGCCGGAGTACTTTTCCTGGCTGCGCTCCGCAATTTTCCGCACCGCGTCGTTGACGGCTGCCACCAACAAGTCTTCGAGCATGTCTTTGTCTTCCCCGAGCAGTTTCGGCTCGATCGTCACTTTCTTCGCTTCGTGATGCCCGTTCAGCGTGACCTTGACCATGCCGGCGCCGGACTCCCCCGTCACCTCGAGTTGCGCGAGCTCGGCCTGTGCCTTCTTCATCGTTTCCTGCATCTGCTGCGCCTGGCGCATCAGATTTCCCAGTCCGCCCTTCATCATGCCCACCTCCTCATCGTTAGTTCGCGGGTTTCACCGAAGCCAAGTCCACGTCGGCACCGAAGCGCTCGCGCAACCCCTTCACCGCGGGATCTGCCTCGAACGCAGCCGCGGCGCGAACGGCCTTGTCCTGCTCCTGCAGCAGGCGTTGCCGTGCAGGCGTAACGAGGGCCGATTGCGCGGTTTCGAACGTCAGGCGAATGTCTCGGCCGAGATACTTCGACAAACCCACCACAAGCTTGTCTTCGATGGGCCGCGTACGGCGATCCGCCGTCGCTTGATCGAGTTTCAGCGCCAGCACGCCGTGCTCGAACGAGGCCGGGACACAATTCAAGGCAAATTGCCGCACCATGCCGCTCAAGTTTGCTGCCTCGACCACCGCGGGCCAATTGCTCGCATCGATGCTCGTCAACCTGATACCGGACGTATTCGGTGCGACGGCACCGGACGCCGTCGGATGGGGCGCGCCGCCCATGGACGCAGCGGCGGTGGACGTACCGGCACCCGGCACATCGGCGGGTGCGGCGGCGCGCGTCGGATGGTCCGCGGCGACCGTGCGTCCGGCCGTGTTGCCGTGGACTGCGGCAGCCTCGGGACGAAACGCCAGCATGCGCAGCAGCGTCATTTCGAATCCCATGCGAGGCTCCGGCGCCATCGCCAGATCGCGCCGTCCACCCAAGGCGATTTGATAGTAGAGCTGCACATCTTCCGGCGAGATCGCCTGCGCAAGGCGCGTCAGTGAATCCGCATCGAACTCCTCGTCCTGGAGCGCGGCCTCGGGCACGATTTGCACGATCGCAATCCGCTGCAAGAATGCCGTCAACTCGACCAACGCGCGGTCGTAGTCAGGCGCGTCGCGATCCAGCTCTTTAACTTCCGCCAAGAGAGCGGATCCGTCCGCGCGGGCCAACGCATCGATGAGTCGACCCACATGTCCGCGATCGATGGTGCCGAGCATCGCGCGCGTATTGGCCTCGCTCAGGCTGCCGCCGCCGAAAGCGATCAGCTGGTCCAACAAGCTCAAGGCATCGCGCATGCTGCCTTCGGCCGCTCGCGCTACCAACGCCACCGCCGCCGGATCGAACTCCAGATGCTCAGCTCCGGCGATGAACTTCAGACGTTCGCCGATGAGCGAGGCAGGCAGCCGCTTGAGGCTGAACTGCAGACAGCGGGAAAGCACGGTGACGGGCAGCTTTTGCGGGTCGGTGGTCGCCAGCAGGAATTTGACATGGGGCGGCGGCTCTTCCAGCGTCTTGAGCAAGGCATTGAAGGAGTGATTGGAGAGCATGTGGACTTCGTCGATGAGGTACACCTTGAAGCGGCCTCGGCTCGGCGCGTACTGCACGTTATCGAGCAGCTCGCGGGTGTCGTCCACTTTCGTGCGCGAGGCTGCGTCTACCTCGATGAGATCGACGAAGCGGCCTTCGTCGATCTCCCGGCATGCGGCGCAGATGCCGCAGGGATTCGAACTCACGCCGGCGGTCTCACAATTCAGCGACTTCGCTAAAATGCGTGCAATCGTCGTTTTCCCGACCCCGCGGGTGCCCGTGGCGTGGCTTTTAGGAGGCGGCCCGCGCCAGCAGGACTTCGGCGCCCGACTTAAAGCCGCTACCGCTGCTCCCTTCCGGGCCTGACGGGGTTCGTGGCCAGTCGTCGCGAAGATGCAAACGCGAGCCGCCATAGACTCACTTTACAGCGTTTTCAAGGCAATTGGCGGAGAGGGTGGGATTACTCGTCGCTCCGCTCCTCGCCCCTTCGGGGCCGCCCTAACGGGCGTTATCCCCGCTTCGTTGCTGCCTCCATAGGCTGATCAATGCCGCCAAAAATTTACTTATCAACTGGCGGAGAGGGTGGGATTCGAACCCACGAACACGGTTAGGTGTTACACACTTTCCAGGCGTGCGCCTTCGACCGCTCGGCCACCTCTCCATAAACCTCAATCTGCTCCAACCGCCGGGAGGGATTGCTCGCGGCGGACGCCGCTCGTCCTCCGCTTCGCTCCGGACCGTTGCAGCTTCGCCGCAACGTCCAAAATCGCTCCCGCGATTTTGTCGAACCCACGAACACGGTTAGGTGTTACACACTTTCCAGGCGTGCGCCTTCGACCGCTCGGCCACCTCTCCACGCGGCCGCAAGGGTACCGGAGGCGACCCACGCGATCAAATGGAGCGCGCACGCCGCGGAAACCGGCCCGGACGGGCGGCCCTCGGGTGTCGGCCCCAAGGCGCCCGGGGAGGCGCGCCGGCGACGCCTAGCCGCTGGCCGCCTTATTGGGCGGCGCCGGCTTGTAGCGCGGCGGAACGTCGAGGCACGAGTCCTTGGGCCCCGGAGGCGGCGGCGCAAGCTCCACGGTGGGAATGACCAGGGCCCCCTGCGTATTCGGGGAATCGAGGCCAGCCGGCACTTTCAGCGGCGGCACCTGGCCGGCTCGTTGATATTCCTGCCGAGTGTGGCAATCCGCGCCACGAAACAAGTGACAGCCGCTCATCAGCACTGCCGCAGCAACAACCATCAAAACTCGATCCAGACTCATGCTGCTTGGTCCTCAAGGTTAATTCCGGCGGCCTGCATGGCCCGCAGCACGGTATCTTGGTGCGTCGCCGACAGTTCGACCAATGGTAAGCGGATTGCGTTCCCGATGAGGCCCATTCTCGCCACCGCCCACTTGACCGGTATCGGGCTCGCTTCGACGAACAAATCTTTATGTAAAGGCTGCAAGCTGGCGTCGATCGCGCGTGCCTTGACGAAATCGCCCGCAAGAGCGGCTTGACAAGCCTCGTGCATGCGGCGTGGAGCAACGTTGGCCGACACCGAAATGACGCCGCGCGCGCCCACGCTCATCAAATCGATGGCGGTGGCATCGTCGCCCGAGAGCAGAGTGAACTCCGGTGGACACGCATTCAGCGTTTCGCGCGCACGGCTCAACGAACCGGTCGCTTCCTTGATCGCCACGATGCGCGGATGCCGCGCCAACCGAGCGACGGTGCCCGGCAACAGATCGGCGACGGTGCGGCTCGGAACATTGTACAGGATCACCGGCACCTCGGAGGCGTCCGCGGCAGCCATAAAATGCCTGTAAAGACCTTCCTGCGGAGGTTTGTTGTAGTATGGAGTCACCAGCATCACCGCGTCGACGCCGAGCCGGGACAGGTTGTGGGTTCTTGCCACCGTGCCGGCCGTCGAATGCGTGCCCGCTCCGACGATCACTTTGAGCTTGCCCCGGCAGCGCGCGGCCGCCCGCCGGGTCAGTTCTTCGATTTCATCCATGACAAGCACCGGGGACTCGCCGGTAGTGCCGGCGACGACGATCCCATCGGTGCCTTCGCGCATGTGAAAATCCAGGAGCCGATCCCACGCGGGCCAGTCAAGACCGCCATCCGCAGTCATCGGCGTCACAATCGCGACCATGCTTCCGGAAAACATCGAGGTGGCTCCGCAGGAAATATCGCTACCTTAAGTGGCGGACATGCACCCTGGCAAGCGCCCATCCGGTAGAATTTGGACCGATGAAACAACATATCGTGATTTCCGCGGTCGGCGGGGACCGCGTCGGCATGGTCCATGAACTTTCCAAAGCGATTGCCGACTGCGGGGGAAGCATCAGCGAAAGCCGCATGACCTCGCTCGGCAACGAGTTCGCCATGCTGCTGCTGGTGAACGGCAACTGGCACACTCTCGCCAAACTCGAGGGTGAGTTCAAGAAGCTCGGGGACGCCACCGGCATGAACATTCAATTGCGGCGCACCGAGGAACGAGCCGCGCGCAATGACATGCTGCCCTACTCCATCGACGTGGTGTGCCTCGATCAGACCGGCATCGTCGCGGGTCTGTCCGGGTTCTTTTCGCAACGCGGGGTGGACATCGCCGAATTGTCGACCCGCTCGTATGCGGCCGCGCATACCGGCGCGCCGATGTTTTCGGTGCAGATGATCGTGAACGTGCCGAG
>WNFC01009918.1_pt1 | contig 18623 bp, 14 predicted proteins | sample 5400541 | NCBI WGS metagenome assembly WNFC01 (sample SAMN13153342, study PRJNA577476) | soil metagenome | isolation source: 120 cm saprolite under Douglas fir tree site 2 hole 2 replicate 1 | place: USA:California | collected 2015-04-18 | reverse complement strand
AGAAGTGTGAACGCTGCTGGAATTATTCCACGCACGTGGGCGACGATCCGGCTTACCCCACGATCTGCGAACGCTGCAGTGCGGCGCTAAAGGAACTCGAAGCCGAGGCCTCATCTAAGTAATCTAATGTTCAGAGAAACCTTCCCCGGGGCCCAATGATTAACCATCACGCCATGCGCAGGTTGCACTTCCTGATCGCTGTGAGCATTGTGTTCCTCGATCGGGTTGCGAAATGGGTGATCGCCAAAGAAATTCCATTGCATGACAGCATTCAGGTAATTCCGGACTTCTTCCGGCTTACGCACGTGGAGAATCGTGGTGCCGCCTTCGGCTTGTTCGCCGAGTCTCCATCGGAGTGGAAGATCGCCGTGCTGGTGCTGTTCTCAATTGTGGCGCTGGTAATCGTGTCCGCCCTGCTCTGGAAAAACAGCCATTCAATGAGCACCACCGGCGTGGGTTTGTCGCTCATTCTCGGCGGCGCGCTGGGCAACCTGTGGGATCGCGTCGTGAGCGGCCGGGTGGTGGACTTCCTGCTGTTCTACGTCGGGCAATATCAATGGCCCGCGTTCAACGTGGCCGACAGCGCTATCGTGGTGGGCGCCGCATTGTTGGTCTATGAGATTCTGTTTACCAAATCATCAACGGCGGAAAATTCAGCCTAGTCTCCTGAGTCATTGATTTCTATATATTGTTTGCACCATGCTCAGCCAGAGTGCGGGAGGCGAAGCGGCCAATGCTGTTGAGGAGATCATCGGCGCTTTTGGTCCATACAAAGGGCTTGGGTTGCGGGTTGTGAATGGCGATGAACTCTGCGATGGCAGCTTCCAGTTCGCGCGCACTGTAGTGGGAACCGCGCTTGATCTGACGTTGTGATAGCAGACCGAACCAACGCTCCACTTGGTTCAGCCACGAGCTGTGCGTGGGAGTGAAGTGCAGGGTGTAGCGCGGGTGACGCAGGAACCACTGGCGAATCTCCTGGGTCTTGTGGGTGGCATAGTTGTCTAAGACCAGATGGACGGCCAGATCAGCCGGAAGTGCACGATCGATATGCTGCAAGAACTTGCGAAACTCAAGGGCCCGAGGGCGCGGCCAGCATTTACCGATTACCGACCCGGTGGCGATCTCCAAAGCAGCGAACAGACTGGTGGTGCCATGGCGTTGGTAGTCGTGAGTTCGAGGCTCAGCCTGTCCGGGTAGCATGGGGAGGAGGGGTTGACTACGGCTCAAGGCCTGAATCTGGCTCTTCTCATCTACGCCGAGCACGATCGCGTGATGGGGTGGGTTCATGTACAGGCCGACGATGGCGCGCACCTGGTCGACCAGCAGGGGATCGTTGGACAGCTGGAAGGCCTCGCTGCGATGGGGACGCAGTCCGAACGCCCGCCAGATGCGGCTGACGGTGGATTGACTCAGTCCGGTTCTGGTTGCCAAGGCACGACTGCTCCAGTGGGTGGCTCCTTTCGGGGCTTCTTCCAGAGTGAGGCGTAGGGCGCGTTCCACCTGGTCGTCGCCAATCTGGCGGGGTGCTCCCGGGCGCATCTCATCTCCTAAAGCGGCTATCCCTCCGCTGATAAACCGATTCCGCCACATGCCCACGGTGAAGCCGGAAGTGTGCATCTTGGCAGCTACTGCCACGTTGTTCTGTCCACGGGCACACTCCAGTACGATGCGGGCCCGAAAGGCCAGAGATCGCGAACTTCGGGGTTGTTGAATCAGCTGTCGCAAAGCTAGCTTCTGCTCTGGGCTGACTACGAGCTTGCGCTTGGTGGGACGTCCTCGTGGATTGGACATGATCCACCATACTCTCATCCGATTATTTATGCAAGCTATTTATGACTCATGAGACTAGAAGCTATCTCATATATGGCCCTGCATTGCTAGCATTCACCATGTGTAATGCGCCGTATACGTAATCGCCTTCTCTCCATCCGGCGGAATCGTCAGGGGAAACTCAATGGTCTTGCTATCCGTCCTTCGATACGGATCGGACTTAGCCGAGATATCCCAAGTAATCCAACGATACAGGTGCTCTACTACACGAACATCCACCGGCTCTTTCTTGTGATTGCGGACCTTGATTTCGAAAGATTCGTCAATCGTCTGCCGATTCGTGTCGACCCGGTAGTCGGTGCGGCGACGCTCGCCCGTTAGGTCGAAAGCATTTCCCGTATAGACACGCACCTTTTCGTCGTGCGGAGTGTGATCGATCACGTTCTCCCCGGTGAACTCAATCTGCCCATCGTCATTGCGTCTGTAGAACCGCACCCGCCCTTTCGGCAGCGGCATACCCAAGTGGTTGGCTTCCGAGTTGTTGAACTCTCGCATAACCCATATCTTAGGGTTTGATTCCGTACCATACGAGAAGTCATTGCGGATGTTCTCCCAGTTCCATCCGTTATAGCGATTGGGATCAAGTTTGAGGCCGTCATAGATGTAGATTTGTGTGGTCGAAACGTTACCAGCTCTTATGAACTCCACTTGTTTGGTTTCACGGTCGTCCAGAGTGGTGGAACGGGCCAGAGTATACAGGTGATATTCGTCGAAGGTTCTTTCCGTCACCGGTGGGGTTTCTGCGCCGTTTATTGGGGCGGCACTCGCGAACACCTGTACTCGGTCATACATTTGTTCTGGTTGAATCTTGTTTACCTCTCCCGCCATCAGCTTGATACGAGCATTCTGAAAACGCTTGCCGCTCTGATTGTCCATTGTGACCCAGCCGACAACGTCGACGGCGTTTCCTTTTTCCGCGCGACAATGTTGTAGTCGGCTTCCCAGGTCAGCCCCCCGGTTACATACGAAAATTCAGCCCGCAATGGTCCGGGGTTCGGGGTGGAGAGCAGCCATTGCAACGTCGGCTTGAGCACTGTGTCGTTGCCGAGGGCGGGGAATAATGGCGTTCCCGGCAGGCCGAAGCGCACCTTCCCGTCGACCTCCACGATGGGCTGCTCCGAGCCGCCCTGCGCCATCTGCGCCTGGTAATACTGAGTGCCGTACTGGCGCATCGCTATGGGGCTGTGAGGCACATAGCCGCTTCGGATGATCTTCCCCGGGACAATTTCTTGCTTGTTTTCGCGAGGCACCAGGAAGTTAATCGTTTTGCCTTCAAATAGTGAAAGCAAAAGCGACTCTGACAGCGGATCGGCACGGTAGTTTTGCTCTAGCACCTGAATAAATTGTTTCCCGGTCGGGTCGCGCAAGATCACGGAGTCAGGTTCCAGGTGCATAGTGATGTCCGTGACACGGACGCTATTCACGCCGGACTTCAGCTCTAACGGTAGTTCTTGGCGAACGACGGCAAAGTTCTGGTTGTAGATGGTTAGCGAAGGTTGAGCAGGATCATAGGTAGCAAGCGAGAGGGTGCACAGAGCAACCAGCCACACAAATCGGCGGATCACAGATCCTCCTATTCAATGAGTTTGGCTCTTTAAGGAACTTTGCTCAGCCTATCTTCTTTGGAACGCTGGAGGTAAGTACCACTTGCAGGACATTTCTGGTCAGTCGAAAGCTCAGGCGAGGTTACTGGCTAAAATGAAAAGGTCAAGCGATCTTGCTGCCGGATTTCCCCGCGAATACTGGTTCTTCTTCGAAGGCTCGTTCGGGAACCGTCTTCCGCTTTCGAAACGACCTCAACCAGTTCTGGAAGGATTCCATGTAAGTATAGAAAACGGGCGTGATGTAAAGAGTGAGCAATTGCGAAAAAACCAATCCTCCGACCACGGCCAGGCCGAGCGGACGCCGCGATTCCGCCCCCGCACCAAATCCCAGCGCGATGGGCAACGTGCCCATGAGCGCAGCCATGGTGGTCATCATGATGGGACGGAAACGCAGCAGCGCACCTTGATAGATGGCTTCCTGCGCCGATTCGCCGCCGTCGCGCTGTTTTTCCAGCGCCACGTCGATCATCATGATGGCATTTTTCTTGACGATGCCCACCAGCATGACGACGCCCACGAACGCGTAGAGATTCAGATCGAGATGGAAGATCATCAGCGTGAGCAGCGCTCCAAAACCTGCGGACGGCAAACCGGAAAGAATCGTGATCGGGTGGATGAAGCTCTCATACAAAATTCCCAGCACCAAATAGATGACCAGGATCGCCATCAACAACAACAGCCCTAATCCGCTGATCGAGGACTCAAAGGCCTGCGCCGTGCCCTGAAAACTGGGGCTGACGGTTGCGGGAAGCATTTCCCGTGCGGCTTTGTTGACAGCGCTGACCGCGACTCCCAATGACACTCCCGGACGTAAGTTGAATGAAACCGTCACCGCCGGCAATTGGCCCAGGTGATTGATGGTGAGCGGTCCCACGGTACGCGTGAGTTTGGCGACGGCATTCAACGGCACCAGTTGTCCGCTGCTGGAGCGGACATAGAGCATCGACAGTGCCGATGGGTCGAGCTGATATTGATTTTCCAGTTCTGTGATGACTCGATAGGCATTGTTCGGCGCGTAGATCGTTGAGATTTGGCGTTGCCCGTAAGCGCTGTAAAGCGCGTCTTCTACTTGTTGGGCGGTAACCCCGAGACTCGACGCTTTGTCACGATCGATATCTACGTTGACCTGTGGGTTCTTAATCTGTAAATCGCTAGTCACGTCTTGCAGCAGCGTCCGGAATTGGGGATCGCTGCGTAGCCGGCTTTCGAACTTAGGCTCGCCCTGATAAAGTTCGTCGGTATCCGGAGATTGCAACGTGAACTGGTACTGACTTTTTGTGAGCTGGCCGCCGATGCGGATGGGCGGCAGCATCTGAGGAAAAGCGTTGATTCCCGGAACCGACGCCAGTTTGGGACGGAGCTCCTGAATGATCTCTGCCGCTGATTTGCGTTCGTTCCGCGGCTTCATGCGCACAAAAATCCGTCCCGCATTGCCTCCTGCCGCCGTCGACATGAATGAATCTACCCACGGCTGCTGTAACACGACCTGAGTCAACGCCAACTGATGTTCGACCATGCTGTCGAAAGAAATGCCTTGCGGACCTTCGGTGAAAATGAAGATCTGGCCCTGGTCTTCATCCGGCAGGAAGCCTTTGGGGATCACAATAAAGAGATAGACCGTTGCCACCAGGACTGCGGCCGACACCGCCATGGTGGCGACGCGATGTCGCAGCGTGAACTGCAGCGTGCGATCGTAAACCCGCAGCATGCCATCGAAAAATCGCTCGAACAACGACCACAGGCGTCCGTGATGAGTTTCCGCTTCCTTCGAAGCTTGCAGGAACCGGCTGCACAACACGGGAGTGAGACTGAGTGATACCACGCCGGAAACCAGAATGGCCGCGCCAATGGTGACGGCAAACTCATGCAGCAATCGGCCGAGGATACCTCCCATGAACAGTACGGGGATAAATACCGCCGCTAGCGACAGCGTCATGGAGATAATGGTGAAACCAATTTCGCGCGCGCCATTGAACGCGGCCTGCATGGGAGGCTCGCCCATTTCCATATGCCGCACAATGTTTTCCAGCATGACGATGGCGTCATCCACCACAAAGCCCACCGAGAGCGTCAATGCCATCAGCGAGAGGTTGTCGAGCGAGTATCCCAGTAAATACATGATGGCGAACGTGCCCACGATGGACATTGGCAATGCCATGCTCGGAATTGCCGTGGCCGACAGGTTTCGCAAGAACAGGAAGATGACGAGAATCACCAGAACCAGCGCCAGAAATAGTGTGAACTTAACGTCATTTACCGACGAGCGGATGGACACGGACCGGTCGTAGAGAGTGGCTACGTCCACCGACGGCGGCATCACGGTTCGAAAGCTGGGCAGCAGTGCCTTAATCGAGTCCACGACTTCGACGGTATTGGTGCCGGGCTGGCGTTGAATCGCCAGAATGATTGCGCGTCGCAAACCTTTGTTGTCGAAAAACCAACTCGCCGTCTTATCGTTTTCAACTCCTTCCACCACCGAACCCAGGTCCTTGAGGCGAACCGGAGCGCCATTCCGATAGGCCACGATCAGCGGTTCGTAATCAATCGCTTTCTTAAGCTGACCACTGGCTTGAACCACGAAAGCCTGGTGCGCACCGTAGAGCGTCCCCGTCGGCAGATTCACATTGCCGTTCTGAATGGCGGTGGTGACTTCATCGATTCCAATCTGACGACTCGCCAAAGCCTTGGGATCGAGTTTGGCGTGAACCGCATACTTTTGCGCGCCATAGACGCTGACCTGAGCAACGCCGCTCACCATTGAGATGCGCTGCGCAATCAGCGTTTCGGCGTACTCGTCCACATCGGAGAGACGCAGAGTGGGTGAACTGAGCGACAGGTAAAGAATCGGCGCGTCCGCCGGATTTACCTTTTGGTACGAAGGCGGACTCGGCAAATTCTGCGGAAGATCTCGTGCCGCCTTCGCAATCATCGACTGGACGTCCTGAGCGGCGGCATCCAAGCTGCGACTCAGGTTGAATTGCAGCGTGATCTGTGTGAAACCTGTCGAACTCGATGAGGTCATCGAGTCCACGCCGGCAATAGTGGAAAATTGCTTCTCTAGGGGCATCGCTACTGCCGACGCCATCGTTTCGGGTGTCGCGCCCGGAAGACTTGCCGAAACCAAAATGGTGGGAAAATCTACGTTGGGTAAATCGCTCACCGGCAACAAGCGATAGCCCATGACACCAAACATCAGAATCCCGAGCATGACCAGGGTGGTCATCACGGGCCGGCGAATGAAGATTTCGGCTACGTTCATGACTACTACTCTCCGCGCGCTCGGGGACTCTGGGAATTCTGCGCAGTCCCGGTGCTTCCAGTTGCAGATGGTGGCACAACGGCCTGCTTCACTTCGACTTTGGCTCCAGGCACTAATCGTAATTGCCCATCCGTCACCACTCGCTCTCCGGGAGCGAGACCCTTATCAACCACGGCTTGTCCATCACTGCTGCGGCTGACAATCACGGGACGGGTTTCGACCGTCATATCAGGCTTAACTACGAAAACGAATTGTCCCTGCTGTCCGTTTTGGATGGCTTGCGAGGGAATCACGATCGCCTTCGGCTGGTTGGCGAGGGTTAAGACTACGTCCACAAATTGCCCTGGCCACAGGCGACGGTCGGGATTGGCAAACTGACCTTTTATTTTGATCGTCCCCGTGGCCTGGTCCACAGTATTGTCGATAAAACTAAGCTGGCCGATGGAAGGACCTCGGGTGTCGTTGGGAATGTAAGCCTTGATGGGAAGTTTGCCGCCGCTGGCGTATCTCTTGATTTCGTTCAAGTACTGCTCCGGCACGGTAAAGGTGGCGTAAATGGGCTGCACTTGGTTGATGCTGACCAGAAAGGGAGTGTCATTGGCTTTAATCATGTTGCCGCGATGAATCATCAGCGGACCTGTACGCCCGTTAATCGGCGAATAGATCGAGCAGTACTGAATCTGGACGCGAGCGTTTTCGACTGCAGCCTTGTCGGCTCGCACCGCCGCATCGAGCGCGTCGGCATTGGAGCGAATCTGGTCATGCTCTTCTCTGGAGACCACTCCCGAAGCCAATAAAGCTTCGTAGCGCCGAGCTTGGGCTTGGGCATTGGCAGCCTGCGCCTGATCTTTCGCCAACATGCCCTCTGCTCTTTTCATATCTGCCTCGAGCGGACGCTTGTCGAGTGTGAACAGCAGTTGGCCTTTCTTAACATCGTCTCCTTCTTTGAAGAACACTCCAGTCAGCTCACCGGTGATCTGGGTTTTGATGGAAACATTCGAATAGGCTTCCACTGACCCGATCGCCTTGACTTGCAAGGGGACATCCTTCTGCTCAACCTCTGCAGCCATAACCGGCACTGTCGGATTGCTCGGCGGGGCGGCTTTGGTACCGCTACACGACGTGAGTAACGCCAAAACACCACATGCCAGAATTGCCGGCGCGCCGCGACGAAGTGTTTTATCCAACATGGTTGCCATGTTCCTGTGTTCTGCGATTGCGATGATTTTATTTATTACCATTATTGAATTTTGCCGTCCCTTGTGAAGACGCGATTTCAGGGGCAGACAGCATGCCTTGCAGCCATACTTCGGCCAGCGTCTTGCTTACTTCTTGGACGGAGAAATTCTGATAACGTTTTCCCCCAAATAATTCCTGAATCCAGGAGTGATAAACCACCATTCCCAGGAAACCTCGGGCCGCGAGCAATGGATCCACTGGCCGGAACTTCCCTTCCGCAATGCGCCGGCGAATATAGTCTGCCAGCACCTCGTAGCATTCCGCGACGTAGGTGCGAAAGAACCGATGGGAAAGGCGGTGGTTCTCCAGTGCGCTGTAGAGCAATAGACGGGAGAGTGTCTGGTCTTTAGCTCGTCGCTCCAAAATCTGGGTAGCCACTCCGGAAAGCACTTCCAGATCACTGCCGCCGGCGCCAAGACGTTCGCGCATATGTTCGCCGGGCGCGGCCGCTTTGATTTTGCGCTCAATGACCGCCCAATAAAGCTCGTCCTTGGATGCAAAATGCCGAAAAATTAGAGCCTCGGTCACACCCGTCTGTTCGGAAATCTGTTTGGTGGTGGTACCTTGGAATCCCTGCCGGGCGAAAAGCTGTGTCGCCGCCTCCAAAATCTGTTCCCGGCGGTCGGCCGCTGAATACCGAACTTGAGCCGTCGGCATAAGTAAGTAAATACTTACTTATGATATAGATGGAGCGCGATATGTCAAGCGCGACCGCATTTGTTAGGGTTCAGGCTATTGGGCAGTGAGCTGAAGCGATCTCCACGCCAGGCGGTTTGGGGAAAGCGCGAGCTTGAGGGCCAGCTCGCAGCAGTCCCGCAGGGACGGCACAATTTAGCCCAGCGCTTCGAGCGCTGGGACCGCTCCAAAGGGAGGAGAGTCCCGGAGGGACGAAATACCACCAAGCTCCAGCGCAGGCAAGCAGCTAAGAGCCAACAGAAATTCCGGGTTCTTTCCGCATTCCCTGGAATCCTATAAATTGGCGTTTTAACTAGAACCCATGGAAGCAAAAATCACGCCACATGTGGTTATCATCGGCGGCGGCTTTGGTGGGCTGATGGCTGCAAGGAAGCTAGCTCGCTCCCCGGTCCGGATCACGCTGATCGACCGCAAGAACCATCACACCTTTCAGCCTCTGCTCTACCAGGTGGCCACGGCGGGCCTCTCTCCCGGGGAAATCGCTGCCCCTATTCGTTGGATTCTTCGCGGCCGTCCTAACATCCGAATCCTGCTCGCGGAAGTAGAAGACTTCGATCTCTCACGGCGCGTAGTCAAAATCTCCAATGAAGAAATTCCCTACGATTATCTGATAGTGGCTGCGGGGGCGACCCATGCCTACTTCGGCCATGACGAATGGGAGCCACTCGCTCCCGGCCTCAAAACAATTGAGGATGCGCTGGAACTTCGCCGGAGAATATTGCTGGCATATGAGTTGGCTGAGCGCCGCTCCGCTAGTGGCGAAGATGAACTGCCGCTAAACTTCGTGGTGGTTGGCGGTGGACCGACGGGAGTGGAATTAGCGGGCACGCTGGCCGAGATCGCCCACCGCGTGCTGGCCAACGAATTCCGGTCCATCGATCCTAAACGCACGCGCATTCTACTGCTCGAAGGCGGTCCCCGCATTTTGCCCGCTTATCCGGAAGACTTGTCGCAAAGCGCTGTGGACCAATTGCAGCGCCTTGGAGTGGAAGTCCAAACCTCCTCTTTAGTCACTGGCATCGAGCCGGGTGCGGTGCGGATGGGCGAAGCCCGTATGCCCGCGGCCGTTATTTTGTGGGCCGCCGGTGTGGCAGCATCTCCTCTGGGAAAAAAGCTTGGAGTTCCGGTCGATCGCGCCGGCAGAGTGCTGGTGAATCCCGACTTGAGCATTGCTGGCCATCCGGAAGTTTTTGTTATCGGCGACTTGGCGACTCTGAAAGATGACCATGGCAAGCTGCTTCCCGGAGTCGCGCCCGTAGCCATGCAGGAAGGAACGGCAACGGCGAAAAATATTCAACGTGATCTGCGGCATGAACCGCGCCAGAACTTTCACTACGTGGATAAAGGTAGTCTTGCCACCATCGGACGCGCCGCCGCCGTCGCCGACTTTGGGAAATTTCATGTTTCCGGCTTCATCGCCTGGCTTTCCTGGCTTTTCATCCACATATTCTTTCTCATCGGATTCCGCAATCGGATCATCGTATTGATTCAGTGGGCATGGTCGTATTTCACTTACGAGCGTGGAGCGCGCTTGATTACGGGGGATACTCGATTGCCGGGCTGGGACGATCAGGAATCGACGCATTCCGAACCTGCCAACCAGCGGGTGGGGTGACTGTGGCGACTCATTTCAGCATTACCCCTGTTGTAGATGCGCATCCATTGGCTTACTCTATTTCTGAGCATGAAAGGTATCACCAGCTCGCATTGGTTCCACGCGTTGATGGTTGGTTTCCTGCTATGCGTACTTCCCTCCCCCGCTTCGGCGGAAGTCTTGAAGATTGTAGTGAACGACACAATTCACCCCATCACAGATGAGTACATTGGACGCGCCCTGGCCGAAGCTCAACGGAATAAAGACCGGGCGTTGCTAATCGAATTGAACACACCGGGTGGCCTCAGCGCCGGTTCCCGTCATCATTTATGTGGCGCCAGGGGGAAGCCGTGCAGCGTCGGCGGGGTTCTTCATCCTGGAATGCGCCGACGTGGCCGCGATGGCTCCGGGAACGAACACGGGCTCGGCTCATCCTGTCACCATCGGCGGCGGCAAGATGGACGACGTGATGAAAGAAAAATTAGAGAACGATGCCGCCGCGTTGATGCGTTCCGTGGTTTCCAAGCGTGGCCGCAACGTTGAGATCGCCGAAACTACGGTACGTCAGTCCAAATCTTTCACCGAACAGGAGGCCCTGTCGCAGAAACTGATCGACTACATCGCTCCCAGCGAGGAAGACCTATTCAAGCAAATGCAGGGCAAACCTGTGAAACGATTCAATGGCCGGACTGAAACTCTCACCCTTGTCGGCGAGCCGGTGCGAAACTTTGACATGACTTTGAAACAACGCATCCTGGCTTTCATTATGGATCCCAACATCGCATTCATCCTTCTCGCTATTGGCGCCTTGGCGCTCTATGCGGAATTCAATCATCCTGGTGCGGTGGTACCGGGAACAGTGGGCGTAGTTTTTATTTTGCTAGCGGCGTTTGCTCTTAACCTGCTGCCTACGCGCTTCGCAGCCGTGGTGCTGATATTGGCGTCTTTTATTCTCTTTGCGCTGGAAGCCAAGTTTGCCAGTCACGGTGTATTGGCGATCGGCGGAATTGTCACCATGGTCTTAGGCGCGCTGCTACTGGTGGACGCGCCTATTCCTGAAATGAGGGTTCATCTGTTGACCGCGTTGGCGGTCAGCATTCCGCTGTCAATCATTACCGTGTTTCTGATGAGCATTGCGCTGAAAGCCCGCGCCAACAAAGTGGTCACCGGCTCTCAGGGATTGGTCGGCGAAGTTGGAGTAGCGCAGACGCCGCTTTCTCCGGAGGGCAAAGTCTTCATTCACGGTGAACTCTGGGATGCCGTCGCTTCCACCAACATTCCCCTTGGACAAACCGTGGTGGTGCGGCAAGTCGATGGATTGAAAATTCGAGTTGATCCTGTGTCTTCCGCCCAAAGAGCTCCGGCAGCAATTCGAGTTTAGAGGCGCGATCCCGCATCTCCAGAGACAACCCCAGCTTGGGCCGAAATGCCTCAAGCGGCACTGGAATTGCGTTACAATTCGCGTCAGCAACATCCCTGACAATCAGGTGTGGAGGCGCAGATGGGCCTTTCATTGACTACCGTCGCAATCATTATTTTCGCTCTATACATCCTGAGCTCAATCAAGATTCTCGCTGAGTACGAACGTGGAGTCATTTTCCGTCTCGGACGATTGCTGCCAAATGCAAAAGGGCCGGGCATCATCCTGGTATTCGCTCCCATAGATCGCATGGTGCGCATTTCGTTGCGCCAGGAAGCTCTGGAAGTCCCTCCCCAGGACATTATCACTCGCGACAACGTTACGTTGAAAGTCAACGCGGTTATTTTTCTGCGCGTGATCGACCCTAACAAGGCGGTCGTGGAAGTTTCTAATTACGTCTACCAGACCTCGCAATTCGCCCAGACCACATTGCGCTCCGTGCTGGGCGAGCAGGAATTGGACGAACTGCTTGCACATCGGGAAAAAATTAATCTCCGCCTGCAAAGTATTCTTGACACCCACACTGCGCCCTGGGGCGTGAAGGTGGCGAATGTTGAAGTCAAACAGGTCGACATGCCGGAGACCATGCTTCGCGCCATGGCCAAACAAGCGGAGGCGGAACGTGAAAAACGTTCCAAGATTATTCACGCGGAAGGCGAATTTTCGGCGGCTCAGCGCCTAGTGGATGCCGCCAAACTGCTGGCCACAGAACCAGTCAGCGTGCAGTTGCGTTATCTACAGACTCTGACGGAAATCGGAGTGGAGAAGAACACTACGGTGGTGTTTCCTGTCCCGGTGGACATCTTCTCCGGCGTTCAGAAAATGTTGGGTAAATCAGCTGGAGACGGTTCTCCAACTGTCGGTAAGGGCTGACCTCTCGGGCTGGAATTAAGTCGAGGTGCAAATGGCAGCGGCTTCGCAGGATACGGAAATCACTCTCGGTACCGGCAAGATGCTGGTCCTTTTTTTCGGGCTGGTGTCACTGTGTGCAGTTTTTTTTGGTATGGGATTCTCATTCGGACGAACTTCGGTTAAGGCAGCTGGTACTGATTCTGTCTCGTCGACCACTGCCGCCAATGGTCCAGTGCGTCCTACGGCTGTACGGTCACCAAATGCCAATCCCAATCCCTCTGCCGATCTGACGTTTTACAAAACGGTTGGACAGAGCAACAGTGATGCCCAGTTGACGACCAATGATCGCGGAAACAATACTCAAAACAACGCAGCGGCGTCCGAGGCCAAAAACGACCCTGCGAATCCGCCCGCGCCGGCATTGAATGGCTATTACGTGCAAGTGGCGGCAGTCAGCAAACAGGAAGATGCTGAAGCGTTGCTCGACGCGCTAAAGAAAAAGCAGTATGCCGCATTTGCCGGCAACGCACCCACCGACAAGCTTTTTCACATTCAAGTGGGACCTTTTCCCGATATCAAGGATGCCGAAACCATTCGCGCCAAGCTGGTAAGTGATGGGTACAATCCAATCTTGAAGAAGTAGGATGATCCTTTGCGAAAAATCCCGCTCAGGACGGCTTGGGATACCGCTCAACTAAATCCTGTATGCGGCTTTGCCGATTCGGTCGCCTCGTAAGATCCTTCGCGAAAAATCCGCTCAGGATTACAGTTCGGGGATAGTGCTCAACTGTTATCTGCTGAATCTTTGTTCCTTCCACGGATCTCCGTACATGTGATACCCGTTCTGCTCCCAGAATCCTGCCTGATCGTGATCGAGGAATTCCAGGCCGCGAACCCATTTAACGGATTTCCAGGCGTAGAGATGCGGAACGATCAGCCGCAAAGGATATCCATGATCCGGGGTCAGCGGTTGGCCGTCATGATGGGTGGCTAGCAGCACCTCTTCGCGATTGAGATCAGCCAGAGGCACATTGGCGGTGAAACCCTGCTCCGCATGGATCAGCACGTATGCGGCTTCCGATTTCGGTTTAACTCGGCGCAGCAACTCCTGAAATGCAACTCCGTCCCAACGATTGTCAAATCGGCTCCATCGCGTTACGCAATGAAAATCGCTGGTGCGCTGAACCTTGGGCAAAACGTTGAATTCTTCCCATGAGAGTTTGAGTGGCGACTCTACCAATCCATAGACGCGAAAATCCCAGGTTCTCGGATCAAAACGAGGCACCGAGCCATAATGCAGGACCGGCCATTTCAGAGTGAGCGATTGTCCCGGAGGCAAACGGCCCGCGCTTTTCATCGCCTGCTGCAGTTCTGTGCGATCCTTGCCTTCAAACAGCATGACACTCCTAAACAAATCCCGTCTTTTATATTGACAGGCGTCAATTCACATTTTATTCCTATCTTGCCATGAGCACGCCTGAAGAAACGCTAAATCGGATTCTGCATGCCGTCGCTGATCCCACACGCCGAAAAATCCTGCATGCGCTCAAAGAACGCGGCGCCTGTTCAATTGATAAGAATGTCGGCCTTTGCGCCAGCGATATCGAAGCACGCGTTCATCTCTCCCAGCCTACTATCTCTCACCATATGTCTATATTGATCAAGGCAGGATTGGTGCAAGGCAAGAAACTTGGCCAATGGGTGTGGTACCGGCGCAACGAACCGGCTCTGCGTGACTTTGCACGAACCTTGCGGGAAAACTTATAACGACGGCGCTATTGCTAGCCAGCAGTCGCGGCTAGTGCCTTTTGCGATAAGCGGCGAGCTTGCGCAATCAGATCGGCGACTTCGAAAGGCTTCACCAGGTAGGGCAGATTTTTCTCCTGTAGACAACTGCGGATCTCGGGCTCCAGTACGCTGGAAAAAGTGAACAGCATGTGTTTCTCCAGAGTAGGACAATTCTCCATAACCCAGCGATACGCCTCTTGCGCGCACCACCCGCCCGGCATTTTTCCATTCATGATGATCGCATCAAAGGTTTCGCTCAGCAGGCGCGATTTCATGTCTTCGCCACTCATTAAGGTGACCACCTGTGCTCCAGCGCCGGTCAAGACATCGCGCTCAAACTCCAGCACGGCCTCTTCATCTTCCACCAGGAGTATGCGGCCTTCGATCGCAAGTTCATGCCGCGGGGCAGGCAGGCTTTTTTCCGGAGAAGGCGTCCGACCCGCGGATGGAAGCCGTACTTCGATAATCGCGCCTCCCTCCAGCCGATTGCGGGCAGTGATATCGCCCCCGTGCTCCTTCACAATTCCGTAGCAGATGCTCAGTCCCAGTCCTGTGCCTTTCCCAACACTCTTGGTGGTATAGAACGGATCAAAAATCCGGTTCGGTTCCTTAATGCCAGCTCCCGAATCGTGAAATTCCGTATGAACGTTTCCGTCTTTTGCGTAGATGCACACTTTTAATCTGCCTCCCTTGCCGGCTTCCAGCAGGGCGTCTACGGCGTTGTTGATGATATTGAGAAATACTTGTTCCAACTGATGAGGATCGGCGGTCACCGCTGAAATTTCCGGTTCGATCTCGCGCTCCAGCGTGATGTCATTTACTTTCAGATCGTAGTCCCGCAAGGCCAAAGTCTCATCCAGCACCTTGCGAATATCCACCTCCTGCTTCAGGGGTTTGCGCTGCCGGGCAAACGAGAGCAGGTTCTGCACTACGCGATGGGTGCGTTGTGCCTGCTTAAAAAGTTTGCGCACAAAGTCGGACGCTCGCTCTTCCAGCCCCTCGCTTTCGAGAAGCTGGGCATAACCCAAAATCGCCGTCAGTGGATTATTCAGCTCATGCGCGACGCCTGCGATTAGCTGGCCTACGGCGGACATCTTTTCGCTTTGCAGCAACTGCTCCTGAGCAGTCCTCAGCTCTTCATAGGCGCGGCAGGTCTCTTCATAGAGACGAACCTTTTCGATAGTAGTGGACAACTGTCGTCCAATTGCGACCAGCAGGTTTTCATCATTGCTGGTGTACTCGCGCGTCTCGTGGCTGCTGATTCCCATAATTCCCATGGGCTTATCTTTGCTCCACAGAAGCACCCAAATCCAGGAGCGCAATCCGTCGGCGCGGATAAAGTCCGCCGCCAGTGGAGGCAAGTGCGGCAGGTAGTCGGGCGTGATTACTTCGGTCCGGGAACGGGTCACCAGATCGCCAAAACCGTCCGGCAGCTTGACCTCGGAAAGGCGAGCTCGGTCGGCACTGCGCTGGCCCCAACCGGCACGGCGCCGGAAAGTCGGTTCTTCGTTCTCGCACAGGTAAATGGAGCCGGTTTCCGCTCCCAGCAACGAGATCACCTGGCGCAAGGTCAAATTCAAAATCTCGTCGAGATCGAATGACTGAGTCGCGATCACGGCCATCGCATTCAAAGCATTTAATTCGCGATTGCGCCGCCGGATTTCATCTTCTGCGCGCTTCTTTTCCGTCATGTCCAGCAGGAAACCTTGATAGCGTTCAATTCTGCCGCTGGCGTCCCGCGTGGCAAAGCTGCTTTCCATCGCGGTCAGCAGCACTCCATCTTTGCGTCGAAGTGTAACTTCAAAGTTACGGACATAGTTGTGCAGTTCGACCTCGCGGCGAAAGGCATCGCGCTGTTCAACCGAAACGTAAAGCTCAGTATCAATATTCAGCGCCATCAGTTCTTCGCGATTACTGTGACCCAGCATGCGTACGAAGGCGTCGTTGCAGTCCAGCAGTTTGCCATCGTGCGTCGCAACAAATACTCCTTCCTGCACCTGTTCGAACAGCAGCCGATACTTTTCTTCCGCGACGCGGCCGTCCGTGGTATCGCGAACCACGTGGATAGCGCCTTTTTGTTTGCTGCCCTGATCGGTGAACGAAGATGTCGAAACCATGGAAAAGCCGCCGAAGCAGGGATCTACGCCCTCGTGAAAGCCTTCGTCGTCTTTCTTGCAATAGGGACATGCCGTCCAGGCTTCACGGGTTCGGGGCAGAACCGCCTCGCACAGATTCCCAACAACGTCGGCGGGAGCACGGCCCAGGCGCTGAAGCAGTGCATGATTTGCCTTCACCACTCTAAATTCGGAATCATGCAGCAAGACAAAATCCTGAATGGAATCGAAAGTGTTAGTCCACTGTCGCTGCGCGCGCAGGATTTGCTCCAAAAGCCGTACATTCTCTACCGCGAAACCCAATTGCTGCGCACAGGTCGAAAGAAATTCCATCTCTTCCAGGGTGTAACAAATCGAATGACGACGTCCAAACATGAGAGTGCCGATGGAGGATTTCTTTCCCTGCACGGGCACGATCACAACATGGTGAAATCGTTCGCTCTCCAGGAATGCCCGCATACTCTCGCTGGCAGTGGAAGCCTTGATCACGGTTGGCTTCCCTCCCCGCAGAACGGTTGCCAGAGTTTCATCCATGGTCGACGAATCATGGTCCTGCAGAAATTCTTGCGAAAGCCCAATTTGTTGCGCCATTACCAGATCGTCGCCCTCGAGCAGGTAGGTCCAGGCAGCATTCGAGCGCATTAGCCTCTTAAGCTGGTCGAGGGCGGTTACCATCATCGGTGCGTGTTGCTGGGCGCCAGCGATGCTGGTCATGAGCGTATTGATTGCGCACAAACGCCGGGTGCGCCCCTTGGACTCGTCGAAGACGATCAGCAGTATGCTCAAGCTAAAAATCAGGTCTGCGGTGGGAGCAAGGCCAGGCGGAAGGTAGACATTCACCGGCGCCCAATCCAAGTGTAAAAACAGGAGACTCAAGCCCAGCAACCAGGGACCAATCTCCCACCGTGCCCAGCGAAAGCGCAGCAACTGGACGGCTGCTGCCAACGTGATAATTCGATACGACACGTCGAGCGCCACGCGCAGCGTGAGCGAATCCGGCCACCACAGCGCGCGAAGAACGGCATAGCTGATGACCCCCGTTGAAGTCAGCAGGAGCGGCAGTAACAACTTGCGCGCGTGCGTATACACCAGCACGGCAGCCGCAAACAGGCATACCGCCAGAATGAATTCTGCATGGGAAATTGCTATCAAGTAGCTTGGAACATGGTCTCCGCCACCTCGCAGGGTCCAGCGGGAACCGAAGTAGGCCATCCATCCCACAATCCAAACCAGCAGATAGCGCTCGCGAAAGGTGCGAAACACCAGCAGGCTGGCTATCAGGATGATCAGGGCGAGCGACTCCTGCGCCATCAACTTGGGGACAGCAATGTCCCCGACCGTGAACCAGGTCCACCAGGCAGGCATATTCCTCGCGATTAAGTAGGCTGCGCTCGCCTCTTGATACCATGCCCGGACGCCTTACCTGGCGGTTTTCCCGGCCCAAATGGTTACTTTCGGAATCTGATAACTCGGGATAGAATGACGCTACACTGAACCAGCCCTATGCCAGTTGAGCGAATCCTGGTGGTCGATGACGAGGAGACTATCCGCGAGATTGTCTCTTCCATGCTGACCCATGCCAACTATAAGTGTCGGCAGGCCGCTTCCGGCCTTGAGGCAATCGCTCTGCTCGATTCCGGCGAAGAGTTCGAACTGATGCTCTCCGACTTGATGATGGCCGACCTGGACGGCATTGGCCTGCTGGAACGCACCAAAGAAAGATTCCCCGACATGCCCGTGGTCATGGTGACCGCGGTACACGATATCTCTGTGGCCCTTGCCGCTATACGAAACGGGGCCTACGACTACCTGCCGAAGCCTTTCGAGCGCGAACAACTACTGGCCACGGTGCGGCGAGCAATGGAGAACCGCCGGCTCAAGCTGGAAAACCGCGCTTACCAGACGAATCTGGAAACGCTGGTCGCCGCCCGCACCGAACAGTTGCGCAAGGCCATGGTCGAACTGGAGCGCTCCTACGACATCACCTTGGAAGCACTGGGCGATGCTCTGGATCTCAAAGATCGAGAGACCGAGGGACATTCCAGGCGAGTTACCGCTTTTACAATCGCAATCGCGAGGGCAATGGGATTAACCGCTGAGCAGATCCGGGTGATTGCCCGCGGCACGTTTTTGCATGACATCGGCAAGATGGCGATTCCCGATGCCATCCTTAACAAGCCAGGCGCCTTGACCCCGGACGAGGTCGGCATCATGCGCGAGCACTCCT
>WNFC01002858.1_pt1 | contig 18627 bp, 17 predicted proteins | sample 5400541 | NCBI WGS metagenome assembly WNFC01 (sample SAMN13153342, study PRJNA577476) | soil metagenome | isolation source: 120 cm saprolite under Douglas fir tree site 2 hole 2 replicate 1 | place: USA:California | collected 2015-04-18 | reverse complement strand
GGATGGCACGATCACGGCTGGAAATGCTTCGGGAGTGAATGATGGAGCTTGCGCATTGCTTCTCGCCTCAGAGGCGGCGTTGAAACGGCACGGATTGACGCCAAGAGCCCGTGTCGTTGCTGCTGCGGCCGCCGGCGTCGCTCCGCGAATCATGGGCCTGGGTCCAGTCCCTGCGATACGAAAAGTTCTGGCGAAGGCAGGATTGTCGCTTGGGCAAATGGACATCGTGGAATTGAATGAAGCATTCGCGTCGCAGGCGCTTGCTGTGCTGCGCGAATTGGGAATTCCGGACGATGCGACGCACGTGAATCCGAACGGCGGTGCGATTGCTCTCGGGCACCCCTTGGGTGCCAGCGGCGCGCGTCTTGTAACCACGGCGCTCTACCAGCTCTTGCGAACCAATGGTAGATATGCGCTCTGCACTATGTGCATCGGTGTGGGCCAAGGAATTGCCCTGATTCTGGAACGCGTCTAGCATCGCCTGAGCTTCACGAAGCACGCGTTACCTCGTGGTCGCCGCGAGCCGTGGCAAAATTCCTGAGGGAGAAGAAAAGCTCGATGCCCATCCTTAAGTCCGGAGAAGCTCGAATTCATTACGCTCTGGAAGGTCAGAGTGGAACATCCGTGCTGTTGTTCTCGAATTCGCTTGGGGCGAATTATTCCATGTGGGATCCCCAAGTTCCCGAGCTTCGAAAGAAGCTCCGGGTCCTGCGCTACGACACGAGAGGCCACGGGCAGTCCTCGCTCACGCCGGGCCTCTATTCGATCGAGCAACTCGGGAAAGATGTAATTGTGCTGCTGGATGCACTTGACCTGGACCGTGTCCATTTTTGCGGTCTCTCCATGGGCGGAATGATTGGCATGTGGCTGGGAGTCAACGCGCCCGAACGCCTGAGTAAGCTGGTGCTCTGTAACACTGCGGCAAGGATTGGAACTCCAGAAACTTGGAATGCCCGTATCGATGCCGTTCGAAAAAATGGCATGAAATCGGTCGCTTCGGCGGTTGTCGAGCGATGGTTTTCGCCCGCATTCCGCGAGAGGGCTCCAGCGACGGTATCAAGTACTCTGAAAATGCTCGTGGGAGCAAACCCGGAGGGCTATGCGGCTTGTTGCGCCGCCGTTCGCGATTTCGATTTCCGCGAACAGTTAAGCAGGATTCACGTGCCAACCCTGGTGATCACCGGAGCGCACGATCCGGCTACGCCGCCTGCGGACGGACGCTTTCTCGCACATCAGATTCCCGGCGCGCGATATGTTGAATTGAACGCCGCGCACCTCTCCAATGTCGAAGATCAAGACCGATTCAACAATGAACTTGCCGCGTTTCTGAACTCTTGAGCAGGCCTGCCGCCGGATGAGCGCCAGCGCTATGACCCAGGGGATGAAGGTGCGGCATGCCCGCTGCGAACTCGGCATTTCATCTTGCGCAGGAAGCGTTGGCGCAGCAAAACGATTACCTCCTGATTCGCCACGTCGCTGGTCCGCCCCTTGCATTCCAACTTGTGTACTGGCCTTCAAATAAAGAGTGTCTTCTGCTCCGGAGAGAGTTTTCCATCCGCGGCGGGAAAGGCTCCAATCAATACGGAAACGCGCTCCGCAACTCGACGGCCATCAGTTGTTGCTATTGCTAGGGGTCGCGCGCTCAATGAGGAATGTGCGGGTGACTAGCGAGCGGTCCGTAAGCAAGGCAGTCGCCGGGAAATGAGAGTACCGTACCCTGCGCACAAATCCGAATGGCCGCACCTTCCCGTCCTTGCTCACTTTGCATTCGAATACGACCGTGCCGCGCCTGTCGAGGATGACCATTCTGAACGGCGGACTACACTTGCGGGGTTCGCTGGGCCGGATGAAACCCATCATTTCGTCAGCCAGCCCGCCGGCTATGTTTTGGTAACTCATCGCCTGCATTGCTTGCAGCGATTTGTTCTTGATCCCCGTGCTGAGTCCGCTGCTGGTATTTTTCATTTCTTAATCTCTCCATCAGGTTTGGAGTTCGACTCGGAAGTAGTTCGATCTTGCATCCAGGCAACCCTCCCCCGGAAGACGCGAGGCGCGCAACCAGTGCCAGGCCAGCTATAGGGCCGAATTGCGGATAGCTATATAGCACCATTTTTCAGTTGTCAAGTCCTCTTCAATGCTTTATATAGATAAATGAATTGGTGAACTATAGCACCTTGGAGATTCCACTCTATAACACGATAAGTCTGGGAATCAACGCTCCGCGCTTTCGGCTCTTGACGTAAAATCAGAATAGAATATCGTTCTTGAATATCGTTCTTGTCGTGAAACCGGCTTCCACCAAGGCACGCACGAAAAGGTCCCGGGCCAATTCGGGAGAGAGAATGCCAGCGAAGAACCGCAACGGCTTGCCTGCCTACCAGAGAATTCAGGCCGCTATCCGCAAGCGCATCGATGCCGGACGATTGCATCCGGGTGATCCCGTCGCCTCCGAGCGCGACCTCGCCAAAATTCATCAGGTCAGCCTCATGACCGCGCGCCACGCTCTTGCCTCTCTCGAGCGCGAAGGCATCGTCGAGCGCCGCCGCGGCATCGGAACCTTTGTCGCCGCACCAAAAATTCACTTCAATAAATTGATGAGCTATACCGAGCAGATGGCCAGCCGCAGCCTCACCGCCGGCTCCAAGGTGCTCTTCGCCAAAGTGCTCGACAATGAAAACGAAGCAGCCGCGCGGCTCTCCCTTCCCCCCACCAGCAACATCATCAAACTCGAGCGCTTGCGCCATGCCGCGGGTGAACCTTTTGCATTAGAAACCTGCTATTTGAGTGCTGCTGAATTCCCGGGGCTTTTGGACGCCCCCATCGGACGGGAATCTCTTTTCGGAATTCTCGAACGCGATTACAAGATCGAACTAGGCTATGCCGACGAGGAGATTGACGCTACTGCGGCCGACCCCAGAATCGCGGAGATCCTCTCCATTCCCCGCCGCGATCCCTTGTTGCGCATTCGCCAGATCATCTATTCCACCAAAGGCCAGGCGATCATGTATGTGCTGGGCTTCTATCGATCCGATCGGCACAATCTCGTCATTCGCCGGTTCCGGTAAGGCTGACGAGTTTTTTTTCGCAAGCCCATAATCGTTTCACGGAATGGGAAAAGGACAGTTCAGAGAGGACGCCGCATGCTGGTTATCCTGAAACGCGACGAAGAAGAAATCAGTCTCCAGGCCGCGCAACTCGTTGCCGGCGCGGTGCGCAAAAAACCTGCATTGGCGCTTGGATTGGCCACCGGCGGCACCATGGTCGGCGTCTACAAGCATCTTGTGCGTCTGCACAAACAGGGCTCGCTCGATTTCTCTCGCGTTATAACCTTTAATCTCGATGAATATCTCGGACTTCCCGCCGCACATCCCCGGAGCTTTCATCATTTCATGCAGGAAAACCTCTTCGCGCACGTCAACGTGGATCCCCGCAACATCCACATTCCCGACGGTACCATCCGCGGCAATTACGATCAGTACTGCGCATCCTATGAGGAGGCCATTCGAAAATCCGGAGGAATCGACCTCCAGATTCTGGGTATCGGGCGCAACGGCCACATCGGTTTCAACGAACCGACTTCCAGCATCGGCTCCCGTACGCGCCTGAAGGTTTTGAGCCAGGAAACGTTGGACGACAACTCAAAATTTTTCGCTCCTGGTGACGAGAGTCCGCGCTGTGCCATCACCATGGGCATTGGCACGATCTTGGAAGCGCGGAAAATTCTTCTGCTCGCCGCAGGCGGGGCCAAGTCCGCTGCCGTCGCGAAGTCCATCGAGGGCCCGATCACCTCCGCGGTCTCCGCCTCCGCCCTTCAACTCCACCCCGACGTGACTTTCATTATCGACAATGCCGCGGCCTCGCAACTCACCCAGCGCGACTACTATCACCGCGTCCTCGAAATGACCGCTCTCTTGACTCCCGATCGTCTCTCGTAAGACCAAATTCCCCGCGCTCTCGGCTTGACCCTGAGTACAATTACAGGTCAGATTTACCTTAGACTTGGTGTCGACGCTTCCGCGAGGAGCGCGCTTCGTGAACGCATGAAACCTGCAAAGCTCTTCCCCATGTTCCTCAAGCTCTCGGACCGCCGGTGCCTCGTCGTCGGAGCGGGAACCATCGCTGAATCCAAAATCGCCAGCCTTCTGGAAGCCGGCGGGCGCGTACGCGTCGTGGCGCCCGAGGCAACGCCACAAGTGTGCTCCTGGGCGCAGTCGAACACCATCGAATGGCATCAGCGCCCTTTCCAGCCGGTCGATCTTGATGGAATGTTTTTGGTTGTCGCAGCCACGTCCTCCACGCAACTTCACAAGCGCATTTTCGAAGAAGCGACGCAGCGCGGCGTGCTCTGCAACATCGTGGATGTTCCCCCTCTTTGCGATTTCTACTATCCCGCCGTTGTGCAGCGCGGAGCGCTGCAGATCGCCATTTCGACCGCCGGGCAAAGTCCAGCCCTTGCCCAGCGCCTCAGAAAACAACTTGAAGATCAGTTCGGTCCGGAATACGAAGAATGGCTCGCGCAGTTAGGTGCAGCTCGCGACAAGCTCCTCTCCACCAAGCTGGATCCGGAAGAACGGAAGCGCCTGCTGCACGAGGACGCCAGCGAGGAAGCCTTGGAAGCTTTCCGCCGAAATCGCCGCCAATCGAAACGCTCCGGTTGACTTCCCCGCCTTTTCCTCAACCCGCCCATTTCCTGTCACTTGCTATCCAAAATTTCGATTCACAGAATGCTTTCTTTCGCGACTTCACCGGCCAGCCACAGTGTTAGTGTTTTAGTGCGGTATTAGCAGTTGGCAGCTTTTCGGCCTGCCATCGTAAGAAGCCCGCTGGCTCAAGCCAGTGGTGGGAGTGCATCCAATGCATGTGCCGACCATGAAGGGTAAAGTCTACCTGATGGGAACCGGTCCGGGAGATCCCGATCTCCTGACCGTCAAAGCGGTGCGCGTACTCCGAGCAGCCGAGGTCGTTTTGCACGACGACCTAGTCTCGCCGGAAATCCTCGAATTGGTTCCCGCCTCCGCACAGGTGCGCAACGTCCACAAACTCGGCGCCCTGCCGGGCAATCTCCAGGAAAAAATTCATTCCCTAATTATCTCAGCAGCCCGGCAAGGTCATCTGGTCCTGCGGCTTAAAGTGAACGACCCGCTTCCATCTACGCATGCTGACGAAGAGACGGAAGTTCTCGCCCAGGCCGGAGTCGAGTTCGAAGTGATTCCTGGCGCTGAAACGGCCAAGCGCGCCGCTGCAGGGGCCAACTCCCGCTGACCAGTCCGCGCGAATCTCTTCAAAACTAGTTTGCGTCAACCGGCAGAAGTAATTTCCTGCCTTTTCCGGCGAAGCAGTTCCCCGGCTTGCTCAGAAGCTTCTTTCACCAAATAGCCCATCTTCGGATGCGACGGCTCGAGATCAGCCCGAATCCCCCGCCTCTGCAGTTCTTCGGATGTCGTCGGCCCGATCGAAGCGACAATCGTGCGACTAAGACCAAGCCGCATCGGCTCTTCCAGTTTCATCTCCGCGGCAATTTGGAAGAGGTTCGCAACCTGCACGCTTGTGGTGAAGAGGACAGCACCAATCTCTCCCTCGGCAAGTGCCTTGACGGCCGCCTGAAGGGGAGCGCAGTCCGCTGGCAGCGCCCATTGATAGACCGGCACACGTGTAACCGTCGCACCTCGTTCACGCAGCCCGCTCAGCAATTCGGGATTGGATACCCCATATTCCTGGACGGCAACGCGGGCCCCCCGCAGGCGTAATTCCACCTTGGAAGCGCCGGCGTCGTCGAGCGCGAGCAGAAGCTCGCGCCAGGTATTTGGTTCGGGAACGGTGATGGCGGGAGTCACGCCGAGTTCACGCAGAACAGCGACTGGCTTCGGCCCGCGTGGGACTACTCTAACGCGTTGAAGAGCTGCCACGTACTCCTCGCGTTTGTAGGCAGTCTCGACGACGCTAAGAAGCGCCCGCGCGCCAACGCCGGTCAGGAATATGACCATGTCGACTTCGCCGGCGAGAAGAGCCGCCGCAAAAGCCAACGCTTCCTTGTTGGATTCCAGCGGCACTTCGCGCATCGCGGGCGCAACTATGGGCTGTCCGCCGTACGTTGTGATCAACTTGGCGAGCTCCGGAGCCCGGCGACTCTCCAGCGCCAATACTCGCAATCCGGCAAATCCGCTCATGACAATGAATTGTCAACTAGAACTGTCCCCGCCGCCAGCTTCATCTGCCGGTGATCCTTACAAAGCCGGGCTTGGGGAAGGAGAGCCACCCGAAGCGGTCTGATTCTGTTCTGCACAATAAAGTGCATCATCCTGATGCTCAGCAGAGGGCCCGGGGATCTCGATAAGAACGATGCCCGATTCGATCCGCGTGCTCTTTTGCGCGCTCTAACAGGGGCAGTGCCATGTGTTGCTACCTAGCCTAACCGTTTATCCTCGGAAGCTCCGATAATGCGAACGTGAGCTCGACGGCAGCAGGGGCATGTGCTTGAGTTATCTTGTTGGCCTTCCGTGAGGAGATTGTGGCGTGGCCGGACTTGAATGACAAACGCGATGAATTGATGCATGTGATTGAATCTTAAGAGGCAGCTCGGGAATGCACCGGCCCCAGGAAGCCGGCGCACGGCTGCCCCTCGATAAGAGCGAAGGGCACCCAGGGAAAAAATCAGCTTCGCGGGACGTGACCGACGCGGTCACTTTTCGATGGAAAATTTATAAGTCGTGATCGTGTGGTAGCGCTCGCCGGGCTTGAGGACCACGGACGGGAATTTCGGCTGATTCGGCGAATCGGGAAAGTGCTGCGTTTCCAGGCAGAACGCGGAGCGGCGCGGATAGGCCACGCCGCCCTTGCCGGCCGTTTTGCCGTCGAGAAAATTGCCGGTGTAAAACTGCACGCCCGGCTCGGTGGTCCAAACTTCCATGACGCGGCCGGTGGTGGGCTCGACAACGCGCGCGGCCAGGGATTCTACGGGATCAGCCGAGCGGCGCAAGACAAAGTTGTGGTCGTATCCGCCGCCGAGCTTCAACTGCTCGTCGTCCTGGTCGATGCGCGCGCCGATGGCCGTCGCTTTGCGGAAGTCGAACGGCGTGCCCGCGACGTCACGGAGTTCCCCGGTGGGGATCAGGTCGGCATCGACGGGAGTGAACTTCTCGGCCTGAATCATAAGCAGGTGGCCAAGAATATCGCCGGAGCTTTGACCGGCGAGATTGAAATACGAGTGGCTGGTGAGATTCACGACCGTTTCCTTGTCGGTGGTCGCGGAGTATTCGACTTGCAATGCGTCTGCGTCCGTCCATGTGTAGATCACGCTGACTTTCAAATTTCCGGGGAAGCCTTCCTCGCCGTCCTTGCTGAGGTAGGAAAGTTCCAGGGACTGACCGCCTTCGGTGGAAAGAATTTTGGCGGTCCACACGGCTTTGTTGAAGCCCTTGATGCCGCCGTGCAGGCTGTTCTCACCATTGTTTTTGGCGAGCGTGTACGTTTTGCCGTCGAGCACGAATTGCGCATGCCCGATGCGGTTTCCGTAGCGGCCAACGATCGCGCCAAAGTAGGCCTTGTCATTCACGTAGCCGCCGGCGGTGTCGTAACCGAGGGCGACATCTGCGAGTTTGCCGTTGCGGTCCGGCACCTTAAGAGAGACGACCGCTCCGCCATAGTTGGTGATGGAGGCTTCCGCGCCGCTTTTGTTCGTTAGCACATAAAGGTCGACCGGCTGGCCGTCCGGAGTTTTCCCGAAGGACTTCCTCGTTGTGGAACCGGGCTGAGGTGTTGCGCCAATCGGCGCCAGAGTGGTCATAAGCAACGCTCCCGTAGAGATCGTTAACGTCATCCATCGTCTCATTCGAATCCCCCCAGGCGTAAGTCTTTTCGATTTCGACGCGCCGAAGCTCCCGTAAGTTTACTGGGTGATTTCAATGACGGCTATTATCCACGATTTGCTTTGTGTTCAGCCTGAGAGTTTGCGAAGGAAAGCCGGGGAGCGGCGGGCGCCTTGGGAGTTGAAGTTGGTTGCGGTACGCTTCTGTTGCGTATAGCCGCCGCAAGACATGCAGGCCCGGAGCATAAGTCTGAAAGCCTTTCTCTCACGACGGGTAGTGACGCCGCACGGAATCGAACCGGCGGCTGTGCTCGTCCAAGACGGACGAATCCTCGACGTTGTTCCTCCCGACCAACTGCCCGCGCAGATTTCCGTGAAGGACTTTGGCGAGGCCGCCATTCTGCCGGGGCTGGTGGACTCTCACGTTCACATCAACGAACCCGGGCGAACGGAATGGGAAGGATTCCGGACGGCGACACGCGCCGCCGCGGCGGGGGGCTACACGCTGCTTGTGGACATGCCTCTCAACTGTTTGCCAGCGACGACGACCGTGGCTGCGTTCGAAGCGAAACGCAAAGCCGCGAGCGGCAAGTGCCATGTGGACTGGATGACATGGGGTGGAGTTGTAAGCGACAACCAGGAGCACATCGAAAGTTTGGCAGCCGCAGGCGTGCCGGGATTCAAATCCTTCCTCATTCATCCCGGCATTGAGGGCTTCACGATGGTCACCGAGCGGGAGCTACGCGCGGCCTTGCCGCATGTCGCGCAGACCGGCTTGCCGCTGCTGGTACACGCGGAACTGCCCGAGCCTGTGGACAGAGCAACGCGCCGATTGGCGGAGGCGGACTGGAGCAAATACGCGACGTATCTGGAATCGCGGCCGGATGAAGCGGAGCTTTCCGCGATTCAGCTCATGATCTCCCTCTGCCGCGAATATCATTTCCGCCTGCATATCGTGCATCTGGCCACTAGCCAGGTATTGGACATGTTGCGCGCTGCGAAGTCAGAAGGCTTGCCGGTGAGCGTTGAAACTTGTCCACATTATTTGCATCTCTCATCCGACAAAATCCCGGACGGCCAGACGCTGTTCAAGTGCGCGCCGCCGATCCGCAGCCGGGAGAATTGCGAAAAACTGTGGCAGGGGCTTCAAGAAGGTGTCATTGATTTGGTCGCGACAGATCATTCTCCGTCCCCGCCCGAGATGAAGCGGCTCGCCGAGCGGAACTTTCAAACAGCCTGGGGAGGGATTTCCAGCCTCTCGCTGGCGCTGCCCGTGATGTGGACGGAGGCCAGTGGCCGCGGATTCACGCTTGCGGATATCGCGCGATGGATGGCGGAAGGTCCGGCGCGGCTTGCCGGATGTGAATCGCGCAAGGGTCGCATCGCCAAGGATTTCGGTGCCGACTTCGTGGTGTTTGAGCCGGAAGCGGAGTTCATCGCCACAGAGGAGCATCTTCCGTATCGACATCGCGTGTCGCCCTATCTGGGTGAAAAACTTCGCGGCGTGGTCAAGGCAACTTACCTGCGCGGAGACTGCGTATTTGCCGATGGGAAATTTCCTGGAGAGCCAGGCGGGCGCGAAATGCGGCGGCATCTGACCGATGGAAGCTTCAAATAGACATTTGAAACTCCTGGTCTTTCCTACAGAATGCTGCCTGCAAAAACATTTATAATCGTCTGCGATCACGATATTGCGCCCGCGGAAACCGGGCGAGGAGCTTTCCGCCGCCGCGGTCACGTCCAGCGGATTTGTTGCGCGAGAGGGTGAGGTTGGCAAGGTTGCGAGAATGTCACATCGTCGGGGCATCAGTGCCGCGCAAGGAGGGCTGGGACAAAGTCACGGGATCGGCGCGCTACGTCGACGACATGGTTTTACCTGGCATGCTTTACGGCGCGACCGTGCGCAGCAACGTAGCGCGCGGCAAGATCAAAAAGATTTCTTTTGATCCGTGCGTGGCCTGGGACAAGTATGTTCTCGTAACGGCCAAGGACGTTCCGGGAAAGAATTGTATTGCGCTCATCCTGGACGATCAGCCTTGTCTCGCCTCCGGGACCGTGAATCACGCTGAAGAGCCGATTCTCCTTCTGGCCCATGAAGACCGTCACAAGCTTCGGAAGGCGGTTGAGGCGGTTGCAATCGAGTACGAGCCGCTCCCGTCCGTGCACACCATCGAAGAAAGCGAGCAGCAATCCACAATCCTCTGGGGCACAGACAATACTTTTAAGAGCTACCTGGTTGAAAAGGGTGACGTAGACGCCGTCTGGAAACAAGCGGCGTACATCGTCGAGGGCGAGTATTTCACCGGCGCACAGGAGCAGCTGTATATCGAAAACAACGGAGTCATCGCGGCGTTCGACCCGGAAAATGGAGTCACCGTCTGGGGCTCGCTGCAATGCCCGTACTACGTTCACAAGGCATTGATGGCGCTTTGCGGCCTTCCCGAGGACAAGATTCGCGTGGTGCAAATGGAGACAGGAGGCGCGTTCGGAGGAAAAGAAGAATATCCGTCCATGATCGCGGGGCATGCAGCGCTGCTCTCGATCAAGTCGGGCAGGCCGGTGAAAATCATTTACGACCGCATGGAAGATATGGTTGCGACGACGAAGCGGCATCCCTCGCGAACGCGTCATCGCACTGCGGTGAGCAAGGATGGACACATTCTCGGTGGCGAAATCGAGTTCACCATCGATGGTGGAGCTTACGCAACGTTGTCGTCGGTGGTTCTGTCGCGCGGCACGATTCACGCCGGCGGCCCTTATTTCTGGCCGAGCGTGCGCATTCGAACGAAGGCGGTGGCGACGAATACCCCGCCGCATGGAGCCTTTCGCGGATTTGGGGCGCCGCAGAGCCTCTTTGCCATGGAGCGGCACATGGACCGCATCGCCCAGGTCGTGGGGATCTCTCCGGTCGAAATCCGCCGGCGTAATTTCCTCAAGCCCGGCCAAACGACGACCACGCAACAGGTCATCCGTGAAGAAATCGACTTGCATCATTTGCTCGATCGCGCGCTGGAACTCTCTGACTACGCCGCGAAAAAAGCGCGTTTTGCGGAAGAAAATAAAAATGGAATGCGCAGAAAAGGAATCGGGATCGCGGCTTTTTTGCATGGCGCGGGATTCACGGGCTCCGGCGAACGCTATCTGAATTCGCTGGTCGGTGTGGAAGCCGGGGCAGACGGCAATGTTCGAGTGCTGGTGTCCAGCGCGGAATTTGGTCAGGGAACCAACACCGTACTTTGCCAGATTGCGGCCGAGGCGCTGGGGCTTCCTTATGAGAGCGTCGCCATCGCGCAACCGGACACGACTGTCGTGCCGAACAGTGGCCCGACGGTGGCTTCGCGCACGGCAATGATTGTCGGGAAGCTGGTTCAATCGGCCGCCACGGGAATCAAGCAAACGCTTACGAAGACCGGGCTGTTGAGTGACGACTACACGCCTGAACAATTTCGCGCCGCGTGCCGGGAGTACATCGCGGCGAAGGGGACGCTGAAGTCTTATGCGCGGTATGAAGCGCCAGGCAATGTCTACTGGGACGATGAAAAATATCGCGGCGAGGCCTACGCGGCGTTTGCGTGGGCCGTCTACGTTGCAGAGGTCACGGTGGATCTGACGACTTACAGCGTGACCGTGGATGATTTCGTCGCGCTGCAGGAAGTTGGCAAGGTCCTTCACCCGGTTCTGGCCGCGGGCCAGATCACGGGGGGAGTGGCTCAGGCGATCGGCTTCGCACTCTATGAAAAAGTGGTCTGGCAGAACGGCCGCATGGCCAACAACCAGATGACAAATTACATCATGCCGACTTCCGTGGATCTGCCGCTGATTCGCGTATTTTTTGAAGAGCTTGGCAATGTTCACGGCGCACATGGCGCCAAGGGCATCGGAGAGTTGCCCATGGATGGTCCGGCGCCGGCGATCGTGAACGCCGTGGAAGATGCGATCGGTGTTCGATTCCGTTCGATTCCGCTGCTGCCGGAAGATCTCTTTGCAGCGCTCCGACCCGAGCCTCTTGAGCAAGATGTTCCTTCTTCGATGCGAGAGACAGCATGAATCCTTCACCGGAGGGGAGCGCGAAGTGCGAAGTTTTGCTTACCGTCAACGGCGAGGCAAAGAAAGTGCTCGCCCATCCGATGGAAAGATTGTTGGACGTGCTGCGGAACGACCTGGGATTGACGGGCACGAAAGAAGGATGCGGCGAAGGCGAATGCGGCTCGTGTTCTGTTCTATTGGACGGCATGCTCGTGAATAGCTGTCTCATTCCTGTGGCGCAAGCAAGGGGCGCGAGCATCGTCACCATTGAGGGAATGTCGGCGCATGTCTTGATGAAACCTCTGCAGGAGGCGTTCCTTGAATGCGGTGGCGCGCAGTGCGGCATCTGCACGCCGGGAATGATTCTTGCGGCGGTGCATCTGCTGGAGAAAAAACCGGAGCCCGCGCTGGCAGACATACGAGAGGGACTTGCGGGGAATCTTTGCCGCTGCACGGGTTACATGCAGATTTTCGAAGCGGTGGCGAAGGCAGCGCGGCGAAGAGTTGCGAAATGAGAGCCGATCCAGCCGATTACAAACTCGTTTCGCCGGGCAATCTGCAGGCGGTTCTTTCGCTGCTGGCCGGCGAGCCAACCCGTTGGCTGCCCATTGCCGGCGGGACCGACGTGATGGTTTCGTACTCGGCTGGAAAACTGCCCAGCCGAAAATTGATCAACATTTGGAATATTCCCGAGCTTCGGGAAATCGAAGTTTTTCCGGATAGAATTCGCATCGGCGCCGCGTGCACCTATACCGCGCTGCGCAGGCATGACGTCGTTTCGCGGGAATTTCCGCTGCTGGCCACCGCTGCGTCCTGGACCGGCGGAATTGCAAATCAGAATCGCGGAACACTGGGAGGCAACATCGCGAACGCATCTCCCGCCGCCGATTCCCTGCCCGCGCTGCTTGTCTATGACGCCGAACTGACGCTGATTTCGGTGCGCGGCGAACGACGAGTGGCTTATGGAGACTTTCACACGGGTTACAAGCAGACAGCGCTGGCTGGTGACGAATTGATTCGAGACATTTCACTGCCGCGCCGATTCAGCGCATATGTTACGCATGCGCGGAAGGTTGGGACTCGCAACGCACAAGCCATTTCCAAGGTTTGTCTTGCCGCTTTGGGGCAAATCGCGAACGGCACGATTGGGGAAGTGCGTCTCGCGCTTGGAAGCGTTGCGCCCGTTCCGCTTCGCTTGAATGAAACAGAGCACGTGCTCACCGGAAAAAAGATCGAGCCATCGTTGATCGATACCGCAAGAAAGAGCGTGATGAAGGAGATTCGGCCCATCGACGATATTCGTTCGACGGCCCGATATCGCGCAGCGGTGGCGGGCAATCTTGTCGCCGAATTTCTTGAGAAGCTTGCCGCTGAAAGGACGAACGCGTGAGCGAGGTACTCGCTCGCTGGAACGTCTTGCCACAGGAGGAAGCTGTTCGCGAGATTTCTCCGTGCTGCGGCTCGAAAACTTGGGCCGCGAGCATGGCCTCGAAAAGGCCGATGTTTGAAGAAGCTGCTTTGCTTGCGGCTTCGGATGAAATTTGGCGCACCCTCAGCGAAGCGGATTGGCTGGAGGCGTTTCAAAGTCACCCGCGAATCGGAGAGGTGCAAGCGGAAAAGGCTGTTGCAGCGCAATCTTCGACCTGGTCGGCACAAGAACAACAAAAGGCTGCAACGGCCGATGAAGCCGTAAAGACGGCGCTGAAGTGGGGCAATCGGGAGTACGAGCAAAAGTTCGGGCGAATTTTTATAGTTTGCGCGACGGGAAAATCGGCCTGCGAAATTCTGGAGATTCTGCGGCGCCGGCTGCACAATGATGAGGCAACCGAACTGCAACAAGCGGCCGAGGAGCAGCGGCACATTATGCACATCCGCCTGAAGAAATGGATCGCGGGATGAGTCGACTTTCTACGCACGTTCTGGATACGGCCAGGGGCAAACCTGCTGCAGGTGTGCCGGTGCGACTGGAGCGTCAAGATACTTCCGGCAATTGGATATCGGTTAGTTCCGCGCAAACTGATCACGACGGAAGGTGCGGTCAATTATTGCCGGAGGGTGCAACCCTGGTGGAAGGCGCGTATCGCCTGACGTTTGACACCGCGAACTACTTCACTTCTTGCGGCGCGGATGGATTGTATCCGGCAGTTGAGATTTTGTTTCGAGTTCGGAGCGGCGAATCGCATTTCCACATTCCGTTGCTGCTGAGCCCGAACGGCTACACGACGTACCGGGGAAGCTGAAGAAATGATCAAGCTGTCTGAAAATCGATATGGTAAGTCGCGCGTGCGGCTGGTGCGCGTGAAACGCCACGCGGACCGGCACGATTTCAGCGAATGGACCGTGGAAATCTTGCTGCATGGAGATTTTGCAAGCTGCTTTGAGGACGGAGACAACAGCAAGATCCTGCCGACGGACACGATGAAAAACACGGTTTACTCTCTGGCGCGAATTTCTTCCGCAGCTACGATGGAGAATTTCGCGATGGAGCTGATTGATTTCCTGCTCGGGAGAAATCCGCAGGTTTCGGAGGCGGAAGTCACGGTTCAGGAAAAAACCTGGGAACACCTGAACGTTCACGGGAAAGCGCATCCAACCACGTTTGTAAATTCGAGCGCCGAAAACCAAACGACAAAAGTTTCGCGCGCTCAGAGTGGTTCGTTCTCCGTGGCATCGGGGCTTGAAAACCTCGTCCTCATGAAAACGGCGGGCTCGGCGTTTGAGGGATACATTAAGGATTCTCTTACGACGCTTGCGGAATCGAGCGACCGGTTGTTCGGCACTGCGGTCCGGGCAAACTGGATCTACAAAGCGGGCAAGCTGGAGTTCTCAGCTCTGCGCGTCAGGGTCCGCGAAACTCTGCTGGAAGTATTTGCAAACCACGCCAGCAAATCGGTGCAACACACGTTGTATGCCATGGCCGAACAATTGCTGGAAAAAGTTTCCGAGGTCGAAGAGATTGAGCTGACCATGCCGAACAAACATTGCCTGTTGGTGGACCTTTCTCGATTCGGCCAGGACAATCCGAATGAGATTTTTGTGCCCATCGACGAGCCGCATGGCTACATCGAAGCCCGCGTCCGTCGCCAAGCGTGAGAGCCAACCGCGATGACCAAGGACGCGACAGAGCGCGCACGGCAAGTCATCTCGCGATGCGAGACGCTGGCGCGCTTCAGCGAAGATTTTGCCGGAACGCGGCGCACATTTCTTTCGGCGCCGATGCATGACTGCCACCGGGAAGTTTCTTGCTGGATGAAAGCTCTCGGAATGACCGTGTCGGTGGATGCGGTTGGGAATTTGCGGGGATTTTATCCGGGAACGTCGCCCGGAGCGCCGCGGATCTTGATTGGATCTCATCTGGACACGGTGCCGAATGCCGGCGCGTTCGACGGGATATTGGGAGTGGTGCTTGCAGTCGAGCTGGTGGATTCTCTCGCTGGGCAGAAGCTGCCGTTTGGGATCGAGGTCATCGGCTTTTCGGAAGAAGAGGGAGTGCGGTTTGGCGTTCCGTTCATCGGAAGCCGCGCGCTGGTGGGCCGAGTGGATGAGGAACTTCTCGGCCGTAAGGATGAGCACGGCGTTTCTGTCCGGAAGGCGATTGAGGATTTTGGGTTGAACCCGGATGAGATTTGTAAAGCCGCACTGAGAGATGATGTTTTGGGATACATCGAATTTCACATCGAACAGGGGCCGGTGCTGGAACATTTGGGGCGGCCACTCGGAGTCGTGGAAGCCATCGTTGGGCAAAATCGTTTGGAACTCATTTTTTCCGGCCGCGCGAACCACGCGGGCACTACGCCGATGAATCTGCGTCGTGATGCGCTTGCCGCGGCGGCGGAGTGGATTCTTGGCGTCGAGAACCTGGCACTGCGCACACCCGGAATCGTGGCGACGGTGGGCTTCGTTGAAGCAAAGCCCGGCGCGACGAACGTGATTGCCGGAGAAGCGCGCGCCACGCTGGATATTCGCCACGCTTCGGACCGTGCGCGAACCGAAGCGTTGGATGAGTTGATTCGGCAAGCGGAGTCGATCGCCGCGCGGCGCGGCGTGACCGTGAAGTGGCGGACGCTCCTCGCACAGCACGCCGTGGCGATGGATCCTTTCCTGGCGGAGCAGATCGAGCATGCCATTCAGAAATCCGGCTGCGAGCCCCATCGCATGGCGAGCGGCGCGGGGCATGATGCTATGATCCTCGCGGAAAAAGTTCCCGCGGCGATGATTTTCTTGCGAACGCCCGGGGGCATCAGCCACGATCCAACGGAATCGGTGCATCTCGAGGACGTCGCGAAAGCGCTGGATTGCGGGCGGCATTTGCTGACGCAGCTTTCAGCCTCGCAGGAATTTCTGGGAAGGACGTGCCGTGCATAATCTCGGTCAAACGCGCAGCTCTCATCAACGCAACCACGTGCTCCTCACGCCTGACACTTTTGTACGCACCGCACTGCCCGGGATGAAGAATGCATCCGCAATCGTTCACATTGGCCCCGCGCTGGGCGCAGCGTTCACCGAATACACCGCCGAATTTGAACCGAATGGCGAATTGGGGCACACCTCCGCGCAGCGTTTTCTCTATGTCATGGAGGGCGCCGTGACGCTGGAGGCCGAAGGAAAGCGGCACGACCTGGGCGTGCGCGGCTATGCCTATTTGTCCGAAGGTTTTTCCCACCGAGTCGTCGCCAAGGAAAAGAGCCGCGTTGCCGTCATTGAAAAGCCGTACGAGCGGATCGAGAAAACCGAGCCGCAGCGCCTGCTGGTCTCCAACGAAGATGCGGTTTCTTCGCACGCGCTCGACGGCGATTCTGACTTGCAGGTCAAATGCCTGCTTCCCGACGACGCGAGTTTCGATTTTGCCGTGAACACCATGGTCTACCAGCCTGGCGCCTCGCTCAGCATGGTAGAAATGCACGTGATGGAGCATGGGCTCATCATGCTCGAAGGAAGCGGCATCTACCGGCTCGACGATTCCTGGTATCCCGTCACCGCCGGCGATTTCATCTGGATGGGGCCGTGGTGCCCGCAATGGTTCGGCGCCATTGGGAAAGTGCCCGCCAAATATTTGATTTACAAAGATTGGAACCGGCATCCTCTCGGCGACACGAAAAAATGAAATTGGAAATCGATCAGCAGCGGCTGCTCTCAGAAATTGAAACGCTGGCTGCTTTTTCGGACGCAGAGCCGCCCGCGGTAACGAGAATTGTTTTCACACCGACGGATCTGAAAGCACGCGCATGGGTGATCTCGCGTTGCGAAGAAGCCGGGCTCACCGTGAGGCAGGATGCCATTGGAAATATTTTCGCGCGGTGGAACGGCGCTGATCCGGCCGCGCCTGCGGTCGGCACAGGTTCGCACATTGATGCGATTCCGAATGCCGGCAAATACGACGGCGTCGTTGGAGTCCTCGGCGGGCTCGAAGCGATCCGCGCGCTGCGGCGGAGCGGATTCCGGCCCAAGAACTCGCTCGAACTTCTGGTGTTCGCGACGGAAGAACCAACGCGCTTCGGCATCGGCTGCCTGGGAAGCCGATTGCTTTCGGGAACTCTTTCCGCGGAAGTCGCGGGGCGCTTGAAGGATCGCGACGGCGAATCGATGGACGAGGTTCGCAGAAAAGCGGGCCTCAGCGGAGACCTGCAGGATGTGAAACTACCGAAAGGTTATTACAAGGGATTCGTTGAATTGCACATCGAGCAAGGCCCGCTCCTCGAACGCGCGCGGACTTCGCTTGGAATTGTGAGGAGCATTGCGGCGCCCGCGAGTCTTCGCATTGCGATCGAAGGCGCGGGCGGTCATGCCGGCGGAGTGCTGATGCCGGATCGCAAGGATGCGCTTTGCGCGGCGGCCGAGTTGATTCTGGAGGTCGAAAACGCGGCGCGCTCGAGCGGCGCGGCCGACACCGTCGCCACCGTCGGCGTCTGCGAAGTATTTCCCGGAGCGGTGAACAGCATCCCGAGCCGCGTGGGCATGACTCTCGACATCCGCGACACCGATCAAGCGCGGCGCGATGGCGTAATGCAAACGATCGAGCGCGCAGAGCAAAATATTTCCGCGAAGCGTCAGGTCTCGATTCAGTCTGAACTGCTCAATGCAGATGCACCCGCTGATTGCGCTCCCGAAGTGCGTGCGGCCCTCGCCGATTCCTGCCATGAGCATGGATTCCAATTTCTCGAAATGGTGAGCCGCGCCTACCACGATTCCCTTTTCCTTTCGCGGATCGCCCCCACAGGCATGCTCTTCATTCCCTGCCGCAATGGTTACAGCCATCGCCCCGACGAATACGCCGCCCCGGAAGATATCGCGCGGGGAGCGATTGTGTTAGCGGAATCCCTTGCCAAGCTGTCCGCCTTGAGTTGACCTCCGCCCCGATCCAATCTTCAATCTCTTTTTGGGGGGTACACCCCCCATCAATGATGGATCAATATCAAAAGAAAGGACTTGCGCGGAGGGCATTTTCTAATCGATAGATTCTAAAGAGGATGGGCTCCGGTCTGACACCTATACTAGGAGAAAATTGCAAGATGTTCAGAAGAAATCAGTTAAGGCGAAAAAGTCGGTCTGACACGCTCCAAGGATATCGCGAATAGGAAATGTCGGCAGGATACAGCTATCTACAAGAGTAAGTATAGCAGGAATTAAGGGAGAGTCAAGGACGAAATCGGGTATCCAGGCGCGAGCCGTAGGGGGTGGTAAAAGGGCTCGGGCAAAACCGCTATGTGGTGCACGTCAGGTTCGGCTTATTCAGCGCCGAGAAAGGCGTAGCGGAGCAGGAAGAGGACGCTGAGAACCCAGATCAGGGGACTGATTTC
>WNFC01002851.1_pt1 | contig 18639 bp, 21 predicted proteins | sample 5400541 | NCBI WGS metagenome assembly WNFC01 (sample SAMN13153342, study PRJNA577476) | soil metagenome | isolation source: 120 cm saprolite under Douglas fir tree site 2 hole 2 replicate 1 | place: USA:California | collected 2015-04-18 | reverse complement strand
CGACCATATGCGCGCCGAGGAGCTGCCCGCTCTTCTTGTCGAAGATCACCTTGACCAGGCCCTGGTCTTCGCCGAGCGCGATCGCCTTGCCGTTGCCGACGAAGGGGAAGCGACCGACGCGGATGTCGAGCTTCTTGTCCTTGGCGGCCTGCTCGGTCAGTCCCACCGAGGCAACCTGCGGCGCGCAATAGGTGCAGCCCGGGATCAACAGCTTGTCCATCGGATGCGGTTTGAGGCCCTTGATCGCCTCGACGCAGATCACGCCCTCGTGCTCGGCCTTGTGCGCGAGCATGGGCGGGCCGGCGACGTCGCCGATCGCGTAGATGCCCGGGACGTTGGTCTTGCAATAACCGTCGATCACGATGGTGCCGCGGTCAGTCTTCACGCCGAGCTTTTCCAGGCCGAGGTTCTCGATATTGCCAGTGACGCCGACCGCTGAGATGACGCGCTCGACCGTCAGGGTCTCGGTCTTGCCCTTGCCGTCGTCGATCGTTGCGGTGACGCTGTCCGCCTTCTTGTCGAGCTTCGTCAACTTGGCGCCGGTGCGAATCTTGATGCCCTGCTTCTCGAAACTCTTGCGCGCGAAGGCGGCAATCTCCGCGTCCTCGACCGGGAGGATCTGCGGCAGCACCTCGACCACCGTCACCTCGGCGCCGAGCGTGCGAAAGAACGAGGCGAATTCTATGCCGATCGCGCCCGAGCCGACCACGAGCAGCGACTTCGGCACGCGGTCGGGCACCATCGCCTCGAAGTAGGTCCACACCAGCTTCTCGTCGGGCTCGAGACCCGGCAGCACGCGCGGGCGCGCGCCGGTCGCGATGATGATGTGCTTGGCCTGGTAGCTGCCCGGGCCGAGCGCGCCCTTCGGCGCCTCCGCCTGCGCCGGCTTGACCGTGACCTTGCCGGGCGCGTCGATCGACGCCTCGCCCCAGATCACCGAGACCTTGTTCTTGCGCATCAGGAAGCCGACGCCGTCGTTGAGTCGCTTCGACACGGCGCGCGAGCGCTGCACGACCGCCTTCGCGTCGTAGCCGACATTGTCCGCCTTCAGGCCAAAATCCTTGGCGTGCTGCATGTAGTGAAAGATTTCGGCCGAGCGCAGCAGCGCCTTGGTCGGGATGCAGCCCCAGTTGAGGCAGATGCCGCCCAGATAGGAACGCTCCACGATCGCGGTCTTGAAGCCGAGCTGCGCCGCGCGGATCGCGGTGACGTAACCGCCCGGGCCTGAGCCGATGATGAGAACGTCGAAGCTAGTATCGGCCATGAGCTGCTCTCGAAAGTGCGCGCCCGTCCATATGACGCGGATGGCGCGCCGGGGTTACCATATTTAGGCGGTCAGCGAAGCCCCCGCTACCGCAGCGCCGCCTTGGCCGATTTCACGCAATCGTCGTTCATCTCGCCGAAGATCCGGTCGGCCGGCTCGAACAGGCGATCGAGTCCGCCCGGTGGCGCCTGCTTGGCGTCCGTCACGATCTTCTCGAGCTGGCGCGACAACTCCGTATAGTGCAGCCGCACCTCGTCGTTGCGCAGGTTCGCGAGATAGGTGCCGAGCGCGGCGAATTTGGTGACCGCGTTGACCGCCTCGGCCTGCTCGGAGCCTGCCGCAGCAGAACTTGCCGCGTTGAGCTGCCGGGCGCGGAACTTGACCTGGAAATAGGCGTCGATGATTTCCTTGCAGGTCTTCATGTATTCGACGCGCGTGACGTTGTTCTGCACGATATCGACGAATTTGTTGTTGAGGTAGCCGTTGTAGATCGAGGTGACGAGCGAGAGCGTCGCGATGAACATCGGAAAATAGCTGATGATCACCGCCCGGATTCTTGCTTCCCGCTCGCTCATGCCCCAGCCCCCGTGCCGCGTCGCGCGGTCACACCAGCATCGCGGTCGGACTTTCCAGATAGAACCTGATCGCCCCCATCAGCTCCGCGCCGAGCGCGCCGTCGACCGCGCGGTGATCGCACGAAAGCGTCAATTTCATCTGCGTCGCGATCGCGAGCTTGCCGGCCTTCACCACGGCGCGCTCCTCGCCCGCCCCGACCGCCAGGATGGTCGCGTGCGGCGGATTGATCACGGCGGCGAATTCCTCGACGCCGTACATGCCGAGATTGGAGATCGCGGTCGAGCCGCCCTGGTATTCGTCCGGCCTCAGCCGGCGCGCCCGCGCCCGCGCGGCGAAATCCTTCATCTCCTTGGAGATCGCGATGATGGATTTCTCCTGGACCTTGCGCACGACCGGGGTGATCAGCCCACCCGGGATCGCCACCGCGATGCCGATATCGGCATGCTTGTGCTTGAGCATGCCGCTTTCGGTCCAGGTGACGTTGGCGTCGGGCTTCTTCATCAGGGCGAGGCCCAAGGCCTTGATGACAAAATCATTGACCGAGAGCTTCCACGTCGGCTTGCCGTCCTCGCCTTTGGGCGCGGTCGCATTGATGTCCTCGCGCGCCGCCAGCAGCTTGTCGATCGTGCAGGCGACGGTGAGATAGAAATGCGGGATGGTGAGCTTCGCCAGCACCAGCCGCTGCGCGATGATCTTGCGCATATTGTCGTGCGGCACGACCTCGTAGGAGGCGGGCTCGTAAAGCGCGCGGATCTTGTCGTCCGACGGCGCCTGCACGGGCGGCGGCCCCGCGCCGGGCATGCCGGCCGGCGCGCGCAAGCCGCCGCCGGCTTTGGCCTGCTCCACGTCGCGCGCGACCACGCGGCCGTGCGGACCGGATCCCGCGACGCGGGCGACATCGATGCCGGCTTCCTTGGCAAGGCGCCGCGCGAGCGGCGAGGCGAAGATGCGGCCATGGCCGTTCGTCTTCGGAGCTGTCACCACGGCAGGGCCTGCTCCCTCTCCCCGTTGGGGAGAGGGCTGGGGTGAGGGGCGCTGAGCGGATGTGGTGGGCGCAGCGGCACTCACTTGCGCCGAGCTCCCCTCACCCGGCGCGCTACGCGCGCCACCCTCTCCCCGCTGGGGAGAGGGAGAAGGCGCAGCCGGCTTCGCCGGCGCCGCGCCCTTTCCGGCGCCTGCGGCGGCGGCTTTCACATCCTCGCCCTCGCCGGCGAGCACGGCGATGAGCTGATTGACCGGCACGTCGTTCGTACCTTCCGGCACCACGATCTTGGCCAGCACGCCGTCGTCGACCGCCTCGTATTCCATCGTGGCCTTGTCGGTCTCGATCTCGGCGATCACGTCGCCGGTCTTGACCTTGTCGCCTTCCTTCTTGAGCCACTTGGCAAGGTTGCCCTTCTCCATCGTGGGCGACAGCGCCGGCATGAGGATGTTGATCGGCATGGGAGGGCTCGTTTCGAGGGCTCGCTTGCGTTCAGCCCGTCACCGGTAGGACACCGCTTTGGCCGCCTCGACCACCTCGGCGACCGACGGCAGCGCAAGCTTTTCGAGATTGGCGGCGTAAGGCATCGGCACGTTCTTGCCGGAGACGCGCGCGACCGGCGCATCGAGATAGTCGAACGCCTGCTCCATGATGCGCGCGGCGACCTCCGAGCCGACGCCGGATTGCGGCCAGCCCTCCTCCACCACGACGCAGCGGCCGGTCTTCTTCACCGACTGCACGACCGTGTCGCTGTCCATCGGGCGCAGCGTGCGCAGGTCGATCACCTCGGCGGAGATCTGCTCCTTGGCCAGCTCTTCCGCCGCCTTGAGCGCATAGCTCATGCCGATCGACCATGCCACCAGCGTCACGTGATCACCGGGCCGCGCGATCTTCGCCTTGCCGATCGGCACCGTGTAGTCGTCGAGCTTCGGCACCGGCGACGAATGGCCGTAGAGAATCTCGTTCTCCAGAAAGATGACGGGATTGGGAAAGCGGATCGCCGACTTGAGCAGACCCTTGGCGTCGGCCGCGGTGTACGGCGCGATCACGGTCAGCCCGGGAATGTGCGAGTACCAGGCGGAATAATCCTGGCTGTGCTGCGCAGCGACGCGCGCCGCGGCGCCGTTCGGCCCGCGAAACACGATCGAGCACTCCATCTGGCCGCCCGACATGTAGAGCGTCTTCGCCGCCGAATTGATGAGCTGGTCCATTGCCTGCATGGCGAAATTGAAGGTCATGAACTCGACGATCGGTTTGAGGCCGGCGAGCGCCGCGCCGATGCCGAGTCCGGCAAATCCGTGCTCGGTGATCGGCGTGTCGATGACGCGGTCGGCGCCGAATTCCTGCAAGAGTCCCTGCGTGACCTTGTAGGCGCCCTGATATTCCGCGACCTCCTCGCCCATGATGAAGACGTCCTTGTCGCGGCGCATCTCCTCGGCCATGGCGTCGCGCAGCGCTTCACGCATGGTCATGGTGACCATCTCGGTGCCGGGCGGGACGTCGGCCTCCGGCAGCGCCTCGGGCTGCGGCGGCGCCGCGGCGGCGGACGGCGGCGCCGCGGGCGCCCGCGCCTCCTGCGCGGCCGGCGGCGCGGATTCGGTGCCCTTGGCGGCGAGCGCGGGCGCCTCGGCGTGGAAGTTGTTGAGCGCCGCCTTGTCCTCGCCCTCGGAGAGGATCACGGCGATCGGCGTGTTGACCGCGACGTCCGCGGTCCCTTCCGGCACCAGGATCTGGCCGAGCGTCCCTTCATCGGTCGCCTCGACCTCCATGGTCGCCTTGTCGGTCTCGATCTCGGCAATCACGTCGCCCGATTTCACCTTGTCGCCCTCGGTCTTCACCCATTTGGCGAGGTTGCCCTTCTCCATGGTGGGCGACAGCGCGGGCATCAATACGGGAATGGGCATCGCTGTTCTTTGGCTCGGGGCTCAATTTCCAAGGCGATCAACGCACGATGTCGGTCCAGAGTTCGGACGGTTCCGGTTCCTGGTCGTGCGTGGCGAATTCGGCCGCCTCGTTGACGGTCTTGCGGATGTCGGCGTCGATCTTCTTCAGCTCGTCCTCGCTCGCGCGCTTGCTCGCGACCAAGCGCGCGCGCACCTGCTCGATCGGGTCGTGCTCGGTGCGGACCTTCTCGACCTCCTCGCGCGTGCGGTACTTGGCAGGGTCGGACATCGAGTGGCCGCGATAGCGGTAGGTCATCATCTCGAGAATGTAGGGACCCTTGCCCTCGCGGCACCATTTCACCACCTTGTCGGCCGCCGCCTTGACGGCGCGCACGTCCATGCCGTCGACCTGCTCGCCCGGAATGTTGAAGGAGGCGCCGCGCTTGGAAAAATCGGTCTGCGCGGTGGAGCGGTTCACCGATGTGCCCATGGCGTAGCGGTTGTTCTCGATTACGTAGACGACCGGAAGCTTCCACAACTCGGCCATGTTGAAGCTCTCGTAGACTTGGCCCTGGTTGGCGGCGCCGTCGCCGAAATAGGTCAGGCAGACGTTGTCGTTCTTGCGGTAGCGGTTGGCGAAGGCCAGGCCGGTGCCGAGCGGTACCTGGGCGCCGACGATGCCGTGACCGCCGTAAAAACCCTTCTCGACGCTGAACATGTGCATCGAGCCGCCCTTGCCCTTGGAATAGCCGTGACGCCGGCCGGTGAGCTCGGCCATCACGCCCTTCGGATCCATGCCGGCCGCCAGCATGTGGCCGTGATCGCGATAGCCGGTGATGAGCTGATCGCCCGGCTTGATTGCGAGCTGCATGCCGACCACGACCGCTTCCTGGCCGATGTAGAGATGGCAGAAACCGCCGATCAGGCCCATGCCGTACATCTGGCCGGCCTTCTCCTCGAACCGGCGGATCAGCAGCATGTCGCGATAGGCCTTGAGCTCGAGCTCCTTGCCGAGATCGGGAATGGCGGAGGGTTGTGGGCGCGCCGGCTCGGCGCGGGGGGCCGCTGGTTTCTTCTTGGCGACGGCCATGACGACGGGAACCCTGTTGCGGACCTTGTTGGATCGGCTGGATCGGCATCCCCATAGCCCAAATCGCCGCCCGGCGAAAGCCGCGCCTGCGCCGCGCCGTGCCAACGAATCTGCATTGGGTTACAAGGGAGTTGTAGCGGAGGATTAAGGCCGCTTGACCATCATGATGACGTCGCGCGGGTCGGCGTAATTGAGCAGCTCCCGCGCCCGCTCTTCCAGCGTGTCAGGGTCGAGACGATCGGACTTGAGCAGCCCGACCCGCCGCTGCCACTGCTCGCGTTCCGCCTTGACCTGGGCGACCTCGGCGTTGAGCTCGGCGATCTGCTGGTCGAGGTCGGCGCGCGCCCGTAGGCCGTGATTGCCCGTGTACGCATTGATTCCGAAATAGCCGATCAGCAGTGCCGCCAGCACATAAAGGCAAAGCGCCGTGAAGAACGAGCGGAGCCGCGGACGGATGACCATGCCGGCACCATGCCGGAGGTCGCGTTAAGGCGGCTTTAACGACGTTACAGCGCATGTCCCCGCGAATGCCTGTCCCGGACTTGATCCGGGATGGGGACGGGTTCGCGGACAAGGACATGCGCCACGCCTATGCGAGCGCCTTGAGCGCCGCGCGGCCGGCGAATTTCGCCTGCGGGCCGAGCTCCTCCTCGATGCGCAGGAGCTGATTGTACTTTGCGGTGCGGTCGGAGCGGGCGAGCGACCCGGTCTTGATCTGCCCGCAATTGGTGGCGACCGCGAGGTCCGCAATGGTCGCATCCTCGGTCTCGCCCGAGCGGTGCGACATCACCGCCGTATAGCCGGCCTTGTGGGCCATCTCGACGGCGGCGAGCGTCTCGGTGAGCGTGCCGATCTGGTTGACCTTGATCAGGATCGAGTTGGCGAGCCCGCGCCGGATGCCGTCGGCGAGGCGCGTCACGTTGGTGACGAACAGGTCGTCGCCGACGAGCTGGCATTTCTTCCCGATCAGGTCGGTCAGCGTCTTCCAGCCGGCGAAATCGTCCTCCGCCATGCCGTCCTCGATCGACACGATCGGATAGCGCGCGACGAGCTCGGCGAGGTATTTGGCCTGCTCGTCGGGGGAGCGGACTTTTCCTTCGCCTTCATAGTGATAGGCGCCCTGCTTGAAGAATTCGGTTGAGGCCGGATCGAGCGTGAGCGCGATGTCCTCGCCGGGCCGGTAGCCTGCCGACTCGATCGCCTTCATGACGAAGCCGAGGGCGGCATCCGCGGAGGGCAGATTGGGCGCAAAGCCGCCCTCGTCGCCCACATTGGTGTTGTGCCCCGCCTCGGCCAGCGCCTTCTTGAGCGTCTGAAACACCTCGACGCCCATGCGCAGCGCCTCGCGGAACGACGGCGCGCCGACCGGCATGATCATGAATTCCTGGAAATCGATCGGATTGTCGGCGTGCACGCCGCCATTGACGATGTTCATCATCGGCACCGGCAGGAGCCGCGCCGGCGCGCCGCCGACATAGCGATAGAGCGGCAGGCCGCTCGATGCCGCCGCCGCCTTGGCGGTCGCAAGCGAGACGCCAAGGATCGCGTTCGCGCCGAGCCGGGCCTTGTTCGGGGTGCCGTCGAGCGCAATCAGCGCCTCGTCGATCTTGCTCTGACCTTCCGCCTCCATGCCGCCGATGGCGTCGAAGATCTCGCCATTGATCGCGGCGACCGCCTTTTGCACGCCCTTGCCGAAGTAGCGCTTCTTGTCTCCGTCGCGCAGCTCGACGGCCTCGTGCGCGCCGGTCGAGGCGCCCGACGGCACGGCGGCGCGGCCGCGCGTTCCGTCCGCGAGCAGGACATCGACCTCGACGGTCGGATTGCCGCGGCTGTCCAGAATCTCGCGGCCGATAATGTCGACGATGGCGGTCATGGCGGCTCCTGCGCTGCCGCGCTCATACAGGATCGTCCGCTGGACGTACAAGCGCTATGGCGCCGGATGGATGGTGCCGAGCCACGCAACGGTCACAATGATGGCGAGGCCGATCCCCTGCTCCGCGACGACGCTGCGCCACAAGGCCGCCGTCCCGCCCTTCGCAGCGACGACGCGCGGCGCGAGCGCTACCCGGTTGAACAGCGCAAGCGCGACCATCAGCAGCGTCAGGGCGATTTTCACCAGCAGCACGCGTCCATAGTCCGTGGTGATCAGGGCCTCCGGCCGCGGCAGCAGCACCAGCGCGTTGGTGCAGCCCGACGCCAGCAGCAGCGTCACGGCTGCATAGCCGACATGCGAGAAGCGCGGCAGCACGATTTCCAGCGATTGCGCGTCCATGCTTCCGATCACGGCGCGCCGGAGAACGAGCGCAAGGCAAAAGAGTCCGCCAAGCCAGGTCGCGGCGCACAGCAAATGGACGGCATCGGCGACCGCATGAATCGGTCCAAGCGCGCCGGATCCCGCGGTGCCGTGCCCGGCGCCGACGAGGCTCGCCGTCACAGCCGCCGCGAGAATGAGGAGCGCAGTGTCCCTGCGCCGCGACCAGTGCGCCGGCGCGCACAGCCCGATGATTGCGGCAAGAAGCGCGAGGCGGGCGATCCACAGCTTTCCGAAGCGCGTGTCGAAGCCAACCGCGCCCAGCATGTCGGCCGCGAAAGCGTCCGACCATCCTCCCGCCATCCCGGCCGCGACGCCCACGAACCAGCCGAGCGCAGACAGCAGCGCCGCACCGGCAGCCGCGAGCGCGATGGCGCGTGCTGCCGGTCCGGCGGCTCCGCGCGGCGCCACGCACAGGCGAAAGAGCGGCGCGCCGAACAGCAGCGCGACGGCCGCGAAATGGACCGCGCGCGCGAGGACGATCAGCGCATCCACGAAGCGTCCATCATGGTTTGACCTCGAAGCTGAAGCTGCCCTCGGTGCGGTGGGTGTCGACCGAGAGCACCTTCCAGTTCACCTTGTAGCGGCCGGGCGCAAGGCCGCGCACCGGGATGACGATCTGCGTGGTGTTGGCGGGATCGACGCCCCCGGTCGCGACCACGGCGCCGGCGCTCGAGCGCACCTGCGCCGCCGTGAAGCGCGGCTCGAGCGCCTGGGTGAACCACAGGCGGACTTCGCTCGGCGCACTGTTGACGACAGCGCCGACGCGCGGGCTCGCATGGTCGAGATAGGCATGCGCGCCCGCGCCCACGCTGCCGGCCAGCAGCACGGCAAGCAGAACGGGGAAGAGTGCGGGACGACGGATGAGGTTCATGATCAGTTGCCGAATACCGGCCTCCCTGGATTAGCGGAACTGCGGAACAACGGCGCCCCGATCCCCCGCGGGAAGATATCGTCGAGGTAGAGATGGAGCTGCGCCATGGCGCCGACGCCGGTGCCGCTGGCGCGATTGATCGGGATGATCGCCTCGAGCGCGAGCTGGAAGTAGTCGCCCACCCAGATCACGCCCGGATTGATGGTGCCGGTGGTGATGACCCCGGTGTCGGCGTTGTTCGAGACCGGGGTCTGGAATCGGCCTTCCACGATCGGGACGAGGCGGTTGATGAAATCCGGCAGACCGAGATCGACCACCTGCGACTTGAGGTACGGCATGCTGTATTGCACCGAGAACCCGTAACGCAGGAAGCGTGGATGGTTGTCGACGGTCACGTCGCCGGTGTCGGGATCGACCGTGATAGTCGCCGAGCTCGTCGGGATCGCATAGCCGACCTGGCCCGTGATGCCGATCGGCCGCAGCCATCCGACGCTGTCGGGCAAGCCACCGAACCCTTTGCCGAAGAAGATCGTCGGCGTGATCGTGCTGAAGGATTCCGCGCCCACGCCGACCGCGCCGGTATTCCCCCACTCGACCGAGAGCGCGCCCGACATCACGAACTCATGCTCGGGCAGCGTGAGGAACTGGTACTTGAACGTCGTCTCCAGGTTCTGCCAGCCGCTGGCGCTCGGCATGCCGGGCGCGCGCAGATGCGTCCACGTCGAGGCGACCGAGATGCCGAAGGTCTCGGTGATGCGCTTGGAATACTCGAACGAGACGTCGAGCTGGCGCGCCGGCGGATCATCGCCGGTGCGAAACGCCGAAACCGTCGGCACGGACAGCTCGTCTGCGACGCAGGGGTCGTCGATCGCGAGCGTTGCGGGAAAGAAGCGGCCGCCGACGAAGCAGTGCGCGAATGCGCCCGTGCTTGACGTCAGGACCGCAACGGCGGCGAGCGCCGCCGCCTGCGTGACAGGTCTGATCATGGAAAGCTCCGCTTGAACGGGATTCGATGCGGCCGGCCCAAAAGACCGGCGCCCGGAACTCAGCCCTCAAGCGAAACGGGGTGGCGCACGCGATGCGTAGGGCGCGCGATAATGCAGCTCCGCGACAGCGACGCCGGCGGGCGCCTTGATCACTTTGGCGCGCGGCTCGAGCACGCCGATTTCCGCGGTCATCGGCGCAGCAAGGAAGACTTGCGCCGACTGCGGACACGTGCAGGCCGGACAGGAGTCGTGCGAGCGCGGAACGGGGATTTGCGTGCCGCCGCCAACATCGGCCTGATCGTGCGTGCAAATGAGCGCGGCGTCGGCGCGCGCGGCCGACACCGCGAACCCCATCGACAACCCGGACAACGCGAGCTGCGCGCCCACCGCGAAGGCGGCGAGCGCCGTGGCGACGAGGCGCCACACCGGCATGTCCGCGGAAGATCGGGCCATCATGGACCTTGAGCCGTCGTGCAATCCGCACGCTTCGCGAGACGTCAGATTAGCAATAGGCTAAAGCAAGGCAATGGGACCGGCACGTCCGGCGATGACGTGGCGACCGACTGGTGCACAAAAGACACGGAGCGGAAATCGCAAGATGGCCCGACGCGCCCTCCAGCTCGGAAGACCCGTTCCCCTCCCCGCCTCCCCGCGGGCGGCGAAGCTCGACCGTGTCGCCAATCCGCATCCCGACAGTCCTTACGTCGCGCGTTTCACCTTTCCGGAATTCACCGCGCTCTGTCCGGTCACCGGCCAGCCCGACTTCGCCATCCTGGTGATCGACTACGTGCCGCGGCGCTGGCTCGTCGAGTCGAAGTCGCTCAAGCTCTATCTCAACAGCTTTCGCAACGAAGGCACGTTCCACGAGGATTGCACGGTTGCGATCGGCAAGCGGCTGTTCGCGTTGCTCGCGCCGCGCTTTCTTCGCATCGGCGGCTATTTCAATCCGCGCGGCGGCATGCCGATCGACGTCTTCTGGCAGGCGGGCCGGCTGCCGCGCGGCGTCTGGCTGCCGGACCCGGGCATCGCCACCTATCGCGGACGTGGCTGAAAGGCACACCGTACGCCGTGAGTGAGGACTGGGACATCCAGCGGATCGCGCGCATCGTTCTCGTCGTCGCGGTCGTGTGCGCCGGTGTCTGGATGGAGTGGCGCTTCCTGCCCGCGCTGGCCTGGGCCGCAGTTCTGGCGATCGCGACCTGGCCGCTGCGCGAGCACCTGGCGCGCAACCGTGTCGGCGCTTCCGCGCTCGCGACGCTGCTCACGCTGTCGGTCGCGCTCGTCCTCGTGGTGCCGCTGCTCGTGCTCGGCATCGAGGCGGCGCGCGAATCCGTCGTGATCGTCAACCTCATCCGCGACATCCGGCAGAACGGCGCCCCGACGCCGGACTGGGTCGGGCATCTGCCGTTCGCCGGGCCGTATCTCGCGGCCTCGTGGCAGCAGTATCTTGCCGACCCGAACGCGGCCCGCGAGCTGTTCGGCCGCGCCGAGACGACCGGCCTCATCGCCTGGTCGCGCCTGCTCGGGCTGGAGCTGATCAGCCGCCTGACGGTCCTGGTCTTCACGCTGCTCGCGCTGTTTTTCCTCTATCGCGACGGACCCGGGCTCATCGACCAGGCCCACGCGGTGTCGTCCCGCCTGCTCGGCCCGCCCGGCAAGCGCCTCGGCCGGGACGTGGTCGCCACCGTGCGCGGCACCGTCAACGGTCTCGTGCTCGTCGGCCTCGGCGAGGGCGTGCTGCTCGGGCTCGCCTATGTGGCCACCGGCATTCCCCATCCGGTGCTGCTCGGCCTTGCCACCGGCGCGCTTGCGATGGTGCCGTTCGGCGCGCCCCTCATCTTTGTCGCCTGCTCGCTCATCCTGGTGGCGCAAGCAAGCATGACAGCGGCCATTGCGCTCCTGGTCTTCGGCTCCGTCGTCGTGTTCGTCGCCGACCACTTCGTGCGGCCGGTGCTCATCGGCGGCTCGACCCGCCTGCCCTTCCTCTGGGTGCTGCTGGGAATTTTCGGTGGGCTCGAAACGTTCGGGCTGATCGGCCTCTTCCTCGGCCCCGCGATCATGTCGGTCCTGATCGCGATGTGGCGCGAAGCGTCAGAGCTGGCCGCATAACGCGCGTCTCACAGCGCGCGCCTATCAAAACTGCTCGCCCTCGCCTAGATCAGTCCGACCCACTTCAAGTGCCAGGGTGGACTCGTCGCGAACAGATTATAGAGGACGTGGATCGCGATCGGCGCGCGCACGCTTTGTCCCAAGTGCCGCGCTGCCGAAAGAACCACTGCGACCGGAAGCAGCAAAGCCGGTTTCCAGATTCCGCCTTCAATGTGGATCGCAGCCCACAACACGCCGGTCAACGCGGCGGCTGGCAGTGCGCCCCAATATTTTCGCAGTCCAACCCAAAGCCAGCCGCGGAAGAACAGCTCCTCGGCCACGGGTGCGATGACGACTATAATCGTCATGGTGATCAGAATGCGCCAAGGGCTAGTCGACAGAACCTCGGAGAGTTGATTGGGGCGCGCTTGATAGTACGCAAGCGATAGCAAGGTGCCGTAGGCGCATGTCACGATGCCCAGTGCGGCGATGACCCATCGCCGCGCGACTGCCGCATCGCCGAGTCCTGCGCGCCGATCCCCCTGCCCGACGGTCCGCCCGCGGACACGCGCGCTGAACAGGAAGACCAGCGCTGCGCCCAGTGCTCCGGCCGGCCCGGCGAGACCACGCCACGTACTTTGAGCAGCGCGCCCGCAGGAATCGGGCGCGCACAACGGTGCCGCTTGGGCAACCCGGTCCAATATCGCCCCGGACAGCCCAGCAAAGAACCCCAAGACAAAGGCACCGCCCTCCGCCAGCAATATCAAACCCAGCGCGACCGCAATCATGTGCCCTGCGGATTCCAGCGGGGGAATGTTCTGCGTCTCGCCGCGAGGCGGCTCTTTGGCGAATCCAAGTGGATCGCTGTCTGCGGCGATGGACATGTGCGCCCCCAGAACGCAGCCGTTCCCGGCCCGCCAAGGCCATCTCTTCAGAGTAGATCAATCTAAGGTGTAATCAAAGCTGATCCGCTTGCGCCGATACGAGGCGCGCCATCACCTTGGCCGGGTCGGCGGCGCGCATCACGCCACCCATGACCGCGACCCCGGCGGCGCCGGCCTGCATGACCGCCGCAATGTTGTCGGCCGCAATGCCGCCGATGGCGATGACCGGAATGGGCGACGCGCACACGATCGCGGCCACGCCGTGCGGGCCGAGCGACGGGCCGTAACCCGGCTTGCTCGCCGTCGTGTAAGCCGGACCCGCAATCAAGTAGTCCAACGCGGCCGCATCGAGTTCGGCCGCCTCGCCGGCTGAATGGATCGATATTCCGATCAGACCGCGGCGGCCGAGCAGCTGCCGGGCCGTCCGCGCATCCGAGCCTGCCGCGAGATGCACGCCGTCGAGTGCGGCCTCGCGCGCGACCTGCGCCTCGCCGTGCAAGATCAGGCGCGCGCCCGCGCGCTGCGCGATCGGCTGCAGCGTCCGCACCAACGCGATCTGTTCCGATTGCGGCAGATCCTTCTCGCGGATGCTGATCCACCGGCATCCTGCCGCGCAGGCTTGCGCGACCAGTTCATCGAGCGGCCGGCGTGCCTGCTTGCGGTCGGTGATGAGAAGCAGCGGCGGGTCGGGAAGTGTCACGTGCCGACCAGGCCGAGCTGTGGGCTCGACGCCTCGGCATGGGCGCGCTTCGGGATGCGGCCGGCCAGTAACGCAAGACGCCCGGCCTCGACCGCGGCGCCCATGGCGCGCGCCATCGCGACCGGATCGCGCGACTTGGACACGGCGGTGTTGAGCAGCACGGCGGCGCAGCCAAGCTCCATGGCGAGCGCCGCGTCGGAGGCGGTGCCGATGCCGGCGTCAAGCACGACCGGCACCGGCGAGCGCGCGCACAGCAATTCGATGAGATGCGGGTTGGCGATGCCGCGGCCCGAGCCGATCGGCGAGCCGAGCGGCATCACCGCCGCGGCGCCGGCGTCGGCGAGCTTGCGGCAGACGACCGGGTCCTCCGTGCAGTACGGCAGCACGACAAAACCTTTGCCGACCAGCGTCTCGGTGGCGCGCAAAAGCTCCTCCACGTCGGGATAGAGCAGCTCGCGGTCGCCTATCACCTCAAGCTTGATCCAGTTCGTGTCGAGCGCCTCGCGCGCCAGCTCCGCCGTGAGCACCGCGTCCTTGGCGGTCTGGCAGCCCGCGGTGTTGGGCAGGAAATGGGTCTTTTCGCCGATGAGATCGACCAGGCTCTCGTCCTCGCCCGCGAGGCTGATGCGGCGGATCGAGGCCGTCACCATTTCGGTGCCGCTCGCCGCGACGGCGTCGAGCATCACCTGCCGGTTGGGATATCCGGCGGTGCCGAGAAACAGGCGCGCCGTGAACGTGCGGCCCGCGATGACAAGAGGATCGGCCATGATCGGCTCCGATATCTATCCGCCCTGACGCGCGCGGACGATCTCGACGCGATCGCCAGGGCGCAGCAGTGTTTGCGGCCAGGCGGCGCGCGGCACGACCGCGCCGTTGAGGGCGACGGCAATGCCGCGCGTCGTGTCGAGCGCCTTCTCGCGCAGCAATGCGTCGAGGGACGCCGCCGCGAGCGGCTCGTCCGCCCCGTTGATCCGAATGGTCTGCGCCGCCATCGACATCACTCCGCGGCGCGGGCGCGCGCAAAGCGCGCGATGCCGAATGGCTCGATGACCGGATCGACGGCGCCGGTCAGCACGAGCCGCGCGATGGCGTCCGCCGTCACCGGAGCGAGCAGGATGCCGTTGCGATGATGTCCCGTGGCGTAGATGAGGCCATCCACGACGGCCGGTCCGAGGATCGGCGCGTCGTCGCGGCTGCCCGGACGGTGACCGGCCCACATCTCGTCGATCGGCAGCTCCTCGATCGCAGGCACGACCCGCCACGCCGCGTCGAGCAGCGTAAGCATGGCGCCAGCAGTGAGCGCGGCATCGAAACCCTTCTCCTCGACGGTCGCGCCGACCAGGAGACGGCCGTCACGGCGCGGCACCAGATAGGCGCCGGGCGCCCACACGACATGGGTGAGCAGCGGCGCCGACGCATCCATGCGCAACGCCAGCATCTGGCCTTTGACCGGACGCACTGGCGGCCGCACATCCGGCGGCAGGCCCGCGATGCCTCGCGACCATGCGCCGGCAGCGAGGACGACATGATCGGCCGGGACGAAGGTGCCATTGGCGAGCACAACGCCCTCCGCGCGGCCACCTTTGATGGAAATCTCGGCGACCGCGCAATGCTCACGCAGGAGCGCGCCCGCTCCGGTCGCGGCGGCACGCAGCGCCGTTGCCAGCTTGCGATTGTCGACCTGGTGATCCTGCGGGCTCCACAGCGCGCCCGCGATGCCCGGCGCGAGATGCGGCTCGCGCCGGCGCGTTTCCGCCGCGGATAGCCACTCGAGCGGAAGCCCGAGCTTTTGGGCGAACGCGAGCTGATGCAGAAGCTGCGCCTGGTCATCGGCGGTGCGCGCGATGACCAGCGTCCCTTCGCGCCGCAGCTCGACGTCGATCCCGGCCTGCCGCGCAAGCTCATCGGCGAAGCCCGGCCAGCGCGCCTGCGACTCGCGGCCGAGCGCGACCAGCGCCTCCTCGCCGGGCTCGGCCTCGGCGCAAGCCGCGAGCATGCCGGCCGCCGCGTGGCTCGCGCCCGCGCCCGCCGCGCCCTTGTCGAACACGCTGACCTGCGCGCCCTGCGCCGCAAGCCGCCACGCGATGCCGAGGCCGATCACGCCGGCGCCGACGATCACGGTTTTGGGTCGTTCAGTATGGCTCGGATGAGTTTTCATCCGGCGGCTCCCTTCGCTGGCATGACCCAGACAGGTTCGATGGGTGTGTTCTCAGCCGCGCACCAATACGAGGTGCGCGACACCCCAGGCCGTCGGCACGATGATCGGCGCTTTTGCGCCCGGACACAAGCCCTCGGCGCAAACGAGTTCCCGCATAAGCGAGTTCCGCTGGCCTCGCTCCGGCTGCGCGCCTACACTCGCGGTTCAGCCGACCACGGGCCACGCCGCATGATGAAAAAAGAAAAATTCCCGATTGCGGACATCTATGTGCCGGTGAAGCGCCGGTCCACGCTCAAGCCCGAGACGGTGCGGGAGATCGCGCAAAACATGCTGGAGGTCGGGCAGCAGACGCCCATCCTGGTGCGGCGCGACGGCGCGCGCTTCGTTCTCGTCGAGGGGCTGCACCGGCTGGAAGCCTGCAAGGCGCTGGGCGAGGAAACGATCGATGGTTACCTGGTGCAGGCCGCCAAGCACTGAAGGAATTGCGTCACACGCGAGGTCGCAGGTCGGGAGGATCGCAGTGACTTGTCCGTCGATCAGGTCGTACAGGGTTTGCATCGCCGCCATCGTCGCGCTGCTCGGCGGCGCGGAGGCCGCGCCGGCGGAGACGATCGCCACGTTCACGCGCAACCCGGCCAATCCGATCCTTCGCGGGGTGCGCATCGGCAGTGAGACCGCCGCCAAGTCGCTCGATGCCAAGATACTTCATTTCATCCCGCGCAGCGAAGCTCCGCCTGAGCAGCTCGGCCTGATCGACGAGGTGGTGCTCAACAAGCCCGACGCGGTCGTGCTCGCCCCGTTCGATCCGGTCGCCATGGTGCCGGCGGTCGAAAAGCTCAACGCCGCCGGCATCCGTGTCACCAACGTCAACGAGCGCCTCGCGGGCGGCAATGTCGTCGCCTATGTGGGCACCGACGACTATGAGCTGGCGCGCACCACGGCGCGCTATCTCATCTCGGCCATGGGCGAGAAAGGCAACGTCGTCATCCTTGAAGGGCCGGAAAACCTGCCGACCAGCATCGCCCGGGTGAAAGCCTTCAAGGACACGCTCAAGGATTTTCCCCAGGTGAAGCTGCTCGCGTCGAAGACCGCGAACTATGCGCGCACGCCGGCGATCGACGTCATGAAGAGCTTCCTGCGGCTCTATCCGCAGATCGACGGCGTGCTCGCCGCCAACGATCCCATGGCGATCGGCGCGATCGAGTCGCTCAAGGCCGCCAACCGGAAGGCGCTGGTGGTCGGCATCAACGCCAGCCGCGAGGTGATCGAGTTGGTCAAGTCGGGCGACCTGCTCGGCAGCGGCGACTACAACGGCTTCATCCAGGGCTGCCTCGCCACCCAGATCGCGATCCGCAATCTGCGCAAGCAGCCGACCCCGAAGGAGATCAATCTGAAAGCCATCGTGATGGACAAGAGCAATTACCAGAACTACGAGACGCCGATGGACCAACGCACTTGTCCGACCCTGGAGAGCGTCGCGGCCAACTGACGCGCGCCCGCCTCCCGCAGCTTGTCATGCCGGTTGGGGGCCGCCAAGATTACGCCGCGTGACGCCACTGGCGGCGGAACTCCGGGGACGACGCATGCCCTTCTGGACCACACTCCTCATCATCCACGGACTTGTGGCCGTTGCCTTGCTTGGCGCGGTCACCCACCAGACGGTGGCGTTGTGGTGGCCGGTTCGCAAGGCCGCCGGATCGTTCGTGACGCGCTTTCGCGCCGTGCCGAGCGCATCATATGTGTGGGCCATCATCGTCCTTTATGGCATGAATTTCGTCATCGGCGCATGGATCTATACGCAATATCGCTTCACGGCCCGCCTGGCGCTGGAGCAACTCCGCTTCTTCAAGACGGTCGGCGTGTTCGAGATGAAAGAGCACGTGGCGACGATCGGGCTGATCCTGCTGCCGGCCTACGCGGCGTTCTGGAGACAGCCGCTGTCCGCGGAGTATGCCGGCGCACGCAAGCAGGTGACGCTGCTGCTTGCCCTCGTGGTCTGGGCCAATTTTCTGATCGGCCATATCGCGAACAATGCACGGGGCTTCGGCTCATGATCGCAACGAACAAAGCCGTGATTGCCGCCATGACGTTCACCATCTCATACGCGGTCATCTACGCGATCTGCACCGAAGTCAATCTGCCTCTCCTCACGTACCATCCCGTGATTGGAGAGATCGATTTCCTGCGGACGCCCGAACGCCGGGGTCCGGTGATGTACTGGTACGGCTGGATGCTGACGTCGCTGATCGGCGCCGGGGCTCTGGCTGCGATCGCCAGCGTCACCCCGGAGACATGGCTGCAACGCGCCATCGCGTTCGGCGCCATCGTCGCGGTCGGCTATCTCTTCGTCTACACGCTCGCCCTGTTCGTCTACGACCGGGCGACCGTCGAGCTGGAATTCCTCAAGTCGCGCTGGTACTCGGCAATCGCGGCGTTGGTTATTGCCGCTCTCATCAGCTACCTGCTGCCTGCAAAATGGAATCAGCGCCTTTGGCCCGGTTGGGTCTCCGCCGTCCCCATCGGGGCGCTGGCCGTCCTGGCCTACTACCTCAGCCCGTACTTTACGCGATAATATAGCGTCGACGCGTCGCCGCAATACAAGGAGACCCGAATGACGTTCCTGCGTCCTCCTGCCAGGCGGGTCATCGCATTGGTCGTCGCCTTCGGCTGCTGCCTGTCCGTCTCCGCATGGGCCGGCGGGTCCGGCTTCGACGACGATGACGACAACAGCGCGGAGGAAGGACCGTCCTATTTCGGCTTCGTGCGCGACAGCGGCGGTGCCACCATTCCCGACGCCAAGGTGACGGTGTCGCTCAAAAACCGCGTCGACCTCGTGACGCGGA
>WNFC01004897.1_pt1 | contig 18653 bp, 15 predicted proteins | sample 5400541 | NCBI WGS metagenome assembly WNFC01 (sample SAMN13153342, study PRJNA577476) | soil metagenome | isolation source: 120 cm saprolite under Douglas fir tree site 2 hole 2 replicate 1 | place: USA:California | collected 2015-04-18 | reverse complement strand
CGATCGGCGGCGAAGTCGTTCCAGAAGTGCTCGAGGTAGGTGCGCTCACGGCCTTTCACCAGCGCCAGCGGCACGTCGCCGTAGAAGTGGAAGTGCCACAGGTCGCGCAAGAGCCACACGTCCTTCCAGTTGCCGATGCCGGGCAGGAAGGCGTCCATCAGCACCACCCGCTCGGTGGTTTCTCTGAATTGCGCGGCGTACGCGTAGGCCACCATCAGCCCGATGTCGTGGCCGACGATGCTGACGCGATCGAGCTTCAGCGACGAGGTCAGCTCGTGGATGTCCACGGCCATGGTCTTCTTGTCGTAACCGGCTGCCGGCTTGGCCGATCCACCGGCGCCGCGCAGGTCAGGCACGATGACGGTGTGTCGCTGCGCGAGGATCGGCATGATCGGTCGCCACATGTGGCCGGTCTCGGCGTAACCGTGCAGCAGGATCACCGGGCTGCCCTGCCCGCCCATGAGATAGCGCAGCCGCACCCCGTTGACCTTGGCGAAGCGCTCGGTGAGGCCGGCGGGCCGGGCCACGGACCTTCGGGTTCTGGTCACTCAGTTTGCCCTTTCAGGTGGGTGCCACGCGAGAGGCAGGCGCCCGGGTCCATTCCTTGAGCTCCTCGATCGGGAACTGACGGTCCATCCAGAGGTGCAGGCCTCCTTGAAGAGGCCGGATGCGCGTGATGCCGTTCCTCTTCAGCCGTAGCGCCACCCGGGCGCTTGTTGCCTCGCTGGGTCACGTGCAATACAGCACGATCTCCCGGTCGCGCGGCACCTCGCGACCTCGCCGATCCATCTCCTCTGCGGCAATCCATAGCGCACCCGGAATTGTATACGGAGCTGTATTCACGTCGAGGGCCGAGCGCGTGTCGATGACGACCAGATCGGCGTCTCCAGCATCGAGCCGGCGCTTGAGCTCATCGGGCGTGATGCGGGCAATCCTGAGACTTCGGAAGAACCGTCGGCGCTGGATGTACTTGACGAGGACATACGCCGCCAGTGCCGCCCCCGCGATGACGAGAACGTAGTTCCCGAGACGCGCGGCCCGTGAGGCGACGAGCTCCAGCGCATCGCTGAAAACGTAGCCGAGGCTCATCCAGGCGCCGGCCCATATGACCAAGCCGGCGCTGTCGAACAGGATGAACTGCCATCGACCGATGCCAACCACTCCGGCAAGAGGCGGAGCGATCGTGCTCAGCCCCGGGAAGAACTTTGCGATCAACAACGCCTTCCGACCCCTCCGCATGAACAGGTTCTCGGCGCGACGGACGCAGGAGTCCGGCTCGAGCGAGACGCGACATAAGAGACCGAGGATCCGACCACCCCGGCGCCGGCCGAGCTCATACCAGACGAGGTCCGGCGGGAGCGACGCCGCGAGTGCGGCACCGAGCGCAAGCGCCAGGCTCATCCGCCCGGTTCCGGCGAGCGCGCCGACGCCAAGAAGGACGGGCACGGCGGGGATCGGTAGACCGATTTGCTCCGCCAGCACGAAGCCGAAGAGCACCACGTAGCCGTACTGCAGCAGGACTTGGACGGTATCACTCATAGCATGCGTCTTGTGGTGAGCGTCGTCCAGCGCCTGAGGCACTTCCTTGGCTTTCGACTGTGTCGGCGCATTTCAGCCAGCACCCTCGCGGCCCGAGTAGAACCACGCGTAGAGAAGGCGCGTCAGGTTCGGCATGACGACCCAGGTCAGCATCACGACGGGAATCGCGGTCGAGGCGGCAGCGTTCAGCAAGAAGGGCAGCCGCAACGGCGCGAGCGCGAACGCCAGGACGATCACCTGGGGAAGGAGGGCGACAGCGTGAACCACGTCTCGAGGCCGGTCCTGGTCGTGCAATCCTGAACGTCCAAGGAACATATCACTCCCCGCCGAGATACTCGCGCACGGAGCGGATCGCGATGGCGCCGTCGGCGACGGCCGCGGTCACGCCCCTCGGCGAGCGGTGACGGACGTCGCCGGCCGCGAAGACCCCGGGCAGGCTCGTCTCGAGCGCGTACGGAGACCGGTCCTCCAGCCACTCAGGTAGGCCACCCAGGCTGTGAACAACGCTTGCTCCGGTCAAGACATAGTCGTGCTCGTCGCGCTGGAGCGTATCCGCCAGCCAAGACGTGTGCGGCCCGGCGCCGATCAGCACGAAGAGCGCGGCCGCCGGCAGGCGCTCGGTCGTCCCGCTCATCGCCTCCTTGACCTCCAGCGCCTCCAGCCGGAGCCCTCCTTCCGCGCGGACCAGCTGGGTGTTCAGGCGAACCTGGATGTTGTCGGTCCGCCCGATCTGTCGCACGAGATAGTCGGACATCGTGAGCGCAGAGGCCCGGACCAGGATCGTGACGCTGGCTGCATACCGCGCTAGGTGCACGGCCGCCTGGCCGGCGGAGTTCCCCGCCCCGACGACGAAGACGGGCTGGCCCGAGAACGCGGGCGCCTCTGACGTCGCCGCTCCGTAGAACACGCCCTTGCCGACGAGCGCGCCCACGCCGTGGACCTCGAGGCGGTTGTAGGACACGCCTGTGGCGATGACGACCGAGCGCGCCCGCACCTGCCGGTCGCCGGCCAGTGTGACAACTCTCTCGGCGCCGTCCGCCGCCAGCCCGGTGACGCCGCGGGTGATGAGGAACTCGGCCCCGAGCGAGACCGCCTGCTCCTGGGCGTGAGCGGCCAGCTCCGCGCCGCTGATCCCTCTGGGAAACCCGAGATAGTTGCGGATCATCGAGCTCGTCCCCGCCTGGCCGCCCACGGTCTGTCGCTCGACGACCAGCGTTTTCAATCCGTCCGACGCGCCGTGGACGGCGGTCGCGAGACCTGCCGGCCCGGCCCCGATGATGATCAAGTCATAGAGGTCGGCCTCCGGCTCCGTCCGCGCGCCGAGTAGCTCGGCGATCTCGCTATTCGTCGGATCGGCCAGGACCTGACCGCCGAAGATCACCGCCGGGAGACGGGGCGGGTGTCCCACCTCCTGCAACAGCCGCCGTCCTTCGTCCGAGTCGTGCGCGTAAAACCCGTAAGGGAGCCCGCTGCGCTCCAGCAGGTCCCGCATCTCGTGACTCCGCTTGGACCAGCGCTCGCCGACGACGCGCAGAACCGGCACCCGCGGCCGCGTGAGCCGGGTCCAGCGCCCGAGGATCTCACTCACGACCGGGTAGAGTCGCTCTTCGGGATTGTCGCAGGACCTCCCGAGGTAAGTATCGACCTGGCCCAGCACCAGCGCGCGGCGCACCTCGGAGAAGGCCGCCGGGTCACCGTAGGCGACGAGTACGCAGCGCGAGGCTCTCGGACAGACGTCGCGCGCGCGAGCGAGCCACTCGAGGCCCGTCATCTCGGACGTCCGCTGATCCGCGATTACGAGCGCCGTCTCCTGGCCGCGAGCGCAGGCCTGCTCGAGCCGGGTCAGGGCCGCGGTCGGTGAGCAATCGGTCAGGACCCGGTAGTCGGCTCCGAATCGTCGTTCGAGGGCCTCTGCCAGGCATTTCAGCATCTCGGGGTCGTGATCGACCACAAACAGGATCGGGTTAGGCATGCGCGCTTCCGTTGGTTGCGGGCACGAGGGCCATCATCGGGTAGCCGCGATCGCGCCAGGCGCGGAAGCCGCCGGCGAGAGGCCGTACCCGTTCGATGCCGCGACCTCTCAGGATCAGCGCCACACGGGCGCTCGAGGCTTCGTTGGGTCAGGTGCAGTAGAGGACGATCTCGCGCTCGCGCGGGATCTCGTGATGCCGCGCGTCCAGCTCCTCGACCGTCAGGTGGAGCGCCCCGGGAATGATCGAGGGCTCGGCCTCGAAGTCGATCCGGTCGCGCACGTCCACGACCAGCATGTCCTCGCCGCCGTCCAGCATGATCTTGAGCTCTTCCGGCGTGATCCGGGCGATCCTGATCTTCCTCAAGAACCGCTGGCGCGCGATGAACTTCCAGGCGACGTAGCCACCGATCGCGGCGGCCAGGAGCACGAGAGTCCAGCTCCCGAAGTGGACGGCGTACTCGGCGGCCACCTCGAGCTGATAGGCGAAGAGCCAGCCAACGACGACAAACGCCACGCACGAGTCGGGCTCGAGCGAGATGCGACACAGCCACCCGAGGACGCGTGCGCCCCCGACGCGGCCGATCCAGTACCAGGCCATGTCGGCCGCCAGCGAGGCGACCCCGGCGAACGCGAGAATGAGACCGAGACTCAGGCGACCGTTGCCGGCCATGCCGCCTGCGGCGAGCAGGACCGGTATGGCGGGAATCGGCACACCGATCTGCTCGGCGAGCACCGAGCCGAAGACGACCAGATACCCGTACCGCACGAGAACGCCGATAGCGCCGTCCATGTCAGTCACCCTTTCCGTCACGAGAATGCGACCCGAAGTCCACTTTCTGGAGGCGACGGTCGAGGGCATCGGCGAGCACACGGATCTCTTCGCGATCGATCCCTGCCAACGCCTGGATCCTCATCGGGTCAGCCCCTGCTAGCGGCATCCCGAGGCGGGCGGCCCGGCTCGCCACAAGACCGATGACATCCGAGAAGAGGTAGCCGAGAGTGATCCAGGCTCCGGCCCAGAGCAACGCGCCGGCCGCAGCGTAGAGCAGGAATCGTTCGGGGCGAATTGGGACCACTCCAGCGAGTCCGGCGGCGAGCGGGTTCAGGCCAGGCAGAAACTTTGCCAGTACGATATACCGCACGCGATGTGCGACGAACCGCTCCTTGGCGTCCCGGATGAAGGAGTCCGGATCCAGGGAGAGTGCCAGCCCCGGCCGTCCCCAACACCACCGTCGCGCCGTGCTGCATGAGGAGGTCAGGCATCGGGGTCCGCTGTCACGAGCGTCATCTGACCGCCTCCTTCTCCTCGTCCTTCCACTGAGCGTCGGTCAGGCTCCAGCCGCCTCCGAGCGCCTTGTAGAGCCGGACATGGGCGAGAAGCCGATCGCGGCGGATCTGCGCCAGCGCGTTTTGCGCCGGGTAGAGCTGCTGCTGGGCCTCGAGCACCTCGAAGTAGTTGGCGAGCCCTTGGCGATAGCGATCCGTCGCATGCTCGACGGCTTCCTCCAGAGCCTTCACCGCCCCCCCCTGCCCTGTCTCTGCCTCGCTCAACTTGCCCAGCGCGGTGAGAGCGTCCGAGACTTCCCGGAGCGCGGTGAGCACCGCCTGCTCGTATTGAAGCTTCGCCTGCTCCCACTGCGCGAGGGACGCCCGGTAGTTCCCGAGGGTGCGGCCCGCGTTGAAGAGCGGTCCGCTCAGCATGCCGGCGACAGCCCATATCGTCGCGTTGCCGCCCGTGAGAGCCGACACCTCCGGGCTCGCAGTACCGAGCAGCGCGGTCAGGCTCAGCTTCGGGAAGAACTCTGCCTTGGCGACACCGATGCGCGCGTTCGCGCTCTCGAGCTGTTGCTCCACCTGGCGGAGATCGGGCCGCCGCTCCAGGAGCGCCGACGGCAACCCCGCGGGTACAACCGGCACCACGGGTTGCTCGTACATCGGCCTCCCACGGAGCATCGGGCCGGGGCTCTTACCGAGCAGAATGCTGATCTGATTTTCCTTCGCCACGACGGCGCTCTCGAGCTGCGGGATGTTTGCCTGGGCTTCGCCGAGAGCCCCCTGGGCCCGAGACGTCTCGAGCTTCGAGGCAACGCCCAGCGTGAAGCGATCCTGGAACAGATCGAACGTGTACTGGTAGGCGTCCCTGCTGTCCCGGGCGATCTGGAGCTGCACGTCGAGAGCCAGGAGCTCGAAGTACGCCTGCGCCAGGTCGCTGACCAGCGTCAACCACACGCCGCGCCGGGCGTCTTCACTGGCCAGGAGGGCCGCGCGTGCTGCCTCGGTTGAGCGACGGATCCGGCCCCAGATGTCGAGCTCCCACGACATGGCGAGGGTGGCGGCGTAGAAGTTGCTGGCGCTCGGTGCCGGTCCTCCCGGTCCCCCCAGCACGCCGGGCGTAATCTTGCTCTTCGACACGCCGCCACCGTAGTCGAGTGACGGGTAGAGATCAGACCGAGTGACGACGAAATTGGCCCGGGCCTCTTGCACGCGAGCGGCGGCGATCCGCACGTCGTAGTTGTTGCGCAACGCTTCGTGGATCAGGTCCTTCAGGATCGGGTCACGGAAGATTTCCCACCAGGGCGCATCGGCGAGTGAGGCGGCCTCCACCGTCGCCTGCCCACGGAACGTCTGGGGCTCGGCCACGGCGGGCCGCTTGTAGTTCGGGCCGATCGCACAGCCGCCCAGGAGCGTGGCCGCGACGATGCCAGAGGCGATCCATCCGCGCACGGATACGATCATGGTCGTCTTCCGTCCGCGGCAGGGGCGTCGTCCGCGCCTCCCTGGATCGGAGCCAGCGCACCGGCCGGTATGGCCGTCTGCTCGCGCCTTCGTCCGAAACGCTCACTCACGTAGAACGTCACGGGAATGATGAAGATGGCGATGAGGGTCGCGGCCAGCATGCCCCCGATGACCGTCGTGCCCAGGATCTGTCGGGAGTTGGCGCCGGCGCCTTTCGAGATCACGAGCGGAAGAACGCCGAGGATGAAGGCGAAGGCGGTCATGAGAATGGGGCGCAGCCGGACGCGGGCGCCGGCGAGAGCCGCGTCGACGAGCGAGGCACCACGCTCGTATTCTTCCTTGGCGAACTCGACGATCAGAATGGCGTTCTTGGCGGCCAGGCCGATCACCATGACTAGGCCGATCTGGGAGAACACGTCCAGCTCGAGCCGGCCGAGCCAGAGCGCGCCCACGGCGCCCAGGACGGCGATGGGCGTGCCGAGCAGGACGCCGAACGGCAGAGTCCAGCTCTCGTACTGGGCGGCCAGGAGCAGGAACACCACGAGCAGTGAGAAGCCGAAGACGGCCAATGGAGGGATGCCTTCCGCCGCCACCTTTTCCTGGAACGACATCCCCGAGTAGTCGAAACCCATGTCGCGGGACATGGTTTCCGCGAAGACTTCCTCGAGCGCCCGCATCCCCTGCCGGGTGCTGTAACCGGGCGTGAGGATGCCGTTGATCTGGGCCGCCCGGTACTCGTTGAACCGCGTGGTGAACTCCGGGCCGTTGATCTGCTTCATGGTGACCAGCGTGGACAGCGGCACCGGGTGGCCGGCGGCGTTGCGAACGTAGAACCGGCCGACGTCCTCGGCCCGGGTCCTGAACTCGCCCTCGGCCTGGACGTACACCTGCCAGACCCGCCCGTACTGGTTGAAGTAGTTCACGAAGGCGCCGCCCAGGAACGCCTGGAGGGCCTGGTAGACCGAGGCCAGCGTGATTCCCTGCTTGAGGACCTTGTCGCGATCGACCTCGGCGAAGAACTGCGGCGCGCTCGGCAGCAGCGTGGTGAAGAGCCGCGCGAACTCGGGCCGCTTTCGCGCGGCCGCGAGGAACTTGACGGTATTCTCGGCCAGGAACGCGGGATCCCTGCCCGCGCGGTCCTCCAGCATGAAGGTCACGCCACCGGAGGTGCCGATGCCCGGGATGGCGGGGGGCGCGAAGGCGAAGGCCTGGGCCTCAGCCACACTGGCCAGCCGTTGGTTGAGCTGCCGTATGATCACGTCGGCCGTGAGCCCCTTCTTGTCCCGCGCATCCCAGTCGTCCAGCGTGATGAAGTAGAAGCTGTTGTAGGTCGTCGTCACCAGGCTCAGCAGGCTGAAGCCCGCCACGCCCGTGTAGTATTTGATGCCGGGCGTCGTCTTGAAGATGGCGTCGAGTTTGTCGTTGACGGCCGCGGTGCGGTCCAGCGACGCGGCCAGGGGAAGCTGGACGTTGGCGAAGAAATACCCCTGATCCTCGTCGGGGACGAAGCCGCCGGGAAGCCGAGTGGCGACGAGGCCGGCGAACACGGCGACGACGAGGAGGAGGACCATCGAGAAGGCCGATTTTCGGATCAGATGGCCGCAAGCACCGACGTAGCCGTCGGTGGCGCGGGCGAACCACCGGTTGAAGCCACGGAAGAACGCTCCCAGCGGGCCGCGCATCTCCCGCCGCGGCCGCAGGAGCAGCGCCGAGAGCGCCGGGCTCAGCGTGAGCGCGTTGAACGCCGAGATCAGCACCGACACGGCGATCGTCACCGCGAACTGCTGATACATCCGCCCCGTGATACCCGGGATGAATGCCGTCGGCACGAACACGGCGGCCAGGATGAGCGCGATCGCCACCACCGGTCCCGAGACCTGCTCCATCGCCTTGAAGGCGGCGTCGCGGGGCGAGAGCCCCTGCTCGATGTGATGCTCGACCGCCTCGACCACCACGATGGCGTCGTCCACCACGAGGCCGATGGCCAGCACGAGGCCGAAGAGGGACAGCGTGTTGATCGAGAAGCCCAGGAGCGGGAAGACCATGAAGGCGCCGACCAGCGCCACCGGCACCGCCAGCAGCGGGATCAGGGTCGCGCGGAAGCCCTGGAGGAAGACGAAGACGACGATGACGACCAGGGCGAGCGCCTCGACCAGTGTCTTGACGATCTCCCGGATCCCGGCGCTCACGGCCAGGGTCGTGTCGAGCGACGTCACGTAGTCGAGGTCGGCAGGGAACCGCCCCTTGATCCCGTCCATCAACTTCGTCGCGCCCTTCATGGTGTCGATGGCGTTGGAGCCGGGAAGCTGGTAGACGGCGATGAGGGCGGCCGGCTGGCCGTTCAGGCGGCCCCGTCGGATGTAGTTCTGCGCGCCGAGCTCCACGCGGGCGACGTCCTTGACCCGGACCAGCGCGCCGTCCGGCCTCGCCCGCACCACGACGTTTTCGAATTCCGCGAGGCTCGCCAGGCGACCTTGCGCCAGCACCGTGTACGTGAATTCCTGGCCGGGGGGCACCGGGTCGCCGCCAAGCTGTCCCGACGGGTTGACGGTGTTCTGGCCCAGCAGGGCGGCGGCGATCTCGTTGACCGTGATGTCGAGCTTCGCCAGCGTGTCGGGATTGACCCAGAGACGGATGGCGTACTGGGAGGCTCCGAAGATCTGCACCTGGCCGATGCCGGGCACGCGCGTCATCGGGTCGTTGATGTTGACGTACGCGTAGTTGGCGAGGAACAGCGGGTCATACGTGCCCTTCGGCGAGTACAGCACGAAGAGCCCCAGCGGGCTCGTGACGGACTTCGTGACACTGACGCCCTGGTTCACCACGTCGGGCGGCAGCTGGGAGGCGGCCTGCGAGTATCTCAGGTTGGCGAGCACCTGGTCGACGCTCGGGTCGGTGGTGACGTCGAAGTCCACCCGCAATTGCATCTGGCTGCCGGCGGCCTGGTTGAGCGAGTACATGTAGAGCATGTTGTCCACGCCGCTCATCTGCTGCTCGATCGGCGTGGCGACCGACTGCTCGAGCGTCACCGCGTCGGCGCCCGGATAGCGCGCGGTCAGGAGGATCTCCGGCGGAGCGATGTTCGGGTACAGCGCGATGGGAAGCTGCACCATCGCGACGAGGCCGATGATCACCATGAGGATGGAGATCACCATGGCGACGATGGGCCGGTTGATGAAGAACCTGGCCATCGTAGTCCTACTTCGCCGGGGCGGGTGCCGTGGCTGGGCTCGTCTCGGCGCGAACCTTCTGGCCGGGTCGAACGCGATCGGCTCCCTCGACGATGACCCGCTCGCCGGGCTTCAACCCCTGCGCGACGATCCACAGTGAGCCAACGCGCGCATCGACCTGGACTGCCCGTACGTCGACCGTCTCGTCGGGCTTGACGACGGCGACCTGGTGGACTCCCTGGACGTCCTGCACGGCCCGCTGGGGAACGAGGAGCGCGTTCTTCCGCACCTCGACGACCGCCCGTACCTTGGCGTATTGGCCGGGGCGCAGCACGTTGCCGGGATTGGGAAAGACACCCCGGGCCAGCACCGTGCCAGTGGTCACGTCGACCTGTCGATCCAGGGCGGCGGCCCTCCCCTGCGTGGGGTAGACGCTTCCGTCGGCCAGGATCAGCTTCAGCTCGATGTCCCGAGGCGCGCGCGGATCGGCGTCCCATCGGCGGAACACGGCAAGCGCCCGCTGCTCGCTGATAGGAAACTCCGCGTAGATGGGATTGACCTGCGAGACGGTTGTCAGGGCCGTGACGTCGGTCGGGCCCACGAAATCCCCGATGTTCGCGCCGCGGAACCCGGCGATCCCGTCGACCGGCGACATCACCCTGGTGTAGCCGAGGTTGAGCCGGGCGTCGGCGAGGGCCGCCCGAGCAGCGGTGACATTCGCCTGCTGTGTCTGCACGTCAGCCTGCGCCTTCTCCAGCGCCGCCTCCGCCTGGGTCACGCTGGCCTGGGCGTTCAGCACCGCGGCGCGCGCGGCCGCAGCCGCGGCCAGATTCGCGAGATTGCTTTGCACCGCATTGTCGAGCTCCTGCTGGCTGACCGACCCGCGCTGCGCGAGCGGCGTGTAGCGGGCGACGTCGAGCTCCGTCTGACGCTGCGTGGCCTCCGCCCGCTTGACCTGGGCCTCGTTCTGTACGACGGTGGCCCTGGCCTGCTCGACCTGCGCCCGACTGGCGCTGACCTGGGCCGTGGCCTGGCTCACCTGCGATTCAGCCAGGCGGAGCTTGGCGTCGGCCTGATCGGCGGCGGTCTGAAACGGCCGCGGATCGACCTGGAACAGAAGGTCGCCGCTCTTGACGAGGGAGCCCTCCTTGTAATCCTGGCTCACGAGGTGCCCGCTGACGCGGGCACGGATCTGGGCGTTGATGTACCCCACCAGGGTTCCTACCCACTCCGAGGAGATCGGCACGTCTCGCTCGACCACGGCCTCGATCTTGACGACCGGTGGCGGGGGCGCTCCGGTGGCCCGGGACGTGTCGCCGCAGCCGGCGGCGAGAGCCGCGACTACGACGATCAGCAGGTCTCCCCGCAAACAGCGCGCGACGCACACAGCAAAGGCGAACAGGGAATTCACAAGGCCTCCTTGACCGGCCAGTCACCCGCAATCGTTCGGACGAGCTCCGTCATCAGGGTCCCGGAAGCAATCAGGTGAGCGCCGCTGCAACGCAGGAGCGCCAGGAGGTACTGCCCCGCCCGATCGACGTGCTCGACCGCCGTCAAATCGAGATAGAGTCGGCGCCCGTCGCCTATCGAGTGGGCGGCGCGCCAGGACTCTTCAAGCTCCGTGACCCACGTTCCCGCGAGATCGCCCTCGAGCTTCAGGCAGATACGGTCCGACTCGGGGGTCACTGTGATCCTGAGCATCGTCTTGTCCGCAGGAGGAGAAGGGCAACTGCCATGCCGAACGTCTCGACATGTCGCGTCGTTCCGCAACTGGCCCACCCGGAAGGCGGGGAGCGTTGAGGCCGCCGGCGGTCATGCCGGATGCGCCAACGCGGTAGCGCCAACGGGCGGCCAACTGCCAACGGGTTGGCACCGGCCCTATACCCTCGGACGATCGATGCCGAGCCTTTTCATCCTGCGACGTCGTCATCCTCAAGGAGCAGCCGGACGAAGCGCTTGCGACAAGTACGTCGGCTCCAGCCTGGAACGGACGATGCCGAGCTTTTTCATCCGGAATTGGAGCGTGGATCGGTTCATTCCCAGGCGAGCCGCCGCACCCCGTGCACCGGCGACCACCCACTTGGTGTCCGTCAGTGTCGCGACGATGTGACCGCGTTCCGCCTCTTCCAGCGTCTGCGGCTTGCCATTGTGCTGCCCGGCGGCCACACGCAGTTCGAGATCGCCGAGGGGAACTCGCAAGACGGGTCCCGGGGACAGGATGACGGCGCGTTCGATCAGGTTCTGCAGCTCACGAATGTTTCCCGGCCATCGGTATCGCGTCAGGGTCTCCATCGCCTCGGACGGGATCGTCTCGATGGCCCTGTTCATCCGACGGGCGTAGTGTTCGACGAAATGCCGCACGAGCAATGGGATGTCTTCCGGACGCTCGTGCAGCGGCGGAACGTGAATGGGGAAGACGTTGAGGCGATAAAACAGGTCAGCCCGAAACTTCTGCTCGTCGACCATCGCGAAAAGATCGCGATTCGTGGCCGCGATCAGTCGAGCGTCGGTGCGGAGCGTGCGGCTGCTTCCCAATCTCTCGAACTCCCGCTCCTGAAGGACGCGGAGGAGCTTCGTCTGGAGATCGAGCGGGATCTCGCCGACTTCGTCCAGGAACACCGTCCCGGCGTTGGCGAGCTCGAATCGTCCGATGCGCTGCGCGATCGCGCCGGTGAACGCGCCTTTCTCGTGGCCGAACAGCTCGCTTTCCAGCAATCCGGTCGGGATCGCGGCGCAGTTCAGCTTCACGAAGGCCTTCGCACGCCGCGGGCTCAGGTTGTGGATCGCGCGCGCGATCAGCTCTTTCCCCGTCCCCGTTTCGCCGTAGATCAGGACCGTCGAATCCGTGGGCGCCACGGTCTCGGCGTTCTTCAGCACGCGACGCAGCACCGCGCTCTTGCCGACGATTTCTTCGAAGTTTCGCTCGGTCCGGATCTCGTCTCGCAGGTAGACGCGTTCCTCGGCCAGCTTGTCCCTCAGGCTGCGAACCTCGCTGTAGGCCAGGGCGTTCTCCACCGCGACCGCGATTTGATTGGCGACTTGCATCAGGAAGTTGATCTCGTCCTCCGTGTAGACCTTGTCCTCGCGGCGCCGGAGTCCGAGCGTGCCGAGGATGCGATGGCGGCTGGCCAGCGGAAGGACGCAGCCGACTGTGAAGCCGAGCTCGAGCCACTTCGGATTGAGCTCGAGCCCGCTCTCGAGCACGTCCGCAACTCTGCCGACCCATGCTTTCCCGGTCCGAAACACGTGCGCGGCGATGGTGCCCTGCGCGTCAATCAGCGCGCCCTCCTCGAGGATGTCGCGACCATTCTGACAGTCGAGAGCATAGGCGCGAAGATGGCCGGCGTCGGCGTCCGGCAGCGCGACCACCGCCGAGTCGGACCGCATGACCCGCCGCGCGCTCCTCATCACCGCCGTCAGGACGTCGCGCAGTTCGAGGTTCGACACGAGTGAATTCGTGAGCTCGAGCAGGAGCGTCAGCCGATCCTGCTCTTCACGTAGCTGCTCATGGCTCAGCGCGTTATCCAGCGCAAGGGCGACCTGGTCCGCGACAACCGTCAGCAGACGGACGTCGGCGTCCGAGTAGGCGTTGGCACGTCGTGAGGCAATCTCGAGTTTTCCCAGCGACCGGTAGGCCGTTGTCACGGGCACAGCGCAGGCGGACAGGAAACCCTGGGTCGCGTGATCCGGTGGAACAGCGCACTCACCCTCGAGCACGTACCAGCAGGGCTTATTCGCGCCGTCTCTGTTCAACAACAGACTCACGCAATCGAAGGCCAGCAGCGGCCGCAGGGCGTCTGGAATGGCCCGCAACAGCTCCTCGACGTTCCGTGGCCCTTTCAGGGCGTGAAGGATTCCGAGCGTCATGACCGAACCTCCGGTGAGCTGGTTGGCTGTCATGGGTACGTTGCCGCCTTCGAAACTAGGCTGTGCGGAGGCGGGAATCGTGACCGCTCGGTGGTCTTTCGGTGGAGAATCGGTGTCCGTTCGGTCGGGGCGGCAGGAGGCGATCAATGAGAGCATGCTAGGTCCTCCCGAGTCGTCCTACGTTTCGATCGCAACAGCGTCCGAGACATCGCAACGATCGTGCCGCGCGCGACATCACGAAGGCAGTCCTCCAAACCATTGTTTTTGCGGTTGGAATCCCAGCGAGGCGCATGACGCGGCAGTCAGGTCAGGCGTGCGAGATTCGGACGGCGGCCGAAATCCGGACACCGCACAACTCAGGAGTTAAATTCTTCATCCACCTTCCAGGTCTGCGCCGCAGCGGACACCAGCATCGTACGCGTACGCGCGGTGGCGCCGGCGCGCCAGAGTGGCTCCCGGGCCCCACGCACCGAAGTCGGGCCGCCGGTCGTGCACTTTTCGGCCAGATCGTTCCGGGGATCCCAGAGTGGTCGAGGATTCACGCTGATGAGTTCTGTGCTCACGCCTGCAGAACCGGCGCCCTGCGGAACCGTTTCACCGTGGCGATGGTCAGCAGAATGAATAGCGCCAGAACTACCAGTTGCATAATCACGAATGGCGGCTCGGTCTGCTTGGGAGCCATCGCCTTGAGTACTGAGACCTTCAAGAAAGCCTGGACGACCCCGACGAAGACGTTCAGGTAGAGCGCGATGGCGGCGCAGACGATGTGCACCGTACGCCAAGCGCCCGCGAGGTGAACGCCATAGCGAGCAACGATCGCGACCGCCAGGCCGACCAGCGAGATGATTCCGACCTTGTGTGACGGCAACAGATGGTCGACCGGGAACCCGAACCCCGTCACGCTCGTGGCCACCGTAGTGGCGAGGAACAGCGCCGTCCACCCATCGAGCTGTCGTCCGGTGAGGAGGCCGAACAGGACCACGAATCCTGCGCCGATTCCGACCATGCTCAACAACACATGCACGAAGGTGAATGTCGATGTCGTCATTCCCCAAATCACCATGTGCCTCCCCTCTTACACTTGTGCCATGCCGCCATCCACAAACAATTCCGTGCCCGTGATGTAGCTGCTGTCGTCGGATGCAAGAAACACCACGGCCTTGGCGATTTCATCGGGTGTACCGAGCCTGCCGAGCGGAACACTGTTGGAAATCATCTTCAAGCGTTCCTGGCCTGTTTCTGCGGAAGCCAGCAGGTCACTCAGTCCGGGCGTGTCGATGGAACCCGGGCTCACCGCGTTCACGCGAATGCCGCGATCCTTTAAGTCCGTTGTCCATGTCCGCGCGAACGAACGGACGGCGGCCTTTGTGGCGCTATACACACTATTCGACGAGAACCCTTTGCTGGCGACGATGGACGCATTCAGGATGATAGAGCCACCATCCGGCATCAGCGGAAGCGCCTTCTGCACTGTGAAAAGGAGGCCTTTCACATTGATGTTGAAGATCGAGTCATAGTACTCCTCAGTAATCGTTCCGAAGCGGGCATACCTTGCAACACCGGCATTCGCAAACACAATATCGAGCTTGCCCTTCTCCCGCTTGATTTGTGCGAAGAGGCGATCGAGATCGTCAAGGTTCGACACGTCTCCTTGTACGCCGGTTACATTTTTCCCGATCTCCTCTACCGCCGCCGCTAACTCCGGATCACGGCGCCCCGTAATGAAGACGTACGCGCCTTCGTTGACAAATTGCCTCGCCGTCGCAAGGCCAATGCCGCCATTGCCACCAGTAATGAGTGCAGCTTTTCCTTCGAGCTTACCCATGTATTTCTCCTTCTTCTCATTTATGGTCGGCGTACACCGCCTCTGGATCTCTGTCCGGGATACGGGTCCGTTTAAGCCAGGCCGCGGCCGAAAGAAATGTTCTCGCCCGAGGTCTCGTAGAGCATGGTCAAGAGATCGCTTCTCCTTGGGACGGCCAAAGATAAACGAGGAACCGCGCTCGACACCCTGCCGAGACGAGCCTCGTCGTACTGTCCTTCGAGTACATGGATTTTGGCGAGGGGCACCTCTTATGTGCCGCTCCGCCTGCCTCTTGGGACGTCGGTCGAACCCAGGTGGATTCAGGAGCCGAATGGCGATGCATCCAGTAACATGTAGCTGCATATAATATGCTTGCGCGTCGGCGGCGTCGCGAGTAGCATGACGCCATGCACGGAGGAGGTACTAGGCCGACGAACGGACCGGACGGCGAACGGCTGTCCCCCTGTGTCTGCAGCACGCTCCGCATGGTGAGCCGGGCCCTAACACAGCTGTACGACGACGTCCTGCGGCCGAGCGGTCTGCGGGTGACTCAGTTCAGCATTCTTGCGACCATCGGACGCCTCGGTGAGGCGAACCTGAGGCAACTCGAGTACCTGCTCGCCATCGACCAGACGACGCTGACGCGGAGCCTCAACCTCCTGGAGCGGGCTCGTGTGATCGAGCGTGTTGCGCACCCCGACGCGCGCGTCAAGTCGATGAAACTTTCATCTAAAGGGAGAAGGGCCCTGGAGGCCGCGCGTCCGCTCTGGGCCCGCGCTCAAGCCAGGGTGCTCCGCGAGTGGGGTACGACGGCATGGGCTGACACGCAACGGCGGCTGGCCCACTTGCTTCGTGTCGCCGTCAAGAAGAGGCCGAGCCGGAGCCGGAGTCGTGTCCAGCCGAGCCGCGCACGAACGCACGAAGAGGAATGAGTCTGGTGGCCGGGTGAGGGATCTGATGTCCATCGATAGACGGATGCGCGGGCGCGTGCATTACGGCTGGATCGTCGTGGCGGTGACGTTCGTGACCCTCCTGGCCGCCGCTGGCATTCGGTCCGCGCCTGGTGTGCTGATGATCCCGCTCGAGCGCGAGTTCGGGTGGACGCGCGCGACCGTGTCGTTCGCGGTCTCCATCAACCTGCTCCTCTACGGCCTGTCCGGGCCGTTCATGGCTGGACTGATGGACCGGCTCGGCATCCGGCGCGTCATGGTGACGTCGCTCGCGCTCGTCGCCGCCGGCGTCGCCCTCACGACCCTGATGACCGCGTCGTGGCAGCTCGCGCTGCTGTGGGGCGTGGTGGTCGGACTCGGCACTGGCACCATGGCCTCCGTCCTCGGGGCCATGGTCGCCAACCGCTGGTTCACGGAACGCCGCGGTCTCGTGCTGGGTCTGCTCACAGCCAGTTCCGCCACGGGCCAGCTCCTGTTTTTGCCTCTGCTTGCGTCGATGGTGGTGAACCTCGGCTGGCGAAGCGCCGTCCTGCTGGTGGCCGGCGTCGCGCTCGTGGTTCTGCCGCTCGTGGCCTTGCTCATGCGTGACGACCCTCGTGACGTCGGCCTTCGCCCCTTCGGCGAGCCCGACGCGCCGATCACGCCGCGGCCGCCGCGCGCCGCGATCGCCGCTCCGCTGGTCGGCCTCGCGCTCGGGCTCCGCTCGCGCGACTTTTGGCTGCTGGCGGGGAGTTTCTTCATCTGCGGCCTCAGCACCAACGGCCTCATCGGCACGCATCTGATCCCCGCCACGATGGAGCACGGCATCTCCGAGGTCACCGCGGCGAGCCTGCTCGCCTCCATCGGTGTGCTGGACATCCTCGGCACCACCGTCTCGGGCTGGCTCTCGGACCGCTGGGACAACCGCTACTTGCTCTGCTGGTACTACGGCCTCCGCGGCCTCTCGTTGCTGTTCCTGCCCTACGCGTTCGGCTCGGCCTACCTCGGCCTCGCCGTCTTCGTGATCTTCTACGGCCTCGACTGGGTTGCCACGGTACCGCCGACCGCGCGCCTGGCGGCCGACACCTTCGGCCGCGAGAACGTGGGGATCATGTTCGGCTGGATCGCTGCCTCTCACCAACTCGGCGCCGCGACGGCCGCCTATGGTGGCGGCTTGTTGCGCACCTGGCTCGGCGACTATCAGGTGACCTTTATGAGCGCCGGCCTCGTTTGTCTGATTGCGGCCGGCTTGGTGCTTCGCATCGGCCAGGCGTCGCGGCCGGTGCGGGCGCGAGCGGTGGAGGTCGCCGGAGCCTGAGCCTCCGGGTCCGGTGCTCGCTCGCGCTCGCGGCGGCGCTGCTCGCGGCGCTCGCCGTCCCGCGCGGGGCACTCGCTCACGCCTACCTCGTCGAGTCCGATCCACCCGATCTCTGCGCGGGTGTGCCCGCGCCGCCCGCCGACTCGCGCTGCGTCACCGGCGTCGTCATCGCGACACCGCCGTCCGTGATTCGCCTCACGTTCAACGAGCGGGTGCAGCCGATCGGGCGCGGCATCCGCGTGGTGGCGCCCAGCGGACGGCACGTGGAGCGCGGGCCCGCGCGCGCAAGCGGTGCGAGCGTCAGCGTCGATGTGGGCGCGGCCGAGCCGGGGACGTACGTGGTGAGCTGGCGTGTCGTGTCCGGGGACGCCCAGCCCGAGCGGGGGCGGTTCGCCTTCAGCGTGGGCCGGCCAACGGCAACCCTCGCGGCGCTCCCGGACGACAGGCGAACGGCCACGCGCTCGGGATTCGTGCTCGCGGTCGTGGGCCGCGCGCTGCACTTCCTCGGTTACGCCCTCGGCTTCGGCAGTCTCGCGTTCCGCTGGCTCGTGCTTCGCCCGCTCGGCGTCCCGCACGTCGCCGCGTTCGATCGCGCGCTGTGGCGGCTCACCCGATTGGGGGTGGTGGCGCTCGTGCTCGCGGAGCCGCTCGTCGTGCTCGGCCACGCGTTGCGCCTGGGCATTGCGGGCGATGCCGACGTGCTGGCGGATGTGCTGGAGTCGCGCGTGGGGTTGGTGACCGGTCAGCGGCTCGGTATCGCTCTCGCGCTGTGGGCGATGCTGACCGCGCTCGAGACCGGCTCGAGCATTACGCTGAAGCTCGCCCTCGCGCTCGGGATTGCCCTCGCGGTGATCGATGGCCAGGCCGTGCACGCCGTGAGCGTTCGCCCCCTCGCCGCTGGCCTCGTCACGAACGCTCTCCACGTCGCCGCGATGGGGACGTGGGTGGGCGCGGTGCTCGCGCTACTCGTGGCGTGGCGGGCCGCAGGTGTCAGCACGTTTCGCGCGGCCATCGCGGGGCGGGCGGGGCGGGTCGCGACCATTGCGCTCCTCGTCGCGATGGGAAGCGGCACGCTGCTGTCATTCCAGCACCTCACGGGAACGGGCGACCTCGCCAGAACGTTCTACGGGCGCGTCATCGTGGCGAAGCTCGCAACGCTGATCGTGGTACTCGCCCTCGCGATGGCCGCCCGACGGAAGGGCGTCGGCACGCCCGAGCGCTGGTGGCAGGGAGAGCTCGCCGCGCTCGTCGCGGTCCTGCTCCTCGCCGCCGCGCTGGTGTCGCTGCCACCGCCCGCCTAAGCGGCTCCGCGGTCGGT
>WNFC01002850.1_pt1 | contig 18653 bp, 9 predicted proteins | sample 5400541 | NCBI WGS metagenome assembly WNFC01 (sample SAMN13153342, study PRJNA577476) | soil metagenome | isolation source: 120 cm saprolite under Douglas fir tree site 2 hole 2 replicate 1 | place: USA:California | collected 2015-04-18 | reverse complement strand
TCGAAGCCGCCCGCAAAGCTACGGCCTGGGCAAAGAACTCTGCGCACAACCGGGCCCAGGTTCTCTATTACATGGCGGAGAACCTCTCGCTACGCCGCGACGAAATTGCTCAGCGACTCGCAGCAGCCGTTGGAGAGGCACCCGCCGCCGCTGAAGTAAACGCGAGCATTGAACGCATCTTCTCCTATGCCGCTTGGGCAGACAAATTCGATGGCGCGGTACATAATCCGCCATTTCGTAATATCGCGATCGCGATGAATGAGCCGATTGGAACCGTGGGCATCATTTGTCCGCAGGAAGCACCACTGCTTGGATTCCTCTCGCTGGTCTTGCCCGCGATCGCTGCAGGAAATACGGTAGTTGCTGTCCCGTCGGAGACCTATCCGCTGATCAGCGGCGATCTGTATCAACTCTTCGACACCAGCGACCTTCCTGGCGGTGTGGTTAACATCGTCACTGGATACTCAACCCAACTCCTCAAAGTTCTAGCCGAGCACGATGATGTGGACGCAAGCTGGTGCTTCAGCGATGAAGCCAGCGCCTATGCGGCGAAATCGTGTTCGACTGGAAACTTGAAGCAAGTTTTCACCAATGAAGGCCGCGCGATTGATTGGTTCGACGTGAAACAAGGCGAAGGTCGATGGTTCCTCCAGCACGCCACCCAGGTGAAGAATATCTGGGTCCCCTACGGCGAATGACCGCGACGGCCTGACCAATGAAGCGCACTCGCACGCCACGAATAAAGATCTGTTGCATCAGTAGTGTGGAAGAAGCCGCGCTGGCGGTTGAATGCGGCGCATCCGCGGTGGGCTTGGTCTCGAACATGCCCAGTGGTCCCGGCGTAATCAGCGAAGATCGCATTGCCGAAATTGCCTCTACGATTCCCCCGCCCGTCGGGTCTTTTCTGCTCACCTCGAAGCAGGACACCGAAAGCATCGTCGCGCAACACCGCCGCTGCCGGACGAACTGTATTCAACTCTGCGATCGGCTCACGCGTGGCTCCCATCGAGATCTCAAGTCAGCTTTAGCGGGAATTTCCATCATTCAGGTTATTCACGTCACCGGTCCGGAATCGGTCGAAGAAGCAGTAGCAGTGGCGTCGCTGGTGGACGCACTGCTGCTTGATTCCGGCAATCAGTCCCTTGCAGTGAAGGAACTTGGCGGCACGGGTCGAATCCACGACTGGACGTTGAGCCGGCAGATTCGGGAGCAAGTCAACATCCCAATTTTCCTTGCAGGTGGTCTCTCTTCCGAGAATGTGCGGCAAGCGATTGAAGGAGTGGGCCCATTCGGCTTGGATGTGTGTTCGGGCGTTCGTACCAATGGAAACCTGGACCGCGCAAAACTTATCCGCTTCTTCGAGGCCGCGAACGCCGCCGCGCAGTAACCGCCCGGCCTCATCGGTCGCGCTCTGAATTACATTGACAGCATTCGAGAGTGCTGACTAGACTCGGCCTTCTTCAATTTCGATTTCCGATGCCGAAGCGAATCTGAACGAACTCCAGGAACCCTGATGATCAAACGTCCTCGAATTGCAGTCGTTGGAAGCGCAAATATTGACTTGACGACTTTTAGTGACCGCTTTCCGAAAGCTGGCGAAACCATTTTTGGGCAGAAATTCGATCTCGGCTTTGGAGGTAAGGGAGCAAATCAGGCGGTGGCCTCACGACTCTGCGGCGCGGACGTGTTCATGGTGGCCAGGGTGGGCGATGACCTGTTCGGTCCTGCGACGATCCAGAATTTTCAGAAACTTGGAATCGATGCCACCCACATAAAGCAGATCGAGGGAGTTTCCAGTGGCGTAGCGCCGATTTTCGTTGAGCCCAGCGGCCAGAATCGGATCTTCGTGGTCAAAGGCGCGAACGATCTGCTCAAACCTGCGGACGTGGATGCTGCTGCCGATCTGCTCCGAACGGTCGATTGCATGGTCCTGCAGTTCGAAATTCCGCTGGAAACCGTGTATTACAGCGTCAGCTTCGCGCATAAGAACAACATTCGCTGCATCGTCAATCCCGCACCCGCCCAGCCGATCGACATGAATGCTTTAAGCGGACTCGACTACTTTGTTCCGAATGAAAGTGAGGCTGAAGCCATCACGGGACTGCCGGTGCGTAACGTGGAGGAGGCCAAAAGGTGCGCCGAGAACCTGCTTTCGGGAGGCATCAAACGGATCATTCTCACCCTGGGAGCAAACGGCTCATTGCTGGCGAGTCACGAAGGCATGGAGCACATCCCGGCCTTCAGCGTGAACAGCATCGACAGCACGGGCGCGGGAGACGCGTTCATCGGTAGCTTCGCCGTATTTCTTGGCGAGGGTCTGCTGGAACGCGAAGCGGTTCGCCGTGCCAATCTCTATGCCGGACTCTCAACCACCGGCGTGGGGACTCAGAAATCATTCTACGATCGCGCGCGCCTTGATGCGGAATGGACGGCCCGAACGCGGAACTAGATTCTTTTCCGAGCAACCCCTGACCGCACAGTGCGATTTCTAGGAGCGATGGTCGTTCTCGGCGCGACAGACCCCGGCATAGACCAGGTTGAGGTCGATGGCGCTCGTTTCCTAAAGCTTGCTTCTAGATCTCGTGGGAATCAAACCAACCCGCCGCCGTTTCTTCGATGAATCAGTCCGGGAAATTGGCGCGTCTAGTACTTATCTGCTACCGAAAAGTCTTGACTTTCGATTGATCGGCCATTTATAAGGCCGTTCTACGGTCCAAGACCTCCCAGTTCATGCGAAGCGGGACAGTCCGCTCATCGTTCGGTGTGGGGACCGCCGGAAGGGGTTCTAATGCTGAAGAAAAAGGCGCTTCTTGTAGCGTTTTTCTGTTCGTTCGTCTGTCCACTCTTGTACGGACAGGCGACCGGCAGTTTTTCGGGTACCGTGACGGACAAAGCGGGCGCCGTAGTCTCGGGCGCGACGGTGAAGGCCACCTCGCAAGGCACCGGCATTTCTCGCGAGGCGAAGACCGACGATTCAGGACATTACCTGATCCCTCTGTTGCCGGTCGCGTTTTACACGATTCGAGTCGAGTCCCCGGGTTTCGGCGCTGCGGAACAGAAAGACGTCCGGTTGCAAGTCGACGAACATCGCGAACTGGATTTCACGCTCGCGCCCGCGTCGGTCACATCTTCGGTCGAAGTCAGTGCAACGGAAGTGGCAGTCGAGACCGCGAACCCGACCCTCGGTCAAGTTATTACGTCGGAGCAGGTCGCCGAGCTTCCGCTCAATGGACGCGATTTCGTGCAATTAGCCACCCTGACGCCGGGCACTACGCAGGAAACCAACCCCAACAGTTTCTTCAATGCTGGTCCGAGCAGTGAGGTATCGGCGCGCGGAACGTATTCCCTGTCGGTTGGCGGATCACGGGCCCAGAGTACTGATTGGCTGCTCGATGGCAACGACAATAATGAACTGACCGCGGGAGGCATTTCGATTCTGCCTTCGATTGATGCCATCCAGGAATTCAAGGTTCTGACCTACAACTACTCAGCGGAGTGGGGCACTCGAGCGGGTCCGACGGTATTGGTGACAACGAAATCAGGATCGAACCAGTTCCACGGGTCATTGTTCGAGTTCTTCCGAAACACAAAACTGGACGCCCGCAGTTACTTCGCCACAACGAAAGAACAATTCAACCTCAACCAGTTCGGCGGCGCGCTGGGCGGACCGATCCAGAAGGATAAGACCTTCTTTTTCATCGACTATCAGGCTAAGATGCAGCGGCATGGCATCCCGTTTACGGGCACCATTCCAACGCCCGCCATGAAAACCGGAGACTTTCGAGTCGATCCTTTCATCTTCAACCTCGCTAACCCCGGTTTCCTCGCCAACCCGTACGCCAACCCTGCCCCTACCACTGGTGAGCCTACAACATTCACGTGCGTTCCAGGCACTGAGACCTCGGCCAACCCGATATCTGAACCCGTAAACTCCCACGGAGGCCAGACAATCGGTGCTCCGTGCAATGTTATTCCGGCGGCGCTGATTGATCCGGTTGGGCAAAACATGATCAATCTGTACCCCACGGCCAGCTCGACTTTCTCTGCCTTGGGCACTAACTACTCGAATGTTCCCGTCCGGAAGTTGAACGAAGGGGAGTTCGACATCCGCCTGGATCACAATTTTTCCAGCAAAGACTCGGTGTTTGCGCGCTTCAGCTATGACCAGGCGACCTCGTTCGTCCCAGGCGGTTCGCCGGGATTTGCCGAAGCCGGAGCCTTCGCCAGCACTCAGAACATCACCAACCACGGGCGCAATGTGGCCATCTCTGAGACCCACATTTTCTCTGATCGCACCATTAACCAGTTCAACGCAGGCTTCAACCGGATTTTCAACCATATCCTGTCGTTTGGCGATCGTAGCTGCGAGTCGGCCATAGTTGGCATTGTCGATGCAAACATTAATAGCAAATGCCCGGGCGCACCGGCAGGCGTAACGCAGTCAACAAAGGACTGCATCAGTTGCGGACTGAGTTCGACCCTTATGGGCACTTACTGGGCGCTGGGTGATCGCGGATTTGCTCCCTTCCAGGGCGGGACCAACGTCTTCTCCATTTCCGACTCGTTCGATATGATTCGGGGCAAGCACAACATCCGGGTGGGTGGCAGCATCCGCGCTCAACAGATGAACGTGGAGACGAACGCCTTCCAGGATGGTTTCTTTATTAATTTTGGCGGATTTACTGGCGACGCGGCGGCAGACCTGCTTCTCGGCCAGGTAAGTGGTGCGATTCACGATCAGACGTTCGATGGCGCAACCACCGGTCGCCGATGGAAACTGTTCCGGCCTTTCGTCCAGGATGATTGGCGGGTGACTCCGAACCTGACTTTGAACCTGGGAGTAGCTTGGGCATTTGTCACGCCGATCACTGAGGCCCACAACCGCCAGGCGAATTTCGATTTTAAGACCGGCAAGTACCTGGTTGCCGGTTCGAACCCTGGTCTGAGCCTCTGTCCCGCATCGGCGTGCGTTCATACTGACGGGAGGGTCGGTATTCAACTGGACAAGACCGCTATCGAGCCGCGCATCGGACTGGCTTGGAAGCCGATGGGTAGCCAAAAAACAGCGATTCGCGCCGGGTATGCGATTTTCCATGATTCATCATGGAATCAGGGTGCGCAAGGACTGTGGGAGAACCCCCCGTATTTCGCCGAATCGGACAATTTCTATGGCTTCTTCGGTATCGGACCTTGCCCATTCGGAAACGCTACGGCGGCAAGCCCAGTCCAATGCGGTCTCGCCCAAAGTTTCACTGGACCTTTTGTCTTTACGTCTCCCCCCAATCCCCAGAGTTTCACCGGAACGATTCAGTCGCAGAATCTTGATTTCAAGCAAGGAATGGTGCAGCAATTCAACCTCAACGTTGAGCACCAGCTACCGGGCAACATTGTGCTGACGGCGGGCTACGCTGGATCGCGCAGCACACACATTTTGGTGGATGGGTTGAACTTGAATGTCGCGTCCCCTAAGGCGTGCCCCGGCGGCAGCAATCCTGTTCCAGGCTACACGCTGGGCTGTGGGATTACGGCCGCCCCGTACGGTCCTTTCACGACGGTCGCAAACAATAATGACGTGGGTCGGGCCCGCTACGATTCTTTGCAAATCAAAGCCGAGACGATGAGTGCGCGGCATGGTATCTACGCCCTCTTGGGCTACACCTACGCTCGCACTTTCGACTCCGGGCTTCCAGATGGCCTTGGGAGCTTCCCGGGAGCTACTTATTGGCCCCTGCCCGGAACCCAGAAGGCGGACTGGGCCTTGTCGCAACTTAACCTTAACCACCAGTTCACGGCCAGCATTCTCTACAACTTGCCTTTCGGCAAGGGTAAGCAATTCGGCAGCAGTTGGAGCGGACCGGTTAATACAATCCTCGGAAACTGGGAAATCGATCTGATTGAAAGAGCCATTTCCGGTTTCCCGTTGTTCGTAGTCGACAGTAACAACGCCTCCGGAGTAGCTTTCAGTTGGAACGGGAACGGATTGAATCGGCCCGATATTGTTGGCGATCCAAACAAGGCAGGGAATGTGGCCGGGAATCCCGGCTGTATAGGACCTTCGCAGGTCCATACGCTCACGAACTGGTTCAATCCTTGCGCCTTTGTGCACAACTCGCTGGGTGAACTTGGCAACTCCAACCGCGCGCCGCTGTACGGGCCGCGCTATGTGAACACGGACATGTCCTTCATCAAGCACTTCCCGCTGCCCTACGAGAGTATGCAACTGGACTTCCGAGCTGAGTTCTTCAACATATGGAACCACCCGCACTTCTTCATGACCGGTGGTCCGAGCGGGATGCAGGATGTGAACGCGGCTTCCAGCTTTGGTGTTGTAAACGCTACTCTGAACGATCCTCGATTCATTCAGTTTGCCCTCAAGCTTAAATTTTAAGGGCAAGCTGGAGCGCGATCTCAATATCGCGGGGCAGATTGAGTAATCTGGCGGTGCCCAGTTCTACTCGATCTGCCCCTAAAATTTGCAATCAATCTTCTTCCCGGAGGAATGATGGGTAGTAGCTCGGCGAAACTCGCTGTCATATCTCTGCTGGTCGCTGTCTTATCAAATCTCTCCCTAGCTCAGAAGATCCAAGTCATTGTCGACCAGGACGCCCGCGGCCCCGGCACCAGCGACCAGCAGGCTATTCTCGTCTTCCTACAATCGGAGAAATTTGACGTGCTCGGCATCACCACCGTCAGCGGCGACCAGTGGGTGAAGGAAGAGACACAGCATGTCCTGCGCCTGCTGGAGATTGCTGACCGGACGGATGTTCCGGTGATCCAGGGGGCCGAATTTCCGCTGCTCAACTCAAAAGAAGAAACCGAACGATGGGAAGCTCTTTACGGAAAATTCGAATACAAAGGATGCTGGACCGACAGGTTCGAGGCGAATCGGTCCACAATTTACGATGAGCCTTACCATCCGCCCGACGTTGTGCCTCCCATGCGCGAAGGAGAGCCGCATATCAAAGCCCGTGCCGGCACGGCTGCGGAATTTATCGTGCAGATGGTGCACAAGTATCCGGGGCAGGTGGTGCTGTGGGCGGGCGGACCTCTGACGAATTATGCCTTAGCTCTAAAGCTTGACCCAGAGGTGGCGACGCTCGCGAAAGAGTTCGTCCTCATGGGCGGCGGATTGTACGCGGACAAAGGAGCAATCGACGCCGGCGCCATCGATGCCCGGCGCGAGTTCAACTGGTGGTTTGACCCAGAAGCGGCCCGCATCGTCCTGCGCGCGCCCTGGAAAAAACTCACGATCACACCCATCGATATTTCGGTCAAAACGCGATTCACTTCAGAAATGCAAGGCACCATCTCCAAGGCAGGCACGCCGGTTACACAATACTTGGATAAATATTCGTTGCCCGGCTACATGTGGGACGAAATCGCCGGCGTGGCTTTGATCGATCCATCGATTATCGCCGGACAAAAGCAGCTCTACATGGACATCGACGTCGATCACGGAGCCAGTTACGGCAAGACGATCTTCTGGGACTCCATCGCCAAGGTTCCACCCTACTTGCGCTTGGCGAACGTCCAACTTGATATTGATGCCCAGAAGTTCTACAAACTCTACATAGACTTGATGACCCGGCCTCCACACAGCAAATGACTCGTCTGCGTGCCACCAAACATTGCAGGTTCTTCCCGGCAATCCTATTGTTGCTCTTCCTCACAGCGGGCTCGTTCGCTCAGGCCGCACAGCGCCGCAAGGTGATTGTCAACGAGGATTTCTCTGGCCCCGGTGGCAGCAACCTGCAGACGCTTCTTGTGATGATCCAGTCCCCTCAGGTTGAGGTGTTGGGCGCCACCGTGGTTAGCGGAGACCAATGGCGCGATGAAGAGGTGGCGCACACGTTCCGCCTGCTCGAAATCATCGGTCGCACAGACATTCCTGTTGTGCCCGGTGCCGTGTTTCCGCTGGTCCGACGTCGCGAGGAAACTCAGCTGTGGCAGGAGCACTATGGAAGGGTAGCCTACGCGGGCGCATGGGATGACCGCTGGTGGCACGAACCGTTCGTCGTCCCAACGCTTCCGGAAGGAAAGCCTAGTGCCAAGCCCGCGGACGAAGACGCTGCTCACTTCCTGATCCGTATGGTCCACAAATACCCGCATGAGGTGACAATCTACGAGGGCGGACCGATGACCAACCTGGCGCTGGCCATCTCAATCGATCCGCAATTCGCTGAGTTGGCGCAAGAACTGGTCTTCATGGGAGGGAGCTTGAGCCCCCAGACCGACAATCCCGAGTTCGCCAACAATCCCCGGCACGAGTTTAATTTCTGGTTTGATCCGGAAGCGGCGCAGATCGTGTTGCGGGCGCCGTGGAAGAAGATCGTATGCACACCGACGGATATTTCGATCAAAACGCACGTGACGCCCGCCATGATGAAACAGATCGAAGCCAGTGGCACCCAGCTGGCGCACTACGTCGCGCGCTTTGCCATGTTTAATCCGGGTGCCGACATCATGTGGGACGAGCTTGCGGCGGCCGCATGGATCAATCCGACGCTGATCACCAAGCGCGAGACTCGCTACATGGATGTAGACCTCGAGCAAGGAGCCGGATACGGAAACACTCTGACTTGGACTGAGAAGGACAAGCCGAAGCTGGCTAGGCAGCCGGTTGAGATACAAGTAGATTTGGACACCCAAAAGTTCTATCAAATGTTTGTGAGCTTGATGACGGCGCCCACCCCTTCGGCTCACTGATAGCCTCCCGTCGTCTATTGAGGCTGCGAGCTAGAAGTTCGGTCTCGCAACTTATAAACAAACTGCTGAATCTCGTGGCGGTCGCGCTCGACTTCCTCTGCTCTTTCCCTTGATAGTTGGCTGTACAGCTGGAGCTCGCTCTTGGCTTTCGCAGCTTCACCAGTCTGCCGGTAGGCCTGTGCCAGGCGATAGTGCGCTTCTTCGAGATCAGGGCTGACTTCAATTGCCCGCTGGTAGGACGAGATTGCGTTGGAAAAGTCTTTCTGTTCCGAATACAAAATGCCAAGTTGCAAATAGCCTGCGCCAAGTTTCGGATCAAGACGGACGGCTTTCTCCAACAGGGCCTTAGCTTGCGCCACGTTTTCAGCGTCCTCGGGGCTCTTGCGTCGCTTCCAGAGGCTGACCGCGTAGTAGTAGTTGGCCATCGCATTTTCAGGCTGGAGCCTGGCAAATCGTCTCAGCTTTTCCATGAACAATTCCGACTGAGCGGTTTCGACCTCTTGGATTCTTCCCAGGAAAAGATAAGGCATGGGGTCATCGGGACTCAGGTCTGACGCCTCACACAGGCGAAGGACGGCACGCTCGGAGGAACCTTGCGAGTACCAGGCAGCGCCCAGACCGACCAGCATTCGGACCGAACGTGGGAACAGGCGATTGCCCTTGGTGAAAACTTCGACGGCCGGCTCAGCCGCGCGATGCATCAGCAGTTCAGATCCCCAATCGAAGAAATTGGGTTCGCTCGGGTCCAATTCCGCCGCGTGCTGGTACTCCTGAACAGCTTCGAGCGGATGTCCCCGCCTCTCTTCTACATCTCCGAGCAAGTGATGAAGTTTCGCCTGAGCCTGCTGAGCGCGGTCCCTACCAGCGAGCAAAGCTCGAACATTACTGCCTGCACGTTCGTACTCACCAACTGCCGCACACGCAAGCGCCAGTTCGTAGGCGTTTTCGAAGTCTCCAGGATTGAGCCGGGATGCGCGCTCAAGATAGGGAAGCGCCTCCCTGGCCTTTCCGTCAGCGATAAGCAATCTCCCCAGCCGGCGGTTTGCGGCAGAGTTTTCGGGCTCGCGCTCAACCGTCTCACGCAAAGACTTCTCTGCACTAGAGATGGATGTCTCGGGACGGGAACTGTCAGGCGATGTCCTGCCCAGGGAAACAGTTGCCTTCGCTAACGCTTCTTTATTTCGCACAGCCGTTTCGGAACCATGCCCGCCCAGATTCGTGGGGTCGGTAACGCCCGCCACAGTGAAGTTAGGTTCGTCAAAAAACTCTGGTGAGCCTGACTTCGGCGTTCTCGACAAAGAACTCTGCGGTGCCGACGATTGTTGCGCCGCCAACGTGAGATCGATGCTCTTCGCCTCTTTCGGTCCCAGCACAAGCGGACCGAAACTTGCCTCGCTGTGTCCAACCATCTCGGCGCGCAACGAATAGGCGCCTGGAGAAAGCGCCGCAAAACGGTAGTTTCCGTCCGAATCGGTTTGCGCGCTTAGCATTTGCGTTCCGCCTCTGATCTGTAGACAAACGCGGGCGCCGGCCAGCGGACGGCCCCGCGAGTCTCGTACAAATCCCTGAAGTGTAGCTGACTCGTCAGGCGGCTGAGATTGTCCGTGAAGTCCGAAAGGGACGAGAAACGCAATCACCACCAAAACGCAGGCGGCGATACGAAGGTTCCCGGATTGACTTGCAGTCACGCGGAAGCGGCCCATAACACAAGCCCGGATCGTAGAGGCAAAAGCGAATAATGCTGAGGTGCGTTGGTCCGCCATTCTAGTGGGTCGGGCAAAAATTCGCAATCGACGTTGAGCACCATCCGGTGGAGACCGAAAGATCTGCTCCACAAACAACGGGCATGCTCCACGCCGTCTCAAGAGATGTCAACTGACTGCGACCTCGATCCTCAAGAGCTGGCAACACCAGCTTCCTACCCATTACAATGGCAGTCCTTGCAAGCCAATTTTCTGGAGAGTCACAGTTATTTTCCGACAAGTTGTCTTGAAGTTTTCAATAATCCCCTAACCCTTGAGGTCGACATGAAATTCAGCCGAATATGGTTTCTGGTGGCAATACTGCTGATGACTTGCTTCACGTGCATGGGACAAAACAAGCGAAAGGTCATCATCGATCAGGATGCTGCCGGACCGGCTGGAACGGATCAGCAGGCGATACTCCTGTTGATCCAATCTCCACAGACGGAAGTGCTGGGGATCACCGTGATGACGGGGGATCAGTGGCTCAAGGCGGAAGTGGCGCACACCTTGCGTATGCTAGAACTCATCGGACGGACCGACATACCGGTCGTCTCGGGGGCCGAGTTTCCGTTGGTCAGGCGAAGGGAAGAAACGGAGCTGGCAGAGCAACAATACGGCTTTTTTGCCTGGCTGGGGGCCTGGACACCGAAGTTCTATCACCCGCCCGGCGAGTTAGGAGAGATGCCCGAGGGCAAGCCCAGCACCAAGCCCGCAGACGAAGATGCCGCGCACTTTCTGGTGCGCATGGTTCACAAATTTCCGCACGAGGTCACGATCTACGAGGGAGGGCCGATGACCAACCTGGCCCTTGCCGTCTCCATCGATTCTGAATTTGCGGGACTGGCCAAAGAACTGGTGTTCATGGGCGCGAGCCTGAATCCGCAGGCCACCGATCCCGAGTTCGTCAACTCTCCACGACGCGAATTCAACGTCTGGTTCGATCCCGAAGCGGCTCACATTGTGCTCCACGCCCCGTGGAAGAAAATTGTCTGCACGCCCGTTGATATTTCGGTTAAGACGAGAATGACGACGGATTTGATTAACCGGATTAAGGCCAGCGACACACCGGCCGCGCGCTATATCGGCCAATATGCTCGACTGCGTGGCGAATACAACTATTTGTGGGATGAGCTGGCTGCGGCCGCATGGCTCGACCCCAGTATCATCACGAAAAGAGAAACCCGCTTCATGGATGTCGACCTGGGCCGCGGCGCCGGCTACGGAAACACCCTGACCTGGAAGGATCGGGATAGGCCTAAACTCGAAGTCCAGTCGGTCGAGATACAGGATGATCTCGACACTGAGAAGTTTTACAAGATGTTTGTGGAACTGCTGACTGCACCAACGCCGCGGAAGAATTGACGCCGGGCACGAAGCCGAGTACAACTATCGTCCCAGCTGTTCCAGCGACTTCTGACCCTGCGCGTGACCTGGGTGTTGTTTGAGTAATTCCTGAAGCACTGTCCTGGCTTTGCCCGGCGCGCCCTCCAGCGCGTATATCCTGGCAAGATTCAGATAAGACTGATCGAAGGCGGGCGCAACACGTATACACTCTTCGAAACTCGCGACCGCTTGGTCTCGCCGCTGGGTCCGCAAGTAGAGGATGCCGAGGTTGTTCAGGGCTTCGGGATAAGTGGGACGAAATTTCAGGGCTCTCTGCAGATACTCGTAGGCCCGTTCATTGTCGTTAGTTTGCGCAAAAATCATTCCCAGGCTGTAGTTCGCCTCGGGATCTTGGGGACTGGTCTTAAGCGCCCGCTCAAAAACTTTCCGTGCTTCCTCCCATTGCTTCTGCTGGCGATAAGCATTACCAAGATTGTCGAGCGCAACCAAGTGATCGGGATTCAGCTTTAGCGCTTCCTGAAAATAGGGAATAGCCTCGACGGTGCGCCCCTCCCGCGTTGCGAGAAGGCCAAGGTTGTTCCACGCGTTCGGCAGGGTATCGGGATAGCTCGCAAGAAGTTTGATGGCGCGTTCGAAGCTCTCCTTGGCTTCACGGGTTTTCAGCTGATTGAGATAGACGCTTCCCAAACCGTAGAGAGCCTCGGCGCTCGATGGATTGTCTCGGAGAGCAAGCCGGAATGATGTCTCCGCTTGGTCAAAATAGCCTCGCTGAAAGAAAACCGAACCGAAGGAGAGATAATTGCGTCCAAATTCGAAAGTGCCGCTTACGCCTCGAAATGGCAGTGCCTTTGCCAGCCGTTCCGTGTCGGTTTGGGGAATATGTTGGAAGTCTTGTTCGACGTGCTCTGAGTTTAGCGTGCCCTGATAAATTTTGACGATCTCCCCCTGCTCCTCGATCAAAAATGTTGTCGGAAGGCTGAGGTCACGGTGCCGGTCAAACAGATAGCGATTGAGAACGTTGTAAGTACCCGTGACGTCGTCTGATCCGCGGAGGATTGGAAAGCGAAACTGGCGATCGCGCGCGAGCGCCCGCAGGCTTTCATCATCAGCAATATCAACGTTCACCGTAAGCAGTTGCAGGCCCTGGGTCGCCCAGCGGTCGTGATTCCTGCTTATGGCGCGCAAGACTTCCTGGCACTCCGCCGACTCTCGAGCCCAGAAATTGAGAAGCACTGGTTTGCCCCGAAGTACAGCGAGAGTCCGAGTCCGTCCAGTCAGGTCGGGAAGAGAAAAGTCCGGCGCGGGCATTGGCACGAGCAACCACGTTTCAACGGTAGCGGGGAGTGCCTCAGCTTCTTGCGGCCCGAGGACCGCAGATTCGCGATGCCGTGACACGTGAGTCTTGAAAGGTTCCATCCTCGACGGCTCGATACCCTCTTCAACCCACACTCTGTGATTGGGCGCGAGGTCGTGAAGTTCCTGCACCAGCCCACTCGGCCAGCGAATTGAGGCGCGCACAGGGCCTTTGGCTTCTCCCAGGCCGAAAAATACTTCTTTGCTGTGCTGGGAGAGGAACCCCGACCCGGCTTGCAGCATCCGCGCTTGGCGGCCCACTTCGGTTTCAACCGTAACGGAAGCGCCGATGGCGTCGCGATTACTCTTGCGACCGCGCAGGCGAAATGCGATCGCCGGAGGCAGTTCCTCCAGCACATTCTTTAGAACCCGCAACTGCGGACCATTGCGGTTCTTTAGGAACACTTCCAGCCGGCCATCGTGATCGAAATCGGCGAGGGCGAAGGCGCGGCCGTCCTCAAGAAAATCCAGCCCCACAGCGCCTGAAACATCCGAAAATGTTCCATCGCGGTTGTTCGCATAGAAAACATTCCGCTCGAACCCGCTCCAGGTGCCGTCGGAGCGGATGAGTTCGTTGATGGCGTTCCATCCCTGCTCATAGTCGTGCGAAGGCTTCGCGTCTTCAGGAGAATTGGCGACGACCTGCCGCCAAAAAAAACTGTTCAGGTCTTCTACTCCGGTCGGGCGCGAGGGCCCAGAGACCATGCCGTTCGCGATGTAAAGATCGGCGAAGCCATCATGGTCAAAATCCCAGGCGTCGCTCGACCAGGACCAGCGGCCCATTCCAACTCCGGCGGGGGTGCTGCTGTCGTGAAATGCCCCGTCACCGTTGTTGCGAAATAAGGAGTTCCCCATGGCGTGCTTGCGATAGAGTGCCCGAACTTCTTTAGGAGCATCCTTCTTGAAGATTTCTTGCTTCGAGATGCGTTCGCCAGCAGCGGTCCACATATCCGCCACGTAGAGGTCGTCGGCGCCGTCGTTGTCATAATCGAACCAGCAGACGCTCATACCTGCGCCCACGTCTTCAACTCCTGCCCGCGGAGCGACATCGGTAAAGGTCCCGTCGCCGTTGTTGCGATAGAGATTCTTCCGGCCGAAGTCATTTACCACGTAAAGGTCGGGCCACCCGTCGTGGTTGTAGTCGCTCCATCCACAACAAAAGCTGTAACGCGTGTTGTTGCGATCAAGGCCCGACTCCGCGGTAACATCGCGGAAAGTTCCGTCGCGCTGATTCCGCATCATGAAGTTAGGAGGGCCGTTCTCCGCGTCGTAGTAGGGGCACGGATACTTGTACTGGTCCGTGCCCCGGTAATAGACGTAGAGGCAAAAGTAGATGTCCAACCAGCCGTCGCGATCGTAGTCGGCAACGGCCGCGCCCGTGAATGTTCCTTGCGGAGCACTGGCAAAATGAAATGCGTCGGGCTTGAGGTGAAACTTACCTCCACCTTCGTTCAAAAATAAGAGAGGGCCGTTCGCGCGCACGACAATCACGTCCTGTCGGCCGTCATTATCGAAGTCGGCAAAGAGCGCACTCGCTGTATTTTCCAAAATCCCGAGTCCGGATGCTTCCGTGATGTCCTCGAAAGTTCCGTCTCCTCGATTTCGATAAAGCCGGTTGGGAAGACCGGCTGGCTGGCAAATATAAACATCGTCGAATCCGTCATCGTCAATGTCGGCAACCGAAATTCCATTGTGCCCATAGATATCGATGCCGCACGCGCCGTCGAGAACCGTGCGCCAGCAGTCCGTTCCCTTAAGCAATTGTGCGGAGTACGACGAATTGCTGCCGAACGCCTGCGTCGCGATATCCACGTAGATAGGAGAGGCAGAACGGCAGCGCGTCTCGTCCAAGGCCAGCCATTTGCGGATACGAAATTCATCCGGCGCATCGGCTTCCCATTCGAGTTCCCAATTACCCACACGCTGCTCGCGGTGGAAATCATGGCCGGCGCCAACCAATTCATAGCGCACGCGAGTCTGCAGTCGGCCGGGAAATTTCGGAGTAGAGGCCGAAGAAGAGTTTGAACCCGCTTCAATGCTCGTCACCTGGAATTCAGCAGTAACGATCTTCGAAAAGACGTTCATGGCGGAGCGCAGTTCTTGCAGAAAAGCGTCCCGCCCCAGAGCGGTCTCGTTTGTGAATTTACCTTGCCGGACCTCCAGACCCAGTCCGGAACGCACGAGCCGCGATTCCCCGGGCCGGAGGGACGATCCCGAAAAATCGGCGGCCAAGATCTTTTCCAGTGCCTGCACTTCCTGGGGAGATTGCAGTAGACTCGCGCTCCATTTGGAGAGACTCGCCGCGATTTGGTCGTGATATTTCTCTGTGACGAAATCGTCGAAGCCCGCTTGCGTCTTGAGGAGCGTGGCATCCAGCGGTACTTGGGATCGATAATGAGGATGCAGGTGAAACTCACTGTCTGCCTGCAGCGCGCTGCCAGTAGCGAAAGGATAAGCCGAGGGGAGGGCGAGTCTGCGCAGACTTGCAGGAACCAGCGCCGCGGAGGCTCCCTGGCAACACCGGATGAGAAAGTCGCGCCGGCCCTGGTCAACCGAGACAGGATCGGCTGAGCGAAGATCAACCGAGCGAAGATCGGCCGAGAAAACGTTGATGGGACGGCCTTCTTTCGGTACCCGACTCAGCGCGGCGCCCCCTGGATAATCACCTGCGGAAAACTAACATCCGCTTCTGACCCGGTCAAGGTTCCGCAGATGAAGTCCCGCAGGTGAGCAAGAGTACGGCCTGTTGTATGCTTACGGCATCTCGAGTTTTTCCAACTGTAACGGGCCGCATCCGCTGAGAAGGTCATGAAGATTCCACCCATTCTGCGACGGATCGGGATGCTATCGGTCGGGCTTATGCTGGTCGCTGGCTGGGATGGCTGGGCTATGTCTCAAGCCTCTTCTCAAGCACCTGCCGACGCGAAAGTGTCTGGCGCGGACATCGTGGAAGCGCACTTGGGAAAAGGCTACGACGCGTTGAAACAAGACAGGTACGACTTGGCCGCCAACGAATTTCGAGCCGCTCTGGATCTTGACCCCACTCTGGTTTTGAGAGCGCGATTTCCTTTGGCTGTCGCGCTCTTCGAACTGCATAAGTCTGACGAGTCCCGAAGAGAGTTGGAAGCCGTGCGCCGTGAGGTTGGAGACCATCCAAACGTGCTGTATTACCTGGGAAGACTGGACCTTGCGGACCGCAAATTCGAAAGCGCGATCCGGAATCTGAATAAGGCCGCCGCCGAACCTCCTTTTCCCGACACCGCTTATTATCTGGGGTTCGCTTACTTCAAGCGGGGCGATTTAACTGCCGCCGAAAAGTGGCTGAAGGAAGCCGCTCGGGCGAATCCGCGAGATGCCCGTATTCCATACCAGCTGAGCTTCCTGTATCGCAAAGAGGGGCACGAAGAGGAAGCGAAAGAGGCGTTGGCCCTCTCCGAGGAGCTACGACGGCACGACGACACCGACAGCAGGATAAGGCTCGAATGCGCACAAAAGCTGGACCAAGGCCTCCGCGAAGAGGCGCGAACCGTCTGCGAGCAACTGGACGATCCCAGCAACCCTGAAAAACTGACAGAACTTGGCACCATCTACGGCCAACACGGCGAGCTTGAAGCAGCACTGAAACCTTTGCGGCGGGCCGCGGAATTGGCTCCGCAATCGCCCCAGATGCAGTACAACCTGGCACTCGCCTACTATCAGCTCAATCGCTTCGACGAGGCACGCGCGTCCCTGGCCAGTACGGTCAAGCGATGGCCAGATCTATTTCAAGTGAACTCCCTCTATGGGGCCGCGCTGCTTAAACTCGGCAGGGACCTTCCGGCTTATCAGGCTCTTAGTCGGGCACACCAACTGAATGCGCAGGATTCGGTAACGACGGACCTGCTCTACAGCGCCACTCTCGGACTCGCGCAGAAAAGTCAGACCGCCCAGCAGTATCCCGAAGCCCTTCACTATCTCGAACAGGCGGCCACCCTGCGGCCCCAGGAGCCCGAACCCCACAGGCGTATGGCCGAAATTCATAAGCTTACCGGTCATGCGGCGCGGGCAACAAAGGAGCTAGAGGAAGCCGACCGGCTAGCCAAGAGCTTGGGAAAACTCCAGTGAACATTGGGGCCGAGGCGAAAGAATTACACCACGCTCGCGCCGACTTCTGACCGCAACAGCTGCCGAATCAATGCCTTAGGGTTTGGCATCGTCTGTGCTGAAGCCATACCATTCACCCGGCCACGCTTATTTGTGCCGGGCTCCCAGTTTTGCATCTTATAGAAAACAGTAATAGCAGCAAAAGGGAACCAATTGGCATCGAAGGTTGGTCGGGGACAATACATGGCCCAACGCGCAGTCCAATCTTCGGGACCATCTTGTGGGCTCTGCAATGTCGGCGACATAGCGATGATGTTCCAGTCCGGGCCAAATTCCTTAGTTAGGGTCAATGATCAAATGCTGCCCTCAGCCGCTGTCAAACGCGTTGGACTCTTCCGCCGATGGTGGCTGATTCGCTGATTCGTTGTGAGGATCTTTCGCATGCGATTGCTGAGTGCCCGGCTCATAATCTCTCTCATTATCGGCGTCACGCTGGTCTCGCTTTGCACTTCCTACTACGAGGTCATCGTGGAGAAGCGCGCCCTGCGCCGCGATCTGCAGCGACGTGCTGAGGTCCTGGGAGAGAGCCTGGCGCGCAATGTTGAACGCGATCTCCAACGAGACGCGATTCAGACCCTGCAACGAACTGTGCAGCGCTTCGCCAATCGGGAAAATCTGGCGGGGCTTGCCGTATATGACCCCCAAGGTCACGTCATCGCGGTCACCTCCGATCTGGCGTCGCTGATGAACACCGCTCCTTCCGTCGTGACTCAGACGCTCCAGGAAGAGCACGTCTCGGATGTTTTCCAAAAAATAGGGACCGCTTCAGTCCACATCTGCGCCGTGCCGCTGCACAATCAGGAGAAGCTCGTGGGCGCTCTGGCGATCGTTCATGACGCGGGTTACATCCGCTCGCGCAGCCTCCGCATTTGGCGCGAAACCTTCTTAAGCGCGCTTGCGCACGTGGTGCTGATCGCGCTGATCACGCTGTTGATTGTTCGGTGGAGCATTGAAGGCCCCATCGCACGCACTGCGCACTGGATGCGCGCCTTGCGGACCGGACGTGCGGCCTCGACGCGAATCAAGGTCCGCGATCTGGAGCTATTTCGGCCTCTTGCACGCGAAGTAGCGACGTTTGCGGAGAGCCTGACCACGGCACGTTCCGCCGCCGAGACCGAAGCCAGGCTGCGGGAAGAGGGACAATCGCAATGGACTGCCGATCGGCTCGCCGTTCACGTCCGCTCCCGCCTTGAAGACGGCAGGCTCTTTGTGGTCTCCAACCGTGAGCCTTACTCGCATGTGCGGCGAGGCCGGTCCCTGGAAGTCAGCGTCCCGCCGAGCGGATTGGTCACAGCGCTGGAGCCAGTGCTTCGTGCCTGCGACGGGACCTGGATCGCGCACGGCAGCGGCGATGCCGATATG
>WNFC01005664.1_pt1 | contig 18654 bp, 17 predicted proteins | sample 5400541 | NCBI WGS metagenome assembly WNFC01 (sample SAMN13153342, study PRJNA577476) | soil metagenome | isolation source: 120 cm saprolite under Douglas fir tree site 2 hole 2 replicate 1 | place: USA:California | collected 2015-04-18 | reverse complement strand
ACGCCGGCCGGCGAGTATCTTCGCCGCTTCTGGCTGCCCATCGCCATGTTGAGCGAACTAGGTGATTTACCGCGGCGTGAACGGGTGCTCGGCGAGGACCTCGTCGTGTTCCGCGACAAGCGGGGCGAGGTCGGCGTCCTGCATCTCAGCTGCTGCCATCGAGGCACGTCGCTGGAGTTCGGCCGGATCGAGCAGTGCGGAATTCGCTGCTGCTATCATGGTCGCCTGTTCGACGTTGACGGCACCATCCTGGAAGTGCCGGGCGATCCGAACGAGAAGGCGATCCAGAACTCCATGGCCCAAGGCGCGTATCCGGCGCATGTCTTTGCCGGCCTCGTCTTTACCTATATGGGACCTTCCGAGAAGAAGCCGCCCTTTCCGACATTCGATCACTTCGATCTTCCGGGCGTTCGGCTGGCGCTTCCCATCCGTATGCCGTTTGCCTGCAACTGGGTGCAGACTCGGGAAAACGCGCTCGATCCGGCGCACACCGCCGTGCTGCATGCCTGGGAAGATCGGTTCGCCGATCAGTTCGGGGTCTTTCCCGAGTTTGAATTCTCCGAGGCGCCCGGGGGTGCCTTCTATCTGGCCGTGCGCCGGGTCGGCGACAACATCTGGATCAGATCGACGTCGGTGATGATGCCCACCACCGCCGTCATCTCGGATGTACGTGAAAACAAGAAGCTCCGGCAGGCGTCACCGCCCTTCATGAGCCTCTTCACCGTTCCGACCGATGACACGAATACCGTCACCTTCGGGATCCCCCATGTGCGGGACGAGGAATCGCTGGAGCGGCGGATGGCGTTCGGCTGGGTCGGCGATGGCCAGTCGGACGAGCGGCCCTATAAAGAGCGTCAGCGGATACCGGGCGACTACGATGCGCAGGTCGGCCAGGGCGCGATCGAGAAGCACAGCAAGGAACATCTGAGCTATCACGATCGTGGCGTCGCGATGTTCCGGCGGATTCTCAGGAGAGGTATCGAAGCCGTACAGCGCGGTGAAGACCCGGCGGAACTCGCCCAGGAAATCGTCAACCGGCCGCTGCCGTCGTTTGCAACGGATCGGGTCGTCCCGATCTCCTCGATCGATGGCAATCCGGACGACCCCGAGGTGCTACGCGCACTTGGGCGCAAGCTTGCCGAGGAATACCTGCAATGCCCACCGATGGGCCTGCTCAAATAGTGACCCCATCGAAGCGGGCCGACAAATCCTGCTTTGAGTCTGGTCGCACGCGTGACTATCTCCTTGGAGCGCCGGTTTGGATTCTCGCCATCACATGCTTGATGCTTGCGGCAGATTGACGGACGCCCCGTGCAAGTCCGTAAGCTCGATTGTAGCTTTGCGGCCGACCCACGCGTCGGCGTCGCTGCGCGTTCGAGGCGAAACGGCACAGCTAGGACATGATGATAGATGAAGGCGGTTCATCTGGAGAGCTACGGCGGACCGGAAGTGCTTCGGTTGATCGATGTGGAGACGCCGGCGGCCGGACCGGGACAGATCGTCGTGCGCAACAAGGCAATCGGCTTTAACTATCTCGAAACCCGGCAGCGGCGCGGTGACTATCCACTGCCGATACCTGGCGGGATCGGCGCGGAAGCAGCCGGCATCGTGGAGTCTGTGGGCTCCGGCGTATCGGCCTTTAGTCCGGGCGAGCGCGTCGCCTACGTGTCTGGCAGACCCGGTGCAGACGCCGAAGCGATGGCGGTCGAAGCCGACCGTGCGTTTATTCTACCGGCGTCGGTCTCTTTCGAGGCGGCGGCGGCCTCGATCATCAAAGGCATGACGGCCGAGGTCCTGCTCAAGCGCACCTATCCAGTAAAGCCCGGAAGCAACATCCTGGTGTGGGCAGCGGCAGGCGGCATGGGGCAGCATCTCGTGCGATGGGCAAGCCAGTTGGGCGCCCGGGTCATCGCCGTTGTCGGCTCAGAAGTAAAGGTATCGGTGGTCCGGTCACTCGGCGCAGAGCATGTTTTGGTATCGTCACGCGACGACGTCGCCAAGCGCGTGCGGGAACTGACGGGAGGAGAGGGTGTCGAGGTCGTCTACGACGCCATCGGCAAAGAGTCCGCCGAAGCATCGCTCAATTCGCTGGCGCCGCTCGGCATGTTCGTCAACTACGGCAGCGCTTCGGGACATCCGGAGCCGCTGAAGGTCACGGACCTGTCGGACAAGGGATCGCTCTTCTACACCCGGGCAGTTCTCTACACGTATATCCGGACTCCGGCCCTATTCCAGGAGGTGGCGGCGGATCTGGTCGACGCCCTTGGTCAGGGAATCCTGAAACTGCCGCCGCCGCGTACCTACCGCCTTGCCGATGTCGCTCAAGCCCATCGCGATATAGCGTCACGCAGCACGACAGGCAGCCTGGTGCTGATTCCCTGATCTCCAGTGAAACAACGACTTGTTGCAGCATCCCGGGAGGGTCGCCATGAGCCCACAGGAAAACAAAGCGGCCGCACTGAAGCTGATGCGTTCGTTCGGTTCGGGTAAGTTCGAGGCAAGCCTGATCGCCGATGACGCTACCTTTTGGTCGGCTCGAGCCGGCACACGGACGAAAACCGAATTCATCGCCATGCTCGGCAAGATGCGCCCGTTGATCGCCAAGAGCGTGACGATGACGATCGTGTCCGCAACAGCGGACGAGGATCGGGTCAGCGTCGAATCGAAGGGCGACAGCACGCTGACCAACGGCCGCAAATACGACAATACCTATCATTTCATGTTCGTCTTCCGCGACGGCAAGATCGTCCAGATCAGGGAATACAACGATACGCGGCTCGCGGTTGAAGCCTTTGGAGACGTCTAGCGCACCAAAGCCGGTCGCTGATTGGAAGTGCAATTGGAATGAGCAATGAACGTGGATTTGGCAGCCACTCATGACGTGATCGTTGCCGGCGCCGGTCCGGTCGGCCTTACGCTCGCCATCGATCTCGGACGCCGCGGCGTCAGGTGCCTGATCGTGGAACGCGATCCGACGACGGCGCCGTGGCCCAAGATGGACCGCTCCAACGCGCGCACCATGGAATTCTACCGACGGATCGGGATCGTCGACCGGGTGCGGGCGCTCGGCTATCCGCCGGACAATCCCATGGACGTCTTCCTCACGACCCGCTTGAGCGAGCCGCCGATCGCGGTCCTGAAATACCCCTCTGTCGCGGAGCGTCGCAAACAGATCGCGGAGAGCCCCGACGGTTCGTTCCTGCTCGAGCCGTACCAGCTCGTCTCGCAGAACAAGCTCGAGCCGCTGCTCAAGGAGATCGCCGAAGGAACGCCCAAGGTCACCGTGCGCTACGGTTGCGAGTTGGTCGATTTCGCCCAGGATGAGAACGGCGTAACCGTCCATACGCGCACCACGAGCGGCGCGGCAGGGACAGTACGTGCCACCTATCTCGTTGGCTGCGATGGCGGGAGCAGCACCGTCCGCAAGAAACTCGACATCAAGCTCGCAGGCCAAGGTGGCGTTCGTGATGTAGTCCAGGTGATCTTCCGGTCGGACGACCTCTACGACCGCATCGTGACGGGCAAGGGACGTCACTACCAGTTTGCCTGTGAAGCCACATCCAGCCTGGTGGCCCAGGGCGACCGCAAGGAATTCACTCTGCATACTTCCCTTCCGCCGGATACGAATTTCGAGCCGGTCATCCGCGATCTGATCGGATTTCCCTGCCACTTCGAGATCCGCCACGTTGTTCCGTGGTGCCCTCATCTGCTGGTCGCGGAGCGATATCGGGATCGCCGCGTCTTCCTTGCGGGCGACGCCGTCCATCTCGTCATCCCAACTGGCGGGCTCGGCATGAATACCGGCGTGGGCGACGCCTTCGACCTGTCATGGAAGCTGGCTGGCGTGATCAACGGTTGGGGCGGCCCAGGCCTGCTCGACGGCTACGAGGAGGAACGTCGCCCCATCGGCCTGCGTAATCGCGATGCCTCTGGTTGGGCGGCGGCTGGTGTGCCGATCTGGCGTGCCCTGGTGACGCCGGCAATCCATGAGGCTACGCCGGAGGGCCGGGCCGCGCGCCAGGAACTGGCCGCCTCCTTCGATGTCAACCATCGGCGCATGCACGGGATGGTGGGTGTCGAGGCTGGTTATTCCTATGCCGGCTCCCGGCTGATTACGGATGAGCCCGGAAACGTCGCCGAATGGGAGACGAGCCGATATATTCCCCGTGCCGTTCCCGGCGCGCGTATCCCGCATATGTGGCTCAAGGACGGGCGCGCCATGCAGGACGTGCTGGGCGACGACTACACGCTGCTCGATTTGCGAGGGGATTGCGATACAGCGCCGCTTGAGGCCGCCTTTTGCGCTCTCGGCGCGCCGCTGGAAATCCTCCGCCTCCACGAAGCCCGAGTCCGCGGCGTGTATGGCGCGTCGGTGTTCCTGCTACGGCCGGACCTCCATATCGCCTGGCGTGGCGAGGGTCCCCCGGTCGATCCTGCGCCGCTCGCGAGAATGGTCACGGGTCGAGCTGACGCCTTTCTTCCCTAGCGGTATCGGATTGCCGATTGGCTTGGCCGCCGATAGGCACGGACCGAAGAAAATGGGCCGGTGATGCAGAGGGACGTCCGCGAAGAGAACCAGTAAATTAATATTTGTAGTCGCCGCCTCTTCAACGCATGCAGTTTCCCAGAGCCATTCGCTCTTAAATATTGATTGATGACCCAGAGGGCGCAGGTTCAAATGCTGCCCCCGCAACCACCTTTTCTGCGACCTGAGGCGACAAACTACGCTCAAGTACGCCCAACCGCGTCTAACATCAGGCCACGAACTCAGGCATTCTTTGCAGTAGTCTGGGTTGTGCTTTTCTAGAGACGAAGCACGTCGGCGATCCTGTAGAAGGCGATCGTCGCCGGCAAAAACCATGGCGTGCCGGAATAGAGTGGCCGCGACTGGAATGTCAGCGTATCGAAAACAGTCTCACCCTCGGGCGAACGCAATATCTTGAGCGCCGCTTTGTGCCCCAGCCATGTGGCGCGGCCGACCCCGACCCCGCAATATCCCATGGCATAGTGCAAGCCATCGATCTCCCCGACATGCGGCAGCTTGTCGAAGGAAAACGCAAGCATTCCGTGCCAGGAATGAGTAACCTTGACGGCACTCAGTTCGGGGAACACTTTCGTCAACGCCCGGTGTAGGTGCCGCGCATTTACACGATCTGCCGACGGCCCGCCGCTCGCGAAGGCTCGCCCGCCGAAAAGGATACGCGTGCCGTCGGGTGATGGCCGGTAGTAGGTTACGATGCGCAAGCTTCCGGCGAGCAGCCGCTTTTTCGGCATCAATCTCGCCATCAGTTCCGGCTTCAAAGGCTCGGTCGCGATGATGGCGCTCGGTACGGGAATGACACGTCGCCGAAGCTGAGGAGTAATTGGCCCCGTGTATCCGTTGGTGGCCACGAGTACTTCGGTTGCCGTCACTTCACCGCTAGGCGTCGTCAATGCGAACCTGCTGCCCTGTCGAACGATCCGGCGTACCGGCGTGTTCGTGACGATCGTGGCGCCGGCCCTTTCCGCTGCTGACAGCAGCCCAGCGTGATAGAGCGCAGGGTGTAGGCCCGCATGATCGGGGTTTACAACACCGCCGTTGTAGTAGTCCGAGCCGATCTCCAGCGACTGTTCCGATTTCGGCACCACATAGCATTGCGTCGGCACATGACGACGCGCTTCATCCAGCTCCCTCGCCATGGCGTCGTAGTGATTTGGAAGGGACGCACCGCGGAAATGCCCCACCTTTGCATAGTTACAGTCGATCTTCTCGCGTGCGATCAGAGTGCTGACATAGTCGATCGCCATAGCACTTTCGGCATAGAGTCTCTTCGCAGTCTCGACCCCGTGCGTTTTTTTGGCGGCCATGAAAGACCCGTAGGTCAGGCCCATCATTCCACCATTTCGTGTACTGGCGCCCCAACCCGGTTCATGCGCCTCGATCACCGTCACCCGGCGGCCGGCGCGCGCCAGGGTAAGGGCTGCGGAAAGTCCCGTGTACCCAGCACCAATGACCGCGACTTCGGTCGTCGCCGGCAACATCGCCGGACTCGTGACCCGCTTGGAGACTGCCTCCCACCAATACGGTTCGAACTTTGGATCGGCCACAAATACACTCATGCATTCACCGCTACGATAGCCACCGAGGCCCCGTCCCCGGGACGCTTCCGAGTACTGCTCGCGCCACTGAACACGTTCACGATCCTGTCTGTGCTCGTCAGTCGCAGAACTGCTTGATTACGCGCAACCAGTTCCCGCCTAGAATCGCCGCAGCCTGATCTTTCGTATAACCACGATCAAACAGCCCCTGCGTCAGATTCGGAAGCGTCTTCACGGTCTCGATTCCGATCGGATAGGATTGACGTCCGAACGACGTCAACGAGCCGAAGATGTCGGGCCGACGTGTGCGCCACGTCACCACGCTCGGCGGCGCCACTACGTTTGGCGAATCTTTGTATGCTTCCACGTAGTCGAGCCCGATGCCGACATTCTCCACAGCCGTGAGCTTTACGAGGTAGTCCACATGGTCGAGAAGATCATCCAGCGTCGGAACGTCGTCGGCCAGAGATTGCGGAAGGCCGCAGACGCCCATCATGCTGCCCTTTGCGGCCATTGCCTTCACCGTGTCGTCGCGAGTATTTCGGCCGTTCGGTCGTAGCCCGTCCGCATTGGAGTGCGTGCAAACCGGAGCGCGCGCCAGCTTCGTGGCTTCGGCGCGCGTGCGATGGCCGCAATGCGACAGATCGATCATTACCGGCAGCGTATTGGCGAGCGTAATCAGCTCTTCACCGAGATAGCTGAGGCCCGCGTCGCGTTTCTCGCCGCAGCCATCGCCAAAATCGTTGGCCGTTGTGTAGGCAAGGCCGAGGAATCGGAGGCCCAAGCGAACCAACAACTCCAAACGCCAGATCTGCCCCTCGAGCATGCTGGCGCCCTGCGTGCCAAACATGACGCCGAGCTTGCCGCTAGCTTTCGCCTTTAGCAGGTCATCACTTCGGGTGCACAGCATCAACAGAGGATTTCGCTCCACCTTCGAGAGGTAAGTCTCGACGTTGTGCAGTGCCTTGTCCCAGTTTTCCTCGAGCGCGAAGGTCACGTTTGTGGCGTTCACCCCGCCCGCCAGGCAGCGCTCCGCATACTTCTCGTCAAGCACGTATGAAATCGAGAGGCCGTCGAAGATGAAGGTATCGTTGTGAAAGGCAATGGTAGCACCGTCGGCGCCAACGGTCTCTCGCTGAGCTGCGACAACAGACATTACGTACTCCTCTTGATGATTCTCACGCTTTGACAATTACCTGCGCAGTGCTCGCATCAGTCAGGCGAATCGGCTGATGGAGAAGGGTTCAATCGGTGTCGTCGTAGCGCCAGTGTCGATCAACTCCGCCATGACGTCCCCGACCCCCGGGCCCAATTGGAAGCCGTGCCCGCAAAAGCCAAAGGCGTAGTACAGCCCGCTGACGCCGCCGCTGGGCCCCATGATGGGAATATCGTCCGGCAGATAGCTTTCGATGCCGCTCCAGACGCGAATGACGCGCAGCGATCCGAGCGCCGGCACGATCCGCTGGATCTGCCGCATTTGGCTTAGTGTGTTTTCCGGCAGGACATAGGCGCGCTTCGAATCTGTGAAGGCCGGTCCACGGTTGCCGCCGCCGAAGATCACATTACCGCGTGGTATCTGGCGAAGATAGACGCCCTCCTCAGCTATCTTCGTGCTTACACCGAGAACTGGCTTGATCTCATAGCGCGCGGGTTCGGTTACCGCCATTTGCGGGCCGCGCGCGACAAGGGGCACGGGCTCGCCAAACTCTGCGGAGAGCCGGTTGGCCCAGGCGCCCGCGGCGACCAGAACGACGGGCGCCTGGAAGACTTCGCCTCTCGACGTCTCGACCCGGAAGTCCTCGCCGCTCTTCTCGATATGAAGAACTTCCACATTCTCCCGTACGACGGCACCTTCACGCCGCGCGGCATAAGCGAACGCGGGAGCCGCGAGCCGCGGATTGGCATGGCCATCGTGCGGAGAATACGAACCCGCCACGGCTTCTGGGCCGATGAATGGAAACCTGTCCCTGAGGGCGTTCTGGCTCAGCAATTCAAGTTCGAGGCCGTACTCGCGCGCCTTCGTGGCGTATGTCTCGAGCGTACCAATCTGATCCTTGCCGTAACAGACGCGGATATGTCCGGTCATCAGGAACTCGGCATCTTCGCCGATCAATTCGCCCAGCCGGCCCCAGATCTGCCTCGAGCGGTTCGCAAGTGGCAGTTGGGGAAGGAATCGGCCTTGCCGCCGGACATTTCCAAAATTTGTTCCACTGGCCTGCTGGCCGACGAGGCCCCGTTCGAGCAGGGTGACCGAACGTCCGCGCCGCTGGAGGAAAAACGCGGCTGACGAGCCCATGATGCCGCCGCCCACGATAAGGATGTCGGCAGCTCGCTTCACCGGATCGCTCCGTCAATCGTCGCAATGGAGAGCGGCTTCACCGGCGCCTGGCTACGCAGGCGGCCCACCTCTTCTATCGGCACACCTGCAGACGCCGCCAAAACCTCGGCTGCGGCATGGCCGCAATATCGACCTTGGCAGCGGCCCATGCCGACTCGACTAAACGCCTTTGCCCGGTTCACTTCCCAGGCGCCCTTGAGCCGGGCAGAACCGCGAAGCTCACCAGCCCGGATCGTCTCGCAGCGGCAAATCACAGTGTCATCGGGCAGCGCCTCGACGAGCTTCGATGGCCAGGGAAAGGCGCGCGCAAGGCCCCGACTAAATCGCTCGATCCGGTGCAATTGCCGTCGCAGCAACGCGACGGTATCGTCCGGCACCGCATGGCCAAAATCGCGCAGGACAGCATAAGCAGCGAGGCGACCGCGAATTTCGGCGCCGTCCGCCCCCAGGATCTGGGCCCCATCGCCGGCCAGGTAAATGCCTTTGGACGACGTGCGGCCATCCTCGTCGATCTCCGGCAACCATTGGCGGCTCGACAAGTCGAACTTGAACGCACATCGCGCAAGATCGGCAAGCTGCGTCTCGGCGCGCAGATGGTAACCAAGTCCAATTGCATCACACTTGATTTCCAGTCGGCGCCCACCACGGCGCAGAGCCGACACCGAGGTGACGCCCTTGCCGTCGGCGCCGGAAATCTCAACGGGCGTGACCCCGTTGAATATGGGTATGTGGCGACCCCGCAGGTGTCGAAGATACGACAATCCCTTGAACACGTTATCCAGCCGGGCGGTCAGTGCCGGCAGCGCCGCCAAGCGCTCCGCAATGGTGGATGTGTCGAGAATTGCAGCGACATTCGCGCCGGCTTTCACATACTGATAGGCCACCAGATAAAGCAGCGGTCCCGTTCCCATAAACGCCACGTTGCGTCCGATCGAGCACGCGTGAGCCTTCACGGCGATTTGCGCCGCACCCAGCGAATAGACGCCGGGCAAAGTCCAGCCCGGTACCGGCATCACGCGATCGGTCGCTCCGGACGCGATGATCAACGCGTCGAAGGGAAGCGCCGCCTTCGCCCCTCCGCTTTCTACATGAAGCTGGCCGTCGACGACATTCCAGGCAAACGTCTCGGCGCGGTATTGGATCCGGTCGCGCAAGGCCTCGAACGCCGCGTGTACCGACCGCGCCTTCGCCGTTTCCGTTCTATAGAGGGTGTCGATCGCCCTGACGAAGTTCTCGGGTTGTTGGCGGTAGATCTGACCGCCGCAGCGCCTCGCCTCGTCGATGACCGTTGGGCGCAACCCAGCAGCGGCCAGTATTTCAGACGCTCGGACACCGGCTGGGCCAGCGCCGACCACAACTACACGCGGGTCGACCACGTCGCCTCCGAACGGTCGGTAACGATCTGCATGCCCGAGACAACGATGGTCGAGCAAGCGCGCAGCCGCTTACCGCTCACGGTTGAGACCCAGCAGTCTTGACATGCGCCCATCAGGCAAAAGCCGGCGCGGGGGCCATCGTCAAACTCCGACGCCCGCACGTGACCAACATTCGACAGCAGGGCGATCAAAAGCGTGTCGCCCTCAAGGGCTTGAGACCTCTTTCCATCGATTTCGATGCTGACTGTCTGGCGTTCGGTTTCTGCCAAACGAATGAAACGCCTAGGCATTGCCCTTCCTCCGATCTAGCGGTGTCGAAGGTCCATCGCCGGGTTTTCTTTGTCTAATGCTTGGTGTTTCTCCAACTCAAACCTGCGGTTATGCTCTGGAGGCAGCTGGACCATATCGATGAATGTGCGCCAACTCGAAGTTTTCAGAGCCATTATGAGAAACCGCACGTTAACGGCGGCAGCGGCAGCATTGAACGTTTCGCAACCGGCCATCAGCAAGGTGCTGCGACATCTGGAAAGTCAGATCGGTTACACCTTGTTCGAGCGCGTAAGGGGACGGTTGATCCCGACAGCTGAAGCCCAGCTCTTATTCAAAGATGCCGACCGTATTTTCCGCGAGCTCGAAGTCCTCAAGCAGTTCTCCAATCGCATTCGGGACCGCGAGGTCGGGTTGATACGCATCGCGGCAAGTTCGCCGCCCAGTTTTTCTATACTCCCGGCGGCCATTCAACGCTTTGCCCGGCGGAACCCTGCGATCCAAGTCATCGTGCACACCCTGCCTGCCAGCGAAATTGGCGAGCAGATCATTGTCGGCGAAATCGACCTTGGTGTGACGATGACGACGATTATGGCTCCCCTGGTCGACAGTGAAGTCATCGGCACCGCCAACATTGTGGCTGTGATGAACAAGGCTTCACCGCTTGCCAAGCTTTCCGAGATCACGCCGCAGGTGCTGCGTGATCAAGTATTGATCAGCTATGGGTCCCAGCCGCAGATCGCCAAATTGCTGGACGCTGCGTTCGAAGCAGCCGGCGAGAAGCGCCGACCCCATATCGAAATTGCTCTCGCAATCGCCGCCGCGCCGATGGTCCAGCGCAACATCGGCGTGGCGCTGGTGGACGGTCTGATTCCGTGGGGAAAATTCGGCGATCTGGTCGTGCGTCCCTTCAAGCCGCAGGTGCAGGTTCCCATCGCGCTCATCACCAGCGATGCCTGGAGGCCCTCTCGCTTCACCAAGGAATTCGCCAACGACATACGCGCGTCGCTACGGGATATGGTGGAATAGGAGCCCGCGGCGCGCGGTCATAACCCCAGGTTAGACATCAGCGCGACAAGATTATTGGACGTGGTTGGGCGCGACGGCGAACGTTTGAGGGCTTTTGGGGGGATTCGCCTCGATCGACAGCGCGAAGATCCCACGTCGTTAGGGAGGTGATCATGGGCGAACGGATGAAGGCAGGCCGCCGTGCGGCATGGATTGCCATACCGCTGATGTTGGGAGCAATTCTGACATCGCCAGCTGACGCCGCCGACATTGTGGTGACCGCATACGGCGGCATTTGGGAAAAGGCGCTTCGCGAGTGCTATGTGACGGCGTTCGAGAAACAGACCGGCAAGACGGTCGAGGTTGTATTGGGATCGTCACCCCAGTGGATGAACCAAGTCGAGGCCAATTCGGCGAATCCGCCAATCCACGTAATGATGAATGGAGTGGCCGGCGCCTTGCTCGCCGGCGAGAAGGGACTCGTCGAGAAATTCACGGTGGATCGCGTGCCAAGTTTGGCGAACGTTCCGCAAAAATTCCGCGACATCGTCAACGACTATGGATCGGTGATCAACTATGGCGCCGCTGGCTTGGCCTACAACAAGGATCGCATCAAGAATCCGCCAAAGACGTGGAAAGAATTTGTCGACCGAACCATAAAGGGTGAATGGACGGCGAGCCTACCGACCATCAATTACACCGACTCGCTATATATCCTGATCTGGAACTTGGCGGACGTGATGGGTGGCGGAGCGACCAACGTCGATCCGGGATTCGATGCGATCAAGAAGCTCAAGGCCAGTGGGCATGTGGTGTGGTGGTCCAGCGTCACGGAGTTCCTGACCCAGCTTCAAAGCGGTGAAGCCGAGATTGGTATCTACTGGGATGGGCGTACCTGGGCGTTCCACGATGACAACAAGCCATGGGTTGGCTACGTCAACCCTGCGCCCGGCGGCGTCGCCGTGCCCAACATCATCCAGAAGGTAAAGAACGGGCCGGAGCTTGCCTGGCGTTTTGTCGATATCGCGCTTTCGCCCGGACCGCAGCAATGTTTCGCGGAGCGCCTGCAATACCCTGTAGTCAACGATAAAGTCGTCTATCCGGACAAGCTGAAACCTCGGATGGCAAAGCTCGACGAAATCCGATTCTCGCCAGCAGCCGAGGTCCAGAAAAACTCAGCGAAGTGGGTCGAGCGATGGAATAAGGAGATTGGTCGCTGATGGCGATAGGTACGACCGCAAGCAGTGACATCGCAATAGAAAGGGAAGAAGCGGACGGTGGGACCGCGAGCGGATGGCTCACGCTGGACAACGTTTCAAAGCGGTTCGGGCAGCACGTCGCGGTGCATCCGACAACGCTGAAGGTGGCACCAGGACACCTTATGTCCCTGCTCGGCCCCTCGGGATGCGGCAAGACTACGAGCTTGCGAATGGTTGCTGGCTTCGAAGCACCCGATACGGGCGCCGTTTTGATCGATGGTCAAGACCTCTCAAGTCTGCCGCCCAATCGCCGCAAGCTCGGCATGGTATTTCAGAATTACAGTCTGTTCCCCCACTTGAACGTCTCGGAAAACATCGCCTTTGGCCTGAAAATGGCAAAGCGCGGCGCCGCGGAGATCGGCGAGCGGGTGCGGACGATGCTCGATCTGGTTCAACTCCGAGGGTACGACGAGCGGTATCCCCATCAAATCTCCGGCGGGCAGCAGCAGCGGGTGGCGCTTGCGCGAGCTCTGATCACCAATCCGCGCGTGCTGCTTCTTGATGAGCCGTTGGGCGCGCTGGACAAGAATTTGCGGGAGAACATGCAGTTTGAGCTACGCTCGCTGCAGCGACGGCTCAGTATCACAACATTACTGGTTACGCACGATCAAGAAGAGGCGCTCACGATGAGCGACCAGGTGGCTGTGATGAACCACGGCCGCATTCTCCAGTTGGGCTCTCCAACGGAAGTATACGAGAGACCGACAACGCGATTCGTCGCGGCGTTTCTGGGTACTTCAAATCTGTTTGAGGGCACGGCGATCGAGTCTGAGGGAGACCTCTGCCGCGTGAAATTGTCACCAAGCGTTGGGGGGCTCGAGGAGGTCGTCGTTCCGACGACGCGTCGCGTGCCGTCTGGCTCTCCCATCGCTTTTGTAGTCCGACCGGAGAAACTGCAACTGTCGATCGACAATTCCCGAAAGAACGGCTTCGCGATCGAGGCATTGGTCCTAGATTGTATCTTCCGAGGCAGTTACTACACGTGCCAATTGCGCGTGACCGGCAGCAATGAACCAATGATCGCGTATCTTCAAGCACAAGAGGCTGGTGGCAATGACATGCCGAGAGCTGGTTCCAGGACTTATCTAAGCTGGACCCCGAGCAGCGCGGTTCTGCTTGATGAAGATTTGAAATGCTGAGCCGGTCTAATGCCGCTCGAATAGGGTTCCGCGGAGCTGTAGGCTTCGCTTGGGTGCTGCCCAGCACTGTTTTTCTCATCGCATTTTTTGTCTTCCCATTGATCCACAATGGTCTGAAGGGATTTACGGAATCGGGTGAACAAAGCGCGGTCACAAGCTACGCGCGGCTGCTGACCGAGGCTTACTATCTGGGAACGATTGTCCAGACACTGGTGCACCTGGTTCGGTATGCCGACAAATCGGCCAACCTGATCATCTTCCTGCTGATTGCGCCCCTTCTGACCTCAATCGTCATGCGAACGTTCGGCTGGAAAGTACTCTTCGCGCGAACCGGCCTCCTCAACATGTTGCTCCAGCAAATCGGGCTGACGGTTCGCCCGATAAATCTGATGAACGGCTATGTGGCAACCGTCATTGGCCTGGTGCATGTCCTCATCCCGTTCATGGTGCTTTCCATTTCGTCGGTTCTACGGGGCATAGACCGCCGATTGGAGGAGTCGGCTCAGATCCTTGGCGCGAACAAGCTGCAGACGTTTCTGCTGATCACCCTTCCGCTCAGCGTCGAAGGGATCCTGACCGGCTCCATTCTGGTTTTCATGCTCACCAATGGCGCTTTCGTCAGCATTCTCCTGCTGGGCCAAGGTACGATTCATACGTTGCCGCTTCTCATCTATCAGCAGTTCATGGTGACGCGTGACGTGAATTTCGCGTCCGCCATGGGCAACATTCTCCTGGTATTCGCACTCGTCTGTCTCTTTGCGCAATTGCGCGTGCTGCGACGTCGGAATTGACCGAGATGAACCTGTGGTCGACAGATGCCGCGTAAATTCCGCTTAGGGGTCATCGCCCTGCAGGCATTCGTCGTTATTTTCTTTGTCTTCATGCTCGCGCCAATTCTCGTCGTCTTCGTGGCGTCATTCGGTACACGGGACTACGTGAGCTTTCCGATGGAGGGCTTCTCGCTCAAATGGTACTGGCGTGTCTATGAGTACAAGCCCTTCCTGAATTCCTTGATCTTCAGTATTGAGCTAGCCATTGCCTCGACCATCCTTGCAGGATTGCTTGGCGTACCGGCTGGCCTGGCCTTGTCACGAGCGCGCTCCAATCTTGGCCAATTTGTCACCATGTTTCTGCTCGCCCCGTTGTCGATTCCACTGATCGTCCTTGGGCTGGCTCTTCTTTACTACATGTCGCTACTGGGCTTCGGCATCGGTTTCTGGTCGTTGTTGATCGGGCATGCGGTCGTGGGCCTTCCCTACATCGTGAGAACGGTGACGGCAGTGCATCGGAGTCTGGACATCGGCATTGAAGAATCGGCCTCGATCCTCGGCGCGACGCGATGGCAGATCGTGCTTCACGTGACATTGCCGCTCATCCGATCGGCGATGTTTGCGGGATTTCTCTTTTGCATGTTGTCGTCGTTGGACAATCTCACGATTTCGTTCTTCTTCGGCACGGCCACCACCAGCACGCTGCCCGTCGTCATGTTGAGTTATCTGGAATACCAGTTTGATCCATCGATCGCCGCCATCGGTGTCATTCAAATGCTGCTTACGATTACTGTGCTGCTGGTCGTCGATCGCGTTTATGGCCTGGGCAAATTGAACATAGCGGACTAGGTCGCCGCTGTTGCCGGGATGCTGCACCGAGCGGCAGGGATGCTGATGAAGAGAACCGACGCCTTTCTGAAGAGACTTTTTCTTGGGAGTACCTGGTTATGACCTTCATGCCGAATTCGCCGGAGGCCCGGGACGTTGCGTCCTACATCCATCCGCAGACAAATCCGCGGATGCACGGGGAAACCGGTCCAAGCATCATAACCAAAGGCGATGGGATCTGGATCGAGGACAACGAGGGCAAGCGCTCTCTCGATGCCGCGGCAGGCCTTTGGTGTGCGTCCTTGGGCTTTGCTGCCAACGAGCGGTTGGCGAAAGTCGCCTACGATCAGATGCGAAAGCTTGGCTACTACCAGACCTACCGGGGCAACTCGAACGATCCGACGATCGGTCTGGCGGAGAAGCTGTTGCACCTGGCGCCGGTGCCGATGTCCAAAGTGTTGTTGCAGTGCTCGGGCTCCGAGGCCAACGATACCGCCATTAAGTTGATCTGGTACTACCACCACGCGATCGGCAAACCTGAGAAAAAGAAGATCATCGGGCGTATGGCGGGCTATCACGGCAACACGGTCGCTGCCGCCAGCCTCTCGGGCAAGCCGGACATGCACGCGGATTTCGGCATACCGCTGCCGATGATGCGTCACACGGCGTTTCCACACTGGTACCGAAACCACGTCGAGGGCGAGAGCGAGGAGGCCTTTGCGACCCGGATGGCCGACGCGCTGGAAAAGCTGATCCTCGAAGAGGGGCCCGAAACCGTTGCCGCCTTTTTTGCCGAACCGGTGATGGGTGCTGGCGGTGCGGTCGTCCCGCCCAGGACCTACTTTCAGAAGATCCAGTCCGTGCTACGGAAATACGATGTGCTGTTCGTGGCCGATGAGGTCATCTGCGGCTTCGGACGCACCGGCAACTGGTGGGGCAGCCAGACCTTTGACTTGAAGCCCGACATGATCTCCTGCGCGAAGGCGCTCTCGGCAGCGTTTCAGCCTATCTCCGCCCTCCTGATCAACGAGAAGATCTACCAGGCGATGCTGATCGAAGGCGACAAGCAAGGCAGTTTCGCTCACGGGTTCACCTATTCCGGCCATCCGGTGGCGACGGCAGTGGCGCTCGAGACCCTGCATATCTACGAGGAAACGAATATCATTGGCCATGTTCAAGCCGTTGGCCCGCGCCTGATCGCAGGCCTCCGCAGCCTTGCCGATCACCCGATCGTTGGACACGCCGATGGCGTCGGGCTCATTGCCGGCCTCGAGCTGATGGCGGACAAAGCGACGCGGCGGCAATTTTCCGCCGAGATAAAGATCGGTGCGATCGCCGACCGCATGGCGCGCAAGCACGGGCTCATCTTGCGTGTCATAGGTAATCGTCTTGCGCTCTCCCCGCCGCTCGTCATTACTCGATCAGAGATCGATGAGTTGCTGCTACGTCTCCGGCGAACCCTCGACGACACGGCTGCCGAGGTCCGCAAGTTCGCGGCCTGAAAAGCGATCTCCCGAGCGCCAATCAGGACAGCTAAGACAATGGCCTTTGAGATCAACAAGACGGCAAGGTTTTCGGTTCACACGGGGTCATTCATCATGTCCAGCTTCAAGCCCAAATACATCACGTTCGATTGCTACGGTACCCTGACTCATTTCCGCATTGACCAGGCGGCTCGAGAAGTCTTCACCGGGCGCGTTGCCGGGGGAGAGATGCAGGCATTCAATCGTGATTTCACAAGCTTTCGCCGCGATGAGGTTTTGGGCGCGTGGAGACCATACAAGAAGGTCGTCTGCAATTCGGTACGCCGAACCTGCCGGAAATGGGCCGTCGAATACCGCGAGGCCGATGGCGACCGGATTTACGAGGCTATACCGACCTGGGGTCCGCATCCCGACGTATCCAAGCCGCTCAGTCGCATCGCCAAGCACTATCCGCTCGTGATCCTATCGAACGCAGCCAACGATCAAATTTATTCAAATGTCGAGAAGTTGGGAGCGCCGTTCCATGCGGTCTACACCGCGGAGCAGGCGCAATCCTACAAGCCGCGAATGCAAGCGTTCGAATACATGCTCGATCGGTTGGAGTGCAGGCCCGAGGATCTGCTGCATGTTTCCGCCAGCCTACGCTACGATCTGATGACGGCCCATGACATGGGTATCAAGCACAAGGTCTACGTTAACCGTGGCTATGAACCTTCAACGCCCTATTACGACTATCACGAGGTTGCCGACATTGGCGGTCTAGCAAAGCTGCTCGGCGTCTGATTGCCAGGCTCTTGACCGTCACCGGACAGAGCGGAAGCGTCCACCCGGCACGCTGTGCTGGAACTGCCCCATATAGTCCGACAGTGCCGCCCGACCGCCAAGAAGACCGTTCGGATCGCAATAGGTCGCGTCATCGGCGAGACAGGCGGCAAGTTCCGCGTCCCGTTCTTCGCCGGTCAGTGACCAGATTGCGGCATACCGGTTCCACAGCGAGTCAGGCGTCATGGCTTCGCTCCAGAGTGTTGAATTCGTGGATAATGAGCCGTTCGAGCGCCGCCTTGTCATGGCCGGCGCGAACGAGCACCAAGATGCCCTGATAGAGGGCGAGGAGTTTCACGGCCACGCCCAGGGGGTCCACGCCGGCGCGCAACACGCCGGCATGCCGCACCGAGTCCAACCTGTCGGCAAAAGTTCGCGTCAGCAGTCGCAGGCCCTCATCGACGCAACGATGAGGAGCATCCCGCCCACCAAGCTCCACTGCCGAATTGGTAATCAGGCAGCCGAAGTCTTCCCCGTTCGGCTCGTGCAGCAGCGACAGGAAGAGATCGCGCAGGCCGCGGAGGCCAGCTTCCGCAGAGGCGCATCTGTCAATCCGGCTCTGCAAGACTGCGTGGTTGTAGTGGGCAAAGGCAGCGTCGAACAGACCAGCCTTGTCGCCGAAGCTATTGTAGATGCTGCCGGCCTTGAGGCCGGTCGCCTCTTCCAGATCACGGATCGAGACGGCCTGATAGCCCTTGCGCCGGAAGGCGTGCATTGCGCCGCTCAGCACGGTGTCTTCGTCGTAGGAACGGGTGCGGCCCATGGCATTTCTTTTTTGAACGGTAATTTTAGAATGTACGATCAAAAATGTCTGTCAAGGCGTGACCGGTGCGCCGAGACCATCGGGAAACGGCAGGGAAGGATGCCCAGAGAAGCGAAGGCCCCCTCCCTGGTGCGCACTTATATAATTTTGTTGCGCATGAGCGAGGTCATTCGACATGCGGGCGCATATGTTACACGCGCACTAATTCCAGGATGCCGCGCCCAGATAGTGTAATAGTGTTACTAAACTTTATCTTGACTTCTACTAAAGATCAGTCAATCTCGTGGGGTGCTGCACGAGATCGACATCATGAGCAACCGCCGAGGCCATGCCGCAGGCCGAGCTGGCGATCGCGGCAAAAAGCCAGCGCCAATGGGCGCCAACGCCGTGCGTTAACCGCCGCACCGGCGATGTCGCGTGTGAGCGCAGCATGCGATCCAGGCTGCGCGCGCACAAAACCTTGGAAGTCCATCCCGCAGCCGGCGAAGGGGTAGCGCTAACTGCGCTAACTGCGCTAACCCC
>WNFC01002849.1_pt1 | contig 18654 bp, 17 predicted proteins | sample 5400541 | NCBI WGS metagenome assembly WNFC01 (sample SAMN13153342, study PRJNA577476) | soil metagenome | isolation source: 120 cm saprolite under Douglas fir tree site 2 hole 2 replicate 1 | place: USA:California | collected 2015-04-18 | reverse complement strand
TCGCCAAGGCTCTCGATCTGGCCGGGATCGGCGACCAGCAAAACAAACGGCGCAGCCTCGCCAATCCGCGCCGCACGGTGGGCCAGGCTGAGCGCCGAGAGCAATCTGCGGCGCCCGTCGATAATCAAGACCGGGATCATTATCTGCCGCTCTGTCGGCTCGGGGCGGGACAGAGCGGCGAGGGCTGCGTCGGGATCACCGAGCCAGCGTACGTTGCCATTCAGCGCCGCAAGCGGCTCCGCCAGCTCGCCAGCGAATTGTTCGTCCTCGGTCGCGATCAGTACGGGGCGCTGGCCGAGATCAAGGATCGGCTCGGCAGCATCCTCCTCGATCGCCAGCGGCAGCGTTACCGCCAGCCGGATGCGCTGGCCCGATGTCCGCTCGATGGCGAAAGCGCCATCCATCAGCCCGACCAAGCGGCGGACCAGAAACAGGGCGAGCGGGCCGTCGGCCTGCGCCAAATCCGGCTCGCGCTGATTGCCGGTGGAATCGACGAACAGACGCAGCCCGAGCCGGCGCGCATCGCCTTCTATCGCGTCGAGCCCGATCCGCACCGTCCCGGCCGCCTCGGCCTCGACCGCGTGGCCGGCGAGGCCGGCGAGAATGCGGGCCAGCGCCTGGGCGCGCCCGCGCAGCCGGACCGGCAGATGCGGATCGACCCGCCAGCGTAAGAGGACGCCCCGCTCGGCGGCATCGGCCTGGTGCGGCAAAAGGCTGCGCTTGACCAGCGCGCGAAGGTCGAACGCCTCGACCGGCGCGGCGAAGCTGCCCCCTTCGAGGGCCGCGAAGTCGAGGACATCGCCGATCTGCGAAGCGCCCGCCCCGATCGCGCGCGCCGCTGCGAGCGGGCTGCGCAAATTGTCGGCGATCAGCTGGAGAACCTGTCGTCGATCGGCTGCCGCTTCCGGCGCGGCGGCCCGCGCCGAGGCGATCGCGCGGATCGCCCCGGCGATAAACCCCGGCAGCACCGCAAGCGCCACGATCAACCCGATGGCCAAGACCGGCTGCTGCCGCCAGAAATCGGTCGACAGAACAACGGCCGCGAAGCCGAGAACGCTGAGGATCGCGGTCCCCAACAGCGCGCCCACACCAAAGCGGAACGCTGCATAAACGATCGCCAGGAGGTAGAGCGGGTACCAGCCAGCGGCCGCGCTGCCGCCGTAATGGAGGAAGGCCGATAACAGCACGATATCCAGAATCATTGCGCCGAAGCGGCGGGACGGCGGCGCGGCCGGCCATAGGATGACGCAGAGGAGCACAGCCCAGGCGGCGACCAGCCCGAACGCTGCGACCGCTAGATACGGCGCCGCCGGGTCCGCATTCGGCGCCAGCGCCGTCAGTGCCAGCGAATAGCCAAAGATCAGGGCGCCGACCAATACCCGCAGAACCGCCTGCTCGGCTTCGCTATCGCCCGTTGCCGAGAGGGCGGCGCTGACTCGGCGCAGCCCCGACAGCGCGGTCGCCAGCCCGACACCCGCGGGTTCGAGCACCAGCAACGCCACGAGTACGCTCGCTACCAGCGGCGGTCCCAAGAGCCCGCTTGTCGCCGCCATCGCGGCAACCGCGATCGGCGCCGACACGCCGGCGAATGACAGCCCGAGCGCTGCTGCAATCAGACGCCAGCCGACCCGGTCGGCTGGCACGACGGGAGCAGGCGGCGGAGCCGGTGCAAGCGGATTGCCGGCGCCCCGCCGTGCCAGCCTATCGAGCGGGCTTTCGGCGAGCAGGCTTTTTGTCGGTCGCGCCAAACCGGATACCTATGACCGCCCGACCGCGCGGATGGCGCCGATCGGCTCAGGCTGGGGCATGGGCTGCGAGCGTTCGCGTGGAAAGGCCACGGTCACCGTCGTGCCGACGCCCTTTGTGCTGTGGATGGTCAGCGTCCCGCCGTGGAGCTCAGTCAGCCCAATCGCGAGCGGCAGCCCCAGTCCGGTCCCGTCGTGCTTGCGCGTCCAAGTGCTGGCGACCTGGCCAAAGCGGGTCATCGCCAGCGCGACCTCGGCGCCATCCATGCCGATGCCATGATCGGTGACGGCGATGGCGAGCGCGCCGTCCACATTGCGCAGGACGATATCGACCTTGCCGCTGGGGTGACTGAACTTGATCGCGTTGACGAGAAGGTTGAGCACGATCTGCTTCAGCTTGCGGGCATCCGCCCGCAGCGGCGCGATGACGCCCTCGCGGCGTATCGTCACCCGGATATCGCTGGCCCGCGCCTTGGCCTCGGCGAGCTGAACCAGATCTGCGATCGTCTTCGCGGGATCGATCAGTTCCTCGGCGAGATCGAGCTTGCCGGCCTCGAGCTTCGACACGTCGAGAATGTCGTTGATGAGCCCCAGCAGATGTTCGCCGCTCGCCAGGATGTCGCGGGCGTAGCCGACATATTTAGCCGTGCCGACCGGCCCCAGCATCTCGCCGGCGATGACTTGCGAAAACCCGATGATCGCATTGAGCGGGGTGCGCAGCTCGTGGCTCATATTGGCGACGAATTCGGTCTTGGTGCGGTTCGTCAGCTCTGCTTGCTCCTTGGCGGCGAGGAGCTCGCGCTCGGCGCGCTTGCGCTCGGTAATGTCGACGAAGACGGTGACCACCATCGCCTCCTCGTCATCCTGCCCGTGGAACATCGCCTTGCTGGTCAGCAACACACAGGGTTTGCCGTCGCGATCGACGATCTCCTCTTCGCTCGAACTCGGGACGGCCTTGCCGGTGAGCAGACGCTCGTCGCCTTCCATCAGCAGACGCGCCAACGGACCGCCATGCGCATCGGCCGGACGCTTACCGTTCAATCGGCTCGCCGGCGCACCGACAAACCCTGCGAACAGCCGGTTGACCAGCAGGTAGCGCCCGTCCGGGCCGGTCACGCAGATCATCCGCGGAATGACGTCGATAAGGCGGAGCAGCGTTTCGTAGGCCTGTCGTGACCGCTCGGGGTAGCGCCGATTGGCCTCGACCGCCGGATCCTCGACGGGCGCGCTCTCTCCGCCAGTGCTGCGCAGCGTGCGCGGGCGCAGCAACTGGCTGTCCGCCCGGATTCGAAAATCGCGGTGGTCGACCGGGATCAGCAGATGATCGCCGGCGCCGGCCTCGCGCGCCCGCTCGATGCAGTCGAAATCCTCCTCGGACCCGATGACGATCACCGCGACATCGCTGCAGCCAGGCTGGTCGCGCAATCGGCAGATGAAGTCCGCCGCCTCGCCCTGCGCGCTCGCGGCGGCGAGGAGAACGAGGTCGGGGAAATTCTTCGAACAGAAGCCGAGGGCCGCGTCCGGATCGGCGAAGCTCTTGGCAACCGTCCGGCCACCGAGGGAGCTGGCCAACCGTTCCAGGATCTTCCGATTGGTGACGCTGTCATCGACGATGACCACTAGCTGCGATGACACGCCCTCGCCCCGAGGGTTACTCATTCACCTTGAAATGTATGCTGGTCGCGGGTTGCGAATACATACGCGCGTACACCAACGCTGAAATCCCGGCAGTTACAAGACGTTGAGTCGTATCGTGCGGAAGCCGCGGTGACGCGCTGCGGTTGAGCGGCGCGGGTGATTCGCGCCGACTCTCACAAGCGGTAGAACGCCTTGGCGTTTTTCCAGAAGAACCGGTCGCGATCCTCGGGCGATAAATGACCCATCATCCGGTGCATCGCAGCGACCAGAGGGCCATAACCGATGCGCACCCCGGCGACCGGAAAGTTGCTGGCAAAGATCGCCCGCTCGATGCCGAAGATGGCAATCGCGTCCAACACAACCCGGCGGTTCGACTCGTAATCCCACGCGCGATCCCTGAGGCCGAATTCGGAGACCTTGACGTGGACGTTGGGCTCGCGCGCCAGGGTCTCCATGCCGTGGCGCCACGCTGCCAGCCCTTCCTCGCTGCGGTCCCATGGAAAGCCGGTGTGGTTGAGCACAACCGGCGTAGCGGGAAACGCCCGGGCTACCGCGGCGGCCTCGCGGAGATGCCAGAACGGCACCCGCAGATCCCACGACAGCCGATATTTCTCGAGGAGCGCGAAGCCGCGCAGCCAGCGCTCGTCCTGCATTGTGCCGGGCGCGCCCGGCGCCATGCGGTCGGGCGACGGCGCGGTGACCGGCTTTGAGCGGATGCCGCGCACCAACGGAAAGCCGGCCTGTGCGGCGATCACCTCCTCGGCATTCTCGCGATCGAACCAGGCATGCGCGACGATCGCGCCGGGAAAGCCGTATTGCTGATTGATGCCGGTGATCCAGCGGGTTTCGCCGATCTGGTCGGCGCGGTCCCACTCGGCTTCGCAATGCACCGTCGTCAACACATTGTGGCCGGCGGCGTCGCGCCGGTAATCCTCGGGCAGATAGTCGCGCCGGATCGCGCTGTCGTCGCCCATGAAGAAATCGTGGCGCGGCGCGCCGACGAGGTTCGGGTGCTTCGCCTGCGCCAGGTCCCACAGATGATGGTGCGCATCGATCAGCGTGACCGCGTCGGGCGACTCGTTCCAGCTGCCGTGGATCGTGTGCATGGGTTCCTCGGTCATCGGCGAACGGGGTCAGCTTGCACCGCGTTCCATCGCGGTCTATGTGTATTGTTCGCGTCAGCAATACACAATGAGATCGCCATGCGCACCAATGTCGAGATCGACGACGACCTCATGCATGAGGCGTTGCGTCTCACCGGGCTCAAAACCAAGCGAGCGGCTATCGAGGAGGGTCTGAAGACACTTGTGCGTGTGAAGCGACAAATGAAGATGCTCGAACTTGGGGGTAAGGTCAAGTTCTGGGACGATGTAATCCGCGACCGAGAGGAGAACGGTCTCGACTAATGATCGTCGTCGACACCTCAGTATGGATCGACTACCTGCGCGGCGCCGCCAGCGATCGCGTTGAACAACTTCGCACCTTAATGAGACGGCAGCCGGAATTGCTGATAGGCGATCTCATTCTGAGTGAGGTCTTGCAGGGCTGCAGGTCCGAGGCCGAAGCGACAGAAGTCGAAACGGCGCTGCAAGAATTCGCAATCGTCCCCCTCTGCACCCCTGATCTCGCCATCAAGGCCGCCGCGAATTACCGTCTTCTTCGTCGCCGGGGAGTGACCATACGAACCACGATCGACATGATCATCGGCACCTTCTGTATCGAGCGCGGGCATATGCTGCTGCATTCCGACCGCGATTTCGAGCCGATGGAACGCTTTCTTGGCTTGCAGACGGTCTAGCGGAGGCAGAGATAGACTGATGGACCTCAGCTACGAGACGATCGGGGTCGAGGACAAGGGCGACGGGCTGGTGCTCTTGACCCTCAACCGGCCGCAGGTCGCCAATGCGATGAACACGCAGATGGGGCGCGAGCTGCTGGCATTTTTCGATGCCGTCAATGCGGACCCGCTGGCGCATCGCTGCATCGTCATGACCGGGGCTGGCGACAAGGCGTTTTGCGCCGGCGGCGACTTGAAGGAACGCCAGGGCATGACCGACGAGACCTGGCAGGCCCAGCATTTGTTGTTCGAGCGGATGGTCCGCGCCTTTATCGGATGCCCGGTGCCGGTCATTGGCGCGATCAACGGCGCCGCCTATGCCGGGGGGTGCGAATTGGCGCTGTGCTGCGATTTTCTCTACGCCGCCGATTCCGCGCGCTTTGCCCTGACCGAGGTGACGCTCGGCATCATGCCGGGCGCCGGCGGCACGCAGAACCTGCCGCGCGCCGTCGGCGAGCGGCGCGCCAAGGAGATCATCCTGACCGGGCGGCCGTTTTCGGCGAAGGAGGCCCATGAGTGGGGCATGGTCAACCGGCTGTGCGCTCCGGATCAGCTGATCGACGAAACCATGGAGACCGCGCGCCGCATCGCCGACAACGCCCCCATATCGGTGCGCCAGGCCAAGCATGCGATCCATTTCGGGCTGCAGATGGACCTCGCCAGCGCGATGATGCTCGAGATCGAGGCCTATAACCGCATGGTTCCGACCGCCGACCGCCGCGAAGGCATCGCGTCCTTCAACGAAAAGCGCAAGCCGCGCTTTACCGGGCGGTGACGGCAACAGTGTTGGAGGCGCAAGCGCTCGACGAAATTAGCCGTCATTGCGAGGAGCGGAGCGACGAAGCAATCTCGTGGGACAGCGCAAACCGGGTGCGAGATTGCTTCGCTTCGCTCGCAATGACAGTGAGGTCAGGAGGGACAAGATGGACGGTGATTTGGCCACCCGGACAAAAGCAGCGGATCTGACCCTGACCCTGGCCGTGCAGGCGTGCTCGGTCACCTACGACGCGCTGCCCGAGCCGGTGCGGGCGTTGGCGCAGCAATGCGTGCTCGATTATTTCGGCGTCGCACTGGCCGGAGCGGATGATCCGCTGGTTGCCATCCTCATCGACGAGCTCGCGGAGGCGGGCGGGGCGGCGCAGGCCGGAATCATCGGCCGCCAGGCGCGGCTGCCGGCGCTCTCGGCCGCCCTCCTTAACGGCGCGATCGGCCATGCGCTCGATTACGACGACGTCAATTTGGCGATGCCGGGCCACCCGTCGGTGGCGATCCTGCCCGGCCTCCTGGCGCTCGCTGAAACGCGCCGCAGCTCCGGGCGCGAAATCATCGCCGCCTTTGTCGCCGGCTACGAGACCGCCTGCCGCATCGGCATGGCGCTGCGCCCGGGCCATTACAATCTGGGCTTCCACGCCACCGGCACGGTCGGTGTTTTCGGCGCGGCGGCGGCCTGCGCCCGCCTCCTCGGCCTCGACGCCGCAGCCACCGCGCAGGCGCTCGGCATCGCCGGGACCCAGGCCGCCGGCCTCAAATCGCAATTCGGCACGATGTGCAAGCCGTTCCATGCCGGGAAGGCGTCGCACAACGGGCTTCTGGCGGCGCGGCTCGCCGCGCGCGGGTTTTCGAGCCGGCCCGATCTGGTCGAATGCGAGCAAGGGTTTGCCTTGACCCACGGTCCCGATTTCCGGCCCGAGGCGGCGCTCGCCGCTCCGCCGAACGGGTTCTACATCTTTGCGAATTTGTTCAAATATCATGCCGCCTGCTACCTGACGCATGGCCCCATCGAATGCGCGCGCGCTGTGCGCGAGCAGCGGGCGGCGCGCGAGGACATTGCGCGCATTACGCTGCGCGTCGACAAGAGCTGCGAGCGGGTGTGCAACATCCCCGCCCCGAGCGACGGGCTCGAAGCCAAGTTCAGCCTGCGCCAGACGGTCGCGATGGCGCTGGCGGGAATCGATACCGCGAGCCTTGGCGCCTACAGCGCGGCAACCGCGACCGACCCGGCGCTGGTGGCGCTGCGCGAGAAGGTCGTGCTCGACTTCCAGGACGGCTGGCCGCAGGCCGCGGCCGAGATCGAGGTCGCGCTCGGCGACGGGCGGGTGTTGCGCGCAAGCCACGACGCCGGCATCCCGTGCGCCGATATTGCGGGCCAGGGCGAGCGCCTCGCCGCCAAATTCGCCACGCTGGCCGGGCCGGTCGTCGGGCCGGCGCGCGCCCGCGAGTTGCGCGAGATGATTTTAGGCCTCGACGGCCTCGGCGATATCGGCGCCCTGGCGCGGCTGGCGGCGGGTTGATCCATTGTCATTGCGAGGAGCGGAGCGACGAAGCAATCTCGGGCCGACGAGCAGCCAGCCGGGCCGAGATTGCTTCGCTGCGCTCGCAATGACATGGTTTGAAGGCCAACCTGCGAGGAGACACCCATGCCCGATTACCCGCTGCCCTCCGGCAATCCCGAGGCGCTCGGTTTTGCGCTGAAGCCGCTCGAGCATCTTGACCATCTGATCCGCGAGCATATCGAGGAGGGCCGCTATCCCGGGGGGCAGATCGCCTTGGCGCGCAACGGCCAGCTGGCGCTGTTTCGCAGCTATGGAGAGGCCAAGACCGAGGGTCAGCGGGCACCGGCGTCGGGCGACACGCTGTTCCTCCTTTTCAGCCAGACCAAGGTGTTGACCAGCGCGGCGGTCTGGACCCTGGTCGAAGAAGGCAAGCTGTCGTTCATGGACAGGGTCGCCGACCACCTGCCGGAATTCGCCCGCCGCGGCAAGGCCGACATCACGCTGCACCAGGTGATGACGCATCAGGGTGGGTTTCCCTCCGGTGACGTGACCCCGGCAACCTGGACCGATCACGCCCGGATGCGCGCCGAAGTCTGTGATTTCTCGCTCGACTGGACGCCGGGGAGCCGGCTGCAATACCACCCGCGCGCCGCGCATCTGACCCAGGCGATGGTGATCGAGGCGGTGACCGGCCGGGATTACCGCGAGGTGATCCGCGACAAGGTGCTGGCCCCGCTCGGCCTCGCCGGCGACATCTTCGTCGGCGTGCCGGCCGGCGAGCAGGGGCGCTGCGCCGATACCTACGCCGCCGAGCCGCGCGACAACTCGCCGGAGTTCAAGGCGGCCGGCATGCCGAGCGGCGGCGGCTATGCGACGGCGCGCGGCATGGCAGCCTTCTACCAGATGCTGCTCGGGCAAGGCCGGCTCGGCGATGTGCGGCTGTTGTCGCCGCGCCTCATCGCCTATGTCACGAAGAACCATACCGGCGAGCGCGGCGACGATGCGATGGCCGGGACCCCGATGCATCGCGGCCTCGGGCCGCATGTCCGCGGCGACAGCGAGCGCATCCGCGGGCTCGGTACGCTCGCCGCGCTGCAGACCTTCGGCCATGGCGGCGCCGGGACCTCCTATTCCTGGGCCGACCCGACCAGCGGCGTGTCGTTCAGCTATCTCACCAACTACATGCAGCCGGATCCGTGGCACACCGCGCGGCTCGACCGCATCGCCAACCTGGTGCACGCCGCGATCGATTGAGCCGGGAATAGCCCCCACCCTCGCACCGCTTCGCGGCGGGTCCCTTCCTCCCCCGCAAGCGAGGGAGGGCTTATAACTCCCTCCCCTGCTTGCGGGGGAGGGTTGGGGTGGGGGCTTTGCAGCCGTGATCCAAGATCCGGTCGTCGATAAAATCGTCGCGCATGTCGCGCGAGTCGCCGTGGGTGAGCTGCCCGAAGCAGCGTGGGCGGCGGCCAAGGCGTTTGTCGCCGACTCGCTGGGGGTCGGCATCGCCGGCGCCGGGGCGCCGTGGCGCCCCGAGGTGCTCGACATGGCCGCGGCATCGGACGGCGCGCCAGAAGCGACGGTGTGGGGCACGGGCGAGCGCCTGCCGCTCGCCGCGGCCGCGATGGTCAACGCCTATCAGATGCATGCGCTCGAATTCGACTGCGTGCATGAGGGCGCGGTCGTCCACGCGATGTCGGCGGTATTGCCGTGCCTCGTCGGCTGCGCCGAGCGGGACGGCGGCATTTCCGGCGAGAGGCTGCTCCGCGCGGTCGCCGCCGGGGTCGATATCGCGGTGACGCTGGGCCTGTGCTCGCGCGCGCCGATGCGCTTCTTTCGCCCGGCCAATTGCAGCGGCTTTGGCGCGGTCGCCGGGCTTGGCCTCTTGGCCGGGTTCGACGAGGCTCAGTTGCGCGACGCGCTCGGCATCTATTACGGGCAATGCGCCGGCACGATGCAGGCGCATCACGAGGCGAGCCCGCAATTGGCGATGCAGATGGGCTTTGCCGCGCGGAGCGCGGTCACCGCGGTCGAGCTGGCAAGTCGCGGCATGCCCGGCCCGCGTGCGCCGATCAGCGGCCCCTTCGGCTATTTCGCCCTCTTCGACGGCGCGGCCGACCCATCGCCGTTCGACGATCTCGGCCGGGCCTGGCGGGTGTGCGAGCTGAGCCACAAGCCGTTCCCCTCGGGCCGCGCGACGCATGGCGGCCTCGACGGCCTGCAGCTTCTGATCGCAGCACACGGCATCACGGCGGACAGCGTCCGGGCCGGCCGTTTCCGGGTCCCGCCGCTGACCCATCGCCTGGTCGGCCGCCCGGCGCAGGACGGCATGGCTGTCGCCTATGGCCGGCTGTGCCTCGGTTATGTCGGCGCGGTGTGCCTGCGGCATGGCACGGTAGCAACCGGCGATTTCACCCCCGAGGCGCTCGCAGATCCGGCGACGCTGGCGCTCGCCCGCCGTCTTTCGGTCACCACTGACGGCAACCCCGACCCGAACGCGCTCACCCCGATCCGCGTCGAGCTCGACCTCGCCGACGGCCGCGCGGTCACCACCGATGTCGCCGACGTGCTCGGCAGCCCAGCCCGCCCGCTCTCGCCCGAGGCCGCCCGCGCGAAATTCGCAATGTGCTGCGCCGAGCTGCCCGATCGCGGCACCGCGCTACGGGACGCCGCCATGGCGCTGGAAACCCTCGGCGATGTCCGCGCTCTCGCTGATGTGTTGACATCAGCAACACAAATCACCACGCTATCGGGATGAAAACAGACCAGCCGATCGCCGAGGTCAACATCCATCTGCGCGCCCGTGCACAGGACCGGATGCTGATCGACCAGGCGGCCGAACTGCTCGGCTCCAACCGCTCGCAATTTATGATCGCGTCGGCGATCAAGGAGGCGAAGAACGTCCTTCTCGACCAGACCACGTTTTATGTGGACAGCAAAATCTTCCAAAAGGTTCTGGACTGGCTCGACGCTCCATCGACGCCGGAGCAGGCGGCCGGGATGAAGCGGCTCCTGGCGAGCAAAGCTCCCTGGTCGGGTGACTGACGCCGTCCCAGGATTTGACGCTCCGGTTCCGCTGACCGAACAGCACGATCTGGAAGAGTTCAACTCCGGCGAAGCCGTGCTTGATGATTGGCTGCGTCGGCGGGCGCTCGCCAATATGGCGATTGCGGCGAGCAAGACCTATGTCGTCTGCCCGACCGACTCGCGCCGCGTCATCGGGTTTTATGCCCTGAGCATGGGGCAGATCCTCAATCAGGAAGCCACTGGCGCGATGCGACGCAACATGCCGCGCCAGATCCCGGCGGTCATCCTCGGCCGCCTGGCAATCGACCGCAACTGGCAGGGCCAGGGCCTCGGCTCGGCGCTATTGCGCGATGCCGTGGAGCGCTCGGCGCGGGCAGCAGGCGAGGTTGCGGCCCGCCTCTTGGTGGTTCACGCGATCTCCCCGGCCGCCGAAACCTTCTACCGGCATTTCGGCTTTGCCCGCCTGCCGATCGAAACCCCGACCTTGGCCCTCGACCTGGTGAAGCTCGCGGACGCGTCCGCGCGACGCACAGCAAAATCAGAAGATTCACAATGAGACGGTGAGGCAGCCGCCTCACTGTCTAATTGTGAAACGGGTCAATACGACCGCGGCATGCCCAAGACGTGCTGGCCGATATAGGCGAGGATCAAATTGGTCGAGATCGGGGCGGTCTGGTAGATCCGCACCTCGCGCCATTTGCGCTCGATGTCGTATTCCTTGGCGAAGGCGAAGCCGCCGAAGGTCTGGAAGGTCGCGTCGGCGGCGTGCCAGGTCGCCTCGGAAGCGAGGAGCTTGGCCATGTTGGCGTCGGCGCCGCATTCCCTTCCGGCGTCGAACAAGGCCGCGGCGCGGCGGCAGATCATGTCGGCGGCTTCCAGTTCGGCATAGGCCCGCGCCAGCGGGAACTGAACGCCCTGGTTCTGCCCGATCGGGCGGTCGAAGACGATGCGCTCCTTGGCGTAGTTGATGCCCTTTTTGAGGAGCCAGCGGCCGTCCCCGATGCATTCCTGCGCTACCAGGATGCGCTCGGCGTTCATCCCGTCGAGGATGTAGCGAAAGCCCTTGCCCTCCTCGCCGATCAGGTTTTCCGCCGGGACCTTGAGATTGTCGAAGAACACCTCGGTCGTGTTGTGGTTGATCATCGCCTCGATCGGACGGATCTCGACCCCGTGCCCGACGCTCTCCCGCAGATCGACGAGGAAGACCGATAGCCCATCGGTGCGGCGCTTCACTTCCTCGACCGGCGTCGTGCGCGCCAAGAGCAGCATCAGGTCGGAATGGCGGGCGCGCGAGGTCCACACCTTCTGCCCGCTGACGAGGTAGTGGTCGCCGTTGCCGGAGCGCACCGCGCGGGTTTTCAGCTTGGTCGTGTCGGAGCCGGTGGTCGGCTCGGTGACGCCGAACGCCTGGAGGCGCAATTCGCCCGAGGCGATGCCGGGCAGGTAATGCTCTTTCTGTTCGGCGCTGCCGTGCCGCAGCAGCGTCCCCATGATGTACATCTGCGCGTGGCCCTGGCTCGCGGTGCAGCCCGAGGCGTTGATCTCCTCGAGGATGACCGCGGCGGCGCGCAGCGGCAGGCCGGAGCCGCCATATTCCTCGGGGATCAGCGAGGCGAGGAAGCCGCCCTCGGTCAGCTCGGCGACGAACGCGGTCGGATAGGCCTGTTCGTCCTCCAGCTTGCGCCAGTAGGCGCCGGGGTATTTCTCGCAGATCTTGCGGACCGATTGGCGCAGCTCGGGGTAATCCTCGCCGAGCGCCACCGTCACCGCATCACCGGGTTCATCGCCGTAGGGCATCGCCCGCTCCTCTCGATCGCTCTCTTCGGCAAACGTAGTGCAGCGGGGGGATAAAATCACCACGGAGGGCACGGAGGGCACGAAGACGTGGCCCGTCATTGCGAGGAGCGAAGCGACGAAGCAATCTCGGCGAGATGAGATTTCGTCGGCGCGAGATTGCTTCGCTGCGCTCGCAATGACAAAAATGCGTGTTCTTCGTGGCTTCGTGGTGAATCAATGTCGAGCGTTCGTCCCCTAGCCGGCCTTGTCGTCATCGAGATCGGCCACAGCATCGCGGCGCCCTATGCCGGGATGATCCTCGGCGAATTGGGGGCCGAGGTGATCAAGGTGGAGAACCCGCAAGGGGGCGATGCGTGCCGCGGCTGGGGCCCGCCGTTTCTCGAAGGGGCGGCGACCTGCTTTCACGCGGTCAACCGGGCGAAGGCGGGCATCACGGTCGACCTCGCCGACCGAGAGGATGCGGCGCGGCTGCGCGCGCTGATCCTGGAGCGCGCCGATGTGGTGATCCACAACCTCAAAGCCGGCGCGCTCGACCGCTACCGGCTAGGCGCGGCCGAGCTCGCCGCGGCGAAGCCGAGCCTGGTCTGCTGCAACCTCGGCGCGTTCGGCGCAACGGGGCCGCTGCGCGAGCGCCCCGGCTACGACCCGATGATGCAGGCCTATAGCGGGCTGATGAGCCTCCTCGGCGAAGACGGCCGCCCGCCGGTCCGGGTCAGCGTCTCGATCGTCGACATGGCGGCCGGGATGTGGTCGGTCATCGGCATCCTCGCCGCAGTGCAGGAGCGCGGGCGCACCGGCAAGGGCGGCATCGTCGACGCCTCGCTCTACGAGACCGCGCTTGCCTGGATGGCAATTCCCCTGGCCGGCTATCTCGCGGATGGCGAGATCCCGGCGCGGCACGGCTCGGGGGTCGACATGATCGTGCCCTATCAGGCGTTTGCCGCGGCGGACGGCGACATGATGGTGTCGGCCGGCAACGACAATCTGTTCCGCCGCCTCGTCTGCGCCCTCGACCGGTCGGGTCTCGCCGAGGATCCGCGCTTTCGCAGCAATCGCGACCGGGTCGTGCATCGCGCCGAGCTGGTCCCGATCCTCGCCGAGATCTTCGCGACGAAGCCGGTCGCGCATTGGGACGATTTGTTCGAGGCGGCAGGCATCCCGCACGGGCCGCTCCACACGCTCGACCAGGTCGTCGTCGATCAGCAGACCCGGGCGCTCGGCATGATCCAGCGCCGGCCCGGCAGCGAATTGGGTCTCGTCGGCCTGCCGCTCTCGTTCGACGGCGTCCGCCCGCCGTTCGCCAAGGCCGCACCGGGGCTCGGCGAAGACAACGATTCGAAGCTCGGCTGAGCGGCGATGAAAGCCCCGATCGCTCACCTCGCGGCAGCTTTCCTGCTGGCAGGGCTCGCCGGCTGCACCGGCCTGTCGGGGGCACCGCCGCCGAGCGCCCCGGCGGCGAATGCGGTCACTCGGTCGAGCGAGTCGGGCGGTCGGTTCATCACCCTGGTCGGTCCGCGGCGGCCGCACGCCGAGCCATTCCTCGGCGTCCCCGGCACCAATTTCACGGCCCTGCGCAGCTCGATCGACACGAAGACCGGCGAGAGCGTGCACCAGCTCTATGTCGAAGACAGCTACTTCGGCGCCGAGCGCAACTGGGAGGCGGCGCGCGATCCGGCGGGCCAGGCGCTGCGCTTCATCGCGATCAGCAAGAACCAGATCACCTGCGACAATGGCTGCTCCTATGCCGAGGAATTCGCGGCCGGCTTGCCGGAGACGCTGCTGCGGGCGAACCCGCGCGGGCTCCCCATCAGCTTCACCGCGCGCTCCGGCGCACGGCAGACGATCATCGTGTCGGGCGATCTGATCGCCAAGCAGCTCGCCGCGACCGACGAGGCGCGCGCCACCCTGCCCACGGCCTCCGCCGCCCTGCCGGCCAACCCACCGCGCTAGCGACGCGAATGGACCCGGGGTAATCGACTAAAATTAGCGGCAAATCGCTGTTAATTCTGCTGGTTTTTTGCGGGCTCGGGTTCTCTCATGTGGCGTTGCGCACTTGGGGGAAGGCATGGCGAGGAGCACGCGGGACGAGGGCAGCAGCATCGCAGGTGCGCAAGAATGGGGGCGTGGTGCTGCTGCCCGCTTTCGCGAATATGCCGAGCAAATAAGAGAATTGGCTGACCGGGAGCGGGACGCCGGCATCCGTGACAGGCTGTTGGCCATCGCGGAGCAATACGAGGCGCTCGCCGCCCACCTGGACCCGAACCCCGACGCGGAGCCTTAGTCGGCCGGCTCGCCGACCCGGCCGTCGGCGCCGCGGCGCAGCACCATGCCGGGGGTCGCGCCGGTGTGGCGCGCGTTGTCGACGACGACGATCCCGTTGACGATGGAGCTGGTGCGCGCGCCCGAGGGATAGCGGTGCGGCTCGGCATAGCTCGCCTGGTCGCGGAAATCGGCGGGGTCGAAGATTGCCACATCGGCGCGGTAGCCCTCGGCGAGGAGGCCACGGTCGCGCAGCTTCAACGCCCGCGCCGAGCCGCCGGTCATCTTGTGGACCGCCTGCTCCAATGGCAGGAGGCGCTCGTCATGGACATACTGGCCGATGATCCGCGGGAAGGTCCCGTAGAAGCGCGGGTGCGGCAGGCCTTGGCCGACAATGCCGTAATCGGCGACGCAATTGCCGTCGGAGCCGACCAGGGCCGTGGGCGAGCGCACGATCGTGCGGATATCGTCCTCCGAGATCGAGGCGATCAAGACCCGGGTCGCACCGTTGTCGGCGATCAGGAGATCGCAGACGAGGTCGATCGGATCGACCCCGCGCGCGGTGGCGAGGGCGGCGATGGTCTGCCCGGCATGCTGCGGCTGGTTCGGCGAGATCGAGACCTGCACCGCCTCCCAGGATGGGATGCGGCCCCAATTGTTGAGGCCGTGATCGGCGATTTCGGCCTCGATGCGCGCCCGCATCTCCGGCTGGGCGAGCCGGGCCAGCATCGCCGCATTGTCGCCGACCTGCACCCAGGGCGGCAGCAGGTTTTTCAGCGGGTTGGCGCCGGCGACATAAGGGTAGGCGTCGCAATCGATGTCGCAACCCTCGTCCCGCGCCCGGTCGATGCGCGCCAGGATCTCGGCCGCCTTCCCCCAATTGTCGACGCCCGAGCATTTCAGATGGACGATCTCGACGTGGATCGGATAGGCGCGGGCGACCCCAATCGCCTCCTCGACCGCCTCCAGCACCTTGTTCGATTCGTCGCGTAGATGAGTGAAATAGCCGGCCCGGTGGCGCGCGACGACTGCGCACAGCGCCATGATCTCCGCGGGCTCGGCAAAGCTGCCGGGCGGCGTGAAAAGGCCGGTCGAGAGGCCGAGCGCGCCGGCGCCGAGCCCCTCGTCCAACAGCGCGGTCATCTGCTCGAGCTCGGCGGGGGTGGGCGCGCGGTCTTCGAGCCCCATCGCCATCAGCCGCAGCGTGTTGTGGCCGACCAGCATGCCGGCATTGACCGCGACCTTGGGAAAGGTGTCGAGATAGTCGGGAAAACTCACTTCGCGGAACGGCAGCCAGGGCGCCCCACCGCTCAGGTAATCGGCGAGCATCTGCGCCTTTCCCGGCAGCACCGGCGCGACCGAGAAGCCGCAATGGCCGATGATCTCGATCGTCACCCCCTGGCGCACCTTGCTTTCGGCCTTCGGGTTGATCGGCAGCGTGAAGTCGGAATGGGTCTTGATGTCGATAAAGCCCGGGGTCACCGCGAGCCCGGAGGCGTCGATGATCCGCGCCGCATCGCCCGCCAACGCCGGGCCGACGCGGGCGATGCGGCCGCTCGCGATCGCGACGTCAGCACGCTCGCCCGGGCGGCCCGAGCCGTCGATCACCGTGCCGCCGCGGATCAGGATGTCCCAGGCCATGATGCTACACTCCCCGGATGGGGAGTGCCGGGCTCAGGCGTTGATGTCGACGAGCTCCTGGACGCGCAGCCCGCTTTGGATGCGCTTCACCATGTCGTCCGGGTCGAAATCGATGCCCACCGGGTTTTTGTCGCTGGCCGAGCGCCGGCGCATGTAGTCCTGGCCCTCGATCGCGGTTTCGAAATTGTCGACCAGCAGCTCGACCTGGTTGCGATCGGGGTCGTAATAGTACATCGAGGTCGTGACCCCGTGGTTGACGCAGCGATGCGGCCGGATCCCCTTATCCTTCAGCTGCCGGTACTGGTCGGCCAGATCGTCGAGCGAGCCCATCGTAAAGGCGACGTGATGCAAGCCGACCTCGCCGCCGGCGCGCGCCGTCTTGCCCTCGGCCGGCGCCTTATCGGCGAGCGGGCCGGGGTCGACAAAGGCGACCCGGTGATGCTCGTCGTCATAGCTGATAAAGGCGATATGCGGGTTCTCGTAGAGCAGCTCGGCCCCGAGAACGGTGCAGTACCAATCGACCATCTGCGGCCGGCGGTTGGTCTGCAGCACGAGATGCGACAATTTTTTCGGTGATGCCATGATTTCCTCCCTGGCGCAGGGGATTGCGCCGGGATCGGTGCATGGGAACGGCGCCGAAGTCAACAGGAATGCGGCAGGTCCACGCCCTCGGCCTGCCGGCCCGAAAGGAAGCCTCGGCGCGGCAACCGCGCCGAGGCTCGTCGCCTGTCGGTCCTCAGCGGCAGCGTTCTTCCTGCTCGTGGACCTCGCGCAGGTGGCTTTCAAGGCGCGCGCGCTCCATCGGGTTCCACTCCCGGTCCATGCGGGTGCGCAGCTCTTGCGCCTCGCGGCGCAGCCCGCCGCACCGCTCCCCGCGCTCCGAGCCGTAGCCCGGCTCACGCGGCCCCGGCCCGACCGCGGCACCGGCGCGTCCGCCGAAATTGCAGCTGAGCGAGCCGTTGCTGTTGCCGATATCGCCGGCGCAGCGATTAACCCCGGCAAGCGCGCTGCGCTGCTCGGCCCCATCGCGCGTCCGGCAGCGCGCGACGAGCGTATCGCCTTCCATCCGAGCGCCGCTGCAGCTGCTGAGGTAAGTGCCTTGCGGCAAACCCTGCGCCTGCGCCGGCAATGACCAGCCCAGACCCGCCAGTACCACCACGGCCAGCGCCCCTGATACGATCCTCATGATTGTCCTCCCTCATGTCCAATAGACCGTCAACGTTGAAAAGCAGCAAATTGCTCCCGAAAATCGTGCATCGCCGGTCGCATGGATTCCTGCGCCGCGCCGCCATATGGTGGCGGGGATGGGTGCGGAGGTCGCCATGACACAATTCGGCATCGGCCAGCCGGTTCGTCGCGTCGAGGACCGCCGCTTCCTGACCGGGCGCGGCCATTACCTCGACGACATCGTCCGGCCGCCGCAGCTCCATGCGGTGATGCTGCGCTCGCCGCACGCGCATGCCCGGATCCGGGCGATCGATACCACAGCGGCGGCGGGGCCGGGCGTTCTCGCCATCCTGACCGGCGCGGACCTGGCGAAGGACGGCATCGGCACGATCCCATGCGTGAGCGGGGTCACCAATCGCGACAAATCGGCGATGGCGACGCCGCCGCGGCCGGCGATCGGGGCGGTCGTCGGGGGCCGAGTGCGTCACGTCGGCGACACCGTCGCGATGGTTGTAGCCGAGACCGTCGCCGCGGCGCGCGACGCCGCCGAGCGGATCGCGGTCGACTACGAGCCGCTGCCTTCCGTCGTCGGCACCGCGCAGGCGCTTGAGCCGGGCCGACCTTCGGTCTGGGACGAGCACCCTGGCAATCTGTGCTTCGATTGGGAGATCGGCGAGCGCGCCGCGGCCGAGCGCGCTACCGCCGCGGCACGGCATCGCGTGTCGCTGACCGTCGTCAACAACCGGATCATCGTCAACTCGATGGAGCCGCGCGGCGCGATCGGCGAATACGATGGGGGCGAGGACAGCTACACACTGTGGAGCTCGACCCAGGGCTCGCATTTTGTGCGCAACCTATTGGCCGAGCACATCTTCCGTGTCCCGGAAAACCGCATTCGGGTGGTAACCCCCGATGTCGGCGGCGGGTTCGGGATGAAGCTGTTTGTCTATCCCGAGCACGTCTTGGTGCTGTGGGCGGCGAAAAGACTGGGGCGCCCGGTCAAATGGATCCCCGACCGGTCGGATGCGTTCATGACCGACACCCAGGGGCGCGACAACCTGACCCGGCTCGACCTCGCGCTCGACGACGAGCTGCGATTTCTCGGCCTCACGGTCGAGATCACCGCCAATATGGGGGCCTATCTGTCGAATTTCGCGCCGGAGATCCCGACCTTCGCCGGCGCGGTCATGTACAGCGCGGTCTATGCGATCCCGGCGATCCATGTCGCGGTCAAGGGCGTCTTCACCAACACCGTCCCCGTTGACGCCTATCG
>WNFC01002848.1_pt1 | contig 18655 bp, 16 predicted proteins | sample 5400541 | NCBI WGS metagenome assembly WNFC01 (sample SAMN13153342, study PRJNA577476) | soil metagenome | isolation source: 120 cm saprolite under Douglas fir tree site 2 hole 2 replicate 1 | place: USA:California | collected 2015-04-18 | reverse complement strand
CGCCCGTCCGCGACCGCGCGCTTGGCGCGGCCGATCGCGTCCTTGAGATTGCCCGGCTCCTTGACGGCCTCGCCTTCGACCCCGAAGGCGTCGGCCGCCTTGGCGTAGTCGATGTCGGGGCTGCCGATATAGCAGGTCATGTCGCGGCCGGTCTGGAACTGGCGTCCGCCGTAGTGCCAGATCCGGTTGCGCTCGTTGTTGTAGCTGCGATTGTTGAGCACGATGTTGATGACCGGCGCCTGGTAGCGCGCTTGCGTCCACAGCGGCTGCGGCCCGGAGAAGCAGAAGCTGCCGTCGCCGACCACCGAGACCACCGGCAGATCCGGCCGGGCGAGCTTGACGCCGAACGCCGCCGCCATGCCCCATCCCAGCACGTTCGGGCTGGTGGCGATGTATTGCTTGTCGTCGCCGCCGAAGGAGAGGAGCGGGTCCATGGTCTTGCCGGAATCGACGTCGCAGACGTAGCAGGTGTCCTTATCGAGCGCGGCTTCGAGCTCGAGCGCGATGCGCTCGAGGCTGACCGGGGTGCGGTCGGCGTTCTCGCGCGCGATCTTCTGGCGGAACTCGCGCATCTCCGCGCTGTAGGCGCGGGTGCGCGCGGCGCGCTCGGCGGCGATCTCCTTGAGCCGCGCGTCCGTCGCCAGGCTGCGGATCGCCGCGATCAGGTCGGCGGCGGCGAGCCTGATGTCGGCGACGATGCCGAGGTCGACCGGCGCGCCGCGGGCGAGGCTCGTCGGATCGAGGCGGATCGAGATCAATTGCGTCCCGGGCGCCGCCCGCTCGCCGTAGCGGTTGCCGAGATTGACCAGCACGTCGGCCTTGCCGGGATAGCGCATCTCGGGCAGCTGCGTGCCGATATAGAGCGGATGCCGGGTCGGGAACGGCTTCGACCAGAAGCCGAGCGAGCCCGCCTGGCCGGTGACCGGCAGGCCGAGAAGCTCGGCGAGCTCGACCAGCTCCTTGCCGGCGCGGCACCAGGTCGCCTCGTCGCCGACGCTCATCAGCGGATTCCTCGCCTCGACGAGCATGCGCGCGGCCTTCGCGATATCGTCCCGGTCGGGCCGGATGCGCATCGGCACGTCGAACTTGGCCTGGTCCCAGACGGCGGCGGTCGCCTCCGCGCGCAGCACGTTGGTCGGCAGGGACAGGAACACCGGGCCGCAGGGCGAGGTCGACGCGAACTTCATGCCGCGGCGCACGGTCTCCGGGATCGAGCCCGTGGTCTTCGCCGCCCAGTACCATTTGGTGATCGGCTGCGTCATCACCTCGCTGTGCTCGGGCTCCTGGAACAGGTCGCGGCCGAGGGCGTCCTGCTCGACCGAGGCGACCGCGACCATGATCGGAATCTGGTCCTTGAAGCTGTTGACCATCTGGGTCATGGCGTTCGCGAGCCCGATATTGGCGACGATCACGACGCCGGTCCGGCCGGAAGCGCGCGCATAGCCGTCGGCCATGGCGACCACGGCGCCTTCGTGAATGCCCTTGATCAGCTGGATGCCGGGCTCGTCGACGAGCGCGTCGAAGATCGGATAGTCGCCGGTCGACGGATTGAAGAAGATGTGCTGCACGCCGGCCGCCTTGAGCTGCTGCACGAACAGCGCGCCGCCCGTTCCCTTGATCTGGCGCATCGCCGCGGCGGGAGGGGCGCCCTGGCCGAAGGTTTCCAGCGACTGCGCCACCGACTTGACCGCGACGCTGCTCATCCCGAGCGCGCTCAGGCCGCTCATCAGCTGCCGGCGGGAAATCCCGTTGTCGAGATACTGCTTGATCAGCTCTTTCATGGTTGCTTCCTCCCCGTTGGGCGGCATCGGGCCGGGCGGCTCGAGCAAGGCTAGCACCCGCGGGCCCGCACCTGAAGGGCCGCAACATCGTAGGTTGGGTCGAGCCTTAAGCGCGTTTACGCGCGTCTTTCGACGCGCTATGGCGAGACCCAACGCTTTGACTCGATGTCGGCGGTGGATTGTTGGGTCTCGCAAGAGCTCGACCCAACCTACGGGCTGCAATCGGCCGATCGAAGTGTTATGCCGTAGTCGACGGGTCGTGGCGGGGAGGGAAGATGCGCGCGTTTTTATTGCTGCCGTTGCTGCTCGCCGGCGCGCCTGCGACCGGCGCGGCGGCCGAATATCCGGACAAGCCGATCCGGCTCGTCGTCCCGCAGGCCGCCGGCAGCGCGACCGACACCGTCGCGCGCATCCTCGGCGCCGAGCTCGGCAAGAAGATCGGGCAGCAGATCGTCATCGACAACCGTCCCGGCGGCGCCCTGACCATCGGCCTCGACCTCACCGCCAAGGCGGATCCCGACGGCTACACGATCTGCATGGGGCCGATCGGCGCCCTCGCCATCACCCGCCACATGGTGGCGAAGCTGCCCTACGACATCGAGCGCGACTTCCAGCCGATCGCGCTGGTGACGCGCGGACACCTCCTGCTCGCGGTATCGCGGGAGCTTCCGCTCAAATCGGTGCCGGAGATCATCGACTACGCGAAGAAGAATCCGGGCAAGCTTCTCAACGCGTCGTCAAGCAACGGCTCGCCGGGCCATGTCGGCGGCGAGCTCTTCAAGTTCATGACCGGCACCGACATCGTCCACGTGCCCTATCGCGGCGGCGCGGCTGCGATCAACGACCTGATCGCGGGCCGCGTGCAGTTGATGTTCGAGAGCCTCAACTCGATCGCGCCGCACGCCCGATCCGGCACGGTGCGGGCGCTCGCGGTCAGCGGCGCGCGGCGCTCGCCGGGCTTTCCCGACCTGCCGACGGTGGCGGAGGCCGGCGTCCCCGGCTACGAGGCGCCGACCTGGAGCGGCGTCGTCGCGCCCGCCGGCGTGCCGCGGCCGATCGTCGACAAGCTCAACGCGGCGATCAACCGGGCGATCGAATCGCAGGCATTCAGGGACCGCTTCGCCGCCATCGGCGACGAGCCGGCGGGCGGCACGCCCGAGGAATTCGCCGAGCTGATCCAAAAGGATTCCGCGAAGTGGGGCGAGGTGGTCAGGCGCTCGGGAGCGCGGCTCGACTAGAACATGTTTCGATCAGGTTGATGCACAAACCGCGCGGCACACTCGGTGCGTTCCCTCCCCCGCTTGCAGCCGAACTCAGGTTTACCTGAGTTCGGCCACTTATTGACTGGCCGAAGTCGGAAACATCCGACTTCGGCTGGAGGGTTAGGGTGGGGGGCGAAATGCGAAGACTTCGTGCCAGTCCGCCCCCACCCCAGCCCTCCCCGCAAGCGCGGGGGAGGGAGCAGACCGAGTCTGCCGCTCGTGGTGACCACACCTCACCGAAACATGCTCTAGCATTGTCGGCGCTTGCCGATGCGAAGGAGGCCCTCCCATCACGACCGCAGCACCAGAGGATGTCGTCGCCTTCCTGCCGGTCGCGGACTTGCTCGCTCGCTATCCGCGCAGAGACCTCTCGCCGGTCGAGGTCGTCGGCGCCGTGCTCGATCGCGTCGATCGGCTCAACGGCACGGTCAATGCCTATTGCCACGTGGATGCCGAGGGCGCCCGCAGGAGCGCAAGGGATTCCGAGGCCCGCTGGATCGCGGGCACGCCCAAGGGCATGCTCGACGGCGTCCCGGTCGGCATCAAGGACAACCTCCTCGTCGCCGGCATGCCCGCGCGGTTCGGATCGCGGCTCACGTCGGACGAACCGTCGGAGCACGATGCGCCGGCGGTTGCCCGGCTGCGCGAGCAGGGCGCAATCGTCATCGGCAAGACCACGCTGCCGGAATTCGGCTGGAAAGCCGTCACCGACAGCCCGTTGACCGGGGTGACGCGCAATCCCTGGGACATCAGGAAAACGCCGGGCGGGTCTACCGGCGGCGGCGCGGCGGCCGTGGTCCTGGGCATGGGCTACTTCCAGATCGGAACCGACGGCGGCGGGTCGATCCGCATCCCGGCATCGTTCACCGGCTGCTACGGCATCAAGCCGACGCGCGCGCGCGTGCCGGCCTGGCCGGCGTCCCCGCTCGGAACGCTTGCCCATGTCGGGCTGCTCACGCGATCCGTCGCCGATGCGGCGCTGGCTCTTACCATCATCGCCGCTCCCGACGAGCGCGACGTTCATGCCTGGACGTCGCCCGCGCCCGACTTCCGGATCGGCCTCGACGAGGGCGTTCGCGGGATGCGCGTCGCATACTCTCCCCGTCTCGGATACGCCAAGCGCGTCGATCCGGAGGTCGCGACGGCGGTGGCGGCCGCGGCTCGCACGTTCGAGGAGCTCGGTGCAAGCGTCGAGGAGGCCGACCCGGGCCTCGACGGAGACCCGATCGCGACCTGGGATACGCTGTGGTGGTCGTCGGCCGCGACGATCTTGAGCGCCTATGGCGAGCGCGTCCGGGACCTGGCGGATCCGGGCATGGTCGCTGGCGCGGCGAAGGGGCTCAAGACGTCGGCGACCGACTATATCCGCACGCAGCTGCGGCGGGCGGAACTGCACGGCGTGTTGGCCCGCTTCTTTGCGCGCCACGACCTGCTGCTGACGCCGGCCATGCCGCTTGCCGCCTTCGAGGCCGGTCACCTGATGCCGCCGTCGGGCGACTGGGGCGAGACCTGGACGGATTGGTGCCCGTTCACCTATCCGTTCAACCTGACGCAGCAGCCGGCGGCGTCGATCCCGTGCGGAACGACGCGCGACGGGCTGCCGATCGGCCTGCAGATCGTCGGCGCGATCGGTGCCGACGCGCTCGTCCTGCGCGCGAGCCGCGCCTTCGAAAGCGCGCGACCGTTCGGCGCCCTCGACGCTCCGCGCACGCCATGATTTCCGAATGTTTTTTTGGCATCGCGCCGGCACAGGCGGTCGCTCTGCCAGGTGGACCGATCCGCCCGGCGTTCGACGGAGGAAGGCCATGACCGAATTCTCCCGCCGCGCCCTGATCGGCGCCGCGCTCTCGCTGTCGATTGCGCCAGCGCGCTCCAATCCGGACTGGCCCGACCGGCCGATCATCATCCTGCACGGCTTTCCGCCCGGCGGTCCGACCGATCTCGTGGCGCGCATCGTCGCCGAGGGGCTGACCCGGCGATTGGGCCAGCGCGTCATCGTCGAAGGGAGGCCCGGCGCCTCCGGCACCACGGCGGCGGCGCAGGTCGCGCGCGCCGCTCCCGACGGATACACGCTGTTTGCGACCCCGTCCGGACACGCGTTCGCCGCGGCGACCTTCAGGACGCTGCCTTACCGGACGATCGACGACTTCTCCACGATCAGCATGTTCACCGAGTATCCCTATCTGATGGCGACCTATTCCGACCATTCGATGCGAACGGTCGCGGACCTCATCGGGCTTGCGCGCTCGCGCGGCACGCCGCTCCTCTACGGCACTCCCGGCAACGGCTCGGGCCCCCATCTCGCCGTCGAGCTGCTCGCCCGGGAGGCGAAGATCGTGCTGCAGCACGTGCCTTATCGCGGCAGCGCGCCGGCCGCGCTCGACCTGATCGGCAAGCGGCTCGATTTCATGCTGGACCCGCCGGCGGCGCTCGTGGAATTCGTGCGGGACGGACGGCTGCGCGCGTTGGCGGTCAGCGGCAAGGGCCGCTTCTTCGCGCTCCCCGACGTCCCCACCATCGCCGAGAGCGGGCTCCCCGGCTACGAGGTCACGGCGTGGCAGGGATTGCTCGCGCCCGCCGGCCTGCCGGCGCCGATCGTGCGGCGCCTCAACGCGGAGGTCGTCGCCATTCTAAAAGAGCCGGCCGTGGTCGAGCGGCTGCGCGCGCTCGGCAACGATCCCCATCCGACCAGCCCCGACGCGTTCAAGGCGCGGATGGCCGCCGACATCGCCAAATGGACGGCGGTGGTCGAGGGCTCGAATTTCGAGCGGATTTGACGTGGATTCAAAACCTTGGTTCGCCGCCCGTTGGTCCCAACTCCCTCATGCACCCGCGAGCCTGCCTTGCTATGATTTGAACATCGGAATGATCGGCCGCCACGGCTCATGCTCGAGGTATCAAATGAAGCGTCGCGAGTTCATCGCGCTCCTCGGCGCCGCGGCGGTATCGTCCATCGGACCAAGCGCCCGGTGTTGAGAGGCGACGTGCAATGAAACAGATTCGCGTTTCTACCTTCGACGGTCCCGGCTCTGCGCCGGTGATCCGCACGGTTCCCTGGCCCAACATTCCGAAGAAGGCGGCACTCATCAAGATCGGCGCCTGCGGAGTGTGCGGCACCGATCTGCATATCCTCAAGGGTCACTGGCCGAAGAAGCTCCCTTGGCCGTTCACGCTTGGACATGAAATTGGTGGCGTTCTCGTCGAGGTGGGCGCCGACTTCCGCGAGGACTTCATGAGCAAGCCGCTGAAGCTGGGATCGAAGGTAATGATCCCGCCGCTGATGCCCTGCGGACATTGCTATTACTGCACGCACTATCCGGAAAGCGCGAACAAGTGCCTGACCCCGGTCTATTACGGCCGCTATCTCGGTTTCGACAAGGCGCCGCATCTGTGGGGCGGATGGGCGGAATATGTCTATGTCGATCTCGACATGCTCCCAGGCACCAAGATCTACAAGCTGCCCGACGATATGTCGCTGCGGCTCGGCTCATTGTCCGAACCGCTGACCTCGTGCATCCGCGCATTCAATCGAGCAACGCGTGCCGGCGGATTCAAATGGGGCGACACCGTCGTCATCCAGGGCTCCGGACCCATCGGGATTCTCGCGGTGGCTGCCGCGCAGGAGATGGGAGCGGGCAGGGTGATCTGCGTCGGTGCCCCGGAGACACCGCGCCTCGAGCTTGCGCGCAAGTTCGGCGCCGAGGCGACGGCGAACATCGAGGAGCTCAAGACGGCCGACGACCGGGTCAAGCGGGTACGGGACATCGTCGGCGGCTTTGGCGCCGATCTCGTGATGGATTGTTCAGGACACCCCAGCGCGGGTCCGGAGGGAATCGAGTTTTTGCGCGACGGCGGTACCTATGTCGAGATGGGCCAGTTCACCGATGCCGGCTCGATCATGACCTCATGGCACCGCATCTGCACGAAGGACATCAATGTGCTCGGCTCGTGGGGGTTTACCGGCAACGATCTGCCGCTCGGCGTCGCCATGCTTTATCGAACCCGCGAGAGATATCCCTGGCTCGATATGCAGACGCTGTATCCCTTCTCCGAGGAGGGGATCGGTCGCGCGGTTGCCGACGCGCTTGCCATGAAGACAGTGAAGTCGACGATCGTGCCGTGGCCGGAGCTGGTGCAATAGGCGGGACGCCGCGACCATGTCGGCTAATGAACGGCCCCAGGGCGAGGTCCGCGTCGCCAACCATCGCTTCGCCGATGTTGTGAATCACTCGAGCTATGGCCGAATCTTGGTGACGGAAGGGATCAGGCGGCAGCGGCTTGAGCTTGCGATCTGACAACCTCGATTCCGTCGGCGAACTGTACACCGAGGATGACTTTCGGCAACTGGTTGTGGCCATTGAGGCGACGCCAGCTTTTCTCGGCGGCCTCGGCCAGCTTAAAGATCATGGCGAGCGCAGTCTTGTTCGAGAGACATTCCTTGGAACGCACCGTGCGGTGGCGAATCGTAGCGAACGAGCTTTCGATGACGTTCGTCGTGCGCAGATGCTTCCAGTGCTCGGCCGGGAAGTCGTAGAAGGCCAGCAGCGCATCGCGATCCTTGATCAGGCATTCCACCGCCTTGTCGTATTTGACGCCCCAGGTTTCGACGAAGGCATCGAACGCCACGAGCGCATCCTTCTTGGTCTCGGCCATCCAGATCTCCTGGAGCGCCCGCTTGGCTTTCGAATGCTGGCTCTTCGGCAGCTTGTTGAGGACGTTGGCAGTTTTGTGCACCCAGCAGCGCTGGCCGCGAGTCTTCGGCCACACTTCCTCGACCGCCTGCCAGAAGCCGAGCGCCCCGTCGGCGACCGCGAGTTCGGGACCCATCGCGAGCCCCCGCCGCTTCAGGTCGAGGAGGAGCTCCCTCCAGGATTGTGCACTCTCGCGCACGCCGTCGATGAGGCCGACGAGCTCCTTCTTGCCTTCGGGCGTGGCGCCGATGATGACCAGCAGGCACTGCGCGGCGTCTTCGAGCCTGGCCTGCACGTGGATGCCGTCGACCCAGAGGTAGACGTAGCGCTCGGCCAAGAGATCGCGCTTGCTCCAGCGTGCGTGCTCCTCCGACCAGGCGTCCTTGAGCCGCCCGATGGTCGACGCCGAGAGCCCGCCGGCGTCCTTGCCGAGCAGCGCGCGCAGCGCCTCCTCGAAGTCGCCGGTGGAAATGCCCTTGAGGTAGAGGATCGGGATCAACACCTCGAGGCTCTTCGACCGGCGTGCGTAGGGCGGCAAAATCGCCGACGAAAAGCGGATGCGCTCGCAGCCTTCGCCGACGCGGTCTCGCACCCGCGGACAGCGCACGGCGACCGGACCGATGCCGGTCATGATCGCGCGCTCGGGCAGATGCCCGTGGCGCACCAGCCGTTGGCGGCCATCATCGGTGAGCTTGTCGGCATGGTAGCCGAGCAAGGCTGCAACTTCGGCCTCGACGGCCTGCGCCAGCAGCGCTCGCGCGCCATTGCGCAACACCTCGGTCAGCGGATCGGCAAAAGTTCCTGGCTGGCAGAGTGGGAAAACGTTAGTCTCGGTCACGGCGTATCACTCCTTCGGTGGAGAAGTGGAGGCGTCGAATACCCCCACGATACGCCGCCTTACCCCTTCATGCCGTCACCAACTTTCGCCCATAGCTCGAATCACTCGGTTGTCGGCTAATGTCGCCGAAGGGCCAAAGGACTAAGCTGCATTCTTCGAAAAAGTACGGCATTAGTGAGTGGATCGCGTTTTCTCAACGCATGTTCGATCCATGCGTTCTCTCTCGCGTTTGCCTGCGAGGCGGAAATGCCGGTTTCAAGCAAGATCACGCAGGGCTGAAATCCCTCTGACAATAATCCCGCGATCCACTTTTCCTTGGCAGTGCATCCTGCTTTTAGGTGACGGCAATCGCCCACGTGCCGCCCACGCCGGGACAACGGATGGAAACTCCGACCAATATAACGCCATATGGTCGGAGCGCGCGGATCAACGAGCGCATAGATATTACACCCACCGCTCGCAGGCCGCGATATCCCTACCTGCGGCAACTTGATTAGCGCCTGGTGGAGATCGGGGCGCGGGTCCGTTGTATTGATTCCACGCAGATCAATCAGTGTGAAGCGAAATCCCTCGGTGTTCAGCGCTGTATTCGGCAAGGCAATATCGAGTCGTCGAGGGAGAGGGCAGTCAGCCAACTTACCGAGGTTCAATGTTTGCAAGCGTTTTTTGACGCGGCAAGGAATGGTGTAAGTTCCTGAAGCCATTGGGATATTTGCGGCGGGACAGATTGACCGGCTTGGGCTGGTTACGCGCGGGCCGATTTGACGGGGCTGGTTGATAAGTGCGCAGTCCTGCGTTATATCAACCTCCTGGTATCAACCCGGAAGACGTTTGCGACTGAGCGAACACTGAGCATGGCCAGCGAGGCATCACGCGAGAACCCCGACCTTGACCCCGTCGCGCGCGCGGTCGCCGAGGCCCGCGCGCGGGAATCCGGGCTGAGCCTCTCCGATTATCTGACACAATTGATCCTCGTGCCTCATCACGGGGGCCTAGGCTCAAGGGCAAGCTCGATTTTTTCCGAGAGCTCGCGCGAGCTCGACCTCTGGAAGTGCACATCGGACACCGTCGCGAGTGCAGGCGGCCGTGGTCTCATCCTTGGGCGTCCCATTGGGGATTGGAGCAAGCTCGCTGCTGAACCGTCGCCGTGGATGCCGATCACTCCCTCCGTGAGTCCTGCACTTCACCTCATCACAGTATTCAACGATCGGATCCAAGGCGCTGCTCTCCTGATGGGCGCGGCATTTCTTGAAGCTGCCGTCTCCGACTTCAGGACTCCGTCCATCCGTCACAGGTCGAATCGTCGACGCCCCTCGTCCTCATCCTGGTATGAACAGGCTATCAGCACCTGCTTGGTCCGGTCGCAAGAAGTTCGAAATGCGCTATTACATCGGTGGCAGCCGACGCCGCGAGCGGAGCGTCTAGCGATCAACGCGTTCGTGCTTCTCACGGATTTGACACCCGCGCGTACGGAGTTGTTGCGTCTATGTCGGTACGATCGACCCCGCGCATTCTCGGAACTAGCTAAGCATCTCGATCTGGTCACCGACCAATTCAGGTTGTCGGCACATCTTTTGGCCGAGGTTGAGGCCGGAGAGCCGGCCACCCTCGCTGGAGAACAACGTTTCGCTGACACCAATGCTGCGCTGCTCGAACGAGCTGGTGGGGGTGTGTCGCTGACAGAAGGGGCAGAGCTCCTCGGCACCACGCGTCAAGCTCTGCACAAAAGAATCAAGGCAGGGTCCGCCCTTGGGATGATGCAGGGGACGGAGCTTGTGCTGCCGCGAGTCCAATTCGTGACCGCTGGAAACAGGACGCGCCTAATCGAGGGCCTGTCGCAGGTTGTCACGCTCTTTGATGAAGCACAGGCCGGCGGCTGGTCAGCCCTGCAATTCCTGATCGAGCCGGATCCAAATCTTGGCGGCGTGCCCATTCGGATCCTGTCCGAGGGTCGCGTCGACGCCGCGGTTAGCGCTGCACGGGCGTACCTCGGATTGGACGAGGGCTAGAGTGCCGGTCGCGTTCGGACCGACCAGCCGCTTTCCCGCGGGTCTGCTTGCAGTTGAGCTTCCTGTTGGCGAGATTGTGGTGCGCGTCCATCACCGGGATCGTGGGTCCATATTCTTCGGCCCGACGCACGGGGTACCGCCTCAAAATCGCTTCGATGCGCCTTCGGGCGAGTACCGCGTGCTCTACGCAGCAGAGCGGCTCGAAGGCGCATTTGTCGAGTCCGTTCTGAGGCGACCGGCAGGACGAGTTCTGCGCCGGGCTTTCGTCGAGGGAGAGGATGTGGGCGCCGTTGCGGTTTGGACGATCTGTGACCTTGGCTAAGATCCTGGATGAGGGTCTACAATTCCACCATATCGATGCTTCCGTGAGTGCGTCGGACGACTATGCCGGGTCCCGAGCCTTGGCGCTCGCCCTGTACACGGACTTCCCGAGCCTTGATGGCCTGGCCTACCGGTCACGCTTCAACAACGGCGAGGTCTGTTTTGCGATCTTCGACCGGGTTCTGCCGTCGGATCTCGCTGCAATGCCTGGGCAGCGCTTCGATGCGCATCCGAGACGCGTGGATGAGTTGATGACCCTGCACGGTGCTGTGTTCGACACAAGTTCAGCCGTTTAACGTGACGCGCCAAGCCATGCACGGACTTAACGTGGACGCCCCGCGACCGAGCAGAAAGGTAAATAGGCGGCAACTGCGGACATCGATCGGCGTCCTTGGCATTATCCGTTTGATACCTGCCGAAGCGGCCCGTGAGTGGGATTGCGAGTGGGAGTATTGTGCACCAGGGTGGCGGAAAGCTCGATCGCGCGCAGCCGGTGTCAAACCTTGCTGGCGCCGAGCTCGCGAAGAACCGCCTCGTTGTGCTCGCCGAGGAGCGGCGGCGGGCTGTCGATGCGCGGGCCGCCGTGGGCGAAGGTGAACGCCGCGAGCGGCACGCCGAAGCCGCCTTCGATGCCGTTGCCGCGTTGGTGCCGGTGAATGACGCCGCGGGTCGCGAGGTGCGGATCGGCGATCGCCTCGCCCATGGTGCGCACCCGTGCCGCCGGCACGTGGCGCGCCTGCAGGAATTCCTCCCACTCGTCCGCGCTGCGCGTCAACATGATCTCCGCGAGCACGACGATCTCGCGGTCGTGGTCGGCGTCGCGCTCGTCGTTGGTCCGCTTGATCATGTCGGGCCGTCCCAGCACGGTCCACAGCCGCCGCTGCTGGCGCAGATTGCTGGCGCCGAGCATCACCAATCCGTCCCTGGTCTCGAAGGCGCCGTTGGTCGCGTGCGGATGGCGGTTGCCGTGCGGCTTCGGATGCACGCCGTTGCGCAGATACCCGGTGAGGTGCGAGCTCATCAGGATCATCGCCACGTCGAGCATCGCCATGTCGACGCGCTGGCCGCGCCCGGTGCGCTCGCGCTGGAACAGCGCCGACGCCAGCGCGAAGGCGCCGGTCATGCCGGTCGCGTAATCGATCGCCGGCGCGCCGAACTTCACCGGATGCACCTCCGCGGTGCCGGTCATCGCCATGATGCCGGAGGTGGCCTGGATCACGTGGTCGTAGGCGGTCTGGCTGCCGCGCGGCCCGTGCTGGCCGAAGGCCGAGAACGACGCGTAGATCAGTTTTGGATTGATCGCGGCGAGCGCGCCGTAGCCGAGCCCGAGCGCCTCGAACGCGCCGGGCCGATAGTTCTCGACGAACACGTCGGCGGTGGCGACGAGCTGCTTGAGGACGTCGCGGTCGCGCTCGGTTTTCAGGTCGAGCGTGATCGAGCGCTTGTTCGAGGCCTGCGTCAGGAAGGACGTGCCCATGTTGCGGCGGTTGAGCGCCTTGTCGGTGCCGGAGCCGCGGCTCTGGTCGGGCTCGTCGGGATGCTCGACCTTGATCACGTCGGCGCCGAGCACGGCGAGCTGATAGGTCGCGAACGGCCCGGCCAGCACGTGCGTGACGTCGATCACCCGGATGCCTTCGAACGGTCGCGTCATCGCGGCCTCCCCATTGTGGCTCGACGCCGAATGTCGATCCCCGTCGATACCGTCGCAAACCTTCGACGGCAAGGCGCTCGATCGACCTCGCGGCCGCCGCGGTCACCCGCGCGCGAGCTAGTACCTCGATCCGATCATTCTGACCGGCTGAATCGCCCATGTCAGGGCGATCCCTCCCCCGAAGGGGGAGGGTGGCCGACCCCGGCCTTGAGCCGGGGGAGGCCGGGTGGGGGTTCGTAACGAGTCATCGATCAGCGTCAGAACGCCCTCCAGATTCCAATCGATTTCATTGTTCCAGAACCGCAATACCCTGAAGCCTTGGCGGACAAAATGCCTGTCGCGCTCCGCATCGCGCCGCGCATGCACGTCGAAGTTATGCTGACCGCCGTCGGCCTCGACGCTAAGGCGCTGCTTGAGACAGACGAAAATCGACGACATAGTCATCACGCGGTGCCTGACGGCGAAAGTGGAATCCCTGCTTTCGCCAGGAGCGCAGATTGAGCCCACAATTTCACGTCTTGCGGGGTCATTCGCTTGCGAAGGCTGCGCGCGATTTCGTTAGCTATGCCCCCCACCCGGCCTCCCCCGGCTCAAGGCCGGGGTCGGCCACCCTCCCCCTTCGGGGGAGGGATTCAGACCGTGGCCAGCCCCAGCTCAATCCGGTACTACCGACCGGTTTGCGCCGTGCGCGCGGGCCACGCCGGCCGATGATGGCCGAGCGGAACGGTGGGCCGTATCCAACGCGGCGGCGTCTCCGACAGGCGCAACACCGGGGCGAGGTGCGCCAGCCGACCGACCGGGGTTTCCGTCTCGGTCGACCAGCGCGCGATCTCGGATGCGGCGAAGTCCGCGGCCACGTCGGCGAGCAGATCGGCGGCGATCTCGCCGCGCTCGACGATCCAGCGGCCGGTCTGGGCGAGCGAGCAGCGCACCAGCCAGCTGCCGCCGTGGCGCGCGCGCCGGCCGAGCGCCACCATCGCCCCCATGGCCATCAGATAGCCGGTGACGTAGTCGATCGCGGACACCGGATAGAAGCGCGGGCCGGGCGTCGCGCCGGGGCAGATCTCGCCTTGGCGCGTCGCGATGCCGCTCACCGTCTGCACCACGGTATCGAAGCCGCGCCGGCCGGCCCAGGGTCCGACATGGCCGAAGGCGCTCAGCGTCACGTACACGATGCCGGGGCGCAACTCGGCGAGCGCCGTCGGCGACAGCCCGCGCGCGGCCAACGTGCCGGGTCGATAGCCCTGCGAGAAGACGTCGGCCTCGCGCGCGAGCGCGCGCAGGGCATCGACGTCGCGCGCCTCACGCAGGTCGAGGAACGCCGACAGCTTGCCGTGCCCGGTGTCGAGCTCCTGGTAGTCCCGGCTGGGCAGATGCGGCGCGGTGATCCGCAACACGTCGGCGCCGTGCTCGGCGAGGGTGCGCGCGGCGGATGGCCCGGCGAGCACCCGGGTGAGGTCGAGCACGCGGATCCCCGCGAGCGGCCGGTCGCCTTCGGGCAGCGGCTCGGGTGGACTGTCGCCGATCCGCAGAATCTCGAGCAGCGGCAGCGCGGCGACCGCGGCTGCCTGCGGATGCCGGGCCCATTCGGCGGCGCTACTCACCATGCCGCCGGCTCCCTTCGCGGCGATGACGGCCTCCTCGAGGTCGGCGGCGTTCCAGGTCGCCGCGGCGCGCCGGACGGCCTCGCGGTCGGCCGCGACGCCGAGCACGCCGAGCGCCGCTTCGCGGTGGTTCGGGAAATTGCAGTGGAGATACATCCGGCGCCCGTCTCGCGTCGGGTAGATTCCGCTGACCTCGTCGGTATCGGTCGCGACCGGCACGCCGTCGAGGCGGAGATAGTGGCTGCTGCGCAGGGACGCCGCGGCGGCGCGCAGATCGATCGCGACCTCCTGGCGGCGGCCGGTGCGCAGCTCCCAGAGATCGGACGCGGCGAGCCCGACCGCGGCGAGGGCGGCGGCGCTCGCCGTGCCGACGCGAAAGGGCGACGGCAGCGCCGGATCGGCGCCGGTGATCCGGACCGTGTCGATCCGTTCGTCGGCCCAGCCGGCATGCGGCAAGATGGTGCGGAGCGCGTCGTATGGCATCGCATCCTTCCCGATGCGCGCCTGCTCAGAACACCGTGCCGTCGGCCGCGACCGCAATCGGCGGCGGGCCGTCGGGCGGACGCAGCTGCCGCGCGATTTTCCGTCCCGCGCTCCAGGTCCCGCCTTGCAAGAGCTGCGGCAGCGTGAAGCTCCGATCAAGCTCGAGCTCGCGCCGCACCGGCTCGAGCAAGGCGTCGATCAAGGTCACGGTGAGCGCACGCCATTCGACGACGGGCTCGCTGTCGTGCCGCAGCGGCGGAGCAAGCGGCGCGCGCTCCCGGATCACGCCGAGATCGACGAGCAGGCCGCCGTTGCGATATTCCGCGAGCGCGGTGAGCGCGTCGAGCCCGGTGACCGTGAGCCCGGCTGCCTCGAGCGGCTCGATCAGGGAATAGGCGAGCCACTGCGAGAGCTTGTGGAACGGCACGACGCCCGCGGTGCGGTCATCCGTGCGCACGGCGGGATGGCGGCCGGCATCGCCCAGTGGAAATCCATCGACCGTGAGGCCGGACGGCCAAATCGCGGCGAGGCTCTCGATGAGCGTCGCGAGCAGCGTCGCGGCGGGGATGCGTCCACCTTTGGAGAGCGCCACAAAATGATCGACCACGTTGCCGGGACGCGCGGGCGCGCGCCCGAACAGATCCGGGTGGTCGGCGAGCGCGGCCGCCAGCCGGCGCAGCAGCGCGCCGCGTCCCTCCAATCCGATGAGCGGATTGTCGGGCGCGACCTGGAAATGGCGTGCCAGCGTCGCCGCGTCGATGGTGGCAAGCGCCGCGGCATCGACCCGGCACGGGCGGAGGCCATCGGAGGAAAAGCCGCCGGCGCGAAACATGTCGAAGCTCGCAATGGCGAGCCCTTCGGACCGTGCGAGCGAAAGGCCGGTTGCGCGCTCGCGATAGCGCCAGGCGTTGCCGGCGCCGGCATCGAGCAGCACGCTCACCGTCGCCAGGTCGACGGCGGTGCGCGTCCGCTCGATCGGGTCGGCGACGCGCGCCTCTGGAGCGCATTCAGTTTCGATGGAAACTGAATGCGCTCCAGTCTTTTTGCGTGATCGCATTTTCGGACGGAAAACCGGTTCCCACTTTTCCTGAAAATGCTCAAGCACGCTCCATCGATCGGTATCGCCGGCCGAAAAATGCCGCCAGCGGCTGTGATAGGGAATCTTCAGGTCGGGATAGGCTTCGCGCGTGACCTCCGCGACGAAGGCGGCGACCGCCGCGAGCCGGCTTTCGTCGAGCGTGAAATGCGGCGAGCGTCCCTCGGCGACCCAGCGATGGACCATGCCGCAGCGCTCGCGCACGGCGGCGGCGGTATTGAGCGCGGCAAATTCCGGCGCCGGCGCGCGCCCGGGTTCGTTCCTGGAGAATGGTCGTGGCCGCGCTCGGCCGCCGGCCGGCATCGCCGTCACTCGTCGAGGCCGCGTCCGACCGTGCCGGCAAAGTCGAGCCGGCGGCCGTCGCCGGCAAAATAGCCGGCGGCGAGCTTGGCCTCGATCTCGACCCGCGCATCCGGCGGGATCATGTCCTCCGGAAGCGGCACGCGCTCGCCGATGGTGATGCCCTGGCGCTCGAGCGCGTCGCATTTCATGTCGCTCATGGAGGCGAAGCGATCGATGCGGGTGATGCCGAGCCAATGCAGCACGTCCGGCATCAATTCCTGGAACCGCATGTCCTGCACGCCGGCGATGCATTCGGTGCGCTTGAAGTAGCCTTCGGGGCGGTCGCCGCCCTTCTGGCGCTTGCGCGCGTTGTAGACCAGGAACTTGGTCACTTCGCCGAGCGCGCGCCCCTCCTTGCGATTGTATACGACGAGGCCGATGCCGCCGGCCTGCGCCATCTGGATGGCGATCTCGATGCCGTGGGCGAGATAGGGCCGGCAGGTGCAGATGTCGGAGCCGAACACGTCGGAGCCGTTGCACTCGTCATGGACGCGGCAGGCGAGCGGCGTGACGCCGTCGCCGAGCTTGGCCGGATCGCCGAAGCAGTAGATCGTGGTGCCGCCGATCGGCGGCAGGAACACCTTGAGCTCGGGGCGCGTCACCAGCTCCGGATACATGCCGCCGGTCTGCTCGTGCAGCCCGCGCCGCAGATCGGTCTCGTCGAGGCCGAAGCGCTCGGCGATGCCCGGCAGATACCAGACCGGATCGATCGCCGCCTTCATCACCCGAACGCTGCCATGCGCGGACACGAGGTCGCCGTCCGCGCGGATGCGATCCGCCGCGATCGCGGCGCGGATCTCGGCCATGTCGATGCGGGCGCGGGCGACCGCGATGCTCGGGCGGATGTCGTAGCCGCGCGCGAAGTAGTCGGGAAAAACCTCGCCGACGAGGTGGCCCCAGGGATCGAGCGACACGATCTTTTTTGCATCGCACCATTGCGGATGCGGGCCGATGCGCTCGACCGGCGCGGTGTCGGTCAGGTCGGCGACGTGATCGCGGGCGAGCGTGCGCGCCGTGATCGCGAGCGCGCGGTAGACCGAGTAGCCGCCGGCGTGGCTGCCGACCGCGTTGCGGTGATCGCAATTGCGCAAGGTCGCGATCACCGGACCGCGCTCGGCGGCGGTGGCGGCCCCCCATCGCAGTTGCGGGCGCTCGGTCGTCAATCCGACCGAAGACCCGTTCGTGGAACCAAACAGATACGCATCCATTGCCGTACACCCCTTGCCGGCGCCGGCCCCGCCGAAGGCGGGGACGACGCCATTCCCCGAGCGATCCCGGCCCCAGCCGCCTCGACCGGGAAAAAACGCATAGAATAATCAAGGGCCGGATTGATTGCAAGGGAGTTCGACTGAAGGTAGTGTCTCAGTTTGAATTTTGTCCGGTTAGACGAATATTCGGCGGCCCTCTATCATGGAGAGATGGGCCAACTCAAATATCCCTTCATTGCCGGCGCAGCCGCGCTAATGATCGCCTGCTTGCTCGTGTCGCCGCATGTCTTCTGGCGCTGGAATCGAGGGAACGAGCAGATTATCGCCGGACTCATATTGGGCGCGTTGGCGACCGTCGTTCTCTACGCTGTTATGCGCGCAATAGCGGCACGACCTGAAAAGTGAGGCTTCATGCCCCGAGGCCCCCGAGGTGAGAAGCGCCCCGCTGACGTGATCGGCGCCGCCATCATGGTGGCGCGAATCGCCACGGGCGAGATCGAGGACCCCAAGACCGAAAAGAACCCCAAGCGGCCGCCCTAGGCCGGCTGGGGGGCGCTAAGGGCGGTCAGGCCCGGGCGGCTAAACTCAGCGGGAAAAAGCGCAAGGAAATTGCTCGGAAAGCGGCCGCCAGTCGCTGGAAAAAGCCCTAAAAACCTGCACTTTTTGCAGTCATCACCCCCGTCGCTCCCTCAGCAAAACCCCGCATCTTGCGACGCTGTTTGCGAGTGGTCCATTGAGTGGACCGCCCGAGTGGCACTCGTTGTTGCCAAACGACCACCACTCAAGTATATGGTTCTGCAGAGGTTAAGCCATGCGGGACATTCGAGAAGATTTGCGTAAGCGCTTGGGCGCCCTTGGAAAAGAGCGCGACGAACTGGAGGCGCAGATCAAGGCCAAGCTCGAGGAAATCAACCTCTACGAACAGCAGCTATCTGCCCTTTTGGCATTCGAAGAAAAACGCGCTCAGGATCAGGGTGTAAAAACGAAGAAGGGTACTCCGGAGACTGCCGCCGCGCACTCGACTGCGTCGCTAACCGATGACGATTTTGAAGCAGATATCTTGGGCTTCCTGGGTGACGGAAAGGTCTGGGAACACGCGAAGATCAAGCAAGCCCTAGAGGGCAAGGAATGGAAAATGAAAGGCAAAACGTCCCTTGGTCGCCATCTCCACGGAACGCTCATGAGCCTGCGAACACGTGGCTTTGTCGAAAACGTTGGAGCCGGCCGCTGGAAGAAGATCAAGAGGAGCGCGACAGCGGCGTGATCCTCGCAAACGAAAACCGGGGCGATGGTCGCCCCGGTCTGTCTCGAACCAAGTATGGAGCCCCCGCTACGGGGCCGAAAGGTAGGTGGTCCATGTGGCCATAGA
>WNFC01003016.1_pt1 | contig 18658 bp, 15 predicted proteins | sample 5400541 | NCBI WGS metagenome assembly WNFC01 (sample SAMN13153342, study PRJNA577476) | soil metagenome | isolation source: 120 cm saprolite under Douglas fir tree site 2 hole 2 replicate 1 | place: USA:California | collected 2015-04-18 | reverse complement strand
GGGTTAGACGGAAATAACGCATTTCAGGAATTCCTAACCTTGGGTTAGGAATTCCTGGAACCGTAAGAGAACCTCCGCAGCCCGATCAACAGGGTGTCCAAGGGCCTCTTGAGAAGGTTGAATGCGCCGGATCTGGGTGCCACAGACGCGCCGTGAGGTTCAGTCCCTCCTGATCACCTGGACCGGTGTTTGCGCTTACTGTCGAGCAAAGTCCCAACGCTCACGCGGTTCTTAATACTACTTAACGTAGTAGTATTAGTAACCTGTCTCGCCTCCGAACTCGACGCAACACCGGTTTGGGAGTCTTCAGCCGACTGAGAATGCGCGGCATGCTCCGGCGCACAGATGCGAATAAAAGCCGGGCCGGTGAAGCCTTGGGCGCACTCTGAACAGTCAGGATCGTCCATCGTAGACTCGGGAGGGAGTCATCAATCGCCACTGCTGCTCACGAGTTTGCCGCAGCATTCGGGTCGCTCCGGCAGACCCGATCTATCCCATCGATCTATCCCATCCGCCGCCGAGGGCTTGGATCAGCAACACTGTGCTGGCCATTCGCCGGCCCAGGATATTCACCGCCGTCACTTCATCGGAAAGCGCAGCACTTTGCGCGGTGATCACCTCAAGGTAACTTGTAACTCCCCCCTTATACCGTGTGGTGGAAAGGTCTAATGATCGTCGTGCGGCTGCCACTGCTTCGTCCTGGACGTTGGCTTCGTTTTCCAGAATTCTCACTGCCGCCAGATTGTCTTCTACCTGTTGGAATCCAGTCAGCACGTTCTCCCGGTAGGCGGCGACCTGAAAGTCATACGCCGCACGCGCCTGATCGTTGAGGGCGCGACGTCTTCCGACGTCGAAGACGGTACCCACGGCTGACAGTCCGATAGACCATAGGCCGCTCGGGCCGTTGAGGAGGGTTGTGAGGGCGGAGCTTTCAAATCCTCCGGAGGCGCTTAAATTGATGGTGGGGAAGTAGGCGGACTTTGCAACTCCGATCTGAGCATTAGCGGACGCTACACGCCGCTCTGCGGCAGCGATGTCCGGGCGTCTTTCCAGCAGTTCCGACGGTACGGAGATAGGAACATGTGGAGGCGGTGCGGTGAGAGGCAGCGGAGGAAGACTAAACTCCGCGGGCGGCTTCCCGATAAGAATTGCTACAGCGTGTTCGTATTGCGCTCGCAGCACGCCGACATCAATCGCCGCCGCGCGGGTAGTTTGAAGCTGAGTCTTTGCTTGTTCAACTTCAACTTCGGAAGCGATGCCGCCCGCGAAACGGTTCTCATTCAGTTCCAGGGCCTGCTCGTACTGCTTCACGGTAGAGTTTAGGAGCTGTTCCTCGGCGTCCAGGCTGCGGGCCTGAAAGTAATCAATTGCCAGATCGGCGTGCATGCTCAGATTGACCGTGGCCAGGTCTGCAGCGCTGGCTTGTGCTTGCTCTCGGTAAGACTCCACGTTCTTTCGAATTCGTCCCCAGACGTCGGCCTGGTAGGAAACGCTGAACGGCATTACGAAATCGTTGTACGTGATGCCATCGAAGATCGAGGTCGCAGGCGGCCGGCGGCCCGAAATTCGCTGGCGACTTGCCGATGCCCCGGCCGTCACAGTCGGATAGTAGTCAGCCCGGTTGTAGCGTAGAGCGGCACGCGCCTGGCGGAACTGCGCCTCTGCCGCTTTCAGATTTTGATTGCCTACATTGATCTGTTGCTCGAGCGCATCAAGCTGCGGATCCTGAAATATCGTCCACCAATTGCCGCCAAGATTCTGATCATTGGGCTGGGCGGGCTTCCAGTCCCCTAATTCTTTATAAGCAGGAGGCGCTTGCACGACAGGCGGATGGTACTTCGGTCCAACGGTGCATCCGCTGAACACGAGCATCCCTAGCGCGAGGAGACCAGTACACCACAGTGTCTGTCGCGAATTCCCCGCCGGACTGTGTTGAAGACGTCTCACTTGATATCCCCTGGCAGCCTTGCCTGAACAATTTGGACTTGTTGTCCGGCAACGATTGAATCTGGCGGGTTGACGATGACCTGATCGCTAGGCTTGAGGCCGGCGACGATTTCAATCTGATTGCCGAAGTCGTGTCCGGGAGTCACGGCGGCAAGCACAACTTTTCCGCCTTGCACCGTGGCAACATGCAGCCCCTCCGCACGGAATATCAGAGTATTCACTGGAAGCAGGAATGTGGAAGCCTGCGTTGGAACCGCCAAGTGAACCTCTGCGTAAGAGCCCGTGAGCAGCGTCCCAGTGGGATTGTCGACATCGATCTCAACCAGCAAGGTACGGGTCGTCACATTGATGTCATTGGCGGTGCGGACCAGTTTTCCCTGAAACTTGCGGCCCGGAAACTCGGTGATATTGAGGTCTGCCGTCATGCCGACCTTGATCCCCTGCGAGTATTCCTCCGGGACGTTCACGTAAACACGCAAGGTTCCGGGCTGGACGATATGGAAGAGATCGGTCTTCACCCCGCCACCGCTTCCGGAGTTGATGAGGTCGCCGATGTCTGTATTTCGTGCAGTGATCACGCCATCGAACGGCGCGTAAATTTTTTCAAAAGATACCAAGGCCGAGTACTGCTCGACGGCTGCCTTGTCTGCCTCGACGATCGCTTTATTCGCATTGTAAGTGCCGACCGCGTTGTCGGCGTCCTGCTGGGATACAGCATTGCTTTTCAAAAGTCCCAGATACCGGGTCTTGGTGATGGAAGCGAGCTCCAGATTCGCCTGCGCAGTTAACAGGTTACTGCGGGCTTGCTGGAGTTGCTGATCGACTTCCGGCGTTTCGATTAGGGCAAGCAGTTGACCCTGCTTGACGTGCGCCCCAATATCGAAATACCACTTTTTGAGGTAGCCATTCGTACGGGAATAAATGGGTGAAGTGATGAATGGCTGCACGTTTCCGGGCAGGATGATTTCGTCTGTGGGCGCAGTCTGTTGTGGTGAAACCACCGAGACCGCGGGAACAGCTGCTTGAGCCGTTTCCGTATTTAGAGTGTTTCGGGCTTTGACGCGCGACCAGATGCCCGACATCAACAAGCCCGCAACCGCAATCACTGCAATCGCGAGGATAAGCCATGATTTGCGCGAACGCTTCCCTGCGCCGCCATCATTCGGCGGCACTATTTGCCCGCCGATTTGTCGCGTATCCTCAGTTCGAGCATATTCCGTTTGAGGCAACATAAATTTCTCCATACCGCTTGTTCCCTAGTGAGTCTTCTCGACTTGCGCTGACTGCCGTCGTTTACCCTGCAAGACGCTGAAAAATGCCGGGACAAATAACAGCGTCGAAGCGGTCGCGAAAATCAGTCCACCGATGACGGCCCGGCCGAGAGGAGCATTTTGTTCACCACCGTCGCCGAGTCCTAGAGCCATCGGCACCATGCCGATGATCATGGCCAGCGCGGTCATCAGCACGGGGCGGAAGCGTGTGAATCCCGCTTCTAGTGCGGCGCTGACGGAATCCATCCCTTCGGCCATTTTTTCTGTGGCAAAGCTCACTACCAGGATGCTGTTTGAGGTGGCGACACCCATGCACATGATGGCTCCCATGAGTGCGGGTACACTCAGATTCGTGCGCGTTATAAACAAGAACCAAGCGATCCCAGCGAGTGCCGCGGGAAGCGCTGAAATCATGATGAAAGGATCGAGCCACGACTGAAAGTTGACTACGATCAGGAGGTATACGAGCACGATCGAAAAGCCCAGTCCTCCCAACAGGCCGATATAAGAGGCACGCATGGTCTGCACCTGCCCACGGACAACCACGTGAGAACCGCGCGGCAATTGCTGGCGTGTTGCGTCAATGATCTTGTTGATATCGCCAGCCACGCCACCCAGATCGCGTCCCGCGACAGCGCCAAAGATGTCAATCACGGGCGCCACGTTGTAGTCGGAAACCACAGCCATTCCCGTTCCTCGCTGCGTCGATACCAGACTGGCCATGAGTGAGGGGGGAGCGTTGGGGTTCGTGCCTGTGATCGGAATGTTCTCTACATCCTGCAATGTGTCAGTGCGATATTGCGGCGTCTGAGTTGCGATCTGATAGCTGACATGATTCTTTGGGTCAAGCCAGAACGAGGGCGAAGTCTGGAAACTGCCACTTAGTGACACCAGGAGATTTTGTGCAACGTCGTGGGCAGTGAAGCCCAGTTGTTCTGCCTTCGTTCGTTCGACGCGGAGGCGAAGATATGGTTGATCGAAGGGCTGCTGAATACGCAGATCAGTCGCTCCGGAAACATATCTCATTTTCGCGAGGAGTGCGTCTGCATAGAGCCGGTTCCCCTGCAAATCGTTTCCCACGACCTGCACATCGATGGGTGCCGGCAATCCAAAGTTGAGAATCTGCGCGACCATGTCGGCTGGCAAGAAAGCGAAAGAAACTCCCGGAAACTGTTTCGGCAGAGCCAGACGAAGCTGGTGAATGTAGGTATCCGTGGGATGGTGCTTGGCGGACAGAGTCACAAGAATGTCCGCGTCCGATGTGCCCACCGGCGCCGAATTGCTGTAAGAGAGATTGATGCCGCTGTAGGGCAGGCCTATGTTGTCGATGACGCTCTGGATCTCGCCAGCCGGAATCTCTTTTCGAATCGATTGCTCGATCTGATCACAGAGGTTGGCTGTCTCTTCAATACGCATCCCCGTGGGAGCACGCATGTGCAGCTTGAAGGTACCGCTGTCCACGCCGGGGAAGAAGTCCCGTCCGAGCCAGGGAATCAGAACTACAAGAGAGCCGATACAAAAGGCAAAGAACGCAATCAGAAAGACAGCCCGGTGATGGAGGCAGGTTTCCAGCAAGCCGCGAAAGCTGTGCCGAAATTTCTCAAAAACCGCTTCAAAACGCTTCTGAAGTCGAACCAGCGGATTGCGGCTAGGAGCATCTCCGACATCGTGTTTTTCGCTCCGCAATAAATACTTCGCCATAGTCGGAACGATGGTCCGCGAAAGAAAATATGAAGCCAACATGGCGAACACCACTGCTTCGGCGAGCGGCACAAACAGGTATCGCGCCACCCCCGAGAGTAAGAACATTGGGGCAAACACAATGCAGATCGAGAGCGTTGAGACAAAAGCCGGTGTCGCAATTTGCGATGCACTGTCCAGAACAACTTCGTCCAGATTCTTGTCTGGTTCTGCCTCGCGGTTGCGATTGATGTTCTCGACTTCGACGGTGGCATCGTCAACCAGAATGCCGACCGCAAGAGCCAAACCACCCAGCGTCATGATATTAATTGTTTGTCCCATCGCGCCGAGCACGATGATCGAGGTCAGAATCGCCAGCGGGATCGAGGTCGCGATGATTACAGTACTGCGCCAACTGCCAAGGAATGTAAGAATCATGAAAGCGGTCAGGCACGCCGCAATCAGCGTTTCCCGGACCACTCCACTGATTGCACCCTGGACAAAGATCGATTGATCCGCCAGCGGCGAGATCTGTAGTTGGGGTGGAAGCGTCGACTTAATTTGCGGCAGAAGGGCCTTGATTCCTGAAATCACGTTCAGTGTTGAGGCGTTCCCCGCTTTTTGGATCGTCAATAATACGGAACGCTGTCCATTGACGCGGACGATATTTGTCTGCGGCGGAAATCCGTCGCGTACCCAGGCAACGTCTTTGATGTAGATGGTCGTGCCGCCAATGGTCTTGATCGGGATCCGGTTCAGGTCCGCAATTGTCTGCGGTGCTGCGTTGGGAATGGATACATCGTATTCCTTGGAACCGATCTTGGATGTTCCCGTGGGCAGGATCAGGTTTTGTACAGCGATCGCGTTCACTACATCCAGCGGAGATAGTCCCTTTGACTGCAACGCTGTGGTATTCAGATCCACCTGCACTTGGCGTTGTTTGCCGCCATAGGGATAGGGCACCGACGTCCCAGGTACCGTGATGATCTGCGTCCTAATGAAATTCAGGCCGTAATCATTGAGTTGTTGCTCCGACAGATTTTGACCTGACAGAGCCAACTGCAGGACGGGCACGCTCGATGCACTATAGGCAATGATGAGCGGCGGCGTCGTCCCCGCAGGCAACTGTCTGAGTTGGGTCTGCGAAACCGCCGTAACCTGGGCAATGCCTTGTTCGAGGTTCGCTGTGGGCTGAAGGAATACTTTGACAACCGCGATTCCATAGAGCGACTGCGACTCAATGTGTTCGATATTGTCGACAGTGGTGGTAAGATTCCGCTCTGTAATGGTAACGATCCGGTCGCTCATGTCTTGCGGCACGAGACCGTTATAGTTCCAGATGATGCTGACGACGGGAATGTCGATGGTCGGAAAAATGTCGGTTGGCGTGCGAACAATCGCGAGTCCGCCCATAATCAGGATGAGTATGGACATCACCACAAAGGTGTAAGGCCGCCGTAATGCGAGTCGAACAATCCACATAAATTTTCCCGTTGTTTTTTATGACTGACCTCAGTCAGTCGCCGCGCGGCACGTACATTGCTGTTTCAGATCTTGTTCCCTAAGCAGCCTGCAAATCAGGGCGGCCCACAGCTGAACGATGCTGCGCATTAAGTCGCTGGCGCATGAACCGCCTGAGCCTGGCGCGTGCCCGGGCAAGTTGCGCCTTCACCGTTCCTTCTGGCACCCCCAAGATGCGGGCTGCTTCACTCGTACTTAGTCCATCCAAAGCACGCAACTGGAATGCCTTGCGCAAGGGCGGTGAAAGCTGCTCTACGAATTGCTTGAGGCACCTGCCCAGTTCCGACTTTCGACATTCATCTTCCGGACTTGGTCTGACGTCCACCAACCGATCTGCAACCGAGTATTCCTGCTCTTCTGTTAGTGTCTGGTCGAGCGAAACATGGATTTGGCGCGGGCGTCTGCGTAAATGCATCCGCGCAGAATTGGTGACAATAGCCGTTAACCAAGTCGACATTTGTGCATCGCCCTTGAACTGGTCCAAGTGCTTGTAAGCAGACAGCAGCGCGTCTTGAACCGCATCCTCTGCGTCGGCGGCATTGCCCAAGTAGCGATATGCCCTTCTATAAAACGAAGGAAGGTAGCGGGAGAAAACGTCTTGCATTTCTCGAGTCCCGTTTTTGATGATGCGAACGCCCAAGCCCGGTTCGTTTCCGATGTTTGCTTCTGCGGTGTGCATTTTTCCTTTGTCTCCCCGTTCAGACGGGAAAATGCACGCCCCCTTCCAAATCCCTTGCCGCTGACTTGGCTGTGTGTTTTCAGCAACATGAATCAACCGGGACCTCGGGACGGCCTTATGAAAGCCAGATGAAGCATTCTGCCGGTTGACACGATGTCGACATTTCGACAGTGCTGCGGATTTCAACTGTCGGCAGAGACGCAAGAATTGCAGATAGACATGGGGAGCTTTTGTGCCGTGGTCCGGGGAGTCTGGAATGGGGTCCTTGCCCCTTTGTAAACGGCTGAAAGTACAGAGCCGCCTTCGCAGCGGATCGGGGGTGTATAAAGGGCGGGACTGCGAGGGCGACTCTGCGTTTGGCGTGGTTGCATTGTTTGCTGTGATGCTGCGGCTCCGAAGTCGGTTGCGACTTGATGGAAATCATGGCTGAAATCAAGCACCGACTTCGCTTTCTTTGATGGCATGAGAAGTGCACTCGAATTCTGTTGCTCAGCTTCTGTGACGGCGCTGTCAGGACGAAGGCAAATGTGATCCTGGCGGACTAGTTGATGTTCGCTACTGCGACTCGAACCGCACTTTGTGCGGGCTGCGTAGAGGAGAAAACTATGGTCAATGTTGCAATTGACGGCGGCGTTCAAGAAGCCCAACCCGACGAGCTTCTCATTGATGTGATCAACCGTACCGGTGGGTCGGTCCCTCACGTCTGCTACCACCCGCAACTCGGTCCGGTTCAGACCTGTGACACATGCATGGTCGAAGTAAACGGCCGCCTGGTCCGGGCCTGCGCGACCGCGGTTGCCGATGGAATGAAGATCTCCATCAAGTCAGCCAAGGCGTCGGCCGCCCAGGTGGAAGCATTCGATCGCATCCTCAGCAACCACCTTCTCTACTGCACAGTCTGCGACAACAACAACGGCAATTGCACTGTCCATAACACGACGAAGCTGCTGGCCATTGAACACCAGCGGATCCCTTTTCGATCGAAGCCCTACGAGGTTGATAACACAAATCCCTTCTATCGCTACGATCCCGATCAATGCATTCTCTGTGGCCGCTGCGTAGAGGCTTGTCAAAACGTCGAGGTCAACGAAACGCTTTCCATCAACTGGGAGGATCCGAATCCGCGCGTGCTCTGGGATGGCGGCTCAACCATTGGCGAGTCGAGTTGCGTTTCGTGCGGCCATTGCGTCACAGTTTGTCCCTGCAATGCGCTGATGGAAAAAACCATGCTGGGACACGCCGGATTTTTGACCTCCCTGAAGAAGTCCGCGCTAAGCGGCATGATCGACGTGGTCAAGGGCGTTGAACCGGAAACCGGCTACGGAGCCATTCTTCAGGTCTCCGAGGCCGAAGAGGCGATGCGGGAACACCGCATCCGCAGGACAAAAACAGTTTGCACGTACTGTGGCGTTGGGTGCAGCTTCGACGTCTGGACGAAAGACCGCCATATTCTTAAAGTGGCCCCGGAGCATGGCCCAGCCAACGGAATTTCCACTTGCGTAAAAGGAAAGTTCGGCTGGGGTCACATTAACAGCGAGGACCGCCTCACCACGCCACTGATACGCGAGGGAGGCAAGTTTCGCCAAGCCAGTTGGGACGAAGCTCTGGACCTTGTTGCGCGCAAACTCTCAGAGCTCAAGGCCAATGATGGTCCGGACTCAATCGCATTCATCTCTTCGTCCAAATGCACAAACGAAGAAAGCTACTTGATGCAAAAGTTAGCGAGAGCCGTCATCGGCACCAACAACGTCGATAACTGTTCGCGCTACTGCCAGTCACCAGCGACTATGGGTTTGTTCCGAACCGTGGGTTACGGCGGCGATTCGGGTTCCATCACCGACATGGAGAAGGCCGATCTTGTCGTCATCATCGGCAGCAACACGGCGGAAAGTCATCCGGTCATTGCTACCCGGGTGAAGAGCTCTCACAAACTGGACGGACAGAAGCTGATTGTCTCTGACTTGCGCGAACATGAGATGGCAAAGCGAGCCGACCTTTTCCTGCACCCGAAGCCGGGTACCGATCTGGTCTGGCTGAGTGCGATCAGCCGCTATCTGCTCGACAACGGCCTTACCAATACCAAGTTCCTCGATCAGTGGACAAATGGATTGGCCGAATATCGAAAGAGCCTTGAGCCTTTCACCATGGAAGCCGCTGCCCGCATTTCGGGAGTGCCGGAAGAAACTCTCAAGACCGTGGCGCGGATGATTTCGGAAGCCAAAGCTGTATGCGTTCTCTGGGCGATGGGAGTGACTCAACACAGCCAGGGTTCTGACACTTCAACAGCCATTTCGAACCTGTTACTGATCACCGGCAATTACATGCGGCCGGGAACGGGCGCTTATCCGTTGCGCGGCCATAACAACGTGCAAGGCGCCAGCGACCACGGGGCCATGCCGAACATGCTGCCGGGTTACCAGTCTGTGAATGATCCCGAAGTGCGCCAGCGATTTGAGGGGGGCTGGAAGGTAAAGTTGCCTTCCGCCAAGGGACTCGACAACCACCAGATGGTAGAAGCGATTCACAGGGGCAACCTCAAGGCGATGTACCTCATCGGCGAGGAGATGAGCATCGTTGATTCCAACGCCAACTATGTCGCAGATGCATTCGCCAAACTCGATTGCTTTGTCGTGCAGGATATTTTCTTCAGCAACACCTGCCGCTATGCCGATGTTGTGCTGCCCGGAGCTCCCAGCCTTGAAAAGGAGGGCACCTTCACAAGCACTGAGCGACGCATCCAGCGGCTCTATCAAGTGTTAGAGCCGCTCGAAGGTTGTCGGCCGGATTGGAAGATCACTCAGGACATTGCGAACCATATGGGCGCGGGTTGGCATTACGAACATCCTTCCGAAATCATGGACGAAATTGCTTCCCTAACTCCAATGTTCGCGGGCGTGAATTACGAGCGGCTGGCGGGATACAAATCGCTGCAATGGCCGGTAGCCGCCGACGGGACGGACGAGCCACTGCTCTATACCAAACGTTTTGCTTTCCCTGACGGAAAAGCGAGGCTATTTCCCCTCTCTTGGATCGGCGTCACCGATGCTCCCGACTCTGACTTTGACTTGCACTTAAACAATGGCCGGTTGCTGGAGCACTTCCATGAGGGCAACCTGACTTATCGCACCGACGGCATTAAGGAAAAGACTCCCGACACTTTCGTGGAAGTCTCCCCTGAACTTGCCGAAGAACGCGGCATTCAAAGCGGAACATGGGTGCAATTGGTCTCGCGCTACGGCAAGGTCCGGGTGCGCGCTTTAGTTACCGACCGGGTGCAAGGGCGCGAGCTATACATGCCGATGAACTCGGTTGAGAGTCCGGTGAATCGATTGACCAGCAGCCATACCGATCCTGTGACCAATACGCCCGCCTACAAGGAGACCAGCGTTCACATGAACGTGTTGGCGGAAGTCGGTGAGAGTCCGTTGCCCCGCATCAATTCCCGCTTCGGCCATCCGACGCCGCAGAATGGGGTCGAAGTTGAACGTAAATGGAAGCGACCTGATTATGCCCCTCCGGGAAATGGTCTAGTGCAATTGCAGACAAAGAGTTAACCCAAGGAGAAACTCAATGGCTCAACCGATTCCTTTAGAAATTCCGCCGCGTAACCCGCGTGCCGAGTTGCGTTCTCGATTGGAGCAGGCCCCGGAAGAGCACGCTGAAGCTGTGTTAGCCGCGTACGAAGTACTCCAGGAATTGCACAACCGCGGTGTGCTCGAGATCATGCGTGGCGCCTTGGCGGCAAGCGACGAACTTCTGGAGAAGGTGGTCGACAATGCCAGAACGCCCGAAGCCATTCGCGCCATCAGGAATCTTCTGTTCTGGCGGCAAATTCTTGGGAGTATCGAGCCGGAATGGTTCAAAGGAATCTTTCAGGCAATTCCCGAAGGGATAGCTCAGGCAACAGCTGAGCGCGACCAACCGATCGGCCTCTTCGGCTTGCTTCGGCGTCTCACGAGTAAGGATAGCCTGCGCGGTCTGGCCGCAGCTGTAGATTTTTTGCAAGCCTTTGGACGCCATCTCCACCCAACAGAAAGCCAGACTTCGCAAACGTAAGGGAACTCATGAAAACCACGAAGGTTATGACGAACAGATGGAGCATCGCCGTAGCGGGCGTTCTTCTACAAATCGCGCTGGGCGCGGTTTACGCCTGGAGCGTCTTCCGCGTGGCCTTGGCGCAGTAGTAGTAGGAGCCTGATAAACAACGCACATCCCGGCGTCCACAGGCCGACATTCAGTCGTCATGCCGACGGTTGCACCCTTGTGCGCCTGTCGCGTTCTTGGTCAGACGTACACGTAAAGCTGTGCACTAGAAGGATCTACGGATTTTCTCTGGTCACGAATGTTTGGAACGGCACATGCATTCCTAACATCTGAAAAGGAGATACCCATGAAACCGGTACTTCGCACAGCAGTTAGCACTCTGTTTTTCCTGGCTACGCTGGGAGCCGCGTTCGCCCAGCATGTCAAAACCGACTTTGATCATCAAGCAAATTCTCTCAGTACAAGACCTATTCGTGGCAGAAAATCAAGGATCCAGATCCTTTGTGGGACGCCCGAATTAAGAATGCGGTGGATGCCCAATTGACCGCCAAGGGCTGGACTCAAGTAGCCAGCGGCGGCGATGTGGCTATCGTTGCGATCGGAACTACTCACACCGAGCGAACACTTCAGACCATCTATAACGGATTCGGCGGGGGATGGGGTTGGCGAGGATTCGGAGGGTTCGGCGATGCCACCACAACTGAGCAGGACTATAAAGAGGGCACCTTACTGATCGACATATACGACGCCAAGACCAAGCAGCTGATCTGGCGCGGCAGTGCCGAAGATACGCTGTCTAACAAGGCCTCGAAAAATGAAAAGAACCTGGACAAGGGAGTCGCGAAGATGTTCAAGAAGTTCCCTCCGGAACCGTCAAAAGGTTAACTGACTTCAGCAAACGAACCGTCGCTCGAATGTAGCTTTAAGGAAGATTGAAATGCAGACTTGCAAGCTTGGCAACTCAGACATGCGCATCACTCCGGTGGGTTACGGGGCTTGGGCGATCGGCGGTTCGGGGTGGCAGTTCGGCTGGGGATCGCAGAACGACAGAGACTCCATCGCCGCCATTCACCGCTCGCTCGAACTTGGCGTCAACTGGATCGACACTGCCGCCGTCTACGGCTTGGGGCACTCGGAAGAAGTCGTTGCCCGCGCACTGAAGGAGTGGCGCGGCCCCAAGCCCTACATCTTTACCAAGTGCGGCCTGCACTGGGACGCTGTGGGCAACATCAAAAAAGTACTGAACCGCAGTTCCATCCGCGCCGAAATCGAGTTCAGCCTTCGCCGACTGTCGGTCGATGTGATCGATCTCTACCAGATCCACTGGCCTCCGGACCCCGATTCATCGGCGCTGGAAGAAGGATGGTCCACGCTGGCCGAGCTGAAGCGCGAAGGCAAGGTGCGTTGGATCGGTGTTTCCAACTTTAACGTCCAACAAGTACGCCGCGCGCAGGCCATCGCTCCTGTAACGTCTCTGCAGCCTCCGTATTCAGTGCTGCATCGCGAGATCGAAGATCAAGTTCTGCGCTACTGCGTGCGGGAAGGAATTGGAGTCATCGTTTATTCCCCAATGGCTTCCGGTCTTCTAACCGGCGCCATGACTCGTGAGCGCATCGCGAAGCTGCCCAAGGACGACTGGCGCAGTGGGCATCCCGACTTTATGGAGCCGAATCTTTCTCGCAACCTCGCCCTGGTTGAGCGCTTGCAGGAGATTGCCAGACGCCACAATCGCTCGGCGGGCGAAGTCGCAATTGCCTGGACACTGCACAATCCGGCCGTGACGGGCGCTATTGTCGGGGCCCGCGACGCGCGCCAAGCCGAGGGAGTTATGTGCGCAGGCACTCTCAGCTTGACCAACAAAGAAGTCAGCGAGATTGAGGCTGTCTCCGTCGAGACTGCGGCCTACTAACAGGATGCGTGCGGACAGAATGCGCCAGGCGGATATTCGGCCGCAGACGGTCCCAGCATGGATCTATTCTGTTGAGCGGCCAAATTGCCAAGTCGCATCTTCACTACTTGAATAGGATTTTGGCCATCATTCCCTTGTCTTCGTGATTCAGCAGATGACAATGAAATACCGACATTCCTTTGATGACGGGGTCGGTAAAATCCAAGATGACATCGACGGTGCCGCGATACGGGACATTCACGGTATCCAGCCACGCAGGATACGCGACCGGGACGCTGTTTTCTGCGTAGGCCAGGAAGTGCACCTGGTGTGTGTGGAACGGATGTAATTCGCCAGTGTTATTGACAATGCGCCAGTGCTGATAAGTACCTACGCGCGCGGTCGTTATCGGATTTGCGTCGGGCGCAAACTTGCGTCCATTGATGTAGAAACCGTTCTTGTCCTCGGTGAAGGTGACGATGAAGTCCGGTGCAGTCTTCTTCAGCGACTCGACATCGATCGGCTTGTAGATCGGCAGGCGATCATCGAGACCATGCAGGTGGTTAGGCGACGGATTTGAACTCGGCCGACCTGAGCTGGGTTGCACCAGATCAGCCAGCACCATCTCGGGATGCGGATCCCCGTCCGGGCCGGCATCTACGCAAAGCGTGCGCAAAGCGGTATGCGTTCCATTCGGTGGACCGGTGACGATGGCTTCGAGACGCCCTGCAGGTGCCAGCAAAAGGTGATTGGCGGTGCGTGTCGGACCTTCGGGTTCGTGGTAAGCGAGCGGCATCCCGTCGAGCGCCACGATTTCAAATTTCTGTTCATCAAGCTGCAGATCCAGATAGCGGTCGGCTGATGCATTCACGATACGCCAGAATTGCCGTTCTTTAGGCGCGATCTCGATTCGCGGGCGAACTGTCCCGTTTACGGTAAAGATTTCGTCCACCGCCTCCGCTTCTGCGCCACATTTCTTAGGTGACACTTCAACCCGGCGTTTGAGTTCGGCCGCATTGGGCTCGTGTTCAATGGAGCGGCCGCGCACGACGATCACCCGTTCACGAAGGCGTCCCACTTTCGGAACATAACGTTCCATTCCCTCGATGACGATGGCTCCCGACATCCCGTCCAATACCTGCCGGTGACTCTCGCCATGGGGATGAGTGTGATACCAAAACAGGCCCGGCGGATGATCGCGCGGAATCTTAACCGAGTAGTGCAAAGTCTGTCCGGGCATGGCCAGCATTCCGAGCACGTCGTCCTGTGGCGAGCTCGGCGAGACAGTGAGCCCGTGAAAATGCAGGTTCGTCATGTCCATGCAGGGGTTCACCGCACAAGCCTCAGGGGACCTCGCAGGAAGATCGTTGATGTACGTGATTCTGAGAACGTCACCGGGGGAAGCGTGGATCACAGGCGCCACCTTCCCGCCGTCGAATGCGAAGGCATCCCGGCCATTTTCATTCACCGCACGGAGAGTAAGAGATACAACGTGATTCTTCGCCCGCACCTGCGGAGCCTCTGGCATTGAGACACTCTGGCCCCAGCCCACGGCTGCGAGAAATATTTGCAGAGCGATGAGGAGTAGGATGTTCGCGCACTGTTTCTCGTTTTGATTGTTCACCGACGATTTCATTCTTGGCTTTCCATCGATCCTGACCGATCTAGAAAACACTCTTACTCGTGACTCATTGCATGTAAGCCTCCAAACGTCGCTCCGGCGCGGGTTGTATGGTCAGCACTACAAAGGAAACGAACAGCCGAGCACGTCGACAGGCTGATAGCAGTGTCGGCATTAGGACGTAGCCAGCATTGCATTTGACCGCGCTGGACTGCTCAGTTACCTGCGGGATCACGCCGGCACTCACATGCTGGTCGATGAAGTCCTTAATCGCTATGGACGTCTCGACATCCTCGTCAACAACGCCGGGATGACTCAAGTCAGCAATCCTACCGAGACCACTTCTTCGTTACCTCTGGCCGAACTTCCCGAACAGGACTGGGACTACAGCATCGCCATCAACCTCAAGACCGCTTTCAATATCACTAAAGCCGTTCTGCCCTTCATGCTTAAAGCGAACTATGGACGTATCGTTAACGTTTCGTCGGTCACCGGCCCAGTCGTGAGCAACCCTCGCGAAACCGCGTACAGTGCGGCCAAAGCGGGCATGGTCGGGCTTACCCGCAGTCTTGCCCTCGAGCTTGCGCGCAAGGGAATCACCGTAAACGCTATTGCCCCGGGGTGGATCGAAACCGCATCCTCCACCGGGCATGAGATCATCGCTGGCAAGAATACTCCGGTCGGCCGACCCGGACGCCCAGACGAAGTTGCCGCCGCGATCGCGTTCCTTGCCTCCGAATCAGCCTCCTACATCACCGGCCAACTAGTCGTCGTTGACGGCGGCAATGCCATCCAGGAGTACAAAGGCCCCGCCTGACTCGTACTACTGAACGCAAAACCGTCCAGCTCGCGAAGCAAAACGATATGCCCAACCACCGCCGAGCGCCGACTCCAAATCGCTCAACTAAGCCGGCACAATCACCAACTTGTCTTTTGCTATCGCATCCAGCGTTGCCTTGTCGATATCAAGATGTGCCATTACCAGTTCGGGCGGGGTGTGGGCCAACCACTCCGAAAGTGACAGGTCTTGATAGAAGCTGCTCTTGAACATCTCCAGGAAGATCAGGTCGGTGTCGCCTGTATTCTCGATGTAATGCAGCAGACTTTTTTCCACGTACCCGACGTCTCCCGTCTGAAAGTCCATTGTGCGAGCGCGGTTACCCGTCGACACTACAGTCATTCTTCCTTTGCCCGCGATGTAGTACTGCCATTCCGAGGCGTTGGGGTGCCAGTGCAGTTCCCGCAGCGCGCCCGGGTGAAGTGTGACCATTGCCATCGCAATCGTGGTTGAGACCTTGAAATTGTTCGAATCAGCAATGCGTACCTCCCCGCCTTTCGTGCGCTTCGTCGCCGGCATTTCCATGGTACGAAAAGCGAAATCGTATGGCGACTTCCCAAGAGCTCCAGCCGCTACTTTCTGGTCGACCTCCAGTGGTCCGGGAACTGGAGCCTGAAAAATGAATAGCTCTTGCCTGGGAAGTTTTTTCAAGGCCTGTTCGGCGACGCCGAAATTCTTTGACAGGACCTCGCGCGGCAAGTGCGCCATCGAGTCGCTCAGCAGGACAGTTTCTGACTCCGAAAAATCTCCATCGTCGAACACCAGCATGAATTCCGCGCCGTCCGGCCCGAGGCCCTGAATCGAATGCGGAATCCCGCTGGGGAAATACCACAGATCGTTCTTCTTCGTGTCGGCGACAAAGCTTTTGCCGTTAGCATCGATCGCCGTGATCCGCGCTGCCCCATAGAGCATGATTGCCCATTCCCCTGCCGTGTGCCAATGCAGTTCGCGCACTCCTCCGGCTGTGAGTCTCATGTTTACGCCGGCCATTGACTTCGACACGGGCAACTCCCGAACGGTCACCTCCCGTGACCATCCGCCTTCGTACACCCGCTTGTTGGCAAGGGAGAAGGGATATTTGAACGTTGGAACCAAACTCTTGGAATCCGTGCCGGGTGGCCATGCGGAATCTTGATTCTGTGAGTCCAGGCTCTCATTCGAAGGGCCGGGATCGGTTGCGCTCCGGTCGGTGCCAGCCTGGTTAGTAGCTTGCCCCTGCTGCGCCATCGCGCCGCCTACCGCCAAGCTGCCAGCGACCGTTGCCAGAGCCGCCGAGCCGATTCCAATAAATCCGCGACGCGAGAGTCCATCTTTGCTGTTGTCTTTTTCGCCCCTGTCTTTTTCCATTGCGCTCCCTCCTGCATACATCATCGCCATCAAAAGCCGTATTCCCAGAATGTCTGCGCCAGTGCGGGAGTTGCACTTCCCATACCAAAGGAACATTGAAAACATTGAACTTTGAAAGGCAGAATTATTGATGATGTGTCAGTCCATCGACACTGCTGTCGGTGGCTGCATTCGTATTCGTCCCAGCTAGCGGCTAGTCAGCAGGATTACGAGGTTGGACGCATTGTCGCGAAGCTCACAACAGGAAACGGGCGGCCGCCGACGTTGCATGAACGTCGGCGGCTGCGGGCGCAGTATTCCGTAAAGGCAATCTAGGAGGGGCCGGTTCATGAAGCCAGCTCGGCTATTCCTGTCAGCTCCACATATTCATCTTCAGTCAATTGCAACGATGCCGCCTGCACATTCTCCTCCAGATGCGAAATCGAAGAGGTGCCGGGGATGGGCAACATTATCGGAGACCGCTTCAGCAACCATGCCAATGCTACCTGGATGGGTTTCACTCGGCGGGACTCCGCAATCCGCTCCAGCAGCTTGCCGGCGACGGTTCCTGCTCCCAACGGGAACCACGGGATGAACGCGATGTCGTTGCGTTCGCAATAATCCACGACATGGTCCCATTCGCGATCTGCGAAACTGTAGCGGTTCTGAACTGAAACGATCGGCACGATTCTCCGGGCGCGCTCGATGTGGTCAACGGTGACATTGGACAATGCGACGAACCGGATCTTTCCTTGCGACTGCAGGTTCGCCAGGGTTTCAATCGACGCGTCAAGAGGCACCACCGGATCAGGCGCGTGCAGTTGGTAAACGTCGATCCGGTCGACGCGCAATCTTTTCAAGCTGCCTTCTACCGCCTCGCGGAGGTGCGCAGGACTGGCATCGTGGGTCCACTGGTTCGGCCCAGGGCGATTCCATCCACCCTTAGTCGCGATTGCGAGGTCTTTGGGGTAAGGCGCCAGCGCCTGAGCGATCAGCTCTTCGCTGACATTAGGACCGTACGAATCCGCGGTATCTATGAAATTGACTCCGAGCTCAACGGCCCGGCGAAGAACGGCTATTGCCCCAGCACGATCCTGCGGCGGTCCCCAGACTCCATCGCCTGTAATACGCATCGCCCCGAAGCCGAGACGGTTGACAGTGAGTTTGCCACCGAGTGAAACTGTTCCGCTCGCGGCGGCCGGCAGACTTATCGTGTTTTCAGACTTAGTATTCATGTGCAGTCTCCTGAGTATTATTGCTTTGTGAGATGCTCGCCTGTCAGATCGGTGTCACTTTTTTCGGCGGCTCGGCCTGTTGCCCTCCACCAGACCGCGCCTGCAGCGCCATCCCGACCAGGGTTGCTATCAGGATCGAGGGATAGAGTTGTCCAATCAGCGCTTCCGCCATTGCCATCGATCGCGCAACCCGATGTATTGGATAGGCGTCACCATAACTCACGCTGGTAAGCGTGGCGAAGCTGAAGTAGATCAAACGGCTCGGTTCCCCAGTTGGACTTCCAGCAATAGAGGATTGGAAATGGATCGCATCGGGACGCCTCTCCATGAGTAGCTTATATCCGAACCCCCAGGTCAGCCCGATGAGCAAGTAGGCGGCGACTCCACCCATGACTCGGCGCACGCTAACCCGCCCAGGACGAAATGTGTGACGCAGCGTCATAACTACCAGGATGGCCAGCCCTGATAGCTTCAGCGCCGTATCCCAGCCCAAATGGGCGAACGACGAATTGATTTCGACGATTAAGTCCCCTGCGAACTCGAGCACAGTCACCGCGACGACTAGATACATGAGGGCTTTCTGTCGAATGGTTGCGACAGCGCCCGAG
>WNFC01045475.1_pt1 | contig 18660 bp, 11 predicted proteins | sample 5400541 | NCBI WGS metagenome assembly WNFC01 (sample SAMN13153342, study PRJNA577476) | soil metagenome | isolation source: 120 cm saprolite under Douglas fir tree site 2 hole 2 replicate 1 | place: USA:California | collected 2015-04-18 | reverse complement strand
CCCTGACTCTGATCGGCGTCAATGCAGCACAAGGAAGCGACTGCCCTGGGTTCTGTATGCAAGGCAGAAGCGATGCTGTCAGTGTATGTGGGGCAGCTTGTGTTGCAAGCTTCAGCTGCAGTTTAAACACTTGCACATGCAGCTTTGCATGCAAACCAACTTGCACGGCGGCTAGCTCAGCCGTCTTGCTCTACGATCCCATAAACATTCAGCTCGCTTCCGTTGCGGCCTTGGACACTAAATATTCGAGTCCCGACTTCCATTTAGATCTGGTTGCTCAACCAGACGTCCCTCTGACGATTTCCGGCGTGGAAATCAGAAACGATTCGGGTCGACAACTCTCCGAATTGAAATACAGTTTGCGGAACGAGGCTGGTTCGAAGCTCCGCGCGATTCACATATTGCTTACGTTCTTCAATGACAGAAACGAACCCTCCGGTGGAGAACGCTTAAGCTTGTCACCAGCGCTCAACCAAGGCGAAAATCACCAATTTGTGGTATCCCTCAGCCACTATGTAGAAAGCGGACAACGTGTTGCAATCGCCATAACAGACTTTGAGACGGAAACTCAGACCTGGCATGGTGACCACAAGGTAATCATTGACGCTATGAAGAGACGCTGAAACAGAGTGATGGGATTGGTCGAATCTGGGGACAGGAACATGTGAAGAAATCGATTGTCATCTTGAGCGGAGCGAAAGATCTCTGTACTCCTGTACTCGCACGGCGAACTAGGTAGATCCTTCGCTCGCTCAGGATGGTACGGCAAGTATATAGTTACCCAGCTTAGCGTATACCGGGTTGTGAGTGCGACTTCGAAGCGGCGGCAGGGATGGCGAATTTCTCGTCCTCAATCGGAACAGCCTGCTGCATCTGTTCGATCTGAATTGTGAAGCGTGCGTTGGGACGTGCGACGGTCCAGCGGAACGGAGTCTTTACACCATCTTCATCGCGATAGTCGGCATAATCTATCTGCGTAGGATTGCGGCCCAGTGGCGATTCTACATAGCGCAAGACGCGCACCAACAACCCGGACTTCTCGTCAAAATAGAGTTGCACCGGCGGCCCATTGTCCCGGATTCCCGAGACAACGTAAGTCTCAGCTCCGTTGATCTGTTCCTTCTGCTGCACGTGCAACTCTTTGAAAATCTGCGCCAGCGTATTCGGGAAAAACAGTTCCGCGTCCAATCTGGCAGCATCCGCTTCGGAAGGACTCATACCGTGAAGCGGGCGGCCAGCCGTACTCAGCCAACCCGCTTGGCCGTCAATGGCGGTTACGCTGTCACCGCCGGGGAAACGTACCGTAGTTACTCGTCTTGCCGGCGCTTTGGCGAGGATTTCGACGGGAAAGTGTTCCGAGCCGACCGTTAACGTTCCTTTCTGAATGCGTGTTGAAATTCCAGATGCGGCCTTGCCGCCGCCAATTGCTTGCAGATACTTTCCAAGAATTAGGTCTGCGGCCGGCAAGCTGGCCGTCGTCGGTTCCTGGTGATTCATCTTTTCTTCAGCTACGACGTTGCCCGCCTCCTGACTGATGATCGGCGTGATCACCGGTTTGTTCGCGCCGCGGTGGCATGAGTAGCAGGTCACTTCCCTATGACCGTCAAAATTGTCTTTATTGATGGCGAACATCATGCGCATCATTCTGCGCGCCGTCTGCTTGGTTTCCTTGTCATCTTTTTCGAATGCGTTTTCCAAATGACAGAAGTCGCATTGCACTCCGAGCGACGCCGTCATGAATTGCATGGCGGGCATCAGTTGGTCAGCTGGAAATCCCTTGAGTACCTGGATGTTCTTATAAAACTGCTCCGCGGTCGTGGGAACTGGCGTACCGGTCGAGGGTGGCGCGGACTGGGTCCACACTCTGGCCGCACCACAGCCAAGAACAGCTCCGCCCACACAGGTGGCCAATATCATTTTTCTCACGCGCATATCGTGTCCTTGATGATGATCTCTAGTTTGATGGCCGGAAAAACAGCGCCGCCAATAATAGCCATCACCAACAACGAAGACCCGAGCTTGGTGTGCGGGCCGAGATGCTTGAGGCTCAGGGCGAAGATGGTCGGGAACATGATGGAATGAAAGAACCCCAGAAGGACCAGCGCCCACATCGGCGCCACTCCGGTTCCAAGCAACACGATGGTGAGACAGGTTAACGCCGACAGTCCGAACAGAGAAAGCAGCCGGGAAGCAGCGATATGCTTCATGATCGCAGAGCCGGCAAATCTGCCAATCATGAAGCCCAGCAGGTGTAGCTTGAGATAATCCGCCGCATGCTTCTCCGGCAGTCCGGGCATGCTGAATTGCGCAAAACGGATTACGAAACTGGCAACGCCGACTTGAGCACCCACATAGAAAAACTGTGCCAGCACGCCTTTCAGCAGATGCTTATACGGCCACAATCCCCGCAGCCCTGCAGCTTCGGCCGGTGTTTCTCTATCGCCGGTTTCCTCGCGGACTTCCGGTAGTGGGGAAAAGAAGATGAGCGCCGCTACCGCCAGGAACAGTCCCGCGATCACCAGATAGGGCACTTTGACCGTGGCCGCTTCGGCCGCCTGGTAAGCCTGCAGTTGGGCGGGGGTCATGGCGGACACCTGCGTGCGCGAATGCTCCACCCCAGAAAGGATGAAGGCTGCACCAACCACCGGGGTAACGACGGCACCGACGGCATTGAAGGATTGCGCAAGATTCAAGCGGCGTTCCGCGCTCTCCGGGGGGCCCAAGATCGTCACATACGGATTTGCCGCCACTTCGAGCACACCCTGACCGCACGCCATAATAAAGAGTGCGAATAAGAAAAATGCATACAGCCTGACTGAGGCCGCGGGAATGAACATGAGAGCACCAGTGGCACAAGTTAACAGGCCGACCAGAATTCCTCGTTTGTAGCCGATCTTCTCCATCAGCCATCCCGCCGGCAGAGCCGCTAGAAAATATCCTCCGAAAAAGGCCGTCTGGATCAACGAAGAGCGGAAGTCGGTAAGGCGAAATGCCTTCTTCAGGTGCGGTATCAAGATGTCGTTCAGATTGACGCCGAAGGCCCAGAGAAAAAACAGGCTCGTGACCAGGATCAAGGGCAAAACGTAGCGGCGCTCCGTAATCGCCGCAGATGGCTTGGTCATATCTCTCCTGTCACGTCAAAGCGCGGTCTAGATGCACATATCCACCGTCGACAAACAAGTGCTGTCCCGTGATATGTCCCGCCTGCACTGAAATGAGAAAGGCTACCATTGCCGCAATCTCATCGGGGGATGTCATCCGTCTGTCGAGCGGAATCTTGGCGACCACACTCCGCAATTTTTCCTGTGGATCGGGGAAGCTCTCAAGCCACTGCTGATAGAGCGGAGTCATCACTTCGGCAGGTATAACGGCGTTCACCCGGATACTGTAGGGAAGCAGCTCTGCCGCCCATTCGCGGGTCATGCCCAGGATTGCGCCCTTGGACGCAACGTATCCGGATGTGCCACCCTGACCGGTAAGCGCCGTTTTCGAACTGATGTTGACAATGGAACCGCGGGTCCGCTTCAAATGCGGGAGCGCGTAATGCGCCATGTTGTAGTAATGCAGAAGATTCCGCTCTAACGAGGAACGAAAGTCCTGAGGACTGCCATGTTCGAGACCGATCTTGTCATTGATACCCGCGTTATTGACGAGCGCATCGATGTGACCAAACGCGGCAAAGGCTCGCTCGACGACAGCGCTGCAGTTCTCGGGCGACGAAAGATCCATGGTAATGAAACTGGCCTCGAGCCTCTGGGCACTCAACTCCCCATGCAATTGCTGACAGGCCAGCGGGTCCCGATCTATGGCAACTGCCATGGCGCCTTCCTGGGCACAGGTTTTGGTGATCGCTGCGCCGATTCCTTTCGCGCCGCCCGTTACCAGCACCACTTTATCCTTAAGTTGCAGGTCCATGAATTGCAGATCGTAGCGAAGCGCGTTCCAATCCTTGGCTCCTCGGGTCGCGGCCATCAGCAAACCCTAGCCGCGAAGGTTCAAGAAACCTCCATCAATCGGGTAGTCCGAACCCGTGATGAACGACGCTTCGTCCGAGCAAAGAAACAGAGCAAGGGCGGCGATCTCCTCGGGCTGCGCCATTCTCCCAATGGGCTGCGATTTTTCTAACCTCTCAAACATCTCCTGTTCTTTGCCGGGATAATTACGGCGCAGAAAACCATCGACAAAAGGAGTATGGACCCTTGCCGGCGAAATGCAGTTGCAGCGAATGTTGTAGGACAGGTAATCCTTCGCCAGCGAATAGGTCATCGCGACAACAGCACCCTTACTCATGGAGTAAGCAAACCGATCCGCGAGGCCTGATGTACCGGCGATGGACGCCATATTCAAAATGACGCCGCCTCCGTTCGCCTTCATGTGGCCCACCGAAGCGTACATGCAGTTGTACATGCCCTTGACGTTTACCGCGAAGATTTTGTCGAAATCGTTTTCGGAGGTACCTTCAAGATTGCCAACGTGGGAGATTCCGGCGTTGTTCACCAGAATGTGGACCCGCCCGTCCTGAAATACTTGGTTGAGAACCGATTTCACGCTCTCCTGCTGGGACACGTCGCAGCGATAGGGTTTCGCGTTCCCGCCGCTGGATACGATTTCGCCTGCCACGGTTTTGGCTGCGTCTTCGTCGATGTCCAGCACACGGACGCACGCTCCGCTACTGGCAAACCTGTGAGCCACCGCGCGGCCGATGCCACTGGCTCCTCCCGTAACCACGGCAAGTTTGCCATTGAGGTGAAAAGAGTTTGAATCACCCTTCAAGAAGACCTCCCATTCAAACCACTCAAATCTACTTAACCCGCTCCTCATGCGCGCGCTCAAGCATGGCCAATGCATTTTGCGCATCGGCGTCGTTGGGCGCAAGCTCCAGGGCAGTACGCAACTCCTTTTTTGCCTCGGCGATGTTGCCCGTTCGCCCATAGAACAGTCCCAGATTCTTGTGCAGATGAGCGCTTTGCGGGCAATAGCCGCAAAGCTGAATAGCCTCATTCATCTGTTCCATTGCCTGCGGCCAATTCTGTGCGTTGGCCGCTTCCAGGGCGAAGTTCCCCAACTCGGAAACCCGATCGGCGATCTGCTGGCTTTTTTGCAGCGCATCGAAGCGATCTTGATACTGCTTGGCGTCGGGATCATGAGTCCTGTTCAAAGACTTAGCCAAGTTGTACAGGGCTTGCGAGTGATTGGGGTCGGCCTGCACTGCCATTTTCCAATGTTGAATCGCCGCGGCGGTGTCGCCCGAATGCTCCAGGTTCTGACCGAGCAGATATTGAGCATCGGAGTTGTCGGGCTCGAGGGCAACCACCTTGTTCAGGAGCTGGGTCGCCTGCTCCGGTCGGTTTTCCTGTTTTGCCGTGAGCGCGAGGAAATAGAGCGCTTGAGCATAATCCGGCTGCAAATGAATTGCGCTCTCCAGTTCCTTGTCCGCCTCTTCATACTTGCCGGTCTCGAAGAAGAATCGGCCCAGATTGTAATGAGCGGCGGCAAGTGTAGGCTCCAGCCGAGCGGCTTCAGAAAATTCCTTAAACCCGCCGGGGCGATCGAACTGATCCACCAACGCAATCCCCAAATTCAGGTGGGCCTGTGCCGAGGCGGGTTCGAGCAGCACCACCTTCTGGAAATTCTTCACGGCCTCAGCCCCGTGCCCGGTCTTGGCCTGAACCATTCCGAATGCAGCGTAAGCATCCGGATCGTTTGAATCGATTTCTATGGCCGTCCGAAACTGGTGTTCGGCCTCCAAAAACGCTCCCTTCTGCGCCATCAATAATCCCAAATTGACATAGGCTTTGGTGTAGCGGGGATCGTTCTTGATGGCCTTTTGAAATAACGACGCGGCTTCCTGGTTCTTTCCTTGCTGGCTGTAGAGAACACCGAGACTGCTCTGCGCCTCGGCAAATTTCGGATCGATGGCCAGCGCTTTGGTGAAACATCGCTCTGCTTCCTCCGGGTGGCCATCGCGCAAGGCAAGCAACCCTAAGTGATTCTGGGCAACCGCGACACCGGGATCCAATTGCAGGGTCCTCTCCAATTCTTTCCGCTCCGAAGAAAAGTCTCCCATTTTGTCCAAAGCGAGCGACAGATTGAAATGGAGCTTTGGGTCGCGAGGATTGAGCTCGAGGGCCTTTCGATAATCCTCTGCAGCTGCCGTGGCCTTTCCCGTCGCGAGATAATGGCTGGCCTGGTCGTAGAGGCTGGCAATAGTCGCTTCTTTCTCGCGGTTCGATTTCAGGGCATTGACTTTGACCTTCTCAACCCGAGCCCGTTCTTTGTAGCCGGACTTTTCGAGCAGCAATGCGAGTGCGTTATGGGTCTCAAGATCGGTTGGATTGATGCGCTCAGCAGCTTCGAACTGCGGGATGGCGGCATCTATTTGTCCGGTGCTTGCCAACAGCATTCCGAGATGGATTGAGCATCCTTTGGCTGGCGACGCAGGTAGTCCAGAAGAACCGACACCGCGTCGGAATACTTCTGCCGGGACAGCAAGACCTGCCCCAGAGCAATCCGGGCCGGATCCATATCTTTATCTTTGTCTAGGCGCAATGCCTCGCGGAATTCTGTGACTGCAGCATTTTCATCTTGGAACTGACCTTTCCTGGCATAGAGCAACCCCAGATTGAAATGGGCACTCGAAGACCCGGGTTGAGCCCCGACCAGACCTTGGAGCGTCCCCAAAGCCTTCTCCATCTCGCCATTCTCCGCATATGCCATGGCCAGAGAGGCCTGCACAGACTCCGCTTGATCCGCCGGTACTGCCTTGATGGTGTCTTCCAGACAGGCAACTGCCGCCGCTGTCTTGCCCTCCGTGATCAAGACGTGACTGAGTTTGATTGCGCCGGGCGCGAAGTGTGGATCAATCTTCAAGGTGGAGCGCAACTGGTCTTCCGCCTCTGCCAACTTCTTCTCGCCTTCAAATACCGTTCCCAGAGCGAAATGCGCGCTTACTGAATCCGGTTTTTGCTGAATTGCGGTTTGCAGTTCACGCGCGGCCCCCGCGCGATCCGCCTTTCTAAGAAGCGCGAGGGCTAAATTGTAATGAGCTTCCCAGTTGGGTTCTTCCAACTTGAGAGCGGCTTGGAAGGCCGAGACAGCGCACGACACCCTATCTGCCTGCGCGTATAAAACTCCCAACGTGTTGTAGGCCCCAGCCGTCGGATGGTCGTGAACGCTCTCCAGCAGCGCCGTGATCTTCTCCGAGGGATGGCTTTGCTTCAGGCACGAGTTGGGCAAGGCGGGGGGATGGGTTTCAGGCGCCGCCTGGCTTGCCGCAGTCTGTACAGCCAGACAGAGTGCTCCCGCCAGCGTCATCCGTACACTCCACTTCAAAAGCGTACATCCTCCCGATCGAGCGCGTTCTGTTCCAACAGGCAACATCTCCAATCGGCCTTCCGGCTCGCGGTCACCTTTGCGCCTGCGATTCATCCGCGTGCAACAGGTTTCCAGGCAAACTTGTCCTCCGACAGAGTGTAGCGGTCCGCAGGGTTATCCTGGCGGTCAAAGTGAAAGTCGCGTAGTCCGCTCAAGAGACATTTGTGCAGGCGCTTCTGCCTTTTCTATTGGCTGAGCCGCCCGCCTCACGTCATCCCCGTTTGCGTGCCGCGGTGGGCGGCACTCAAAAATAAAGCTTGAGTCCAAACTGTAGTTGCCGAGGTATGTTGGCCGTGTGCGTAACCTTGCCGAAGAGCAACGGAGTATCCAAGCTCGAAAACGGAACTGCCCAAACCGGAGTGTTGGTCGCGTTGAACGCCTCGAAGCGGAATTCCATTCGGAATCGTTCCGTAATCGGGAATTGGCGGAAGACCGAGAGGTCCAAATTCTTGTTCCAGTCCGAGCGCAGAGAATTTCGGCCGAGGTCTCCGAACGTATTCGGAGCCGGATATGTGAATGCTGCAATGTTAATCCACTCGGCCGGGGACTTGTTACCGGGATATTTGCTGCCGGTCAGATTGGCTCGCTCGTAACCATATCCGTTGCCATAGTTGTAATTGCCCGTATGTGCGATGTCTTGCCCGGTTCCTACATCGAAGGGCGTTCCCGAATTGAGTGAAAGCACGCCATTCAGGTTCCAGCCTCCAATCAACGCATTCACGACGGAGCTACCCGACGACAGTCCGGCGCCTTTGCCAAACGGCAATGCGTAAACCCACGCGGCAGAGAAGATATGCGGAAGGTCGGTAGCGGAAGGACCTTTGTCAGCTTGCAGGTTATATGGATTTTGAATGGAGCAACCCTCCACTCCATACCACCCCGAGCAGCCAAGATCCAGGCTTTTCGACCAAGTGTATGAGACCAGATAGGTAAGGCCGTGTTGTTGCCTGCCATTTAATGAAACCTGCAGAGCATTGTAGGAACTCTTTCCCTGGCTTCGGTCGTAGGCAGTGGGGCCAATGTAGGGGAAGGGGGCGCCGCAGTTTTGACCCGGGCAAGAAGCGTTTCCGCCGGCTACCATGGCGACGTTGTACGCCCCTCCGATATCCAGGCGCCTGCCAACAGAACCGACGTAGTTAGCCGTCAGCACAGCGTTCGACGTCAATTGCTGCTGCACGCCGAAGTTCCACTGATCGGCATAAGGCCTTTTCAAATACGGATCAGCAAACCAGGTTGACTGGGTGAAAGGCGTACCGGTGGTGACCGGGCTTCCGGCACCCTGGTTGAGAGGATCTTCTGCTGTCCGGTTGGGGGGACCGGCGCTGACCGGATTCATATTGCTGGCTCCAAGCTGGTCCAGACTCGGCCAGGTGCCTTCGTAGTTTTGCCCGGTCTGAGTGATCGCCGCCCAGTTATCGAAGAACCTGCCGTAACCGCCTCGCAGTACGGTATTGGGGAACAACTGATAGGCAAAACCGATTCGCGGTTGTATGTCGTTGTAATCGGTGTGGAATATCGCCGTGCCGCCCAGAGGAGTTACCACCACGTGTGCGGGAAGGGTGCCCCCCGGTATACATGGGGCTGCATTTGCCTGCGCGCACGACGGAGCGTTGCGGGCCAGAACATAGGTTCCATCGCGGAAATTCATGTCGCCCACAAAATTGTTGGCGTTCTTGTTGTCCCCGTAAATGGGTATGTAGGTGATGTCATAGCGCAAACCTAAATTTACACTCAGCTTGCTCGTCACCTTCCACTGATCCATGGCGTAAAATCCGTCAACCCAGCCAGCGTGTTCGGTTTCAATCACATTGCGGCGCCCGGCGTTGTTCGGAATCCCCAAAAGGAACGAGGCTAGAGCATTGCCACCGGGTGGAGTATTGGCCGGGGGATTAGGATTGGCCGTGTTGGCCGCGGCAAACTGGACGCTTGAATTTAGATACAATGCGTTAGAGTTATTGCTGGCGAAATTCGCTCCCGCCTTGAACGTGTGGCGCCCAATCGTCTTTGTGAAATCGCCCCCGTATTCCCAGATATCCGAGACGTGGGTGTCGTCAACCTGTGCGGCACCGTGCGCGCTGGGATTGGGGTTCCCGATATAGCCCTGGATCACAACTTGGGGGACAATCGAAACCCCGTTTCTGACCCCCCCGGCAAAATTTGGAGAAAATCCCACTTGCGTGCCGAAGCTGGACGCGGCATTGGCAAACTGGGAGCCTTGATCGATATTCACGCTGGTGCGTCCGAAGTGGAACTGGGCCAGCGTGCTCCCGGAAAACAAGTGCATGTAGCTGGCGGCTACGTTGTAACCGTTAGTCACCTGGGCGTGCAACAGTCCAACAAAACCGCCTGATCCGCTGACCGGCTGCCGGAAACTTGTATATCGCGCCCAGACGTTGTCATGTTCGCCAAACTGGTGGTCGAGCCGTCCACTGCCTTCATCCTGGCGGGTATTTGTCTTGCTCGTGTCGAGGCCGTTGAACTGCGGATCGCCGCCGAGGTTTGGCGCCGGGAACAACTTTTGTGCGTAACTGACCATATGCTGGTCAATCATGCTGGAGGGAATTTTGTTGCAAGGCGTGCCTGAGCCCTGGATGTTCCCAGGCGCCGGGAGAGGATTGCCGGCCGAGTCGCACATGAACGCCTGCCCGCTATAGGGGTTGTATATTTGCCCCGAGATCCCAGTGAGATCGCCCGTCAGTTGCGTCGCCGTCGGCGTGACGTAGCGGTTGGATGCTCCCGTGTGGTTTCGATAGCCCTCGTAGCTGAGGAAGAAGAAGGTTTTCTTTTGATGTTCGCCAGGGATGGGGAGCGGACCACCAAAGGTCGCGCCAAACTGATTCTGCTGGAAATTGGGCTGCAGGCTAGGCGGGATCAGGGGATTGAGAGCGTCAAAGGCTTTGTTTCGAATGAACTCCCACCCAGATCCGTGGAACCGCGACGTCCCGGACTTGGTGACCACATTGACGACTCCGCCCATCACGCCACCGAACGATGCATCGTCGTTGTGCGATTGAACCTTGAACTCCTGGATGTCGTCGACGATCGGGGGAATTGCATACGTGCTGCCGAACGACCCTTGGTTATTCACGCCATCCAGCAGGAATAGGTTGCTGCGGTTGGACTGGCCGTTCACCGACGGGTACGAGAACGTACCCACAGGATTCGACCAGACACCGCCACTCGTGGCGGAGTTCTGCGATACGTTGACTGTGCTGACTCCTGGCGTCAGATTCAGCAACTGGGTGAAATTTCGCCCGTTCAAAGGCAGGTCATTGACCTGCTCCTTGACTACCGCCACGCCCAGTTCGGCGGTCGAGGTTTCCAGTTCGACCGCATTGGCTTGTACCTCGACGACGGCATTGACCGCTCCGGCCTTGAGCGCGAAGTCATAGGTTGCGGTCTGGTTTACCACCAAGGTAATTCCCGATTTGATGGACGGACCGAAGCCGGCTTTCGTTACCTTCAAATCGTAATTCCCCGGTTGTACGTCGGGCATGACGTAGGTGCCCACGCTGTTTGTGGCCGCCGTGCGATCCAGGCTGGTGTCGCGGTTGTGCAGCACGACAGTGGCCTCGGTTACGACCGCGCCGGCCGAATCGCGAACCGTACCGTTGAGCGCCGCGGTGGCTTGGGCCCAGGCGGGCGAGGGGGAGAGCGCGAAGACAAAGGCTCGAAGACAAATACTGCCATGAAAAACAACATCGACACCACAATCCACCGCTCATACATATTCGAGGAAAGCTGGAGCGTCATCGTAGATCCTCCCCGCACGAGGTCAAGTCTTTGGCCTCGGCGACACCAATCCGCAAGCTTCAGCGGCACTGTTGTTTTCGACGGGTAGTCGGCCTCCCACAAGGGCCGGCAAGAAAACTCACACCGCACAAGCTTCTAGCATTGCTTTTCGAATGTTGTCAATCAAAAAATTTCATTTGGCTGAATTGTGTTTCACTAGATGAAACGATAGACTCGCGTTTGCGGACGGACCGTGATAATGTTCTGCCTATTGAAACGGCATCTCTCTTCACGGGACGCCGTTCAGCCGGTGGTTTTCATTAAGTTGCAAGGCCTTGAAAGGCGCAAGAGACACGCCATGCCCCGAGTTGCAAAGTCGAGTAAAGGTGCTGCGCCCGTCGGCGTGATTTCGAAGGTTTTGCGGATTCTCGAAGCTCTCCAAGGGTCGTCTGCTGGTCTGGGGCTGAAGGCCATTTGCGATCTGACGGACATTCACAAGAGTACTGCGCATCGCTTTCTGAAACACTTGGAACGCGAACACTATCTCATTCGCACGGAAGCGGGAGCTTATCTGATCGGCCCGCGACTGTCGCAGATGTCGGCACGCGGTAACCAGGGAGCGACACTTCAGGCAGTCGCCCGGTCGATCCTTTGGGAGTTGTGGAAGTCAACCCAGGAAACGGTCAACCTGGCTATTCTCGACCAGGGCACCGTGCTTTATGTAGATGTGATCGAGAGCCCTCACGAATTCCGGCTTTCATCGCGCATCGGCACGCGCCGTTCACTGCACGTCACTGCACTGGGCAAGGCATTGGCGGCTTTTCTGCCCGCCGAACCACGAGAAAATATTTTGAGCACAATTTCGTTTCAGCCTGCGACCCAGAAAACGATCATGAACCTGGTGCAGTTCCGCCAGGAACTGGAGAGGATCCGGCGGCAAGGCTACGCGGTAGACGACGAAGAAGCCGTCCAGGGTGCGCGCTGCGTCAGCGCCCCGATTCTCAACTCCGACGGTGAACCAATCGCCGCTGTAAGTGTCTCCGGACCCGTAACCCGGGTCAGCCCTAATCAGGTCGCTGCCCTAGCCGGAGCAGTTACCTCCGCGGCCCGCGCCATTTCGGCGTCAATGGGATTTTCGCCACGTGCCCCCGCAACGGTAAATCCCGGTCGGGCTAAGAGAGTTGTTTCGGCCCGGACTTAAGCTGCGAGCAATCCAAGCCCGGGTTCAATGGTTCATTCCCGGCGGAGCGGTTTCACATCGCCTCATGAAACCTCGGATCGCGTCGTCTTGCGGAAATCTCCGCTCTCCCTCGGCAGCAACTTGGCAGGCTTCGGGCATTCGGTTGAGCGCAACGTAGATCCTGGTACCCAGGCGATAGAGTGCAGCATTGTAGGGATCTAAATACATTCCCTGCCGCACCACGTTGACCGCTTCAGATTGACGGTTGGCCGCGATCAACAACTCTGCGAGTTCTTCGAAGTCTGCGGGATTCGTCGTGTTGTGAAGGATGGATTTCTGTAGATATTGAATCGCCAGCGACGCGCCCTCGGCAGTTTTTTTCTGCGCCGACTCATCCGCCAGCGCCTCCAGCACATTCACATCTTCGGGCAGAGCATCCTTGAGTTGTCTCGCCACCGCCCAGTAGCGTGTCCGATATTGGGGATGCGACAGCATGACTTGGCCGTAAGCCTTTAGCAACGTCAGCGGCGACGGCGCAACCTGCTTTGCCGGATCGGCGCTGAGATGAACCAGGTCGGGAAGCGGAGAGGTTGTCATGTGGAAAGCGCCATCGGGGAATGGTTCTTCGGCTTCGGCAACGATGCGGTGGTTGGTGAGAACGGAATGAGAGATTACCGTCACGTCGCGCTTGGGCATGTGGCAGGACGCGCAGTCATCGGGAGGCGCCTGGTGTTGCCGTAACGACAGCGGCACTGCGCAACTTTTCTCGGTGTGGCAGGCTAGGCACTTCTGGCGAAAATATGCCGCGGTTTCCCGCGGCGCAGGCTGCACGTGAGGATCGTGGCAACTGATACAACCCAGCCGCCCACCGCTCTTCAGATAACACTTGCTGAGCCGCATGGACAGATAATGCTCCAACAAGTCATCTTTGGGCGCCGACTCGCGGCCAAATGGGACCAGGAAAATGCTGAGCGTGTCATCGAGTTCGGCGCCCGGGCGAAAATCACGGTATGTCTTTCCCTCTTGCAGGACGCGCGCGTCCCCGGTTTGGTGGCATGACATACAGATGTTATCCGCCAGCCAAGGCGAGAGTTTCGCCGGATTTGTAATCGAGCCGAGCGAAGATCCCATCTGCGCAGCGGCTATGTGTGACTGGCCCGGACCATGGCAGTTCTCGCAACCGATTACAAGTTCGGCAAACGGCGGTTCTTGAAAACGGCCGTTCCCATCCCGGAGCAGACGGGGTTGCCCACTATGGCAGACGATGCAACCGGGCAGAATGGGGCGGTTGAAGCCGTAGTCGCCGAATTCATAGCCCGGAGAGAGCGCCCAGCGATGTGGTTTTCGATAGAACGAAAGCGGTGCTTCGAACAGATACTCCCCCTGCTTCACGATGGCGCCGCTGCCGTTCGCTCCCGAACCGATGATCCATTCGAGCTTCTGAGTTTCCCGAAAGACGTCTTTGCCGTCGGCCGTAGTTTCGTACTCGCTCTGGTAGAGATCGCCATGGCGGACAAAGGTATCGAAATGGCGGTTGAGCTTGGGATCAAAGATGGTACCCGATGCCGGTATCCTCTCGAGAAGTGCTGGCGTGATCTCCGACATGGAACAAGCTTTGGAGCCAACAAAGCCGGCATTGGCGGTGAGAGTCTCGTCTGGCGACTCAATGGTTCCCGGAAATTTGCCCTGCGAGCTAAAACAAACCGGGAGCAGCAATACTCCCGCGATCGACGCCAAGGCATTTGCGATCGCCCGCAATGGACTTCTCCCTGTGCAAAGTGAAGACTTCACCGCCAAGCGCTGAACTTGACGCCGGCGGCTCCCCTGTCCAGTCCGCAGCGTTCACTGCAACCGTAAGCGGACTCTAGCCCAAAGAGCATTCCCAGGGCAACCGGCTCTTGCACCTCTTGCACTATCCCACTTGACGAGCCGGGCAAGCGTAGGCCATTCTGCAAGCCTTTACCTTGGAGACGGAATGCACAATACACTGCTGTCGGGAATTGCCCTGGTCACGTTGGCGGGTATTGTCAACGGAAGCTTTGCTGCTCCCATGAAGCTGATGTCAGGATGGCGATGGGAAAACAGCTGGCTGATCTTCGCACTGTCTGGGCTGATCGTCTTTCCCTGGATCATTACCTTCGCTACGGTGCCGAATGTTGCAGGGGTTTATGCGGGCGCTTCGCCGTCCACTCTCATCAAGGTAGCTCTGTTTGGATTGCTATGGGGCGTAGGGGCCACGTTGTTTGGTCTCGGGATCAGCCGCGTCGGAATGGCGCTCGGGTTCGCCCTGATCCTGGGTATTACCGCTTCCTTTGGTTCCCTGCTTCCGCTGGCAATCCTCCACCCCGAACAACTCGTGGCCAAGCGCGGGATGGCCCTGATCGCCGGCACTGCCGTTATGGTTCTGGGCCTTGTCCTTCTCGCACTTGCCGGACGCAGTCGCGAGCACGATTTGGGAGTCCGCAGCGGCGTGCGTTCCGGTTTCACCATCGGGCTGGTGATCTGCATCCTGTCCGGCATTTTCTCGTCGATGATGAATTTCAGTTTCGTTTTCGGGGATGAGCTGAGGCTTCGTGCGCTCCAGTCCGGAGCGAGCAACGCGATGGCGGCGAATCCGATTTGGGCACTTACCGTCACCGGAGGCTTTGTCGCCAATTTCCTCTATTGCATATATCTGCTGAACAAGAACCATACATGGTCTGTATTCGGTGAGGGGAATCCATCCGTCTACTGGCCGCTCGGCATCTCGATGGGACTGCTGTGGTTCGGTGGAACTGTCATTTACGGCGCGGGTGCCGCTTCACTGGGCTCGCTTGGCGCCATCGTGGGCTGGCCCATTTTCATGACCATCGACATCATCGCTGCCCTGTTCTGGGGTGCAATATCTGGCGAATGGAAAGGCGCGAGCCGCCGCGCCATGGTCTACAACTGGATGGGAGTCGCGGTCCTGCTGGTGGCGATTGCCCTCATCTCCGCCGGCAACGCGACATAGGAGCAACACCTGAGTCAGCGTTCGATCTGGCCGGAGGCGCTATTTAGCTTTGCGGCTCGGCTCTGCGATCCGCACAGAACTAGCCCCACGGGTCTTATTCTGGTCAACGCCGCTGCCCTCCCGCACGACGTAGTACTGGTTCGCAGGAAGGTCGGCGAGCGTCTCGATCAATCCGCTAGGCCAACGAATTACGATCTTCTCCGCCTTGGACGATTGGCCAAGGCCGAAATGCAGCCGGAGATCGCTTTGCGAGATGTAGCCATCCCCGCTGCGCACTTCCTTCTCATTTTTATCACTGCCTTGTTGGAGGGTCACCGCAGCGCCCAAAGCCGCGCGATTCGACTTCACACCAACCAACTGCAGACTAATCCAGTTCCCGACGGGCGACGTGTTGTAGTACAGCGACGCCCTCTCGTTCATGTTGTTGACCACAGCCTCTTGGTGACCATCATTGAACAGGTCGCCGAGTGCCATGCCGCGTCCGGAATGTAACTCGCTCAGAACTGAGCCCGCTTCCCCGGTGATGTTGGCAAATGATCCGTCGCGCAGGTTGTAGTACGCAACCTTGGGCTCACGAAAGCTGGTGCCTAACGCACTGCCCTCTACCTCCGGGTACACGTGCCCATTGGCGATCAGGATTCCGGGCCACCCACTGTTGTCGAAGTCGTAGAATTCGACTCCCCATCCCAGCCAATTCTTGATTCTGCCCAGGCCTGCACTGTAGGTCACGTCATCAAAGTTATTGCCGCCACGATTCAAGTACAGGGTTGGAGTGTCGTCGCTGAAGTTGGTCTTGACGATGTCCTGGTAGCCGCTGTGAGTAAAATCATCGGCGGAGAGGCCCATTCCAGCTTGCTCGGATCCGTCCTCGTTGTACGCCACTCCCGCCTTTCTCCCAATGTCGCTGAACGTCCCATCGTGGTTATTGTGATACAGGACGCTGGCGGTAGAGTCGCAGGCAACGTAAATATCTGGCCATCCGTCATGGTCGAAATCCGCCGTCAGCGAAGTGAATCCATAACATCCCGTTGTGTTGAGGATGCCGGACTTTTCGGAGACGTCGGTGAACGTGCCGTCGCCGTTGTTGTGATAGAGAGCATTCACCCCCGGCTTGAGTCCCCGCGGCCCGCACATTACGTTAATCCCCTTCCACTGACACCAGCGTCCTTGTCCGGGTCGGGGCACGGAGTCGTAGCTAAACGCGACATAGCGCACGACTGCAATATCTGCCTTGCCATCGCGGTCGTAATCGACAAAACTGCAACCCGTGCTCCACTCGTTCCGGAGAGTCTCGAGCCCGGCTTTAGCAGTCACATCGCTAAACGCTTGTCCCCAGCCCGAGCGCGCCAATCCGGCATGCCCTGTCACATCGGTAAACGTCCCGTCATGGTTGTTGTGATAGAGGTGCGCGGTAGGGGCCTTGTCTTTGGCAAACCCTTCAACCGTCGAGCCGTTGGGAAGGTAAATGTCAGGCCATCCGTCGTTATCATAATCAAAAATGACGGCGCCGTTGCCCGTGGTCTCAATGATGAATTCTTTGTGGGCTTCGCCGCCGTATACGTTGAGCCCACTCAGGCCAGCCTGCTGGGCGATGTCCTCGAAGTGAACTTCGTTTGGCTTCACTTTCGATGTCTGAGACTTGGAGGCCTCCGTTGCCTGGGCTGCAAGCCAGAAGGGCACGAGATAAAGCACTGAGAAAAGCAGAACCGATCGGGAGCCTTGGACGGCTGTGCGCGAGATCACCCCGACATCTTAAAGCAGAAATCGCCAACTCCGCCCGAGACCCTCATCTGTCGGGATGGGTGCTCACCGCAGGTATTACAGGCTGCCATGCAACGACCCTTTGCCGCGACCCGCCAAGCTTGTCGATCCCCAATTCCACGACATCGCCAGCTTTCAGATATTGCGCAGGCTTCATGCCCAGTCCGACTCCAGCCGGTGTTCCGGTGCTGATGACATCGCCGGGCAGCAGCGTCATGAATTGGCTGACGTAGCTCACCAGAGTGGCGACATCAAAAATCATCTCGCTGGTGGAACTATGTTGTCGCGAGATGCCGTTAACTTTAAGCCACATTCCCAAGCGGCTGGTGTCGGGAATCTCGTCACGGGTTGCCAGGAACGGCCCCAGCGGCGCAAATGTATCCGCACTTTTTCCCTTGACCCATTGTCCTCCGCGTTCCAGTTGAAAAACGCGCTCGGAATAATCATTGTGCAGGACGTAGCCAGCCACATATTCGAGCGCCTCTTCCCGCTCGACATAGGTGCCTTTCTTGCCAATCACGACCGCTAACTCGACTTCCCAATCCACTTTTTGTCCACCCTTTGGAATCACCAGATCATCGTTGGGCCCGACCAGTGAGGTGGTAGCTTTGAAAAACATGACGGGCTCTTTCGGAATTTCCATCCCGCTTTCTTGGGCGTGGTCGCGGAAGTTCAAGCCTATGCAGACGATCTTGCTAGGGCGGGAGATCGGGGGTCCAAGCCGGACAGACTGCGCAACCCGGGGAGCAGAGGCGGCGTTCTCCTTCAACCAGCGCTTAAGTTCGGAGAGACCGTCACTTGCGAAGAACGCTTCGTCATAGTCCCGCACAAAGGTGGAAACATCCAGGCGCGTGGCGTCGTCGGTGACAATTCCTGCAGTCTCCCGGGCCGCTTCACCAAATCGGATCAGCTTCATCTTTTGGCTCTCCCTCGACTCGGGAACGGGTCGATCGCAAGCTGTTCCCGAGTCTTTATCAAAAACGCTGGATCGTAACTGATAGAGATTCGCGAGCGCAAGTGCGGGACGGAAATTTTCTGAAATTGGACGACAGAAGTTTCGCAATTTGAACCTCCCCGCCCTGAAGGGCGGAGATTCCTAGACTACGCACAGCGCTACTCCGCTCACGTTAGCGTCTAGCGGCTCATTCCGAGCCAATGTGTTGACTGCTGCGTTGTGGTCTGCATTGTCCTGATACCCACAGGACAGGCAGGCAAAATCTGCCTGGGTCTTGCGGTTATCGGCATGCTTGCATCCACACTGCGAGCAAATTTGACTTGTATACTTGGGGTCTACAGCAACGAACCGTCTACCAGCTTCTTCCGCTTTGTATCGGAGTTGCCGAAACCATTCTGACCAACTGCAATCTAAAATCTGTTTGGCTAGGTTGCCACCAGACATTCCTGAAACATTGAGCCCTTCCACCTTAACCGTTCCATACTTTCGGATGACTGCGGTGGAATGCTTGTGCAGGAAATCACTCCTGCGATGGCTGATGCCCCGGTGAACCTTTTCGAGCAGCAGGACTGCCCTGCCTCTCCGCTGGCTGCCCTTCTTGCGTCTGGCTACACGACGCTGCGCTCTGCGGAGTTCCGCCTGCGTATTCTGATAGATTCGTGGGTT
>WNFC01017685.1_pt1 | contig 18666 bp, 18 predicted proteins | sample 5400541 | NCBI WGS metagenome assembly WNFC01 (sample SAMN13153342, study PRJNA577476) | soil metagenome | isolation source: 120 cm saprolite under Douglas fir tree site 2 hole 2 replicate 1 | place: USA:California | collected 2015-04-18 | reverse complement strand
TCGTTCAGGCGGTTGATCTCGGCGGCCAGCTCAAAGGCTTCCTCATAGTTTTCGGACATCAACAACCGATAGGCGATGTTCGGATCGTCCAGCCGACCGGCGGCATTGACCCGCGGCGCGACGCGGAAGCCGAGTGCCGCGGCGTCGACGTCGCCAGGCTTCAGACCTGAGGTCTCGATCAAGGCCCGCACGCCAGGTCGCGGAAAGGCATTCATGATGTTGAGCCCGGCCAGCACCAGGCGTCGGTTCTCGCCCAGCAGCGGCATGATGTCGGCGACTGTGGCGACGGCCACCAGGTCGAGCAACGGCTCCATTGCCGCGCGGCCGGCCGGGAGCAGCGCGTCGGCCAGCGCCTGGACCAGTTTGAAGGCGACGCCGGCGCCGCACAGGTAATCGCACGGGTACCCGCAATCGAGTCGCCAGGGATTGACCAGCGCAAACGCGTTCGGGAGCTCAGGTGGACACTGGTGGTGGTCGGTGATGATCAGGTCGACGCCGAGCTGCACGGCCAGATCGGCGGCGGCGTGCGCTGTCGAACCACAGTCGGCGGTCACAATGACCTTGGCGCCTGCTGTTGCGAGCTCCTGAACGATCGGTTCCGTGAGACCGTAGCCATCGACGAAGCGATTCGGCAGACGCACGCGCGGGTTGATACCGACCATGCGCAAGCCAGTGGCGAGCACGGCAGCCGAGTTGACCCCGTCGGCGTCGTAATCAGTAAAAACGGCGACCTGCTCGCCCCGCTCCCGCGCCTTTACCAGACGCTCAACGGCTCCTGGCACGTCCTTGAGCAAATACGGGTCATCGGGGTCGCGGCACACGCCGGCGAGGAAGTCCTCACACAAATCCGCGGCCTCCAGGCCACGGGTGTACATCACCTGGACCATCGCGGGATGGACGTCCCTAACCTCAGAGAACAGCGCCGCGGGCGCCCGCGGCACCGTTCGCCAGATATACCTCAGCCCCCGACGCTCGCCCATCCCGCCCGAATACTAACCGGCCGTGGCCGACAGGCCACATAGAATCGCCTGAATGTCGATCACGCCGGCCGAGCGGATGAACCATATTGGGCAGGAGACGGCTTTTGAGGTGCTGGTCAGGGCACGGGCCCTCGAGGCGCAGGGGCGCTCGGTGGTGCATCTGGAAATCGGCGAGCCTGACTTCGATACGCCGAGCCACATCATCGCGGCGGCGCAGCAGGCGCTCGAAGAGGGGTATACGCATTACGGGCCAGGCGCGGGGCAGCCTGAGCTCAGGCAAGCGGTCGCCGGGTATCTGAAAAGGTGGCGTGGTCTCGATATAGACCCCGCCCGGGTGGTAGTGACGCCGGGCGGCAAGCCGATCATGTTCTTCGCCATCCTGGCGCTGATCAATCCCGGCGACGAGGTGATCTACCCCGATCCAGGCTTTCCCATCTACGAGAGCATGGCCCGGTTCGTGGGCGGCAAGCCGGTGCCGATGCCGCTGCGCGAGGAGCGCCGCTTTCGGTTCGATCCAGACGAGTTCCGCTCACTGGTCACTGACCGAACGCGGCTGATCATCATCAACTCGCCGCACAACCCGACCGGCAGCGTGCTGACCCGATCCGACCTCGCAGTCGTCGCCGGCGTCGCTCGTGAGCGAAACATCGCTGTGCTCTCCGACGAGATCTACGCGCGCATCCTGTATACCGGCGAGCACGAGTCGATCGCCACCCTCGACGGCATGCTCGACCGTACGATCATCCTCGACGGCTGGTCCAAAACCTGGGCCATGACCGGCTGGCGACTCGGCTTCGGCGTGTTCCCGGCCGAACTGGTGCCCCACGTCGAACGCCTGATTTCGAATTCGGTCAGCTGCACGGCCAGTTTCGCGCAACAGGCGGCGATCGCCGCGCTCGACGGGCCCCAGGACTCGGTGGCGCGCATGCTCGACGAGTTCACGGCTCGGCGGACCGCTATCGTCTCCGGGTTGAACGCGCTGCCGGGAGTGCGCTGCCTCGAGCCAGACGGCGCGTTCTACGCGTTTCCGAACATCACCGAGACCGGCTATGCCAGCCGCGATCTGGCCGATCGCCTGCTGCAGGAGGCCGGCGTGGCGTGTCTGTCGGGCACCGCCTTTGGCGACTACGGCGAAGGATTCATCAGGTTCAGCTACGCCAACAACCTGGCGAATATTCACCTGGCGCTGGACCGGATCCGTCAGCTACTCCAAAACACACCGCGTTCCGTAGCGCGTCTGTAATCCGGCAAACCTTCGGACGGTGCGACCGCCCGCACATACTCGGCGCGCTCCCAGGAGGCATACCTGCCATGTCGACGATCTCACAGCTCAATGGGCAAGAGCGCCTGCGCGCCACGATGGCCGCGGCCGCACTGCGCAAGAACTCGGCCGTCAGTGGCATGACCACGGCCGCGGGTACCCGCCAGCCCGACGCTGTGACCATCTCGGACAACGCCCGCTCGATTGCCGCCGCGACAAAAGCCGTCACCGATGCACCAGATGTGCGCGAGGATCGCGTCAGTGCGCTCAAGGCGGCCATCGCCGCTGGCACGTACTCAGTCGACAGTCGGCGTCTGGCGAGCAAACTCGTCACCAGCCTCGGCACCTAATTCGTGGACGCGGCGGCCGCGGAGCTGTCAGAGCTGCGCGCTCTGAACGCCGAGCTCGAACGACGAGTGATCGAGCACACCGCCCAGACCCAGGTTGCCGTCAGCAACCTCCAGGCTCAGATCAGCCAACGCGCCCAGGTCGAAGTAGCTCTGCGCGAGAGCGAGGAGCGCTACCGGCGGCTGGTGGAACTGTCGCCGGAATCGATCGTCGTCGTCGCCGACAACGAGATCGTCTATGTCAACGCCGCGGGCGTGCGCCTGTTCGGCGCGACGAGCGCGGCCGAGTTGCGGGCATTGCCGCCCATCGAGCTCGTCCAACCAGAAGATCGGCCACGGATCGCCGAGGTGCTGCGCAGTCTGTCGGAGGCCGGTACCGTTGCGCCACAGACCGAGGCGCGCCTGGTCCGTCGCGACGGGCGACCACTTGAAGCAGAAATCACTGCCGCTGGCGTAGCGTTCGACGGCCGGCCAGCCGTCCAGATGCTCATTCGCGACGTAGGCGAACGAAGAGCCGTCGAGCGAATGAAGGACGAGTTGTTGTCGGTCCTCGGCCACGAGCTGCGGACACCCCTCACGAGTATCCGCGGCTCGCTCGGTTTGCTCGAAAGCGGCTTGCTCGGGCCACTTTCGCCGCGCGGCCAACGGATGATGTGTATCGCGGTCAGCAATACGGACCGCCTGATCCGCTTGCTCAACGACGTTCTTGACGTCGAGCGCATGCAGGCTGGGCGGCTGCTCATGGAACTGCGGCCGCGCTTGGCCGCTGAGTTGGTTGAGCCTGCCGTGGCTGAGATGCGCGGACTGGCCGAACGGTCGAGCGTGCGACTGATCGTCGGCGAAGTCGACGGCGTTGTTGAGGCCGACGCCGACCGCGTAGTCCAGGTGCTGACCAACCTGCTGTCGAACGCGATCAAGTTTTCGCCCGCTGGGACCGAGGTGCGATTGTCAGCCGTTATCGACGGCAGCCAGGTGCGCTTCAGCGTCGCCGACCAGGGCCGCGGCATCCCCGCCGACAAGCTCGAGGTCATCTTCGATCGGTTTCAACAGGTGGACGCGTCGGATGCGCGGGTCAAAGGTGGCACTGGCCTGGGTCTGACGATCTGCAAGAGCATCGTCGAGCAGCACGGCGGGCGCGTCTGGGCCGAGAGCACGCTCGGCCTCGGGAGTACATTTCACGTCTCCCTCAACGCCGCCACGTTGGCAGTCCGCCTCTCCGCCTGATTTCCCGCAGAGTCTCGCCTCTAACATGCCTGGGGCGAATCATCTCCCCAGAGGGGACCCATGGGTGGCCAGGGAGATTGGCGGCCGCTGACGGCGCCATTCAGTGGCCGCTTCGTACGCCGCAGCCACGCGTAGGACCAGCGGCTCGGCGAAGGCGGGGCCCATGATCTGGAGCCCGACTGGTAACCCACCAGTAAAGCCACACGGCACGCTGATGGCAGGCATGCCGGTGAGATTGCACGGCACCGTCGTGCGGTTCGCTATCGAACGCGGGACGACGTTCAGCGGCCCGCCAGGCTCGAGTGTGTGGCCAATCGGCGGCGCGACCAGGGGCACCGTCGGGGACAGGACGACCTGGACCCGCTCGAAGGCCGCGGCAAAATCCTGTTGGATGAGCGCGCGCATCTGCTGGCTGTGCAAGTACTCGGTGGCGCGCACCAGCAGCCCGCCGCGAATGCGCTGCAGAACATCGGCCCCGTAGTCGCCAGGGCGCTCGCGCAGCCACGTCGCGTGCCAGGCAGCCGCTTCGCTGCTCATGATGACGTTGCCCGCCACCTGGGCGTGTTCGACGTGTGGCAGTGAAACCTCTTCGACCTGTGCGCCAAGGCCCTCCAGCGCGGCAACCGCCAGGTCGAACAGACGCCTGACCTCGGGCTCGACGATGTCGAAGAAGTACTCGCGCGGGATGCCCAGACGGAGACCGCCGACGCCCCGAGCGAGATCGGCAGCGAAATCCGGGACGGGCTCAGAGCTGCTGCCAGGATCGCGCGAGTCAAAACCGGCAATCGCCTGGAGCACGAGGGCGCAGTCGGCTACGCTGCGCGCGAGCGGCCCAGCGTGATCCAGCGACCACGCCAGGGGCAGCGCCCCCGCGCGGCTGACGCGGCCATAAGTCGGCTTCAAGCCGACGGTGCCGCAGAAACTGGCGGGCGCCCGAATGGAGGCGCCGGTGTCGCTGCCCATGCCGGCCGCGCACAAACCAGCGGCAACCGCGGCGGCGGTCCCGCCGCTCGAGCCACCTGGGACCCGGTCGAGGTCCCATGGATTGCGGACAACGCCATAGTGCGGGTTTTCGCTGGTAATGCCGAAGGCAAACTCGTGCAGGTTCTGTTTGCCCAGAATGACCGCGCCGGCTGTTTTCAAACGCTCGACAACGGTCGCGTCGCGAGTCGGCACGTTGTGACGCAGGATCTGTGAGCCCATCGTGGTCGGTACACCCGCAACATCGAAGAGATCCTTGATGCCGAGCGGGACGCCGTGCAGCGGACCGCGCCATGTGCCGCGGCCAATCTCGAGATCGGCTTCGCGCGCCGCCGCGCGGGCCTCGTCGGGCATCACCCGGATATAGCTGTTCAGCTGTGGGTCGAGGCGCGCGATGCGATCGAGGTAGCTCTCGGTCAACTCGACGGGCGACACCTGGCGGTCGCGCAGCAGCGGCGCGAGCTCGACTATCTCGAGATTGCACAAATCCGTCATACGACCGGCCCCGGAATCGAGCGAAGAGGCGGCTCCGTGCGCTTCAAGTCCGAGGCAGGGAATGCGGCGACGGTGCGCGCGAGATTCGCGTAGTAGGCGGCCAACGCCTCCGCCTCGGCGTCCGAGAGCTCGACGCCGACGATGCGGCGGACTTCATCTGTCATAGAGCGCATTGGACCACGCTGCCAAAAAAAGATTGGCAACTCGCCTGGGGCGCAACAAATCAGCTTTGTCGCGAGTTGCCCAGAAGGCAGACTTCATCAACACTGATGCGGTGCGTGCACTTCTGGCTCAACTGCGGGTCGAGCTCATCCTCACCTTGCGCCGCGGCGAGAACCTGCTCATCACGCTGGTCGTGCCGGTTGTGCTGCTGATCTTCTTTGGTGCGGTCGCGGCCAACCCGCCCGGCTTCCTGGTGCCGGGCGTGCTGGCGCTGGCGGTCATGTCGACCAGCATGGTCAGCCTGGGCATCGCCACGGCGTATGAGCGCTACTACGGTGTCCTCAAACGACTGCTCGGATCGCCGCTGTCGCGCGGCAGTCTGATCGCGGCCAAGGTGTTCAGTGTGCTGCTCGTCGAGGTCGTGCAGATCGTACTGCTGGTCGTCATGGCGCGCTTGATGTTTGGCTGGCAGCCAGGCGGCTCGCTGGCGCTGGCACTGCTGGTGCTTCTGGTGGGCACTGCCGCGTTCGCCGGGCTGGGCTTGCTGATGGCGGGTACGCTGCGCGCTGAAGCCACGCTGGCGGTGGCCAACGGGCTGTACCTGGTGTTCTTGTTGCTCGGCGGCTTCGTCTTGCCGCTGGAGCGTCTACCCGGGCCGGTCGCGCTGGCCGCCCGCGCGCTGCCAGCCGCGGCGCTGACCGACGCGACCCGCGCGGCGCTGAACGGCTCAGATCAGGGCGTGCTCGGCCCGTTGGCGCTACTGGCTGGTTGGGCAGTGGTCGCGATGGGGGCCGCGGCACTGACGTTTCGACCCGAGTAGCTGGCCCGCCGACGCGCGCCCTGGAGACGCGATCGAAGATAGAGTCCATATACGCCCAGCACGATTACGGTCACGCCGAACGCCGACATGAGGTAGGCACCGTAGTGATCAAGCTCGGGCATGGGCCAGGCTCCCAGTCACGCTCAGAGCTTCGGTCTCCTCGATCTCGGTTCGCACGCGGACCAGGAAGGCATACAAAACGGTGAACGCCAGCAGCGACACCAACAGCAGCCACACGATGCTGGCCGACGGCTGTTGTTGGGCGAGCGGACCAATGGCAGCCGGCGGATGCAAAGTCCGCCACCAGTAGGAGGACAGATAGACGATGGGCACGTCGAAGAAGGCCACGATGCCCACCACGGCAGCGTACCGTGGGCCACGGGGTTCTTCCGCGTAGCCGCGGACCATGACATACGCCAGGTACATGAACCACAGGATGAGGGTGGTGGTCAACTTTGGGTCCCAGGACCACCACGTACCCCAGATCGGGTAGCCCCAGATGGCGCCCGTGATCAGCACCAGGGTAGTGAAGACGAGGCCCACCTCTGCCGAGGCGCGGCCCAGGTGGTCCCAGCGCGCGTTGTGTGTCCGCAGGAAGGCGATGCTCGCGGCGAAGACCACGAAGAAGGCCAGAAAGGCGACCCACGCCATCGGCACGTGGAAGTACAGGATGCGACCCGCATCGCCCTCGCCCAAAATTGGGCGGGCGACAAAGAAGATGCCGTAGACCGCTACCGCCAGGAGAAGCAAGCTGCTCAGGCCGAGGACTCGCGTCACCACGAGGAAACCCTACCGCGCGGGGGCGGGTGATTCAATGAAACTTAGGTGAAGATGGCCGTTGAGATCACCGGCGGACGCCCTTGGCCGCGTACGACGTGATTGTGGTCGGTGGCGGGCCGGCGGGCAGCGCCTCGGCGTGTTTCTTTGCCGAGCGCGGCAAGCGCGTTTTGCTGGTGGACGCCGCGCGGTTCCCGCGGCGCAAGGCGTGCGCGGAGTACATCAGTCCCGGCGGGGCGGCCATCCTGGAGCACCTGGGCGTGCTCGAGCGGATCCGTGACGCGGGGGCGGGCCGCTGGCTGCGCGGCATGCGCATCCAGGCGCCGAGTGGCGAGCGCCACCTGGTCGAGTACGCGGATAACAGCGGCGGCCAGAAACGCGACGCGCTGTCGGTGTCGCGCCTGGTGCTCGACGCGGTGCTCCTCGACGAAGCTCGCGCGCGCGGCGTCGAGGTGCGCGAGAACTTTCGGGCGCGTGACGTGTGGCTCACACAGAGACGCGCACATGGCATCGTGGGCCCCTCGGGTGCACGCCTCGAAGCCGAGCTGGTCGTCGGCGCCGATGGGCTGCATTCGGTCGTGGCCCGGGCGATGGGTACGCGGCAACCGGCCGGCTGGCCACGTCGGCTGGGCCTGGTCGCGCACTGGGCCGGCGTCGACTGGCCGGAAGACCACGGCTGGCTGATGGTTGGTCCACACGACTACGTCGGCGTCGCTCCGCTCGACGATAAGGGCCTGCTGACGGTCGGATACGTGCGGCGTATGCCGCTGAAGCGTCTGGGCTCGGCGGCAACCGCCATGCAGGCAGGTCTGGCCCAGTATCCAGAACTCGCGAAACGTTTGAGCCCAATGTCGCGGCGCGTCCATAACCCAGCGGGCCAAGGCTTCGCGCTGGTCGGCGACGCCGCTGGTTTCTTCGACCCGTTCACCGGCGAAGGCATCTTTCGCGCGCTGCGCGGCGCACAGCTCCTGGCCGCCGGCCCCGATACCTACGCGGTTGAACGGAGCCAGGCATTCGCCGCCAAAGAACGCCTGGTGGCGCTAGTCCAAGTCTTCGTTCAGACCCCGCGGCTGATGAACTTCGTCATTCACCGCCTGCAGCAGCGGCCACGACTGGCCCGCGAGCTAGGCAGGGTGCTGGGCGATTTGCAACCGGCGCGGCTCGACCTGGTGTGGCGGCTGCTCGGTCCGTAGTGTGGACACCTCGATCAGCCGCGACATACGCGCCGATCCGCGAGTGATCTTCACTCTGGCCGCTGAGGTGCAGGATTGGCCGCGGATCTTGCCCCATTACCGCTGGGTGCGCGTGCTCGCCAGTGATCCACCTGACCAGCGGACCGTCGAGATGGCGGCGCGGCGCGACGTCGTGCGTGGGGTCATCGGTTTCCCGCTGCGCTGGACCGCGATCGAGACCACCTTCCCGGCTCGCCGGCGCATCGAGTTCGAGCATATCGGCGGCATCACGCGCGGCATGCACGTCGCCTGGACAATCGAGCCCGGCTCGGGTTCGATCGTGCGGGTGCAGATTCGCCACGTGTTCGAACCGCGCTGGCCGGTGCCGCCCGCACTGGTGCGGCTCATCGTCGGCGAATACTTCGTCAACGGTGTGGCGCGGCGCACCTTGCGCTGCATCGCCGACCTCGCCGAAGCGCGCTCAGGCATGCAGAGTTTGTCAGAACAGACTTGACACGCGAGCGGCGGATGCCACACTTAGCGAAATGTCGTCGCCGCCACGTCAGGTTCGCACGCCAGGCTTGCTCGCCTGGCTGCGGTTGGTTCGCGTATTCCAGAAGGTCGACCGCGCCTCGACCGAGTCCTTGCGTTATCGCCAGCTCAGCCCGGCCCAGCTCGACGTGCTGGCCAAAGTCGGTTCCACCGAAGGTATCAGCCAACAGGAGCTCGCGGATGCACTGCTGGTCACCAAGGGCAACGTCTGCCAACTGCTGGACAAGATGGAAGGCAGCGGTCTGCTGGAGCGGCGTCCGGACGGACGCGTCAACCGTCTTTTTCTGACTGATCAGGGCCGACGCGTGCATGATGAAGTGGTGCCACGACACGACGAGCTACTGGCCGACCAGTTCAACACACTTTCCGAGGGCGATCAGCGCGAGTTGCTGCGCCTGCTGCGGCAGATCGATCACGCGCTGGAGCGGGCCTGAAACCGCTTGATCCGTCGCGCCACCGCGTCGTCATTACCGGCATCGGCGCGCTAACTCCAATTGGCTGCGGAGTAGACGGACTGTGGTCCGGCGTTCTGCGCGGAAAATCGGCGGTACGCCTGGTCACCCGATTCGATCCAGCACCCTTCCGCTCGCATCTGGCAGCCGAGATCGACGACGCCGACTTCGACCCGAACGCCTATCTGGAGCCGCGTCGCGCGCGCCGGCTCGATCGCTTTTCGCAGCTGTCGGTCGCCGCCAGCCTACAAGCCATTGCCGACGCCGGCTTGGCGGGTCACTCCGCGGTCCTGGAGGGGGCCGGTTGCTATATCGGTAGCGCCCTGGGCGGCGTTGCCTTCGGCGAGACGCAGCACCACGCGTACGTGCAGTACGGCGTTCAGCGCGTGAATCCCGCTCTGGCGCTGTCCGTGTTTGGTGGAGCCGGCCCGACCAATGTCGCGATCGAGCTCGGGATGCACGGCCCAAGCCTGGCCAACAGCAACTCGTGCGCCTCGGGTGCGATTGCCATCGGCGAAGCCTTCCGCCTGGTCCGTGAGGGGCGCGCACCGGTCATGCTGGCCGGCGGCGTCGAAGCGCCGCTGGCGCCACTGACCTTTGGTTCGTTCGCCCTGATCAAGGCCATGTCCACCGCCGACAGCGAACCGTGCCGGGCAAGCCGACCGTTCGACACCCGCCGAGACGGGTTCGTCATGGGCGAGGGCGCGGCAATGCTGGTCCTCGAGTCGCTCGATCACGCGACGGCCCGCGGCGCCGAGGTGTACGCCGAAGTTCGGGGCTACGCGCTGACCAATGACGCCCACGATATGCTGGCGCCGCTGCCGAATGGCGCGCAGGCGGCCCGGGCGATCCAGCTGGCCATGACCGATGCGGGCGTCGAGCCAGCCGACATCGATTACGTCAACGCGCACGCGAGCGCGACGCCGATCGGCGACCGCGCCGAGGCACGCGCCATCGAGTTGGCGCTCGGCGAGCACGCGGCGCGCGTGCCGGTCAGTGGTACCAAGGGTCTGTATGGCCACCCGCTTGGGGCTTCGGGAGCCATTGAAACAGCCATCTGTGCCCTGGCCGTGGAGCGCGGGCACCTGCCTGGTACGACCAACCTGACCCGCGCCGACGCCGACAATCCACTCAACCTGATCGGCCCGGCGGGAAGTCGTCAGCAGGCACGCGTGGTGGTGAACAACGCGTTTGGCTTCGGAGGCATCAACGCCACGCTGGTCCTATCGGCCGTCTAGGGCCAGCCGCACCAACAAGTAACCACCCAGCGCGCTCGCGCTCACGGCGTTGAGTCGCATCACGCTGCGATAATTTTTCAGAACCTGTTGGGGATAGAAGCTCCGCGCAAGCCGGCCGATGGACGCCACCTGGACGGCCAGCCCGACGCCGACGAGCAGCGTGTCGACCACCCCGAACCGGCGTGCCAGGACGACGAGCATCGTCAGGCCGCCGACGACGGTGCAGGTCAGCGCAAAAGCGAAGCAGCGTGTGGGTCCCCAGACGACCGCGACCGTGCGATCGCCGCGCGCGGCGTCTTCGTCGATTTGATACAGCTGGGTGAGCGGATACAGCGCCAGGATCAGCAGTACGGCGGCACAGGCACCAAGCACGCCGTCGACGCTCCAGATTGAAAAGATTTCGCCACGTGTCGCGGCCCAGGCGGCCACGAACGCCAGCGCGCCCTGGCCCAAGCCGACGACGAGCAAGCTGGTCCACGTGCGCGCCTTCCAACGGATGCGCGGATGCGAGTAGGCGAACGACAGTCCGACAAAGACGGCGTACGCCAACCAGAACGGCAGGTTGACCAGAGCTCCCAGCAGCGCGCCGACGCCCTGGACGGCGAGAGAGAAGGGCAGCAGCGCGGGCACGACGCTCGGCGGCTTTTCCAGTCCGCCGACGGGACCAACGTCGCGATCGTAGTACGAGTTGAACGCGGTCGCGCCCGAGTACAGGAAGAAGTGGAAGGCGACGAAGCCGAGCACCACCGATTGGCTCACACCGCCGCCGGCGAGCAGCCAGCCCCACAGAAACACCGGCGCCAGCAGCAGCTGGAAGTGCAGCCGCAGATGGACGAACAGCGTCCTCATTCTTTTTGGGCCGTCGCCGACGCGAGAATCCCCAGGCCCGCGAAGGACTCGCCGGCAGCACAATCAACGAAGCCCGCCTGCTGCAGGGTGTCGACCAGCGTGGCCGTGGTGAAGCGGCCGTGGAGGCGGCTGAAGGGGCGCCACAAGCTGACCGAAACCAGATGGCGCGGGTCGCGGCTGACGCTCAGCGCCCGCGCGATCGACACAGGCCGGTCGTTGGGCTCCATGAGCACCAGGCGGCCACCTGGTTTTAAGACCCGCCCGATTTCGGCCAGGACCTTGGCTCGGTTGGCGACCAGATAAAGGAAGCTGTGGCCAGTACACGCATCCACGGTGGCATCGTCGAACGGCAGCCGCGCGGCGTCAGCCTGGACCCACGCGATGCGCATCGACGCACAGTCTGGTGCGCGCTGCCGCCGACGCGCCTCGTTCAGCATGCGCGGCGCGACGTCGAGTCCGATCAACCTCGACTTGGGCAGCCTTCTGGCCAGTTCAAAGGTCGACACGCCTGGCCCACAGCCCAGATCGACGATCCGCCCTTCGTCAAGACCCTCCAGTTTCTTCGCCAACTCCGTGGCTGATGCGCGCCACGCCGCCGAGGCCGTGAACCACGCGTAAATATCCGCGCCCAGGTTGAACAGCCACGTCGAGTCCACCGGAGTGGTCGTTCAGGGCTCGCCGTTGGTCGCTTCGTCGTCCTCTGCTTCGTCTTCGTCCTGCGCGCCAGCCAAGAGCGAGGCCCTGGTCAGGGCCAGGGCGGCGTCGCGCAGCGCCAGGCGGGCGTCACTCCGACTGCAGCTCAGCTCGTCGGCCAGCTCGGCCAGCAGGGGGTCGTCGCCTTCCATCTCGCCTGCTTCAAAGAGGTCGAGCTCGTCCTCGTCTTCGCCGTTGTCCTGTCCGTCGCCGACGACCCAGTTGGCTTGCCACGGCCAGCTCGCGGGGGACAGCGGTTCAGGCCAGCCGAACAAGAGCGTCGTGCCCCGATCGGGCAGCTCCGGGTCCTCGACAAACGACGCGCCGAACAAGACCTGTCCGCGCAAAATTGCGGCGGGTCGGCCGCCATCATCGGTCTCCTCGAGGGCAGCCTCGCGCAACAGATCGAGCGTGCCGGCCGCGTCGCCGACGGCCCACAGCGCATCCTCGGGCACACCCAGCTCGGCCGCGCGCGACTCGACCGCGGCCGCGGCCGTGGTCAACGCACCCAGGCGTTGGCACGCCTGCGCCGCGGCAGCCACGTGCTCGTACGCGGCCAGGTGCGCCGAGGCCACGATCGCCGCCTGGACCGCCTGGACGACGCTCTGAGGCGCTGCCATCAGCCCGCTATGGTAGCTGCCTCGCGATGGCGCTGACGCGAAGAATCACACAGACGTGATTGCCGTGGCCGAGGCGGGAGAGTCAATCAGATGCCCAGCCCGCGCAGGTAGTCACGGCTTACCCGCGCGCTTTCCGCCGGCGCCAGCCAGGTCGAGTCCTGCTCGACCATCAGCCAGCCGTCGTAATCGATGTCACGCAGGGCGTCCACCAAGCCCGCCACATCCAGGCAGCCGCGGCCGACTTCGGTGAACACACGCCGGCGCACGGCGTCGTCGAAGCTCACGCCGTCCCGCCGCACACCGTCCAGAACGTCGCGGTCGACGTCCTTGAGGTGGATGTACGCGATGCGCTCCGGGTATTCGCGGACGACCGCCACTGGGTCCATCCCGCCGCACACCGCGTGACCGACATCCCAGCACAACTTGACCAGCGGCGCTGGCGCGCGGCGCAGCAGCTCGTCAAGGTCGGCGCGCGTCTCGACCCATGTGCCGGCGTGCGGATGGAACGTTGCCTGCAAACCATGCTGGCGAGCGATCTCCGCCGCCTGGCAGACGCTTTCCGCAAACTTGTCCCACTCTGACGGGCAGAGGTGGGGTGCGTCGGCGCTCGCGCATCGGCAGGCAAACGCTTTCCGTTCCGGGGCACCTTGATCGGCCACGTTCACGAACGAGGCGCCGACCTCGGCCAGCAGCCCGCACAAACGACGCGTACGGTCAAGATCCTGTTCAGCGGAAACCTGGAAAAAGCCCAGCCCGCACCACGCCGAGGTCATACTCAGCCCGCGCTCCCGCAACGCGTTGCGCAAGGTCCGCGGGTCGCGCGGAAAACCGTCGCCTAGCTCCGTGGCGGTATAGCCGGCCGCCGCTACTTCGTCCAGAACCCGGCGGTAATCGACCGGCGGAGCAAGCTCGGCAGGCAGATCCTCGTTGTTCCAGGTGATGGGCGCGAAACCAACCGTGAACCCGCTCATCGATGCAGAGCAGGCGGCGCCGTCGACTGGCGCACCATCAGCTCATTCGGCAACTGGACACTGGGCTGCGCGCTTTCTTCCACGGTCAGCGTCACGCCATGCTCGATGACCTGCAGCAGCAAGTCAGCCGCCTGCTCGCCAAGCTGGCGAATCGGCTGACCCACGGTGGTCAGTGGCGGATTGGCCAGGGCGGCAAACGGGATGTCGTCAAAGCCGACGATCGACAGATCGTCCGGCACGCGCCGCCCGGCGGTGCGCGCGGCCTCCAGCGCGCCGAGCGCCATCAGGTCGTTGAGGATAAAGATTGCCGTCAGTTGCGGGGCATGCTCCAACAACTCAGCGGTGGCTCGGCGGCCGCCTTCGATCTGATGGTCGCCGTACATCGTCGGGATAGCGGCGCGATCGACGGCCATGCCCGCATCGCGCAGGAATTCGAGAAAACCGCCTTCACGGTCGGCCATGCCCTCGTCCAGCGGCAGCGCGCTGACCAGGCCAATGACGCGGTGGCCCAGGTCGAGCAGGTGGCGTGCAGCCAGACGCCCGCCTTGACGGTTATCGGCACACACCGTCGGCACGCTCGGCATCGGGCTGTGGACAAGTACGAGCGACAGGCCCTCGCCCACCGCGCGCTGAATCTCGGGCAGGATCGGGCTCATTTCGTCGCCGAGACAGTAGATTGCGCCCGCCAGTTGCTGCGACCGGACCAGCTCGAGGTACGCCGTCTCGCGATGCGGGTCGTACTCGCTGTTGCCCAGCATCAGCGTGTAGCCGCGACTGCGCACGCGGTCTTCGGCGCCGAGCGCTAAAGCCGGGAAGTAGGGGTTGGTGATGTCGGGGATGATCAGGCCAAGCGCAAAGGTTCGTCGCCAGACCAGGCTCTGCGCGACCCGGTTGGGGCGGTAGCCGAGACGCTCAATGACATCCTGGACGCGCCGACGGGTCTGACCACTCGTCGGCCGTTTGCCGGACAGGACGTGGGACACCGTGCTGATCGAGACGTTCGCGGCACGCGCAACGTCACGGATCGTGACGCCGACCTGGCGCACCTCGCTGTCTGGCCGAGGCACGCAAAATTCATCCTCCCGACTCACGGATTGTGGGCGCTAGGGTACAGCCTCAGGCGGCGCGGTTGCGCCGCAGAATGCGCCAGACCCGCGAAGCCGTCCAGCCCTGGTTAGCTTGGGGTGGCTGCTCGAGTCGATTCAGGACGCCGTCCTGAACGACTTCGACGATTTCGGTGTTGACCGCAACGCCACCATCGACGTCGCCACGCAAGAACTCGGGGAAGCCGCCGGCGACTCGACAGCCCGTGAGCGTGCGTCGATCCAGGTCGTCGGCGGCGCGATGCGCACCATGCCGTCGAAGTCCGTCGGCGACGACGCCGGTGTCCATCGGCCAGATCGAGCCGTTGTGATAGGAGCCGGCACGAAAACGCGGCGCGGACGTCGACTTGGTCCGCACACCGGCGCCGCCGACGGTGTCGGGCTGCGCAAAACGCCCGATCAAACGCGTGCGATACGCGGTCACGTCGGCCCCGTCGAGGAGCCGACTGGCCAGCAAGTGGGCCGCGCTCGAAGCGACGAGGCGAGCTGGTCGAGAGCGCCCGTCTGCATCGAAGGTGATGGCCTGGGCAAAGGTGCCAAGATCGGGCTGCCAGAATTCGGCCAGCACCCGCTCACGCAGTCGCCAGGCGCGACCGCGCAGCCACTGGGGGTCAAAGTGCAGCGGTCCGGGCGACCTGGCCAGCAGGTCCGCGCCGATCAGCAAAGCATCGTAGGCATAGCCCTGGACGGCGACGGGCGCGTACGGCTGCCTGAAGTCGAACAGGCTGCCGTCGGCGTGGTAGTGCGAGTCGAACGAGTCTTCCCACACCTGGTTGGCGATGCTGTGCGCCCCGACGCGACGCACCCAGAGGTAGCCGCCGCCAACCGGATCGTCGATGCGCCGCACGATCCAGCCGATTGCCGCGAGCAGGCTGTCGCGCACCGTGATTGACCGCCACTCGCGGTCAGTCAACTGTTCGTCCAGCACACCCGGGCCGTAGCGCGCGCAATGCGCCCCGAGCAGGTTGACCCATTGCGGCGTGGTGTCGACGGCGCCGTAGTACGGAAAATCCCAGCCACTTTCGACGAGCCGAATCGCGTGCGGATCGTCAGGCGCGCGGAACTCGTGCAGGATGCGGCCGGGCTCTTCCTCACCGCGTGGGTTGTGCGTGACACCTTGCAGCCTGGCGAGATCGAGCAGCGTCGCGCGGCTCACGGCTTCAAAATCGTCGAGGAGATCCATCGCCATGCGGATCGCGTCGCGACCGAACAGGCAATGAAACAAGCTGTCAGCGCCCGACGAGGCCAACAACGGACCCCGCGTGCCCAGCTCGCTCAGGCGCTCGACGCGACCAAGCTCACACAGGATCCGCGCCAACGCGCTGCCCTCGGCCATGCGGGCCGGGTCACATTGAGAAAGAGTTCTGTCAAGCACAGCAAAACCAAGGCGAGCCGAATTGAGCGTAAAAAGAGGATCGGCCCCGAACCGGGTCTGCGCTGTCACATCCGTATCGCGATTCGACGCTGAACCGCGGTTGAGGGGTATGCGCAGTCAACCGCAGGTGGGTTACGTCGACGTTGCGGACATGTCGCGCGGGGGTTACGTCGGTGCCGAGACCGAGCGGGCCTCGTAGGCGCGATCGAGATCGCCGAGGCGCTCGAACAGGTCAGCCGCGTCTTCGGCCAGGTTGGCCGCCTCTACCGAGTGGCCGCGGCGCTGGGCGACCCGCGCCTGGCCGAGCCGGCAGTGTGCCACGATCGCCCGCGCGCCGGCGGGGGCAGCAAGCGCCGCCGCCGCTTCAAAGCTCGCCTCGGCCGTGGTCAGGTCGTCACACGCCAGGGCGATTTCGCCGAGATCCTTGCGTACGTTTGCTTCCGTCACGCGGTCCTCGAGGCCCATGGCCAACACCTCGTCGTACACGCGCGATGCGCTCTCGAAGCGACCCGACAAGCGCAGCAAGTCGGCGCGACTGGCGCGCACGATCGCCACGTCGTCGCCATGGCCGTACTGCGTGAGCAGCGCCTCGGCGTCCATCAACAGTCGCTCCGCGTCGGCGAGATGACCTCTGGCGCGGGTCGCCCGCCCGAGCAGCCGCAATGCATGGCCCCGCCCGCGCATGTCCCCGGCGTTACCCAGGATCTCGACGGCCTCGCGTGCGCGCTGGGCGGCCTCCGAGTAGCCGCCCGTGCCCAGCTCGTAGTGCAGTACTCCGAGTCGATACAGATTCCAGCCCTCGGCACGCGCATCCGCCGACCGACGCGCGGCCTCGATTGCGCGATGAAACAGCACCAGGCCCTCCGACCAGGCGCCGCCCAGCGAAAAGACATTGCGCAGGCCGTAAGCGAGGTGCAGGATCGCGGCGTCGAAGACTGCTCCCGGCGGATCGGCATCGCGATCGCGCGCCTGGCTGCTACCAGCTTCGACGACCGCCATGATGTTGGACAATTCGCGCTCGAGACGGCCGAACGAGCGCCAGTTGGGCGCCGCGCCGCCCCACGTCTCGACCAGCTCTGCGTAATGCTGGCCCAGCCGCGCCAACGCCTGACGTTGCGGCCGCGCGGCCAGAGGCAGATGAGCGCCGACGAAGCTGCGTGTGACGGTGTGCAATCCATAGCGCCGGGCATCGTCGGTGGGGGGTCCGCTGGCCTCGAGCAACGACGTTTCGAGGAGCTCATCCAGCGCCAGTTCGGCCGCGTCGCCGCCGGCAGCCAGGAGGGTGGCGCGATTGGTCGGCGCCGCCAGCAGTGGCAGTGCCGCGAGCAGGTCGCGCGCCGGTGGGGTCAGGTCGGCAACCGAAGCGGCGAACATCTCGCCAAACACTTCGCCTTCGGCGCGGGCGAGCCGTTCGCGGACGCGCTCGACGGTCTGACCGCGGCGCAGCTGGCCGACCGCCCAGCCGGCCAGCAACGGGTAGCGCGCGGCCGCGGCCAGGGGGCTGGCGCTGGGCATCGGCCGCTCCACCGGTCGTGGACCGCCAACCGCGGCTTCGACGGCCTCGGCCAGAGCGCGACCCATCTCGGGCGCTCCCTGCCGCTCGGCTTCGGCGAGCAGCAGTTCGCGCACCGCATCCGGCGCCAGCGGATCGGGCATCAGCGCGCGGACCTCGCTCGGCAGGCGCCGACGCCCGGCGACCAGCGCTCGACTGCGACCTGGCAGATCGGCCAGGAAGGTCAGGACACCGGCGTCACCGCGATCGACATCGTCGACCAGCAGCAGGACGGATCGCCGGCTGAGCAGATCGCGCACGGCCTGGCGGCGGTCTTCGAGCGTGCGCGCCAGCAGGCCCGGATAGTCGAGCGTGCGCGCGACCGCCTCGAGGAGCGTGCCGATGCCGCTTCCGTCACCACACGCCACCCACACGAACGCGTCGAACACAGGGGTTGCAGGTACGGGCTGCCAGCACCGTCCCGCGGCTTCGCACGCGTCGGCCACGGCGTGCAGCAAAGCCGTCTTGCCCGAGCCGCCCGGACCTTCGACGCCGACGATCGTGCCACCAGGCTCGCCCAGCCAGCGCAGCAGCGTGGCCACTTCATGTTGACGGCCGATGAAACGGACGTATTCGGGCATCGGCCGATTGGATGGCAGCGGACGTTCGACGATCTCGGCCCACAGATGTTCGCTGAATGCGCCGATCGCAGCGCGCCGGTACCTGTAGAAGGTCGACTCGTTACTCGATAGCTCCTGCCAACGGCGCTGGCCGACGACGTGCTCGCGCAGCGTCGCGTTGAGCTTCTCCGATTCGCCGAGCTCGGGACGGTTCAGCGGCGGCTCGGCCTGGTCAAGGACGGCATGCGCTGGCGCGGCGCGAAACCAGCGATCGACCAGGACTTCCACGGCCTGGCGCGGAGTCGTCGTCCCGGTCTCGCGGAAGACGCGGGCCATGCCGCCACCTGCAGGCAGGCTGGGCTCACCGCCTGACGCGAGCGCCGCCAGCAGCTCACGCACTGCCTCGGCAAACGTGCCGTCCATCGGCGGTAATTGTCTCACGACCTCATCACGGCACGTGGCCAGATTTCCCCGGAGGGGAC